>JAABUY010003331.1_pt1 | contig 17955 bp, 15 predicted proteins | sample 5560271 | NCBI WGS metagenome assembly JAABUY01 (sample SAMN10711886, study PRJNA513374) | rock metagenome | isolation source: Antarctica rocks | place: Antarctica: Victoria Land, University Valley
TCTGCGGCATCGGCGCCGTGGCCAATGTGCTCATGATGATGGCGGCGAATCTGGTCGGGTTTGCTGTCGGCTGGGATGGCTTGAAAGGGCTCGTGAGCGGGATTGTGGGGAGTTTTTCTGGGATGATGTTTTTGGCGGCGGCGTGTTGTGCGCTTTTTATGGCGGCACAGGTAATGTTTGAGGTTAGGGAGGGCGAGGCGAGGCGAGGGGTTAGGCTGAAGTGTTAGGGTTGGTTCGTGTATAGTAAGTGGGGAGTGTTTGTTATAGGGGAGGGGTCTCGTCACTTAAGATGTCTCAGGTCGTCTGCCTGGGAGACCTAGGAATAGTGGCGTTGAACGTATTGAAAGTTTTCTGGTGTTAATTAGTCGATGTCGAAAGATAGGCAAGGCGTCGATCTCAATGTAGATAAGGCAGATTTTCCAATCAGAAAAAAGTCTTGGGGTTAAAGTCAGAGTTTTAAAAATTGTGTTTCGTTGAAGGATATAAAACCGAAGGCATAAGATGAGAAGGATGCACCTGTTATTATGAGATGAAGAAGCGATCTTTAGATTCATTTATACGCCAATGTCAGCAAGCGCGTGTACCAAGCATATCACAAGATACCGATTGGGCAGCACCATGACATTGGGGTTGTAGCCTCCACAGGCAGCCTTTCACCCAGTTTATGAAGATAAGATACAGTAAAACCTCTGCTTACCACCATCTCCCCTTCGCGCATGGCCACTCCTGCATCATTCGGCCTTCTCATCCGGGCGACTTCGTTACAACATTAAATCAGCCTGATCAAACGACGTCCGTAAAGCTCTGCAGCAAAGCCGGTGGCGCGCGAGAAAGACGAGATCCAGGCCGTTTTGACTGACCTCTTTTGCAAACTGGAGAGCGTTGAGCGACGACGCCTGGGGGACATGGTGCGGATGTGACGCACGGTTAACGCCGTGAGGGGGGGCTGGCTTTGACGAGCTAGGTACCTCTCTGGGAGTTTTTTGACCAAGGTTAGAAAGGATACGGAAGCTGGATTAGGGGGGTTGTGCGTAGTTTGAAGCGAACAGTAAATGGACTGAGAAAGGTGCAGTGGGCTGCGGGCATGAAAAAGGAGGGTTCGAAGTTTAGGGCTGTTGTTGTATTCAAGGTGGTTATGATTGACACACTGCTCGTGGTGTATGTATTCATATCAACCGAGCGTGTTGCTCTGATTGATGACGAGGCTTTGCAGATCATGCTTCTTTAAATTCGAACGAGTAAACGCACAACTAGGAGCCAGTGCCGATAATAAACAAACAGAGTTGCTCTCCAAAATAATTGAAACCCATTTTGCCGCTGAAAGGGCCTCCGAGAATCTAAATAGTGTGAAAGTCTTACATGTATCTTCGGCGCAAAATGTGAACTATTTGGTTGAGCTGGTGTCGACAGTAATTGCGGATCAAGATCTGGTTAAAGGAACGGTCCAAAATCTGAATTGGACCAAAACAACCCACGAAAGCGCGATTTATAACACTGCCCGGCTCACTGAAATCTGCAGTGATCTGAGACAGAGTCTGGAGAAAGATCGGCGTGTCTCAACGGAGCGTCATTGTAGCCTGCTGGAGACACTTGGTCTAGTTGAATGACGACAATGGCATATCTTCGAAATGCTACCTCTAGCGGTTCGAGAAATAGCCGTATATCTCGACCGAGTCAAGCTTGTTGTTGAGCAGCTTTTAAGAATGGTTGGAAAATTCTCAGTTGAAGCACTAAAGCTCCTCAAGCGGATACTTGAGACTGATCTTGAGATTTACGCTTTGCTTCGTCAGGTTCAGGAGCGACTGCCACGCGGACCGCCTGAGGCTATACAAGATTGTATTCATCTTCAAGATGCATTGGGTCGTACTTAAGAGCTACTATACCGATATTTCCGCTATTGGGAAGTAATCGATTCGATTTTGAAGTGCGAATTTAGACACCTTCCCGGTGAACGACATATCTTACAGGGACAATACCACCTCTTGTATGCGAAGAGAAGACGACTGGCCATTGCAAAGAAAGAATGGGAAGTATGTGTTTTCCCGACTCAAGTATAGACCAGTCGATGGTCGTGGCTGGGCATCGATTTAGACGTGGTATTTGTCCAAGGCCTACTTGTGGGCAAGAGAACCCTTTGGTTTCGGACTGTTGTACTATAATCAATTGGTGAGCGATAACCGAGAGGATCATTTGAACCATACAGAAGGTATAAATGCTGAGCTGATTGGAACAGTTCAGCTTGCGGGCTCGAACACCACTACTCAATTCCTGACGATCCGGAGCATGAGCCTGAAGCATTTGCAGATTTTGGCAACGTATTGGAGCTGCCGATACCGGATACCTCAGGACCTATGGATAATAGCTCGACCCTTCGGCCGAAACCTCAAAATCTGAAGTGTTGTGCGTACGCGAGCTCCGGATAATTCGGAAAGATTGTCACAGTTTGTAAATAGCCCGAGCACAGTTCTGAAAGAACTCGAGGTTTTTAAATCTGTCCACATAGAGACAGCGCTGGATGACGAAGCACAAGAAACCTCATTTAACGTGGAAGGATCTGACACAGAAGAATTCGGCACAGAGGGACTCGGCTACTATTCTCGTGGTGGTAGTGATTATGGAATCGGGTTCCTAGGTTTTGACCCATGAGGCGCTCGCTGATGCTTGAGATATACTCAAAATATGCCTAAGAGATGCACAGGATATGCTTGGGCTGTACTTCGCGTATGCTTAGGGTTTACAACCAGGTTAAGCCCAAGCATATCAGGTTTCTCAAACCACACCCCCCCGGTTCCATGCAGCGTGTGCCCACCTTTCTACAAAGCCAGGTTTTTGGAGATATTTGAACAGACGCTAGAAGCACCCCAAAAGCAAACATGGAATTTTTGACTGCTATGGATCATATGTAGGACGCGAAGGTTCCCACTGTGATGGAAGAGTGTGGAGAATACACCAGATGCCGAGAAGGTGCTCAGGTGGGGTATCTCGGTCTGAATGGAAGAAGCCTGATAAGTGAATCTCTGAGCGCTTTCCTATTTCTCGAGCCTATAAGTTATACTAATTGTTGTTTAGGAGTACTTTTGACTTACAAGCCCTCTTGATGGATGTGGGACGCTTAAAATACCCGATGAGATTGTCCGGATACGAGAGGAAATTTAAGGGAGTACATTGCAGGAACCGGTCAAGGTTAGGAAACATATCGTTATGCCATGACGGGGGCTGGTTTAGCCAGTATACTTACACAGCAACCCCTTTTGAAGTAAAAATGATGCAGCAATCGAAACGAGCGGGCCCGACGAGAGCATGTAGATGATGGATAGTTTGCTTCTTCCGAGTAGTTGTTTCCCTCCCTCCTTTGGGTCTTTTACAAACCCCCTCCAGAGAATTGCGGTGACATTCATGGCTCAGCCAAACCCTTGATTCGTAAGTGACAAGAGAGGAGCTGGCGTGGCTGAACAACGACCAAATTTTTGCAGTCTTCTGGAGGTTTCGCTGTTCAACTAAAGTCGTGAACTTACAGCTGAACTCGCGAGCATTTCCAATGCGTCGTTCATACGTGGGCCCTGGTTATCGAACAGCCATTGGATGAAAAACCAAATCTGAGCATGAGCAATTTCAAAACAGCAACCTTCTGTCCACAGGACTGTTGGACAGTCATAGAGCGCGGGGAAGATTCAAGGATTATCATCCTACTATTCCCCCAGAGACTCCTTTAGACCGGTCAACAGAGATGCTGCCCAGAAGCGGAAACTTTGCCCTTCCACTCTCTAAAGATTGAAGACCAGCCAACATCAACTCCGATAACAAGCGAACATGAAGGAAAGTGTGCTGGACTTTCGCGGAAGCGGGGAGGTGACCTTGAGAGAACTTCCTCTGAAATTTTGATACAGCCAAGAAGATGGAACTCTGCCCCGACCTCACCCTCGCTCCGGCGCAGGGTGAGCGCAGCCCTATTATTTTCTATCCATTCCTAAGGTATAAACGCTTCGTGCACACTATTTCGATCGCGAATCCATTGTAACTTATGCTGTGGCGTATTCCTGACTGAATGACATGCCAGCTAAGCAAACAATCATCTATTGCCCCGTGCTACCTGGTCCTGAATAGCAATCATATTGGATTTGTTCTCTACCTTACACAACGAGATGTAAACAATCGGTACAATGCTTTTGGGGGTCGTCGGAGACGAGCCACCAGAAATGTGTATTCACAACTGACCCCGACATTCTTCATGACATTACCAATTCGTGCTGTGCTTCTTTAGTATGGGAAATCAGAGAGGGCTAAGAAGCGTGCTGCAAAGGTAGGAACACTCTTACCTCCGTCCACTTCACGCATCTCCCCCATATGAGATCTCATCATTGTCAACGACCAGGGTCCCTTCCACCTTGCCATCCTCTCCAACATGCAACGAGCACAGCTTGCCAACCCCGTGGACGTCTCCCACGGCAGCCAATCGGAACATCTTTAGCTCTGACACTGTACTTTTGCTTACGGGGCGTATGTAAGTTGGTGCTATCCTCCTAGAACGAAGTCGCGAGGAGGGGGCCGAAGAAGAAATGGGTCTTTGGTTGGTCGGAGGTGGGGTCTCATTTAATGGTTGTGAAGATGTTAGAAGTTGAAAATCTTCTGAGGACGAAGGCGAACATTTTGAAATATCTTCAGGAGGCGGTTGGGACTTGATCGTGAGGTCTTGCGATCGAAGCGGTCCAGTTTCGAGCGGTGCATCGGCATGACTGTGATCATGTGACTCCGAGAAGTCAATTTTAGGTTGTGTTTTCGGTGGAAGCGATCTCTTGATCTTCTTAGTAATACGCTTCACTGGTGGACGCTTTTCCGCTTTGAAGGTAGCAAAACGAAGCCGGATGATGTCATGTATTTCGATCTATGAGAAGAAGAGACGTTAGTATGAAGAAATCTCATTCATGTCAGGACGCAAAATTGGTATGTACCAGGTGTGTAGCTACATCGAGTTTCGTCTGCTTCTTTATATAATTGCAGATTCTTTGCAGACGTTTGTCACCGAGCTTCGTAAAGCTGTTTTCGTGAAAGTTGTAGGTACTCAGTTTCTCATCGACGGCTTTACAGACCGCTTTGTAGATTTCTTGGGGTAGGATACCGGTTAAGAGAGCTAGAGGGTTTGAGCAAGTCTCTTCAATACGTGATGGAGGATAATGTACCGTGCACTTCTTGAGGAACACTGTACTCATCGCAACCTTGGCTTCCGATCTCACATTCTCCTGATTCCGTCTCAAGCCCCGTATCGACGTCTCCATTTGTTGGAGAACACTCTGTTAGTTCTTGCGCTGGGATTGCTTGTTTTTGTGCATATAGAAAGCATGATTTATCGTTCCCTGGCTGCAGATTAGGGCCGTCCTTCGACTCATAGGCATTGCCTTGACATTCATCGAATGATGCATTTGGCTCTGCTGGAGGTTGAAGGCGTTGTGCGGCGATAGCAAGCGGTTGATAGCCTTGATTTGACCTATTCTTTTTAGTTTTAGTATCATGGTCGGTAACGGAACTCGGCGAGGTAGGGTGGTTTAGCTCTAACTGGTGACCTGAATGATATTTCGAGGCGCTCTCTTGCTCCTCTTCCCCTTCGATCTCATGATCCGAGTTTTGCTCCGCTTCTGTGACTTCTGCACCTTTATTCTTGCTTTCGTCAAATATGTGATTGACAGAATCCGAAAGAAGAATACCTATCAACGAGCCGTGGTCCTCATCTTCTCTCAACATCACAGCTATGGCCTCTTTCTCCTTTTTGTCAAGTTCTCTCCGCTGCTTTGCAATATCCTGCAATTCTTGCTCAAGGTTCGTTTCTAAGAAGTTTTTATTAAGTGCCAAAGCCCTAATTTTCCCCTCCAGCTCACGGTGCAGCTCGTTAAACTGTTGTTCGCGAGTTTTGTCACGTAGAACCCTAGCAAACCTGGTCGCTGAATGGACCATCTCCAAAATGCCCTTCGCCGTCGTAGGGAGACGATGTACAGCCGAGTGCCGTAACTTGTTGGCAGAGACAAGGACATTAGCCAAAGATAGCGCAGAGTCGTTGGCGAAGGCCGTAAAGCAGCTTGAGGGGAGCTTGTCCAGGCGTTTCGTGGCGGCGTGCGTCCATTTGTTTAACTCAATAGCTTCCTTGCAGTCCCACCTGCGTTGTTCAAGCAATTCAGGCAACCACTGGGTAGAAAAATTATAACAACACTCCTCGAGTAATTGTTGCGCTCTAGTAAGAACGAGATGCTGAATCTTGTATGGAATGTACACAGGATACAACGATGGTGATTTAATTCTGTTCGTGATCGGTTGCGTAGGGACAGCTATTGACATTTTATTAGGATGTTGGAAATGCATATATGTTAACCTACCGGCGGCACCATTCAATACCGAGGGCACTTCGTCAGTCGCCTCCAATGCCTCATCTTTTTCATCCTCTTGGGAGACCATGTCCTTGAGCGCCTCCGCTTGAGATCTTGCAGCATCGGCCTCTGAAGCATTATGCAGGACGTCCTGAGCCAACGACGTCGTAAAAAGATTAGGAAATGCTAGTTTGGCTTCAAGCTCGGATTGGAAGACCTTCCGCTCCAAGAGCGATTTCAGAGTGTCAAGGACCTGCTTCTCCCCAAGGCTTTGGAGGAGAGTCTGAGCAGACTTGCGGTGTTTGGAAACGACTTTTAAGATCGCTTTAGGCTGACGGATCTGGGCGTTGTTGCCCTCGAAAACGGCTCGATATGCGAGGAAGACTCGCTGCTCGTTCTCCATTCTGACGAATGCGAGGCGAGAAAAAGTCAGACCTTTGGGGTGGTGATATTAGCGTGTGCAGAAAGCTATGAATTCCTTGGCATCGCAATTGTCGCGCCCCCCCCAAATTTACTATTGAATTCAGACATTCTTGACATTCTCAAACCTTCAACGCTCTATTGGAAAATCAATAGAAAAATCAAACCGATAAATTTGAAGCTGTTTAAATCTTTCACAGCTGACATTCTTTTAGCTATGACAGATTCACTGACTTCGGCCCTTCGCTTGAAGATACTACGCCTTCTGCTTTTACATTGAATCCCTCTCGTCATCGTCAAAGAGATTCACTGTCATCGTAACATCGTTTATACTATGCAAGAGAATCTCTTCATGTATGACTCTCTCTTTAGATCTCAGTTTCGTTCGAAGAGCGTCTTTCGAAAGATCTTTCCAGCAGCTGAAGACTTTCTAATTACATATCTGAAGCAACAGTCATGAATCATGCAGAAAGAGATGATGTGATTTCTATGAAAAGAGTGAGATATACATGTTCATAGATTCACGATATTCAGAATTCTGAAGAAAAGACACTGAAGCAATAAAAAGAAACAGCGTGTGAGCATCAGACAGAACGATGAGCTGCGATTAAACTGAGTTGCAGATCTGCTTCATCTGACTGCTGAGCAGCTTGTCTTCGTTGACGAAACTCTGTTCAACGAGACTACAAGATGACATCATCAAGTCTATGCATCAATTGATGAGTCAGCTTGCTATCAAGTCTCTAGAAAGAGAGAGCATTTCTGAAGCGTTCTTTCAATGTATACAATCGATGATTATTCACTCTGTATCAATATTCATGAAGATTGATTCAATGATGAGACTTTCTTTCAATGATTAGCAGATGAATTGCTATCTCTATGCAGTTTCTTTTCGACTTCAAGAAGTGTGATCATCATGAATAATATCAGCATACACTGTAATGCTCGTATCGAGAAACTCATTATTTCACACAAGTGTGAAGTACGATATCTGTCTTCATATTCATCGAATTTCAATCTCATCGAGCTCAGTTTTAGTATTTTGAAAATCTGAGTCAGAAGACACTTTCATGAAATATGACTCAACTTCAAAAGCTTCTTCAATGAGTTTCTGCATTATGCAGTAGTTAAAAGTCGCTGTGATCAATTTTCAAGACAGCATTTCAAGCATAGCATTGATGATTATATATTTGAGATGAATATCAAAGCGTTGAAAAGAAAATTGAAAATGAGTAACATAGATTTCGATTCTATTTAAATCGAAGCTTGTTCTATATGTAAAAGATTCTTTGTCTGACATCATTGAGACTTGAAGATCTTAAGATCATTTCTGAAGCTTCAAATCATTTCATCTGAAATTTCTAGCTCTATAACTGTTTAATATGTTACGATTCTAGCTACGCATCTATGTTGATAGCTATGTTGATGACTGTGTTGATGACTATCGCCGACCGCTCGCCGCTAGACTATAGAGTTGTTCCGAGGTCAACTCTATTCAGGGTTAGCTTATGTTCTCCTGAGTCATATAGATAGTCGGCTCTTCCCTTCTAGATACTTTTCTTCCTTAGCATTTATATACTCGTTACATTACACTCATATGACTCGCTCTATGCTGATCCCTAACACAGATGCACGAAATCGCAGCGAATTTGAAAAATGATCTGTCTTCGTCAAAGTAGTGACTGAGAGCAATATACTCATATTTTATTTCATCAGCATGTCTGATGATTCATTTGATTTCAAGTCGTTCACTGTTGATGTCATCTTGAGTAGTCTAGAAAAGATATTCAGATCTCTCACTCTGATAAATATTGAAGTCACTGACATAACTTTCATTGATGAATCTTTGATGTCAAAGCTATGTAAACGCTTTGATATTCAGTCAATATTGCTGTCAAAATCAAAGTTGATTCAATTGTATGATGAAACTTCTGATCGAAAGTCGATTACACACACTCTGTATACATCAATCATGATACAAGAACACAAGAATGAAATGATGCTTCTATTGATAACTCGTTTAGATCAGCACAAGATAATCATTGAAAATCTTTGATTGAAAAGAAATCAAATTTTGATAGATTCTGCAAATGATCGATTAATATCATCATTGAAGATTCGAACATCAAAATCTGTTGTTTCAAAAGCAAGCAGTCAATCAGCATTTCACAGATCTGAGTCAAGCGAAATCTGCAAAATGAAATGAAAGAACTTGAACTTGATGATTACATCAACAATCATCTTGAAGTGATTCACGAACTCAAAACTAGTGAATCAGTTCATTGAATCTGTTCGATTCATTGAATCTGTATTCATATGAAAGCAAAGCACTCAAGTTGACTTTGATCAACTTTGTCTCTTTCAGTCAATTGAGAAAAAGAAACTCATCAATATTGTCATGATCGAAGTCGCTGTGTATCAAACTCTAGTCAAGAATAAGAAGATCAAGATCTTTTTTTTGATCATTAGTGAAATCAACAAAGCGCTTAGCTCGATCGAAGATTTCGCGAAACTGAATGAAATGATCTTTGTCATGTCATTAAATGAACTGAAGAAGAAGCTTTTGATAGTCTATCATGACTTTCTGAACGTTTTTTGTCACGATCCTAGCCTTGCCAGGCTCAGCCTTCTAGCCTTGCCAGGCCTATCCTCGCTCCGTCACCTTGACTAGTCCCTATTGGGCCTAGCGTCGGCTGAGAAACACACATATGTAGCCAGCTTCTTTCCTGTAGCTACCTTTCTTCCTTAGCATTTATCTTCTAGTTAAATGACACCCCTATCTGACCCGCTCTAGGCAGGCCCCTAACATTAGATAAATGCTCACCATCTACTACTCTGCTATCGACGAATAGACGATACGAAACAATCTATTCAGTAAGGAAAATTTGCAAGGAATTCTTCAAATTTGCACCACCATTTTAGGCCGCAAGGGATTCTTCGGTTCTACACCCATTTTCACCATTCTATCCGCAAGGAATTCTTCGGATAAAGCACTCAATTATTACCTGAAATTCACAAGAGATTCTTTGAATTTTCACTCATCAAAAAACATTAATTCAAAACATCAACCCCTCACCTACCCTTACCTCAACAACTTCTACCTTCTCTCATCATGACACGCGACGTCGAGCCAGTTGAGCCTCGAACAACTCGCCTGCTTAGAAGCACTGTCAATAGAAGAGTTTCACTTCTACTCATCGATGCTTCAGCCGAAGCTGAGAAAGCTGTCACCTCATGAAACATAAACATCGAAGAACAACTGTTTCATTGAATCAGCAATCAATCCGACGAAGTCATCAATATGCTGAACGAGCTTCGAAGCCAGCGAGACTTGACTCTACAACTCAATGAACACTGACTTCTCGTACAAGACGATCACAAAAAGAGAGCGGAACAACTAGAAGCCGCTTTTGATAAAAACGATGAGCTAGAGGAAAAGATCAACCAGCTACAAGGCGAGCGATTGAACTCCAGAGCGGAACAACGTCAAGCTGATCGGCCTATGCCTCGTCAAGATACTCAGTCAGCTGAACAACGAGCCAATCAGAAAGAAGCTTCGATTCGCCGCCCTGAAGTTGAACGAAGCTCGACTTCCGAAGCTCGCTCTCAACGAGAATCTTCTACTCTATCTGGTAACGAAAACGGGAACGATCATCACAAGTCCGTCAAGCTTCCGAATCCACCCATCTTCATCGAAACAGATGACCCTACCTGAGAGACATGAAACATCAAAATAGCTGACAAGCTCGATGCCAACGCGGACCATTATTCTACTGAAAAGATCCGTATTGCCTATGTGATTTCCAGGCTAGAAGGCGATGCTGATCAGCAAACCTATGCAAAGCGTCGTGTTGGCGCTCTCTCACCCTACCAATCTCTATCAGAGCTACTGAAACATCTGAAAGAAATTTACGAAGATCAGGACCTGATTCGGAAGTGTCGTCGCGAATACGTCGCTCTGAAGCAGCTCAACAAGCCCTTCAGCTCTTTCTATTCAGAATACACTAGAATATTCAGCTTTCTGAACTACGACGATGTCATTCTGATGAACGACATTCAGAATAAAATCAACAATCGCCTTCAGAACGCGTTGTCAGTTTGTCTCATAGAGTTTAGCTCGCTTGATAAGCTCAAGATCTTCCTTCAAGGTGTGAATAACAAACAACGAGCCAATTATCAGCTACGTGACGAGCAACGAACAGTCAAACCGGTAGCAGCTCCGGAAAAACGTTTTGTTCCTTCGTCGACACCAGCTTCAATCCCGACTACTAGCTATGTTCGGCCCGCTACTTTTTCCACCCCCGAACCTGAACGACCAAGAATGTCAATCACCTGCTTCAACTGTAAAGTACCGAGTCACCTTTCAAAGAACTGCTCTCATCTGAAGGCTAGTACTTCGGCACCTCGTGCATTCACCCCTCGCCTCAATGAGATCGTCATGCCGGAAGAAGAGAAGAAATTATTTACAGAGAAATCGAAGAATGAGGCAAAAAACTAGTGACTTCCATCAAAGGCGCGATGAAAGATGTGTTAATTTCTTCAACAACGAGCAGCCCAAATGACCCCTTTGCTTCGGAACCTTTGACTACTGAATGTGTACTATCTAGCAATGAAATTAGTTACTCATTAAAGTCATTGATTGACACTGAAGCAGCTGACTATTCGTTCATTGATGAATTAACCGCGCAGAATGTTTGTGATCATTTGCAAATCGAACCTTTACCTTTAACCAAGCTCAAACCAATAAGGGGATTCGATGACCATTATGCAAAAAAGCTCATTACCCATGCGATTTATCCGAATCTAACTGTTCAAGATCATATGAAACGTTTCGTCCCTATGCTGATCACCCGATTAGGCCAACATCAGATGATTCTCGAAAAAACATGAATGAACAAGACCGGAATGACTATTGATATGAGAGACGATCGCCTTCAATTTTCTAGTTCCGAAGCTCATATCAAAGGTTCTACCAAAGCTCATTCGGCTGTTCTTCCGAGCAAGAAAATCGCGATAGAACAGAAGAGTTCGACCTCTACCCAAATACTAAAGAGATCTACCCCTTCTGTCGCCACCCGACTCAGCGAGAAGTCATCTTCATTCAGTAAAATCGTGAAACCATCTAATTCAGTCAACTTCGCTTCGCCTTCCGATTCAATGAACATAGCAATGATAGAGGCTGCAGCATATAGATCACTAGCCAAACGATCGGATGTGACTACTTTCGCGATCACCGTCACGAAAATCGATCGGCTTCTAAAAACAGCTAGAAATAAACTCGAAGATGTAAATCTACAAGAGCTTTCACACGAAGAGACCTTGAAAGAAGTCAAAGCTAAGCTTCCTTCGGAATATCATGACTATCTAGACGTGTTTGATCGAGCGATGACTGATCAACTACTCTCTCATCGCCCCTACGATCATAAAATTGAGTTGATCGACGAGAAAACACCTCCTCGAAGTCGCCTCTACCATATGTCTGACTACAAGCTTCAAAAGATGAAGAATTACCTGACCGAGCATCTGAATAAAGACTTTATATCTTCTAGCTCAGCTTCATACGCTTCGCTCATACTATTCGTCGAAAAGAAAGACGGTAGCTTGCGTTTCTGTGTAGACTACAGAAAGCTCAATGCTTTGACCAAACGAGACCGCTACCCCTTATCGCTAATAGACGAAACTCTCGCTCGTATTCAAGATAGCAGGTACCTGACTCGATTGAACATCATTGCCGTCTTCAACAAACTGCGTATGCATTCGAGCAGCGAAGATTTGACTACCTTTATCACCTCTTTTGATTCCTACAAATATCACGTGATGCCTTTCGAATTAATCAACGGCCCGACTTTCTATCAACACTATATGAACGACGTGTTATTTGACTATCTTCATCAGTTTTGTCAGGCCTACCTAGATGACATTATCATCTACAGCAAAACACTGAAGAAACATAAGCGACACGTACGATTAGTTCTACATAGACTACGAGAGACTGACCTTCAGATGAATATAAACAAATGCGAGTTTTGTCACGATCCTAGCCTTGCCAGGCTCAGCCTTCTAGCCCTGCCAGACCTACCCTCGCTCCGTCACCTTGACTAGTCCCTATCGGGCCTAGCGTCGGCTAAGGGACGCACATATGTAGCCAGCTTCTTTCCTGTAGCTACCTTCTTTCCTTAGCATTTATCTTCTAGTTAAATGACACCCATATTGACTCGCTCTATGCTGGCCCCTAACATTTCTAAATTCTAGAAACACTATGATCGCAAGATCATCAAAGAAGCTGAATGATAAAATGCTAGAATCTTTCAAGATTCTGATTAAGATTGAACATGCATATCAACTGAAACTGTCATCGACAATAAAGATTCATTCAGAGTTCACTTTGAATCTACTACGATTGAATTTGAAAAACTCTCTGAAAGAACAATGAAATGAGTCGTCTGATTCTATAGTGATAGATGACGAAGATGAATAAAAAGTGAAGAACATACTGAACTTCAGACTACAGAAGACGACTGCAATATCGTGTCAATTGAAAAGACTATGACGTCAATCTACATTGATACAATGTCGATGAAAATGAGTTCAAAGACTGCTCAAAGATTGTAAATGACTTTCATCAGAAGTATTTGAACAAGTCAAGTTAGAAATCGACTCAACAAGAATTGATCAATCAAACTGCAGCAATGAGAACATTGCTAAATGAAGAAGAGAAATAATGTTGCAAGCATGCATCTCTGTTACTTCTGATTAGTCTGATTAGTCTAACATAGACTAGTATAAAGCTGTGAGTAGAACTGTTGTTGACACGCTAGCGACTTAGCGTGTTTTCATGAGTAAAACTCACATCATGTTGCATCTTTTTTCTACTTCAGCTTTGAACTTCTAGTTAGAATACACTCATATGATTCGCTCTATGCAAATTCATAACACGAAGAGATTGAAACTGACTGTTGTCACTGTGAGTACAATGATGACTGATATGTAGAATACGAACTGTTAACAGATGATTGTTGTCACTGCAACTGAGATGAAGAAGAAATCAACAGAGAAGATGAAGAAGATCTTTGACGAAATGTCATTCTTTTCATCTGTTCAATCATACTCTTGACTAAACGCATTTTCAACTGTTGTTCGTTGAATCTCATAAATTTACTCATAAAGTTCTTTGATTCTTCTTTATCTGTTCACGTCTTTAGTCTTTTCTGATGCATCAGTGATTGTCAAGAGTTCTGAGTCATCTCTTCTTGTGAGTCGATTCAGAAGCGATAGAGAGAGATAGAAGATCTTTCAATAGTAACATCATCATCATTGATGATGATGATTTTGTCTCAAAGCAATTGTTGAGTGTGATTTATATTGAAGTGCTTGTCTGCAAAGTCAATGAAACATCAGTCGTTGAAGTTTTGACACGCTTTATCGATGCACTGTCAGTGATGAAGCAGCTCACGATCAAAATTATCAACTGCAGTGAGATCATCGACTCGTATATGTGCACGATCAAGCAGCTTATCGATGCGAGTGATTCTTGTTGCTTTGAGTGACGAAGACTTCAGAGAATCAAATGATAAAACATTCAAGAATTGCTTTAAAGAACTCTTTTTCTTTAAGAATTTGATCTGAAGCTCTATTCTTACATCATATTCAATAACAGTCTTCAAAGCAATGATTTCTAACATCTTATTTCACTCTGCTTCAATGAAATCATCAATAAACTGTAGCTTTCAAGTGATCTTTGATCGAGAAGCTCGAACGTTGATCATTCAATGAGTGATTTCTCATCTCTTGTTATGATCATCTTTTTTGCTGATTGCATTCTTCAGCAATTGCTCGAAGTCTCATATATTGAAGAAACTACTAGTCTGAGTTTCTACGAAAGTTGATCATTCAATTCGTTTATTGACTCGTAAACAGACGAAAATCTTGAGCGTTGAATCAGCAATTCGATTCTTCAACTTCATAGTCTTGATATTCAAAGTAGAAAGTTCATCGACGATGTTTCTAACTTCTCTTTTCTCTCTACGACGACGTAGAGTCTCTTCTTCATCAAATCGAGCAATTTCTGCAGATCGAGCTCTTTTCTCTTGTTCTATCTGAGCTTTGACATGATCTGCGGCATTCGCTCGTCGCTGAAGCTCAGCGACGTGAGTCTTGCGTGCTTTCTTCGCTGCTTTGAAATTATCAATGATATGTTTCTTGAAATTGCGAAGACAATTGGCTTTGACAGCAGCGTCTGCAGTGTTTGCTTTGACAGCAGCCTCTACAATGATTCTAGCAGCGACGTCTGCTTTGGCTTTGCGAGCAACGTCTGCTTTGACTTTGTCAGAAGGTTTCTTCGATCTTGATGAGATGCTTGAGGGGATGAGTGAATCCTTCAGAGGTAGGTTCTGACTTCGGCGTGACGACGGCATGATGGCTTCGGGGGTCGGGGGGGCTAAAAGGATGTCAGCACTGTGAAAGGGTTGAACAGCTTCAAATTTACCGGTTTGATTTTTCTATTGATTTTCCAATAGAGCGTTGAAGGTTTGAGAATGTCAAGAATGTCTGAATTCAATAGTAAATTTGGGGGGAAGCGCGACAATTGCGATGCCAAGGAATCCATAGCTTTCTGCACACGCTAATATTGTCTTTACGTTCTGGCGGAGCAGAAAACGTTGCTATTTCGCTATTCTAAGCTGCGTAAACCTCGATTGTGTTCACACATATCCAGCAACCACGCTGCTGGTGGGTTTCAATAGCCATTTTATTCGAATAGCAATTCTCTTTGGTTCTAAAGTCCTGTAAAGTATCAAGCATTGAATTACACGCGTTCATGTCCCGAACGAGGTACTGCAACACCCGGATGGGGGTACCGCATCCTCGGATATCCAGTTCACTCGCTAAAGCGGCAACCATCGGGTGAGTTCCGATTGGGTTAGAGGCAGATTTCTGTCTTCTTTACTTGCCAAGACTAAGGTAAGTTCTTGAAGCTTGGGTAGGGTAGGGTAGATTGTCGGCGAAAGCGAGGTGCTCGACGAAGGATAAATAAAACATTCCTTCGTACGTATCCCTTTAACCGCCACAAGGTCGGCCACCCCCTTTGATCAACAGCTAGGCCAAATTTGGTAGCAGCTTGACCAGATAGGGTACGGGTGCTTAATAAACCGCGCTGTCGCCGACTCGCCGAATCCAAATAAATGTTCGTATGCTTAGTCATTGGTGGGGTCCCCCTACGAGCATTGTAGATCATAGGGGTGGCCGACCTTGTGGCGGTTAAAGGGATAGATTCAAGGAACACAATTAAAAGGATCAGCAAATTACAAGGTTGAGAAGGAGGTCACAGAGCTCATCGCGGCCAAGCGAAAGAGCCACTAGGTGGTGATCTGAAGGATTTCGATTTCACGCGAAGCCTCGCCTCGCCCAATGTCATCCGATCCCGTAATAACTATTGCTTGGACCTGATGACTGAGTTTCTCGTGTTCTGGAAGTTCTTTGAGATCTTCGAGACTCTTGCGAGAAGGGTTTGTCTGGAGTTTGGTGAAACAGGTATCGCTGAAGTAGTGGAAGGTCTTTCGGATTCAGATCCTTGCAGATGAGGCGTAAGGCGAAGAGATCTAAACGTTCGAATTGTTGGGATAACGACACCTCACTCTTAGGACACGTGGAAGAGTCACACCTAATCCCTATCAAAATGTCAAACATCGCGAAACAAAGGTCAAACAGGCCTCTAAGCTATGCTGGGATTGTAGCCTGAAGGATTATGCAACATCTTATACTGTACTACTACCTAGAGTCCAAGCCAAGTTGAAAGTTATCGTTGGGCCGGCGGAGATGCCCTTCGCTCAGGCGCAAGCGCAGCCGCACTGCCCCCTCGTCTCAAGCACACCGTTCCCTCTGTGTTTCTACCCATACAACATTCGGATGCTTTGCCTCAGTACCTCAGACGTACTGAGGCAACGGATGCTGCTTGATCCTCTTTTTATTAGTCATGGTCGTCGGGCATTGGGGTCGACTGAACTGACTTAGACAACCATCGGCCAAAGGAGTACCAGCTATGTAGAAGTGTCTTGATCTCAACGCATTCTACCCGGAAGGATTCAAGAAACAATAGTGGCGGCATCTGTGTTTTGCGATGGAACTACTTCAACATCTTACAAAATCCGTTTCCATCGATGATGGTGGATGAGCCGCAAAAAGTTGATACCTGTACGAATTTTCGGGGCAGTACTCCATCCCATATTCTCAAAATCAAACTCTGATCTCTGTTGGTTCAGGATCAAGAGGCTATCATAGCCTTGCGGTACGCATCAGATGCATTTGAAGCCTGGTTTGTCTCATCCTATGCTGTACTACTTTAGGCGAGCAACTACAATACTTACTACGAAATCCTCCATTGATTCTTCGAACGGATTGAATTTTGCAGCCATAATGGTATTCTACTAGCTATATCATTAAAATCCCTGACCCAAAAATAAATGGATATGCCCAATCTGTAAGCTCGTCGTAAGACTGGAAATACTATTGGCAGGCTTAACCATCGCTTTGGAGACCGCTGACTTCTAGAGTCTTTCGCACGGCTTTTACGAAAAACCCAGCTTCCTCCAAAGAGGCGGAGGTTGCTGTTATCTGTAAGCGAGCTGCGTTTCTGCCTTCGTTCGAAGATCATTCAGGGCATGCATCCTTCGCGATGATCTAATGCGATCCTCCCAGTTCAAACCATCTGATTGTTTGACGCCAAAATTCTGTTTCAAGTATGGCTTAACAGTAGATCTGTAGGGCCTGGTTTGCTACCACCAGCAATGTGCTTGCGCGGAGGCTCAAGGTTTATGTAAACTGGAACCACCAACATTAACTTCTCTGATTTGCACTCGATGTCAAGCTCAAACGTCTAGGAACGATGTTGTTGTCGGTGCCACTTGTCTGCTGCAATCCTTTGTTCCATCACTTCGATAACATCCATCTCTACCTCAAGCATACGTTACGACTGATATCGTAATGTCTAAGCTTTCCAACAGAACGTATAAGTATGAGGTCCTCCCCGATAGCCAATGTATTCCATCGCACAACTCTCTATATCGCTGTCATCAGGAAGTTTTCTTTTCTCTCTTATTCAATCACCAATTTATATCTAATCTTGCATCTACCTATTACTCATCCGTCCGGCACGACTGATAGTCGTCGATAATGCGGTCTTTTCTAA
>JAABUY010003332.1_pt1 | contig 17949 bp, 20 predicted proteins | sample 5560271 | NCBI WGS metagenome assembly JAABUY01 (sample SAMN10711886, study PRJNA513374) | rock metagenome | isolation source: Antarctica rocks | place: Antarctica: Victoria Land, University Valley
GACCGCCTCCGGGTGGTCCCACCACTGCGAGCACCAGTGCAACGGCAGCCCATCGCGGGTCGGGCGCGCCTGCACCTTCACCAGGAAGTCCTGCACGAAGACGTAGACGTTCTGGAAGTGGTTCTCGACCTCTGGCTTGGCGTCGTCGGCCGACTCGCCGGTCATGGTCTTGAACTCCGCCTCCACGACCTCAGCGGCGGTCTCAGTGAGCAGCTGACGGCGTTCTGGGGTCAGGGCCTTGGTGAGGGCGTCCGCGACGATCTTGCGGACCTCCTTGCTTACCTCAGCCGTGACGGCACCCTCGACCAGAGCGGCCGCGTCGAAGCCCCGGACGGCGCTGGCCACCACAGCGTCCAACGGGGAATCCGCTGGCGGCCGGGGATCCCCGCTCGAGCCAGGGATGTTGTCGGCCGAGTCGGTCATGAGGCCGTCGTCCAGGTCACTCATCGATGGCCTTGACGGTCCAGGGTGAGGTTGCGACAGGCTCGGGGTCGCTACCGCTCGGAGAGTGCGCCTTGCGGGATGCCTCGATCACCGCGGCGTCCTTGCCCAGGAACCACGGCTGAGGCTCGATGAGGACTGCCGGCGTTCCGGAGGCGAAGCAGATGGCCCGGCCGGACGGCAGTTCGCGTAGCTCGGCTACGGTGAGGATGGTCTTTTCCTGCACGGAGCGGGACCGTTGGCGGGTTCCTCGCCCGGATGACTCGCTGGTGACGATTTGCTCGTAGGGTCCGATCAGGTCGCTGATCCGGCGCAGAAACTTGTCGTCGTCGACGCCGCCGCCGTAGATCTTGACGTTCGCGGCTGACCACAGCTTCTCCATGCCCTTGACACCCCAGACCTCCTCGCCCTGTGCCCAGTTCTGAAGGATGGTCTCGATGATGATGCCGCGAGATCCGAAGTGGGAGTAGTACGAGTCGAGGTGGCGGAAGCGGCAGATGTTGGCTGCCTCGTCCAGCACGGCCAGGAACGGGATGGTGAGTCGGCCACCGGGTGACGCGGTGGCCAGCTCCTCGAGTGCGTCGATCACGGCCACGGTCAGCGCGGCCACGAGAGGGCCGGCGCTGCCCTCGCCCTCGCGTGAGAGCGGGTACAGGGTGTCGCGTGATCCGGCGAACTCGGCCGGGTGGAACTGGCGAAGATGTGCGCTGGCCGGTGGCGGGGTGATCCAGGAGACCATGGCCCGGTTGCGCAGGAAGCCCATCAGCGATCGTGCGGTGCCGTAGACGCCTTCGCGCTGCTTGTCTGGCAGGTGGGCCAACGCGAAGAGGGACTGTTCCTGGAGGACGAACCCGTTGTCACGTAGGAGATCTGTGGGGGTGTCATCCGTGGGGCGGGTCAACCAGGTGTAGACCCGCGTCAACGGTTCCTCGCCGCACGCCGCCGCGAGCAGCATCAGGCCGATGAGGTTCTCTGACTCGGTGTCGAAGTAAGCATCCGTGCGGGCACCAACCGGACGCGAGGACGCGACGAACTGACCGGCCAGCTTCTCCGCTCGAGACTCGTCCGCCAGCACATAGCCGGTAAGGGGATCGCGGCGCGCCCGGTTGGTCGCGGGGTCATAGGCTGCGATGTAGGTCAGCGGGTTCCACCACCAGGTGGCGGGCTCGTTGGCGACCCGCTGGGGGTCGAAGACCCAGGCCTGACCAAGGCGGGAGCGGACATCTCGGGTGGCATCGACGACGTCGCGCTTGTTGGAGGTGGCCAGTGCCGCGCCTGGCGCGGCCAGGAGGGCCGGGATCGCGTACGCGGTGGTCTTCATCGTCCGTGGTCCGGCAACGACGACGATCATGTCTTCCCAGGAGGAGAACAGGCTGGAGCGGCCGCGCACGGTCTTGCCCAAGGGGACGCCGGGGGAGGCTGACTCCGTGCCGAGCCTGGTGGCCTTGGCGCGAGAGCCCTTGGCGTTCATGTGGGCGACGTCGCCGCCGGCGGCCATATGCCGGGCGGCCCGGTCGGGGCGGAGCGTCTTGCGGCCGGTGCGGGCGATGACCACGAGCACCAGAATGAACAGAACGACCAGCACGACGCCGAGTGCGATCGCCACGTGGGTGGCCGAGGACGTCCAGGGGGTCGTCCCCTTGGCGATCGTCGCCGCCAGCTCGGCCGGGTTGCTCGGTGGCGCTGGGCGGCCGTCGAGGGCGTAGCCGAGATGCATGGACACCCACCCGCCACCGACGACCAGCACCACGAACGCGATCCCGGCGACAGTCAGGATCAGCTGGTCCTTCTGCGAGGTCGCGTCGACCTGCCGGCGCTGCGCCATGATCAGACCGCCGCCTCGGTGATCCAACGCTCGTTGGTGTCGTGAAGACGCAACTCGGTCGGCGTCAGCTTGACCTGAGTCTGGATGCCGGCGCGCTCCCCGAGCTTCACCAGCACCTTGCCGGCACCAGGTGGCGGGGCCGGGCGCATCTGCCCGGTTTCCGTGTCGCGGACCATCCGCTGACGCCACCCGGGCGGCGTCGACCAGCCGGCCACGGTGTTGATCTCGACCTCGCTCATGCGCTTGACCTCAGACAGCGCACGCAGGTCCTCCTTGGCCAGGCCGGCCGTGACGACGATGCCGGAGCGCTCAGCGAAGCCGCGCGCCTTCATGTTGTCGGCCGGACTGACCATCGATTGCATGTCCTTCAGCGAGTGGGTGATGAAGATGTTGCCCACGCCGTCGTTGCGGTTCAATCTGGTTATTTCGTCAAGCTTGTCCACCAGGCCGGCGCCCTCAATGCGCATCGGACGCCACATCTCGTCCATGACGGTGACGAAGTGACGTTGAGGTGCGGTGCCGGCGTCGGCCAGGGCGTTGGCGGCCTCGATGGAGGCGAAGGTTTCCGACCAGGCGGCGAGCATCACCGAGGCCAGGACATCCTGAGACTGCTTGGCAACCGCCGAGATGTCGATGCTCACGGCGGGCGCGTCAGTCCGGAGTCGCTCGGTCGTCTGGCCGGAGAAGGTTCGGCCGAGCGGCCCCTCCAGGAGCGACTGGACCGAGCGGTTCAGACGCTTGGTGAGGTCCCAGTACTCGCCCTGATCGGCGGCCAGAATCGAGCGGATCATCTCTTGCGGGGGCTCCTGCATGATCGCCGCGAGCTCCGGCAAGGTCGGCGGCTGGCCGCCGCTCGCCCGGTGCTTCTCCGTGAGGACCCGGATGGCGCGGCCGAGGAGGCTCTGCTCCCAGTCCTCCAGGTGGTCGCGGCGGATGATCTGGAGCAGGGTCGTCACCATCGTGACTGACCGCTGGAGGGCCTGCTCGCGCAGCGCCTCGCCGGCCTCGCCGGCGAGGCGGTCGGCCGCCTCGGCCATCGCGCCCTGATCGAGCACGTTGAGCCGCTGCCCTTCACCGAAGCGGAGGACCTGGCCACCCAGGGCGAGCACCACACGCGTGTACTCGCCCTTCAAGTCTCCGGCGACCATCGGGCGCACACCCTGGTCTGCCAGACCGAGGATCTGTCGCACGGTGAAGCTCGACTTGCCGAGTCCTTGGAGGCCGAAGACGCTCATCGACGGGGACGAGATCAGCCCGGCTTTGAACCAGGAGAACGGGTCGCAGCACACCGTCGAGCCGGTCTCGATGTCCTGGCCGATCGGTACGCCGATGACGGGGCGGGAGGAGCCGCCTGCGAACGGCCACATGCCGCAGACCTGCACGGACGTCCCACGGAAGGATGCTGGCGTGGGCAACACCCGCCAGGAGCCGCCACCGCGGCCGCGATAGCCGCGTGGACCAAGAGTGTTGGCCATGGCCTACATCAACTCCCTCACCTTGTCGGGGACAACGGTGTGCTCCCACGGGACGAACCCGACCGGGAGCGTCGCGGCGAACGCCGCGGCCTGGGAGCCGTAGGAACGCCGCACCCGGATCGGGACGGCACCGGCTCGGGACTCCACCGTGGCGGCCGCCTGCACGAGGTCCTCGCTGTCGGTCACGGTCGCAGTGATCAGGATCGACAACCGGATCAGCATCGCGCCGGAGGCCACCTCCTGGCGGGACTGCTCGGTGGCCTTCATCCTGAGCGTTCCGGTGGCGCTGACGCGCTTCTTGCCCTGCTGCGCCGTGAACGTCGCTGTGTTGGCGTCGGTCTCACTGACCTTGGCCGACTCCTCCGGCGTGTGCGGCCGGAAGATCAGCGCCACGCGCTTACGCGTGAAGTCGCGGTGCGGCATGAGCAGTCCGGACAGCGCCAGCTCGGTGATCGCAGCGCGTGGCGCACCGAACATCTCCCAGGAGATCGACTGGCCCGAGTCGTGGAGAAGGTGATCCCACGATTCTTGGCACGCCACCGGGCCGGCGTCCTGCCACTCGACGTGGTGTCCGTCTCCGGCGAGTTCGGCCTGCTCCAGGTACTTCTGGGCGGCCGGGTCGTATGCCGCCCGGACGAGGCGCGGCAGCTCCGCCTTGGTCACCATGTCGACCGAGCCGCCGCCAGCAGCCTGCACCTGCCCGAGGACGCCGGGGACCTTGCGGGCCAGCTCGGAGAGGATCGCGCCCTCGTCGCCCTTGCGGTGCAGCCCCCGGCCTCGGAACGTCAGCTCCAGGTAGGTGACGTTCTCCGAGGAGGCCGACGGGTAGTCCGCGAGGCATTCGTCCATCACGGCCGTGGCCACGCTCGGAGCCTCGGCGTCCCGCAGGGTGTGCACCATGGCGCTGAGTCGGCCGCCAGGGTCCGGCGCGGTGTCGGTGATGGCCTTGGCGCAGACGAGAGCGGTCTCCTGCCCGGTCGAGGCGAGCACGCCGCCGAAGCCGGCGACCCAGCCGTTGATGCGGTCCTGGTCCTGCATCCACGGGCCTTCGGCCACACACCGGGCCACGATCGTGTAGAGCCCGCCTTTGCGCGGGTTCTTGATTACGACGAACGGGTTGCCGAAGGCGTCGTCCTTTTCGAGCAGCGTCGTCTTGCCGAGCATCCCCGGCAGTCGGATCGAGGCGTTCTTGTTGCGGGTGAACATGCCTGACCTCCATTGGTGTTCGCCTGCGTGGCGCTGTCGTGTGAAGCCGACGCGGCGCGCGGACCTGCGGCCGATCGGTGTCCCGGTCGCGGTGAAGGCGAGGCCGAAGATGGCCAGCATCACCAGCGCCGGGATGATGCCCCCAACCATGAGACCGAGGAGGGCGAAGACGAGCCCGCCCATCAGACAGGCGGTGCCGAGGAGCCCAGCGCCGCCAAGGCCGGCCGAGCGCTGCTGAATCCAGTTGCCGTACGTGGGACGAGCGGTGGTGCTCATGACTGGTCTCCTGTCGCGCCGGATGCTGTGTCATTGGCCGCCCGGGCGGCGTTCATCCCGGCCGATGCCGCGTCGAGTGCCGTTGAGGTGCGTGAGCCGCCACCCGTTCCTGACGGTGCCGGCGGGCCCGGCGTAGGCGCGGGCACTCCGCCATCTCCCTGCGCTCCGGACGCGGCCGTGGACCCGTCCTGTCCGGTGGCTCCGCCGTCCCCGGTGCTGCCCAGGCCGGGCGCGCCCTCAGACGTGCCCCCAGGCGATCCGGTGGCCCCTGTCGTGCCCGCGCCAGCATCTCCGCCCGTCGTAGATGCTCCGGCCGGTGGTGAGCCGGTCGGCATCGCTCCCCCGGTCGCGGCGGGACCGGTTGTCGCGGCACCGCTCGCGCCGCCGAAGCCGCCTGAGGCTCCTCCGGCGGCCGCTGCGCCGCCACCTGTGGCCAGTACGGCCCCCGTGGCCAGGGCAGCGCCGGCGACGGCTCCGGCCATGGCTCCGGCGTTGCCGCCGCTCATCGCAGCGGTGGCAGGGACCATGAACCGCATCAGGGCGGGTAGAGCGAAGATCGCGAGCAGCATCATGAAGATGCCGGACAGTTGGGTGGCGAGGTCCTGTTCCTTGCTTGCCATCCGGAAGGCAGCCGCGTAGATCAATGCCGCGACGGGCTTGTAGAGCACGAAGGCCAGGAGCCAGGCGAAGGACTTCTGCCACCACTGGCGGCCCATTTGGGTGTTCCCGGCCGCCGCCGCCAGCGGCAGGATTCCCGCCAAGATGACGATCATTCCGTTGCGGATGAGGATCAGCCCGAGTTGGATCACCTGCGCGATGATGACGACGATGCCGAGCAGGATGATGATGCCCGGCTGTTGCGCGGCCCCCAAGACGACGGTCTGGGAGAAGTCGATCTTGGACTGGTCCAGAATCCACTTGCTGAACAACTCACCGACCGCGACACCCAGAGTGGTGACGGTCCCAGCGATAGCCGTCACAACCACCACGCGGGTGAGGCTCTCCGCGAGATCCCGACCGTGCTCGAATTTCCCTGTCGTTGCAAGGCGATACGAGGCCACGAGGACGCTGAGGAGCATCGTCGCGCCAACGAAGTAGTTGAGGTGGTCCTGAATCCACCCCGTCACCGAGGCGGACGAGCTGACGTCGGGCGCGGGGGCGTTGAGCCAAGCCGTGGTGAGGTTCTTCATCGCCCACTCGGCACCCTCCTTGAAGCTCTGAGCCATGGACTCCATGCCGGAGGAGATGCCCTCCTTGATGCAACCGCCGATATCGGTAATCGGGTTGCAGCTCATGACGTCGGCCCCCACGGGACGTACCTGCTCGGAGCGCCTTGGGTGCAGCCCGATGAGGTGCCCCCGTCCGTTTCGAGGCGGAGAAGCCAGTCTCCTGTCGGGCCGCCGAACCACTGCACGTGCATCGAGCACGTCGCGTCGACGGTGCCTTGGCGCAGGTAGAAGGTGATCGTGGCGTCATCGTTTGTGTAGGAGTTTACGAGGAAGCCCCTTGGGACCGTCACCGAGCCTGGACTAGGCCGCTGCTGCCCCTGTCGGAGCAGCGCGTCCTGACCAACGCCAGGAACGGTCTGGGTCGTGGCGATCGCCTTGAAACCATCTGCCACTGAGAGTCTGACCGAGATCGTGTACGCCGCGAGGACCGCTCCGGTCGGTGTTCTTCCGAAGCAGGCCCAGGGTCCGTTCGTTGTGCGCTTTCCCGGACCAGACGTCTTGGAGACCGGGAAGTAGAAGCCACCTTCGTTCTGCCAGTCCACTCCAGGTGGCGTGTCGACCGGGACGGTTGTCGTACCTCCGGTCAGCCCGCAGGCCGAGTCGTAGTTCGACCCCACTGGCAGGCCAGCCGTCTCACTAGGGGCCGCCTGTCCGGCCGCCGATGTCGACGGGACAGCCGGCGGCCCGGACGTGCTGGTTGCCGGTGCTGTCGTCGCCGGGGCGTTGCTCCGGCCGAGGACCATCCACAGCGCCAGGACAACCACCACCACCGCCAGGGCGGCGATGATGATGTTCTGGGGACGCCTGATGAAGGGCGTCTCGTCGTCGTAGGCCATCTGGGTGTCTCCTCGGAAGGTCGGACCGGTGTCAGGCGTAGAGGAACTTGACGATCGCGGCGCCGGAGCCGACGAGCACGCATGCGGCCGCCACACCGCCGAGCTGGCCGGCGGCCTCGCCGGACTCGCCACGTCGGTGCGCGATGGCCAGCTTCCCCGCGCAGAACAGGATCCCGGCGACGCACGCGGCGATGACCAGGTACATGATCAGACCGAGGATCGTGTTCACCTTGTCCTGGAGGCCCTGCGGCGCGCCCGGGATGGGCTGAGGCACGACGTCCGCGTGAGCCGGGACGGCTACAGCCGCGAGGACGGCAACAGCCAGTGACGCGGAGACGAACCCGCGCCGGATCAGGTTCTTCTTGGACTTCATGGGTGCTCCTTGGTGATGAGCGCGGCCACGGCGGCCGCGACTCTGGTGGCGGCCGGGTCGGCCGAGAAAGGCGTGTCTCGCCAGGCAGCGATCCACGGGACTGTGAGGACCACCGGGACAGTGCCCGACAGCTCATGAAGGCGTGTTTTCAGCGCACGAGTCGGCTTGGCCGGCGCATCGGCCACGACCACCAGAGCGAGCAGGCCGATGCCAGGTACCGAGCCGGAGGCCCACTCCTGGATCATCCGAGCGGCGGCGCTGTAGCCGGCGGCGTTCGAGCGGCAGACCACGACTACCCGGCCAGGCCAGCCAAGGTCCGGCGCAGGCCAACGCTGAGAGACCGCCAGGCCAAGACCGGTGACGGACGCCAACGACGTCACTCCCGCCCCGCCGTGCGCGCCGACCCACACGAAGTCGACCGCCGCCGCGGGTGGCCCCTCTGTTCGTGGTGTCAGCGCTCCCCGAGGAGAGGGAGCGGCCACGACATGCGACGATAGGTCCGGTTTGTCGCTGGGGACCGGCACCATAGGGGGTTCGAGACGGTCACTGATGGGGCCCACTGCCCAGGGGGATTCGACATCCTCCGGGCGGTGCTGCCTCACTGCCACTTTCGCTCCCCCATAGCCCAGGTCCACTGCGGACACTGGCACCATACCCCCGGTTTATTGGATCTCAGCCCCGTTGAATCTGTCTTTAACGGATCTTTACCTTCCATCATCTGGCCTCTTTCGGCTCTCACTCGTCTTCATTTCGGCTACTCTCCTGCTAGACGTTCCGAGAGGTATGAACCGAGGGAGAACCCGGCCCATGTGTCCCTGTAGGGTTCCGGCTGATGAGCAGCAGGCCACTGACTCGCGAGGAGTACGACGCGCTCCCGGAGGTACTCACCGCCGAGGAGGTCGCTGCCATCTTGGGGACCACCGGCGTGCAGGTTCGGCTGTGGGCCGCGGACGGCACGCTCCCCGGCGTGCAGATCAGTCGGTTGTGGCGATTCTCGAAGTCGAGACTGGAGCGCTTCATCGAGGACAACGGGCACACGTAGGGATCGTCACGGCCCTCGACGTGGCGCTGCGATGACTGCCGACGTCTATGACCCCGGGACCGAACCTACCCCAGAGGCAGTCGGGCATCTCCCCGAGATCCTGACCCGCGAGCAGGCAGCCTGGCTCCTGCGGCTCACTCCTGGCCGGCTGGAAGCAGCGGCCAAGCGCGGCGAAGTGCCCTGCCGGCAAATCGGCCGCAAGCGGCTGTACTCGAAATCGGCGCTGCTGCGGCTGGTCGCCGGCGACACCGCGTGAGCGCCAGCAGGACGCTCGGGATCGGGGCCGCCATTGCGGCACCGATCGCAGCATTGGTGGCGCTGCCGATGATGCTGATGCTCGGCACGACCAGCGGGGCAGCCAATGCGCCTCAGCCGCCGGGTGGTGGAACGGCGATCGACCCCACCAAAGTGCCGGCGCCCTACCTGGCGTTTGTGCAGGCTGCCGGAGCGAAGTGCCCTGCGGTGACTCCCGCTGCGATCGCGGCACAGCTCGAAGCCGAGTCGGGCTGGAACCCCAACGCCACCTCACCTGTGGGGGCGCAGGGCATCGCCCAGTTCATGCCCGGCACGTGGCCCTCGTGGGGCAAGGACATTGACGGCAACGGGACCGCTTCACCGTTCGACCCGGCGGACGCCATCAACGCGCAGGGTGACTTCATGTGCGCCCTGGCGGGTGCGGTAAGCAAGGACCTCCTCCTCGGGGTCGTCAAGGGCGACACCCTCGACCTGTCCCTTGCGGCATATAACGCTGGACCCGGGGCGGTCCGGCAGTTCGGCGGGATCCCGCCGTTCCCAGAGACCCAGGGCTACGTGAAGCGAATCCGGACCCTGATGGTCAAGTACACCGCCTCGAGCGCAGGAGTGCCGCTGCCGGGCGGACCGAGTGGGATCGTCGACGCCGGCAGTCAGTGGATCGGCTATCCCTACGTGTGGGGCGGTGGCGGGATCGCCGGCCCCTCCGGGATCGGACGGGACGGCCGCGGCCCAGGCTTTGACTGCTCCGGGCTCACCCTGTACGCCGTCTTCCGCGCGACCGGGCTCACCCTGTCTCGGACAGCGGACGCGCAGATCTGGGATCCGCGCGGCACCGTCGTGCCCCGCGACTTCGCTCAGATGCAGCCCGGGGACCTCATCGGGTTCAGCGAGGACGGCTCCGGAGCCCCAGGCAGTTTCGGTCACATCGGCATCTACGTCGGCGGCGGGAAGATGCTGCACGCTCCGGCCACAGGTAAGAACGTCGAAGTGATCGATCTGATGCACGAGAACTACTGGAAGCCGATGGCGTGGCGAATCGTGAGGTTTACCAAGTGAGCGCGAGACGAGCAGGCATCATCATCGGCGCACTGGCGCTGAGCCTGGCAGCGACGAGCTGCTCAACACAGACTCAGAACACCAGCTCAACCGTGGCGCCAACAACCAGCGCCAGCGACCCCCTCGACGCGCAGCCGATCCCCACCGGCACGACCGGGACCCCCCGCGGCGGGGTCATCGCACCGTCGAGCGTGGCCGGCGCCAACGCCGATGCGGTGGCGACCGCCGCCGTGGCCACCATGTACCGCTACGACTCCGCGATCGACAACTCCCCGATGGACGCCACCAGGAGGGCCAAGCCATGGCTGACGCCCGACTACGCGGCAGCAGTCGACAAGCCGATGCCCGGCGGCGGCGGAGCCGACTGGATCACTCTCGCCGCGCACCACGGCTACACCACCACGTCCGTCAGGGAAGCCCACGACGACGGAGCCCCACCCGACGATCCCACCCACGCCTCACGGCAGCGGGTCGTCACCGTCACCCCGCAAGGAGACAACGGCTGGACCGCCCAGCCCACTGTCGCAACAGTCTTCGTCAACCTCGTTCGGCCGACGCCGAACGTGCCGTGGCAGATCAGCGGCGTTACCACCGCATAGGCACACCGGACCCAAAGGAGTCATCATCATGACCAACGAGACCACGGCTCCCGCACCCCACCCCGTCGTGGCGATCACCATTGACGGTGACATCATCACCGTCAACGGGGCACCGATCAGGCATGACGGGACGCAGCCGCTGCGGGACGCAGCCGCTGCACCAGGTGGCGATCCACGCCGTGGCGCGCCAGGTCGCGCAACCGCTCAACCGCCCCGTGCGTGCCATCGCCAGGGACCACAGCGGCCGCACAGCGCTGGTGGTCCACCCGGACGGGCATGCCAGCGACCACGAGCCACTACCCGCACCAGAGCTGACCCAGGCCCCACCGGAGCCACCAAGGTACGTCGATCCGACCCCGACCCCGCCAACGGTCAACGAGGCGGCCGTCCGGCCGGCCATGGACCACTTCGAGCGGCTCCTCGCCGAGCCGGCGGGACCCGCCGGTGCGGCACCGCCGGACCTCCGCTGGATGCCCACCCAAGCCCAGGGGCCCGGGTTCGCTCCCTCGCCTACTCCCGGCGAGGGCGTGACCCCAGGTGACACGCGCGCCGCTCGCCGGGCGGTCGCCGATGTCGGCGAGGACGACAGCCAAGGGCGGTCGTTCCTCTCCCACCACGAGCACATCGAGCACGCCCAGACGGGCGTACGAGGGTTCCTGACCCGCCTCGGCCTGCGGTCCGGACCCAGCGAGGCCGAGCAGGCCGAACGTGCCGATATCCGAGCCATCAGCCGTCACTGGCCCGGCCCGCGGACCATCGCCGTGGTGAACGGCAAGGGCGGCGCCGGCAAGACGCCGACAACCGTCCTCCTCTCAGCGCTCTTCGCCCGCCAGGGCGGCTCTGGCGTGCTCGCGTGGGACAACAACGAGGCGCGCGGCACGCTCGGATGGAGGACCGAGCAAGGCCCTCACGAGGGCCACGTCCTCGGCCTGCTCCCCCACACGGACCGGCTCATGCAGCCCACGGCGCGGGCGGCCGACCTGGCCGCCTTCGTGCATCACCAGGTCGACGACAAGTTCGACGTCCTGCGCTCCAACCCCCTCCTGCTCCCCCACCAGCAGCGCATCACCGCCGACGACTTCGACGCCGTGCACCTGGTCGCCAGCAAGTACTTCCGGCTCATCTTCATCGACTCCGGCAACGACGAGACCGCGCCCCACTGGCTCCAGATGATCGACCACGCTGACCAGCTCGTCGTGGCCACCACCACCCGCCCAGACCACGCCGAGGCCGGGCGACTCCTCCTGGAGGCGCTCAGGGACCGCGATCCACACTCGGCCGGCCTCGCCGACGCGGCCGTCGTGCTCGTATCACAGGCAGACCGGGAGGAGGCCTCAGCGGCCACCATCGCGGCCGGCTACGACGGCCTCGCACGCCAGGCCGTCACCATCCCCTACGACCGCGCCCTGCGCGCCCCCTGGTTGCGCTACAAGGCGCTCCAGCCCGCCACCCAGCGCGCCTACCTCCGCGCCGCCGCCGCCGTCTCGGACGGCCTCGGAGGTCACCCGTGAGCACGATGGGGCGGAGGTGGCACCTCCGCCCCATCTTTCACTCCCACGACACGCCCAAAGGCTTGGAGTTCCAGAATCTCGGCCACCGTGCGGGAGGATCAGCGCTATGTCAGCAGCAGGCAGTATCCACCGCAGCAGAGAGCGCAGTGTCAACGTCGCGTTCCGCCTCAGCCCGGACGACCGGGCTGAACTGCGACGTCGAGCTGCCGAGCAAGGGCTCTCCGTGCAGGCATACCTGGAGCGGGTCGCCCTCGGGCGGCCGGACGCCAAGGACCTGCCGCCCGGACCCAAAAACCACGCCCAGGAGCCGCTGCCCATGACTGGATAAACGCTCAGGGCAATGCCCCTGAACAGACGAAAGGCCCCCGTTCGCAGCGGGAGCCAGTGTCTGACAGCTAAGTCGATGGTCCGGGTACCAGCCGGGCCGCATCTCGATCCACTCCAGCAAGAGAGGTCGCTTTGCTATGCATACAGTACATCGGACCCGGCCTGCCCGGGAAGCCGTCACTACTAATCCGCTCCCGCGTGTCGGACTGACGTCCCGGCAGGCATGGGCGATGGAGCACATCACCCGCTGCCCCAGCTGCGGGAAGTGGGTCCTGGTCGGCAACGACCAGACCCTCGCGCAGATCACGTCGGAGGACTACGTTCCACCCGCGGTCTGCGCACACTTCCAACCCACCGCCGCTGCGTGAGGGCTCGCGCGCCAGGAACCCCATACATTGCACCGACCCGCCGCGAGCTTCTGGCGCATCGGCGGTGCGACGTCGAGCACGCCTCGACGGTGAGGCGGTTGTGCGTCAAGGACCGCGAGGTGCTGCCCAGGTGGCATCAGGACGACCGTGGGCCGGCCAACGCCCACCGCGGTGTCCACGTCGTCGCTCCTGAGGGCGCGTATGCCCGCGTGCCGGTGTGGTCCGGACGTGACCACTGGCTCGCCTTCGTCGTGCCCGTGGCGATCGCCACGCATCGCGGCCTCATGCGCCAGGCAGGGATCTCGGCCGACACGTTCCGGGCGTGGGCGGCCGTTAAGAGCGGCTATGCCCAGGCCCGGACCGGCCGTCGCTGCATCACCCGGCCGGACACCGTGGCCAGTGTCATGGGGGTCACCGCCCGCCACGTGGAGCGCTGCAACGCCGTGGCGCGGACGATCGGTCTGGAGGTCGTGATCCTGGCCGGCCGGATGCTCACGCTGGAGGAGTCCACCGGGGCCCGTCGTCGCGGCTCACGTCAGCGCGGACTGAGCACGGAGGTTGCTCTGACGGTGCCCACCGCGCTTCGTTCGGCTGTGGATTCAGTCACCCCTACCAGTGGTAGGACTACCACTCGTAAAACTCACCGTAGATTCTCCTCCTCTCACGGCCTAGCGGCCGATAAGAGGGAGGCGGCTCCGCCGCCACGCCACCAAGAGGCAGCCCGGCGACGACGCAAGGCCCGGCAGCTCGCCTCAGATCTGGTCAGGATCGTCCCCTGGCTGCGCTCAGAGCGCCCAGGACGCCTCGCCCCTGCCCTGTCACTGTTCGCCACGGCCGAGCCTCCCTGGAGTGCTCAGGACGTCGCGGCAACGATCGGCACTCACACGCTCCAGACCGGGCGCGGAGAGATCCGCGAGGAGCGGATCAGGACACGGCCTGCGGTGCTGCTGGCCTCGATCCTTCGCGGGATCGACGTCGAGGGCGACAACCCCGGCTTGGCCGGGTCGTTCGACCCCGCTCCCCCGGTGCCGTGTGACCGGCCGGACTGCGATGGCCACGGCTGGATCGAGCTGAAGGACGGAAAGGTGGCAAAATGCCCCGCCTGCCCGGCCTCGATCCGATCCTGGCGGCCCGACGACGAGCTGCTCTCGCTGGACGAGGATGGCGAGCCTCCGTTCTAGAGGTAGGCCGCCTCACAGACACCTCTCCCGCCCCTGACGCCCGATCTTCTACGCCTCCCCTGCGGGGTCAAGGGCCACAAAGCACGCTTCGCGCCCTCCGGGTTTTCGCAAGCGAAAATCCTGTGCTTCCCCCCTTGACCCCGCAGCTCCGGCGAAGAACTCGGCATCTATCAGGGGACGGGGGAGGTAGGGCCCATCGGTAACCGAACGTGCGTGGCTGGGATTCGACCCCGACTCGCTATCGACCAGAGTGACCAGTCTAACTAGGAGGAACAGAGAAATGCAGATCGCGCCACAGGACACCATGGCCACGGGTGAGTGCTACGAGCCCGGTTGCCCGGTCCGCTTCCACGAGGAGGCGCACCGGCCGGCTGGCTACAACTGCGTGACCGCGTTCACCTGGTACGAGCCGCGCCGCTCCTACGTGTCGCACTCCTGGGCCACCACCTGTGACGAGCACCTGGCGGCCGCCGAGGCCGCTCTAGCCGCACACGTGGCCCTCAGCGACAGCCCTTGGTACGTCTGGACCTTCCGTTACTGCTGGGACGGCGCCGGCCCCAACCGCTACCGGTCGGCCGAGGGCATCGGCACTCCTGACGGCGCGCTGTTCTGACTAGAAGATTACCCATCCACTCTGTTGACTATATTGAACAGATCAACTAGACTGACTCTATCAACACGGCAGCACTTACCACGCAGCAGGGAGACACAGAGATGAGCACCAAGCGGACGCAGAAGAGCACCGACCAGCGCAGGGCCGACATGGAGGCCTTGCACGAGCGGCTCGCCGCCCAGGTCGAGGCACTGAGGACCTCCGACGAGTGGGCGCGTTACCTGACGTTCTGTGCCGCGTTCCACCGCTACAGCCTCAGCAACGTCCTGTTGATCCTGTCCCAGCGCGAGGACGCAACCAAGGTGGCCGGCTATCGCGCGTGGCAGAAGCTTGGGCGGCAGGTCCGTAAGGGAGAGCGCGGAATCCAGATCATCGGCACGGGCGAACGGACCGTGACCGAGGAGGACGAGAAGACCGGCGAGGAGAGCACAAAGCGGCGTCGGGTGTTCTTCCCGGTATCCGTGTTCGACATCGGCCAGACCGAGCTCATGGAGGGAGCCGATGAGGTCACGCAGCCGGCGCACCAGCTCGACGGCGAGGACGAGGCGGGGATCTATGACGCCGTGGCGGCATACCTGACAGCCCAGGGCTGGAACGTCAGCCGCGAGCCGGCCGGCGAAGGCCGCAACGGGTACACCACGAACGAGGGCCGGCGCGTCGTCGTTGACTCCAACCTCTCCCCCGCCCAAGCCGCCAAAACGGCGCTGCACGAGGCGGGGCACGTGACGCTCGGACACCTGGCCGACGACTTCACCGAGTACCTGACCCACCGAGGCCGCTACGAGGTCGAGGCCGAGTCCGTGGCCTACGTCCTGGCCGGCCTCCTCGGGCTCGACACGAGCGCCTACAGCGTCGGATACGTCGCCGGCTGGGCCGAGCAGGCCGAGGCAGACGTGATCAAGGAGAGCGCTGCGCGTGTCCTCCAGGCCGTGCACACCTTGGCCGCCGCCCTCTGCCCGGCCGACGAGGAAGCCAGCGAGGCGGCCGCCTGAGCACCAGGTCGGGGGAGGCAGGCTCCAGCCCCTCCCCCCGACTATGGCAAGAAACAGAATGAACAGCCCGTCACCAGCAAGAATCCGATCCAGAAGCCTTTGACCGGATCGACCATATCGACTAGATCGACCATCTCAACACGGCAGCACTTACCACGTAGAAGGAGAAGCATCATGCTGAGCGGAGACGAGTTCTACGAGGACGAGATCACGTGTGGACCGTTGGCTGAGGACGACCCGTATGCCTAGCCATGCGATCAGTGCGGGGCAGAGCCGGGTGAAGACTGCCGGCCGTGGTGCACGGCCCTTCCGCCTCACCCAGGACCACAGCGGGGCAGAGTTCGGGATTCTGTTCAGCCACGCCTCGGAGATGGTCTGGCCGGATCTCGTCGGGCGCGCCTTCCCGGACGAGGAGGCGGCGCGGGCCTACGGCGAGACCGTCGTCCAGGCCCAGGGCGGGCTCGAGTTCGCGGTGATGTGCCGCCGCGCGGATCGGCCGGGATGGATCGAGGTCGGCACCGGGCAGAACGCACACCAGGTGCTCGCCAGACAGTGGTCCGAGCGGATCGCCGGCCGGTTCGCAGCCGGAGCACTCCACTGAGCGTCGCCGAGCTGCACGAGGAAGCAGTGAGGCCCCGGCCCCGGATAGGAGGTCGGGGCCTCACCGATCAACACGGCGAGGCCGGTTACCACGCCAGCCACGCGCAGAACCGAGCATAACGAGGGGGAGCCCCACCCCTGACGCCCTTCATCATGGGGCCACGCGGAACCCGTCAAGGGCGCGCTGCGCCGCTGCGCGGTTGACCTGGCGGCCACCCCTTGACCGAACCCCCCGCTCAGCCCCCGGTTTTGGCATCTATGAGGGGATCGGAGAGAAGAGGTTGAGACCCTCAGGGGAGTCCAGGCGAGGAGGCGGGACCAGAATGAACAGCCGATGAACTGGGACGATTCCCCAGAGAAAGTGCTTGACTGCATTGAACAGATCAACGAGACTGACCATATCAACACGGCAGCACTTACCACGCAGAAGGAGAAGGACATGAGCACGATCACCCAGAGCGGGAACCTGGCCGGAGTGCCGGAGCTGAAGACCAGCGCGAAGGGCAACACCTGGTGTGCGGCGCGCGTGATCCACAACGAGCGGAAGCTGAACCAAGGCACGGGGGAGTGGGAGGACGTCTCGCAGACGGGCTTCACGGTTCGCGTGTACGGCCGGGATGCGGCCGCGCTCGTGGCGGCCGCCGAGGCGAACGGGAACATCCGCGTGCACTTCGGTGGGCGGTTCACGATCGTGGACTTCCAGCGCAAGGACGGATCGCACGGTCGGGCCTACGAGGTGGATGCGGACTTCGTCGCGGTGGGTCTCGGTCAGGACGTCGCGCTGACCAAGGGCGCCGGCCGAGATGCCAGCGAGTCATGGGGGAGCGGTTACGGGGAAGAGCCGGCCGGCTGGGCCGACCAGCACTGACGACGAGGTTGGGGAGGGCCGGCATAGTTCTGGGCGGCCCTCCCTACTCGAAGACCGAGCAAGGGAGAGATGAGGGCAATGAGCACCACGACACAGGCAGTGATCGGGGATCTCAGCATCCAGATGAGCGACGGGACCGTGCTGCGGTCGCACACTGACGTCGGCCTGGCCGAGCAGTGGGCACAGTACGTGCACGGCAACGTCTGGGAGCGGCTCACCAGCGGCCAGCAGGGCCAAGCCACCGCCGAGGCCCTGCGCGAGCTCCGCCGAACCACCGCCGAGACCGAGGAGGAGAAGTGACGACATACGCCGTGGCGCTGTCCAAGGGAGGCAGCACAAAGACGACGACAGCCGCCGAGATCGTCGTTGCCCTGGCGGGCAAAGGCCGGAAGGTGTTGGCGATCGACCTCGACCAGCAGGGGAACTTCACCACGCGGTTGGGTGTCAAGCGTGACGCCGAGGTGGCCGGCGTCACCGCCGACGTTCTTACCGGCGAGTCGACGGCCGAGGAGGCCGCGATCGAGGCACCGAGCGTGCCGGGAGCGTTCGTCCTTGCTGGGACTCACGACCTGGCGAAGATCGACACCCAGAGCGTGCCTGACCTCGTGACCGCCCTTCGGGACCACCTGGCGGCCACAGGGCACCTTTGGGATGACGTCGTGATCGACACACCCCCGAGCCTCACTGGACTGACTCTGGCCGGCCTGGCGGCCGCCGACGTCGTCGTCGCCGCTGTCGCGTGCGAGGTCGAGGCGTACGACCAGCTCGGCCGGCTCACAGAGGTGATCGAGCACCGACTCGCGCGCCGCGTCCGACCAGGTCTCGCGCTCCAGTGGATCGTGCCGACCAGGTACGACGGCCGGCGCGGGCTGGACC
>JAABUY010003334.1_pt1 | contig 17946 bp, 16 predicted proteins | sample 5560271 | NCBI WGS metagenome assembly JAABUY01 (sample SAMN10711886, study PRJNA513374) | rock metagenome | isolation source: Antarctica rocks | place: Antarctica: Victoria Land, University Valley
GCCAGGTGTGTTTGACCCACAGCATGCTGTGGGTCAAACATGATTTATCCGTCGCGCTGCTGCGCATGCAGACCCATTCCCAAGAACATGCATGTGGGCTGTGCAGTGGCTGTGGCTGCCGCGATCGATCGCGGCTGAGCTGCGAGCGGCGCTCGGCGGCACCTGGGGCGGCAGCCTGCTCTGCTGGGCATGGCCCTGCTTTTGCTGACTCTCCGGGGCATGCAGACACCAGCTGCCACCATGCTAACGCTCTGAACAAGCAGAGTTGGAGCCAGCAGCACAGGTGTGTGTGAGTGTCCGCGATGTGCATGCGCTGCCGGGCCGGGCTCCCTACACGGCTGGAGCAAACAAAGATGGCGTGCGCTGTTGGGCTGCGTTTGATGCACAGCATTGACAGTTATGCTGTTGGCAGCCAGGTGTGCCTGCTCTGCTTGAACAGGGCCTGGCCAATCCCCGTGTCCATGCATCTCCCAAAGCATGCCTGATGTGGCAAGGCTGCAGCCGTTGTTGCACAGCTTGTTGTTACACATTAGGCTCTGAGCCTGCCATGCTCACCTGCCCGACGCTGTCAATGCATTCCTGTCAGTTACTGCTCTGTAATTGTACTGCAGGGGCCTAGTGGTAGCACTCCATCATTTGCATGCATGTGTGCGCACGCATGTGAGGGGCATGGCCGGTGCTACGTGGTGCTTTCGTGCGTGCTTGCTGAAGAATGGTGGCTGGGTGAGACACAAAGGTCGCTTGATGAGTTACTTACATGATCTGCAACATCTGAACAGCCTGCGCTACACTCTTCAACCGCAACCCTGCTGCAGTTCCGCGGCCACCCAAGTGCCAGCAGAGCCAGCATGGGCTGCGGCCAGCGCATAAACATGCCCATTGGCCCCTGAAGCAAGAGCCTCCTCCAGGTAACTCGCGCTCGCGCGCGGCCCAGCTGTGTGAGCCAGGAGTGGCCTGAGCCGCATGCCAGGGAGCCAGAGCCTCAAGCAGCTCCTCAGTGCCACACCAGCGCATGCATGCATGCATGTATCAATCACACTGCAATCTCCTTTCAGGTCCCCCGGCCTTTGAAGCTATCATGCTTGAGGCTTACGCGCTGTTCGTCGGTCCGAACGGCCAGGTCCCCAAGCTGCGCGTCGTGGAGGGGCGCTGGCGGTGAGTTATTGGCTGGTGTGCCCGGAAGCAGGCGACTGAGGAAGTGGTGGAACTACCACTACAAGCACCTGGGACGGCGTGTTCAAGGCGTTCAAGGGGTCGTGGGACGGCGCAGACAAGGCCGTCCGCATCGCACCCATGCTGACGCTGCCGGCCGAGGCATAGAAGCCCTCAAGCACTAGGCCGGCAGTGTCGGCTGGTGCTTGAAGGCTCCTCGGGCTCGGTCGGCAGCGTCAGCGACGGTGCGACACGGACGGCCTGGTCCGCGCCATGCCACAATTCCTTGAAGCTTTGAGGCCGTCCAGGGTCTTGTAGTGGTGGTCCAGCACTTCGTCCGACGCCTTCTTCCGGGCACAACAGCGCCCCTCCTTGGCGCGCACCTCACAAAGCTCGCCGTCTGAACCGACGAACAGCGCCTGCAGCCACTGTAACGTGTGTTAAGTGGGCCTGGATACAAACTAGCGCACCCACAGGCCTCAGGCCAGCCATCACAGTGCGCAGCCCGCCTGGGCTGCTGTTGCTGCATCGGCCAGCAGCGTAAATTGTTTATCAGGGCGCGCCCAGGCGCCGAAGCAGAGGGTCTTTGCGAAGTTCAGCACGCGTTCATGGTGCTCGGCGAGCCACTGCAGCGGAGCTGCCTTGGCTTCTGAAAGCCGAGACGCGTGCCTTCAGGCGATCACGCCGTTACACACCAAAAGCAGCGCAACTGCTTCCAAGAGCTTGCGTGACATGCAGGTCGTCAGCATTGAAAGCTTGAAAGGCTGGGGACCTGAAAGGAGAGCACTTGGTGGGAGTCAAGGACACAACTTTGCAATGTAATAGCTTAAAGCGCGCCCCAAACAAGGACTTAGACCTGCTGCACGCCTCAGCAGCAGCAGCTAATAGAGCAGAAGCGGCAGTGTTGCTGGGTGGCCATTGTGCAAGCTAATGACTTCACTGGGACGTCCAATGTGGCATGTGGATAGGGTTGCAAGTCTGGTTCTGAATGCCTGTTATGTCCTGATGCCTGCTTTCTGCCTAGCAATGCAGGCATTCATGCAAATGGAATACATGTACAGAGCACGCCACGCGCAAAAACCATGACACCGTATGAAGTGGCACTATACATTCACACTAACACACAGGAACCCGCTGCATGTCTCTTCCGCACTTCTCATGACCGGGACAAGGGCAGTTACCAAGCCACGTGTACATTTACAAAGAACCAGTTGCGCAGGCTCACATAGCTAGCACACCAAGAACAAATTGCAGTGCTGGGGTGACCTGCAGAAAGCCCAAGCTCGTGTTCTCAGACCCGGCTGCACGCTCATAACACAGGTGCCTGGCCAGCCAGCGCGGCGTCATGCTCCATGCACTGCAGCTCCCACTGCCTGCACGTCACAGACAGTCCGGTGAATCGCACACCAGATGCCAATAACATATGTATTTGCTTGTGGAAGACACGCAAAACAACAATTAGGACAGCATCTTGCTCAAAGCATCACCGCTTCCACTCCGCGGGCAGGCTGCGCGTTGCCCACCGCATCCACGGTACAGCCCTCCTCGCGCACCGACGCGGCACCGCAGCTCGGCGCGGTGCGACGCGTGCGCACAGACAGGCAGGGCCGGCGACACTGATAGAGGGCCGTTCGCGACGTGCACCAGCCCGCTGCGTTAGGGCCACAACCCTAGAGTGACCTACCCTCTGGTGCAAACCCTAACCTGGCGCACCAGCGGCGCGCCAGGTGCGCCACCTCCGCCTCCAGGCCCTCAGCCTCGGCGGCAGCCTCGGCGGCCGCGCGCTCCAGCGCGGGGCGCGCGCCGCCGTCGGCCGGCGGCCGCGCCGCGGCCGCCCAGGCGTGGAATGCGTGCGCCGCGGCCGCCGTCCTGCGCGCGCAGCGCGGCTCGCGCGGCGGCCGCGGCGGGTTTGCAGGGGCCTGGGCCTGCCACAGAGCGCAGGACACGCAGAGCAGCTGTGCACGCTTTCGCTTGACGGACACGAAGAGATCTGCCAGTCCGGCGTGCTGAGTGGCTCTGGCAGCCCCTGAAGGCTACACTGTGTGAACATGTGAGCAGCCACGGCCCTCCTGTGCAGCAGACATGGAGCGCGCGTCCTGGCAGCGCACCCGGCCCGGCGCGCGCGCCGCGCCTGCAGGCCCGCGGCCGCCCGCCGCCACAGCTGCAGCGCCGCGGCCGCGAGCCGCCGCTCGTGCGCCGTGCGCAGGGCCGCCAGGCGCACGCACCCCTCCGCAGCGTCCGCGCTGGCTGCGGCGCACCATGCGAGGCAAGCACGCCGCAGCCAGCGCCGCTCGGCCGCCGCCAGGCACCCGGCCAGGCGCGCCCGCTCCTCTGCGGCCTGAGCGCTGGCAGCGGCGCGCCATGCGAGGCAAGCGCGCCGCAATCGGCGCCGCTCAGCCGCCGCCGTGCACCCGGCCAGGCGCGCCCGCCCCTCCGCGGCTTTCGCGCTGGCTGCGGCGCGCCATGCGAGCAACGCGCGCCGCAGGCGGCGCCGCTCGGCCGCTGCCAGGCACCCGGCCAGGCGCTCGCGCGCCCCGGCGGCCTGAGCGCTGGCAGCGGAGCTCCATGCGCCGAGCGCGCGCCGCAGCCGGCGCCGCTTGGCCGCGGTCGAGCACCCCGCCAGGCGAGCCCGCTCCTCTGCGGCCTGATTGCTGGCAGCAGCGCGCCATGCGAGCAACGCGCGCCGCAGCCGGCGCCGCTCGGCCGTTGTCAGGAACCCGGCCAGGCGTGCGCTCTCCTCTTCGGCCTGAGCGCTGGCAGCAGCGCGCCATGCGAGCAACGCGCGCCGCAGCTGGCGCGGCTCGACCGTCGCCAGGAAGCTGACCAGGCGCGCATGCGCCCTCATGCCGCCCTCGCCGGCCGCGGCGTGCCACGCGCTCAGCGCCTGCCGCAGCCGGCGCCGCTCGAGCGCCGCGGCAGCGCGCGCCAGGCGGGCGGCCCGCTCCGCCCGGCGCGCGTCGGTGGCCGTGCGCCACGCGCCGAACGCGCGCCGCAGCAGGCGCGGCGCCGCAGCGGCGGAGAAGCGCGCCAGGCGCGCCACGCGCGCCGTGCGGCGGCCAGCAGCGGCGCGTTGCCACGCGGCCAGCGCCGCCCGCGACACGTCCTCGTGCTTCGCGGCGGCGAAGCACGCGAGCCTGCGAGCGCGCCACGCAGCGGCCGCGCACACGGCGCCGCGCCAGGCGCCTACGGCCGCGCGCAGGCGCTCGTGCGCTTCGGACGCCAGCGCCGCGCGGTCGGCCGCGCGCGCTCCGGCGCCCCAAGCTGCGCCCGCACGCCAAGCCCGCAGCGCCGCCCGCGCCCGCCGCTCGCGCGCCGCGGCCGCCAGCGCCGCCGCCGCCAGCGCCGCGCCGCGCGCCCGAGCGCACGCCCCGCGCCAGGCCTGCAGCGCGGCCGCGGCTCTGCGCGCGCGCGCCGCCGCGCCGCCGTCGGCCGGCGCCGCATCGCGCCTGCGCGCGGACCCAGCCGCGGCGGCGCGCCACGCCAGCAGCGCCGTGCGCGCGCACGCTGGTCGCGCGCCGCGCGCCGCGGCGGCCGGCGCCGGGGCGCGGCCGCGCCGCGCGGCCGCGGCGGCCGCGGCGGCCCGCCACGCATGCAGCGCAGCGGCCGTGAGGGCGGCTGCGCGCGCGGCGCGTGCGGCGGCCACTGCGTCGCGGCCGCGCTTCCCCTCCCGCACGGCCGCGACCTGCGCGCCCCGGCGCCGCCGGTCACCGGGCCCCGCGCCGTCGCGCCGCAAGCAGCCGGCCTCGCAGTGCGAGCCGGAAGCTGCGTGCGGGGCTGCCGAGCATCTCTGGTTCAAACACCCAGCGCCGCATGTCGTGTGTGCACACTGTGCGCGCACGCGAGGCTGTGGGCAGGCCGGGGCGGCTGCCTGCCAGTGGCGGAAGGCCGCGGAAATGCGCCGCCGGCGCTCGTGCCAGGACTCGACTGCCGCCAGCCCCGCGCGCGCGGGCAACCCTGGCCGCGCCTGGTCCGGCGAGTGGCCTCCGCGCCGCTCACCTTGAGCATGCGCAGCCCGCCCGCACCGCCGCACGTCGGCCTGCGCCGCCCAGGCGCGGAACGGCCAGACCAGCGCCCTGCGCGCGGATGGCGGCAGCGTGTCATGCAGCCGTCACAAGGCTGCACCATGGAACAGAGGAGGGTTGACGCATGCTGCCGCGGAGCTGTGAGGGTGAGGATGCCGCAGGAGTCAGCGCACGCCGCAGCGCTGCACAGCGCCTGCCCAGCGGCGGGCGCGGATGTGAACCAAAGCACGCAAGCGCCGTCGGCCGGGAGCGCACCGCCACCGCCGGCGGCAGGCCACCGGAGCCGCGGCGGCCTCACGCGCGTGCCACTGCCGCACGCTCAGCGCCTGCCACGCCGCAAACGCTACGGACAGTGCTGCAGGCGCCGGGCCGGGCCCCGGCGGGCCGGGCGCTGCGTGCGCAGGACGCGCCTGCGGCGCGTGGCGGGCGGCCGGCGCCGCTGGCGACCCGCGCTGCTCGGGCGTGGCTGTGCATGGCGCCGGCGCGGGCGCCTGCGGCGCGCCAGGCGCGGGCGCGGCGCCCGCGCGCGCGTGCCAGGGCTGGGGCGGGCCTTCCGCCGCCGCTGCGCCGAGCGCTGGCTGCCGCGCTCCAGCCAGCCCCGCCCCCAGTGCAGCCGGCGCGCTCGAGCGCCCGCGAGTGGGCAGCGCTGTCGCGGCATCCGCGGCCGGCGGCTGCCGCGCCGGGCTTGCCGCCGCGTCGGGGTTGACGCCCGCGCCCAGGCAGCGAGGCGGCGCTGGCGCGGGCGACATGGCGGCGCCCGGACGCTCGGCTGGCCGCCACTCGGCGCGCGTGCGCCAGCCCCACCAGGCCGCCGCGAGCCTGCGGCGCCGCGCCGCCCGGTCCGCCGCGGCTGCGGCGCCGCGCGCATGAGCAGCCGCCGCCGCCCATGCGCCAAACCCAGCGAGCGCCGCGCGCTGCCCTGCGCGCGCGCGCGCCCCGTGCACCGCGGCGCCATCCGCCGTGCGCGCCTCCACTGCCAGGGCCGCCCAGGCGCGCAGGGCCCGGCCCACGACCCTGCCCTCGCGCACCCGCCGCGCGTGGTCCGCGCGGCACGCGGCCGCGGTGCGCCGCGCGGCGAGCGCTGCCCACGCGCGCAGCGCGGCGCGCAGCGGCCGCCGCCGGGCGTGGCGGCGCGCGCGGCCGGCCAGGGCAGCCGCCCGCCAGCGCCGCAGCGCGCCCGCGAGCAGCCCGCACCACCGGCGCGCACCCGCTGCGCGCGCTCGCGTGGCCGCAGCAACCGCCGCCGCGACCGCCGCCCTCCAGGCCGCCAGCGCCCGCCCCAGGCGCCGGCGCCGGCATCTCTGAGCCGCAAGGCGCTCGCGCTCGCGCAGCCGCGCGCCGGCCCCGGCCGCGCCGCGCCACACCGCACAGGCCCTGCTCAGCAGCGCCGCGGCCCAGTGCTCTGTGGCCAGGCGCTCGCACGCGCGCAGCGCCGCGGCGGCCGCGGCGCCGCCGCGCCACACCCCGACTGCCCTGCCCAGCAGCGCCCGGGCGCAGTGCTCAGAGGCGCGCAGCGCCGCACCCTGCGGGAGCGCGGCGGCGGGGTCTGCCATCCCCTGCCCCGCAGGGCCGGGGCTGCCGCAGGCCCGACAGGGGGCCTCATCAGGGCCTGGTGCTGATGCAGGCGCTGCTGCGGAGAGTGTAGCAGGGGGCGCTGCACTCTGGGCCCCTGCCGTCGCTGAGCCGGGGCCCCCGCGCGCCCCGGTGCACGCATTGGCTGGGCTCGACGCGCGTGCGGGCCCTGCGCGGGCGTGGGATGCAGGGTCGTGGCCAGGGCTGCCGCTCGGCGCGCACGCGAGCCCCGCCGCAGCATGGCCCTCAGGGCCAGGGCTTGGCAGACCGCCTGGGTCGCCATGCGCCAGCTGTGGCGCCGCCGGGCCCGCCGGGCGGAACGCCAGGGTGGCGACCGGGGTGAAGTACGGGGTCGGCTCCCTGGCGGGCGTGCGCCCGGGCGCCCCGCTCCGCCCGCCGCCGTCGCCGCGCGCCGCGTGCGCGCCGGCGGGCGCGGGCGACAGGCTCTGCTCCCAGCGCCGGCTGCTGCGCCCCGGCTGCTGCTCGCTCATGGACCATGCCGCATGCCAGCCGTCCCGCAGGCGCGCGCAGGCCGCCGGGTGGAGCTCGGGCGACCAGCCGGGCGTCCAGCCGCGCAGCGTCGGCCCTGCGGGGTCGCCCGCGCGCGCCCCGGCGCCCGCGCCGCCCTGCCCGGCGGCGTCAAAGAGCGGGTTGGGCGTCAGCGCGAGCGGGGGCTCGCGGCCGGCGCCCGCAGCGCTCCCGCACGGGGCGCGGCCCCAGGCCGGGCGCCCCGGGCCGGCTCCCAGGCTGCCCGGGGCCCTGGCGGAGGCCAGGGCGGTGCGCGGCGGCCGCGGCTTGAGCCAGGAGCGCGCCAGCGCGGGCCCCAGCTCGCAGGCCCAGGCCCTGAAGGCGGCGCGGGCTCGCGCGCGCGCGGACGCCGCCGCCGCGCGCGCGTGCAGGTGCGCCAGCCGCCGGCGCGCGGCCGCGCGCGCGAGCAGCGCGCGCGCGCGCCGCTTCAGGCGCGCGCCCAGCGCCCAGGCGGCCAGCGCCAGGCGCAGGCGCCGGCGCTGCCAGCGCGAGGCCGCCAGCAGCGCGCGGCCCCTGCGCAGCGTCTCTCGGCTCCGTCATTTGGTTACATGCTGCTGCTGCGCATGCAGTAAATGGGGGCCGCTCTGAGAACGCCGCCCAAGAAAAGCCGTGCTCGCCCGAGGCGTGCTAACATCGGCCCGCCCAGCGCTGGCCGGGCGCGCAGCGACAGGCTGCGCACAAGCAGGCGACAAGCAGGCGGCGCGGCGCACATGCTCGCGCGGCGAGCAGCTGCCAGCGCCGCCCAGGCGGCCCACGCGGCCGGCAGCGGCCCGGGCGGGTGCAGCAGGCGCTGCACAAAGCCCGCCGTCAGGCGCATGCTCAGGTCCAGCACGGTGTCGGCCGGCGCCGGCGAGCGCGGCGCGCCTGCGGCGAGCAGGCGCGTGAGGCGTAGCGCGGGCTGCCAAAGAGGCTGGTTTGCTCTCTCTGGACTCAGGCGTTTGTCTGAGACGAGACAGACCCATGGAGCAGAACCCCTGCACGGTGCCATGCACATGCAGCCAAGACACAGGCCGGCAGCCGCACAGTGCCTCCCGCACCGGCTTGCGCGTCTGCGCCGGCGCCCTGCAGCGCCGCCGCGCAGCCCGCCGGCGCCGCCACGACGCCGACCGTCCATGTGAAGCGCGGCAGCCTGCGGGGCGGTCACCGAGTCCTTGTCCGTGCGGGGCGCGTCCGTTGCACGCATAGATGCGCGCCGATGTAAAAATCTTCAGGTGCTAAGTATGTCAGAGCGGTAGAGGGGCGCACTGGCGAGGCCGCAGCTGCAGCGTGCGCGCATCACGTGGCAGCGCGCCGGGGCTGCCACTCTCCTGCAGCACCTGCGCTGCACAGGCGCCTTGCACTGCGGCAAGTGCGTCCTGCCGAGCGTCAAGCGCTGGCCTGTGCTTGCTACGCATGCAGCCGCCCGGCCGAGAGCAGCTCGTGGATCCAATTCCCTCAGGCGACATCGGCTTGGCGCGCCAGGCGTGCGCCTGGAACAGGTAGGTGGAGGGTAGGGTAGGGCTTTTAACCCTCTTGCCGGGCGCGCGCCTTGAACTGCTCCCAGACGCCCAGCCGCGGCGAGAAGAAGCACAGGCGGTGCGGCGCGCGGCGGCGCGCCTGCAGGAAGCGGCCGCCCGCCGCGGCGCTGCGCAGGCCTAGGTAGCCGCCCTGGCGCCGCGCGCATCAGATACGGCGCGTCTGGGTTCTGCGTGCTGTATCGCGTCAGGCACTAGCGCGCATCCGTGCTTCGCCGAGCCGGCGCCACCCGCGTGCGCCCGTGCGTGTGCAGGCCAAATATTGGGCGCCAAATGCAGCACCTGCCTGGCGCCCGAGCCAGGCAGGCCGAAAGGCTGTGTCCCAGCAGACAGACGCGCCTTGATGACGAGCTCCAGCTGTGCAGCTTGCTGCTGGTCCCCAGGATGTGCGACGCCATCAACACCGCGCCAGTCTCCTGGTAAGAGCTCCCAGCCTGTGTCGGTGGGCACCGCCTGCGGCGCAGCACGGCCCTCTGCTGAGCCACACCTCGGTCGAGGCGCGATGTATGGAGGCGCGAAGAGCTGGGCTCTGGCAGGACGCGACGCCGCTCACATGAGCATGCCACTGGGCTGCGCTGCAGGCGCGCTTGCAGCACACCTCATACGGCCGCCCGTCTGGCACGGTGTACAGCCTCACGGCCCCACAGGTGCCAGCAAGCGCGCAGCTCGCGGCGTGCGCGAGGTGCGTGAGCCCGTGCGGGCTGCACACGTCCGCGGGAGCTGGCCCGGGCGCGGGTGCGTTGCTCGGCGGCACGTTCTCGCTGCCCGCGCGCGGCAGGCAGCTCATCTTGTTATGTTACATCCTGGCCCCGGGCAGGCTGGCTGCCTGCGCTGTCTCTCCTGCGCAGGGCGAGTCACAGGCGTGGAGCGTTCGGAAACGAAGCAGTGTCAGATGCTGCCTTGCCAATGCCAACTTTGTGACTTTGTGACTTCGCAATGTGCTCCCGCTGGGGCGCCCCCGTGCTCTACCCTCGCCACTGTATGAACAAGGTGTGCAGCCTGCATGTTGACATCACCAGTCCGCTGCCAGGGTGCGCTTCTGTAATGCTTCTGAGCAAGGCAGCCCTGTCAAGCTGGCCAGACCTGTACGAACGCTTTGCACGCACGAGCGCTTTGGATTTATATCTAAAACCAGCACTCTGCTGGCTCCTGTCTACGCTTGAATGTCTACCCGTTGCAGCAAGATGTTATAGCGTTCCACACTACCGCGCCAAGAGCAACAGCCGAACTCCGCACTCTGCATGCGTCTAACCAATACCACACTACTGACCCCGCCGCAGGTTACAGCAGATGAACGGCAGCCACCGCAGTAAAGAGAGCCCGCTCGCATCATGCTTGCCCTCCAAACTCTGTCACTGTGCTGGCCATTTTATTGACACCTGTCGCACCAAACAGCAATCATGCAGCCAAGCTGCGCTAGCACAGTCACCCGCCGCCAGTGGCCATGCGGCAGACTGCCAGTTCCCGACGGACTCGAAAAAAAAACATCAGGCACCCAGTCTGGCGACAGCGGAGCTGTCAGAGGTCACGCTGCGGCTTGCAGTGGCCGTGTGCTCCTCACTGCAGCGAGCAGGCCCCAGCGGAGCAGCGGAGCAGGCGACAGGCATGTCCATGCCAGCATGCATCAGTCCGTGCGCAGGCACGTGCGCGTTGCACAGCTTCTATCTGCATGGCAAATCGCCCGCAGCTCGCCAGGACCAGCGCAGACGGCCCCGCTGCCCTCCTAAGGACGGGCCACATGGAGCGCATTCTACCAACACCAGCTGCAAAGCAATGCGCCCCACGGCTCCCAACTCTTTGCAGCACCCACAGCGCCCAGGGCAGCAGTGCACTGAGGGACCGCGACGGGCTTGCCGCTCATCCAGTACGCATGGTGCTGCAGACTGCAAGCAGGTTCAAATAACAGCTGCCGCGCTGCCCAGGCGGGCGCAATTGCGCATGCTCGGTCGCAGCTGCCGCATGCCCAGTGGCGGCGCCAGCTGCCGAGGAGCCTCGTTGAGGAACAGGCAAGGCTGTTATTGGAGGCCGTCGCAGAAAAAGTGCCTGCTAGGGCCTGGGTAACACACACAAACAACGGGCCACATGAACGAGCCGCATGAACAACGCGCCCACAGCAGCGTGGACGTTGGACCACCACACTGGTCTCTCCATGAAAAATCCTATTGCGTTGTTTCGCTTCGCGCTCGCACGTTTGCACAAAGCAACCTGGCGCGCCGAGCTGCAATAGCAGCACAGCCGCGCCAACACCTATGCTCCTCAGGACAATTACCAAGTTCTGCCGGATACGGGACCGCCCTGCACCACTTGCAGGCGTAACCCCCAGGACAGCGACCAAACCAGCAACGGCTCCGAGCCTGTATTTGGCCTCTGCGATATGCCATGCTTGCGAGCGCCGTCTCGGCCCCATGCGGGCCGGATGGCGCTGCCGTTGACGCTGCGGAAAACATGACACGGGCGCGCGCAACACCTAGACACGGTCGTGGCACGCGCGGCAGCGGGGCAGCGTTCCCGGCTCTGCCGTACCGGCTGGCAAGCTCAACGCGGCCGGCACTCCGACCTGGACCTCGCTATTGGCACCACAACACAGCTGCATGTCTCCTAACAAAAGAAGCCTGGCCTAGCTACCACCACAGCCCGCCCGCCCGGCCAGGAGCGCCTGAAAAAGCCGCCGGCGCCGGGCGCAACCAGCCACACGGAAGGGCCCCGTGCCCCTTAGGGTAGGGTCGGGGCGCCTAGAACACCAAGACGGTGATGGACATGGGCGGCAGGTGCACCGTCAGTTGGTTGTTCACGATCTGGAGCCCGGCGCCGGTCTGTCGGTAGGTGGGCGCCGGGTCGTTGATGGGGTAGCCTGTGTAGCCGTCGTGCGCCTGCGCGGGGGCGGCCCAGTGCCTATCACGGCGCCCTCAACCAATAAGCGTTTTGGTTCGGTTGAGCACACAAGGTCCCAACCCACGTGGAGGATCAACACTGGCTGATCTGAGGCAGGCACCTTTTATTTCTAGAAGCTCATTGCCTGACCCGCTTGAGCTCTGAAAGTGAGGGACAGTGGAACTGCCACGCCAGGTGGGCATGCTGCGGTGCTCGGGACTCTACTGAGTGCCAGCAGCCATCGCCGGGACTGAATACATGTTGGGGCCCGCACCGCGAACAGCCACTGCACGCCGTTGCCCATGTTGCCGGCGTAGTTTTTGAAGTTGATCGTCTGCATCTGGCCGCCGCCGCCGCGGTTGAGCAGGAGCAACGTGATGCCATTGCCGTTGTTGGTCGCAATAGCCTGTCCCCGCGAGCGCCCGCGCACGGGTGAGGTTCAGTGTAGGGTGGGGTTAGGTTAGCTTGCCCTATTATACCCAAACGCGGACCAACACCCGCCGGCTGCGTCCTCTGCCAGCATGAGGGCCCGCCCGCCCGCGCGTACCGGGCAGCCTGCGGTCTCGGGACGCAGGCTGGCAGGGGTTGGCAGGCCGGGCAAGTGGGCGAGCGAGGGGTGCATGTGGCTGATCGTCCCATGATGCGGGGCAAGCCCACGCCGTGCGATGCGGGCAGGGTGAGGCGCGGTCAGCACGCTAGTGCGGGCGGACCAGAACTCTCGGGCGGCCGCAGCATAGCGGCGCTGCATGACATTCATCATCGGGGCGGGCAGGGCAGGCAGTGCACAGCGGGGCCGGGGCAGCCGTGCAGGCCAGGTCGAGCATTTGCTGCTGGACTCACAGCCTGAGCCATGATTCTAACCAGCGATCCCACAAGATGAGGCCTGAGGCGCAGCCTGGGCGCGCGGAGGCGGCCGGTGTAGGTTAGATTTTGAATACCTACCCCACAGCGGGGGCCCGGCGCACCCACGAGCGCATCCACGCCTGCGAGTCGGACTGGACCACATCGCCGCCGCGCATGTGCGTGCTGACCAGCAGCACCGACCAGCCCATCGGCGTGAGCGTGTTGTCGTCCTGCGCGGCGCGCGGCCGCGGCCGTCAGGGGTTAGGTTAAGTTACCCTAGCCTATAGCCCTGGGCACGCGCTGCGGCTTGCTCAGGGCAGGCCGCTGCCCAGCACCCGCCACAGGGAGCCCTGGAGCAGGCAGTGTGGCATGAGCAGGTTGGGCGCGCGCGGCAGAGGGTTGGGACAGGGTAGGTAAGATTGGGACAGAGCGTGCGCTGCACCGCCATACCCTTGGATCCTTAACACAGGTGACACAGCAGGCGTTCAGCGTGCGGCTCAGCTGCGCCGCACTCCCGTGCCATGCTGCATGCCGGGCCACTCCATTCGCCCGCCCGCTGCGCCAGCCAACCTCCAAACAAGCAATGCTTGTGTTGACCCCTTTACAGGACTTGGCCATACGAGCACTCAGGCCAGCACGCCCGCCGTGCCGCCCCCGCAAGCACACAGGCTTGCAGAGGGAGGGAGGAGGATGCGCCGGCTGCGGGGCGCGCGGGCGGCGCGCCTTGAAGGCGTCCATCAGGTCGGGGACCCAGCCGGGGTTGTACGCGCCCGTGCGCCAGCGCGTCGTCCAGAAGTGCACCTCGTCGGTCAGCGGGTGCGCGAGCAGGCTGGCCATGATGTCGAAGTTGCACAGCGCGTGGCCCAGGTTGGCCGGCGACCAGGGCCAGATCCCTGCGCCCGGCGCGCCGGCTGTCAGGCCCTAACCCAATACCTCTTTTCCTGCGCGCGCCCGGGTTAAGCGCGGCGCCGCCTGACGGAGGCGCACGATGGGCGCTGGCAGTCGGGCTGCACTGGATGGACACTGCGCTGAGAGGCAGCCTCACAGAGCTGCAAGCTTGCTGCACGGCGCTTGCGTGACATGCCGGGCTCTCTGACGCGATGCGCGCTGACGTGCGCAGGCGCGGCTGCTGCCTGCCGAGCAGGGGGCAGGGGCCGGGCCGCACATCCCCAGTCGATCGGGCCGACCTCGGTGAACGACAGCCGGATGCGCTGCGCGTCCTCGGGCGACGCCCACTGCTGCAGGATGTGCTCGCCCTCCAGGGCGTGGATCTGCCGGGGCCCGTCCGGCCGTCATTTTCGCAGCGGCGTGCATGTGCGCCCAGGGGTGACACAGCAGGGCGCAAGTTCCAACGATGGCGTCACGTGGGGCGCAGGTGGGTCAGCTGCGCAGCCGGCCAGGCCAGCCAGCACGTCACAACCTGGAGCTGTCCCTGGGCTCTGGCGCTGCCCGGACAACCTACCCTGACCCTAGGTGCAAAGACGCAAGCACGCAGCGCAGCGCCGAGGCGGGCCGCGCGCCGCGCCTGCATGTTGGGGCTGTTGCTGGCCCAGTAGTCGTACGTCTCCTTGAAGATGGGGTAGCTGTGCAGCGACAGGAAATCGATGCGCGTGTAGGTCTTGGACAGCACCTGCGCGCGGTGGCGCATAGGGTTAGGGTAGCTGTGCCCGGAAGGCCGCGCCGGCAGCTCCCTGCTGCTCGCGCCAGGCGAGCCGAGCGCGCACTCACCAGGCTAGCGCTCAGGGGCTTGGGAGCCGGCTCCGGGGCGCGCACCTCCTGCCACCAGTACACCTTCGGCGTCGCGGAGATGGAGTCGCCGTAGCCGATGGCGTCCCAGCTGGGGAAGCCGTTCACGCCGAGCCTGCACACGCGCTCACGCGACTTCAACCTTTCCCACTCTGTGTGCCGCCCCTTTCACGACACAGCCCCTCTCAGCGCGTGCCAGGGCAGCAGCGGCGCCCTCGGCGCGCAACTCATATGCTTTCAGGTCAGGGCGGCCCTGACCCAGGCCGCCAGGCAGGGCGCGGACCGCAGGTCCGGGATGATGCTGCGCAGGTGCGGCGCCCAGTCGGCCAGCGCATCGCGGTACTGCGCCGCGAGCGCGCCGCCGTTGTACGTGTTCAGGTACGACTCGTTGCTGAACTCGAAGTTGACGACCTGCGGCCCGCCGCGCCGCCGTCAGCGCGTGCAGCTCCATGATCGCCGCCCGCATGGCGCCGCGAGGCGCCGCGGGTGCGCAGCGCTGCGGCGAACGCCCCACCTCTGACCTCATCGAAACACGTGCGCAGCAGCCTGTGCCCCAAGACGCGCGCCGCGACACCAGCCCCGCCTTCAGCCTCACACCCGAAAAAAAGGGCAGCAGCCTGTGCAGCCACGGCGCGGCAGCACGAGCATGCCGCCAGCGTCGCATGCTAACCGTGTCAAGGTATGAAAAAGGACAGAGGCGCACCGTTCCAGCATGACGGGCGTCCAGACACAGGGGAGGGGCGCGCGGGCGCCGCGCGCCTTGTGGCCCTGGCGCACGATGTAGGACAGCCAGGACACCGCCAGGTCCAGCAGCTTGGCGTACGTCCAGTCGTTGGGCCCGGACGCGAAGTTGCCGCTGTCGTAGTTGAGCACCAGGTAGGGCACGGCGCCCAGCGCGTTGACGTACGACATGAACGTGTCGAACGCCAGCGGCGGGTATACGTACCTGGGCGCGCGCGCGGCGGGCGTGGGCGCGCCGCCTGAGCAGCCCCAGCATGCACAGACCGGGCTGTAACATGCAATCATTCACACGTGCGCACGCGCACTTTCATGCATACTGCGGCCTGCATACTGCGGACTGCACGCCGCGGACTTTGCGCGTCCTCTCTGTCGGGTGCCACACATTCTCTGCATGCTGGGCCGGAGTCGGCGCTGCGCCTGCAGTGCGCATGCAAGCCGGCAGCCGGCTGATACACGCAGCTGTGCGCAGGGAGGCGGCCGGAGCCTGCTGACGCTCACTGGCTGCATGGATCCGGCGGCACAGATCCGGCTGCATATGCTGCCACGCGGATGCACATGCGGGGGGGGGGGCTGGCAGGACGGGGCAGGGTCAGGGGGGGCCTTGGCAGCGCGCGGCGCGCGCACGTGACCGGGTTGGTCGCGGCGGTGAACATGTTCTTGTCGTTGTAGGGCCAGTCGTAGGGCATGCTGCGCGTCATCTCCGGCCGCGGCTGGGTGTCCGCGGTCCAAGGCGGCGGCGCCCAGGCATACCTGCGCGCCGCGCTGGGCCCCGGCCTCGGCATCCACATGTGGATCATCAGCAGCCGTGTTGCACCCGCAGGGCGCGCCAACACGCAGCGTGAACCCAGATCGCACCCCGCCCAGCAGACGAGGCGCGCCGAGCCATGCCCGGCTGGCACGCTGCGGCAGCGCCGCGCCTGCCGCGCAGGCGGCCGCGAGGCCCGCGCAGCGGCAGGGGGTGGGAGGGTGGGCAGGGGGGCGCGCACGAGTCGGCCTTCTCGCCGCCGGGGTAGCGCAGGGTGCCGGGGTTGAGCGCGCGCAGCGCGTCCAGGTAGCCGTTGCCGCCGTTGTTGTATTTGGAGGGGCCGTCGGTCCAGTAGTTGACGCAGATGCCCGGGCCGCCCGTGCTCGACAGCGTGCTGACCAGCGTGCCGGCGTCGACGCCGATCGCGCCGAGCGCGTCCGCGCCGAAGCTGGCCGACTCGACCTGCGCGCGGCGCACACACCGTGAGGCCGGTGCGGCGCCGGCAGCGCCACGCGGGGGCCGCGGCGGCTTGACAGCTGCTCGGGAATGGGACGTGCGCGGACGCTGCTCGTCACGGGCAGGATAAGCAGGGCTTGCGCGGGCTTGGTCAGTGCGCGCGGCGTGCCCCCTCTTCGTCACGAGCTACCAGTGGGCGGCGCGCGCGCCTCGACGTGCCCGCCCGCGCCGTCAAACTTGCCGACGAACACGGAGGCGGCCATCGAGCTCTGCGGTGATGACATGCGCAGCGAGGCCGCGGCCGGCGCCTCGCCGGCCAGCTCGATCGCGGGCGCGGCGAGCACGCTGCCGTTGGCGGCGAAGAAGGCGACGCCGGCCACGCCCGCGCCCGCGCTCACCGCCGCCGTCAGCTGCAGCGTGTACAGCGTGCTGGGCGCCTGCGCGCGCGCGCGCGCGCTGGTTGGCGCGGGACGCAGGCCGTGCATGCGCCTGGCAGGTGTCCACGACTGCAGGCACACGGAGGCAACCCCGGGCTCGAGAATCCCGCTGTCCCGCACACTACAAGCAGACTCGCTGCCCGCCGCGGCTGCCTGCACCGGCGCGGCAGCCATAGCAGTCCCCTGCCTGCCTGGCGCAGCGGCCTTGCAGCCCACAAAGGGGCGCGCCACGGCGGTGCGCTGGTACACATACGCGTTGGTGGACGCGTTGTCCTGCTCGATGCGCACGCCGCCCAGCGGCTGCGCCGCCGCGCGCCCGCCCGCGGCCGGCGCGCCGAAGCGGCCCGTCAGGCTCTGGCGCCAGCCGGTCAGCCCCGCCGACGCCGGCTGCGCCCGCAGGACGCGCAGGTCAGGCCGGCGAAGCCCGCACGCCTCCCGGGGGCTTTCACGGAGGGCACGCCGCCACCGGCCACGCTGGCGGCCCGGTCCGGGCTCCGGGCAGGGACGGCGGCGGGCCGGGGGCGCCGCGCGGCTCGCATAGCACAGGACTCGCAAGAGCGACCAGGGGGCCCGACAGGCACTCGGGCACAGCGCGCGCGCCGAGCAGCACATCCTGAGCGGCGGACCACGCGTCGCAGATTCTCGCTCCGGCCAGCTGACGCAGACACTCTGCCGTCGTGCCGCAGGCGCGGCGGGAGGCTCGACAGCACGGCGCAGCGGCAGCACTGGCCCGGGAGCGCACGGCCAGAACGTTGACGTGGCTGCCCGCGTCCTCGGCCGCGGCAGTCCGCCGCAGCGTGACCGGCAGCGCCGCGTGCAGCACGGCGGGCGCCCAGGGCGCGCGCGCCACCGCCAGCGTCCGCTGAGCGCGGCGTCCAGCGGCCGCGCTCACCATCTCCGGCGTCTGCGCGCCGCGGGCCCCGCACAGCACTCGGCGTCGCGCAGGCACGCTTGAGAGCGGGCGCGGAGCGCGCCGGGCCAGGCCGCGGCGCGGGCGGGCCGGCGGCGCGCACCGGCGCGGTGCCGTTGTAGGGTATGGCGCCCTCGGTCACCATGTTCCAGGACTTCTCTTCCAGATAGTCGAAGCCGGGCCTGGCGGAGGGGCTGTCCCAGCCGGGGCGCGCATACGCGTGCGTGCCGGCGATCTGGGCCGCCCCTGCTGCCTGCAACAGGCATGGCTGAGCGCCGCGCCGTTCGGGGGGCGGCGCGCGCAGGCTCTAGACATCAAGATGGCGCTGCCGAGCGCACCCTGGCGCACAGCAGCGCGAGCGCGGCAAGCACGGCGGCGGCCATGTGCGCGAGCGCCGCGTGCATCGGCG
>JAABUY010003340.1_pt1 | contig 17908 bp, 18 predicted proteins | sample 5560271 | NCBI WGS metagenome assembly JAABUY01 (sample SAMN10711886, study PRJNA513374) | rock metagenome | isolation source: Antarctica rocks | place: Antarctica: Victoria Land, University Valley
CCTTCTCGGCATAGGGAGGAACCACATGCACCAGCAGCCGCCCCACACGCCGTTGTGGCGCTCGGCGAGATCGGCGAAGGCGTCCCAGGTTTCGCGGGTGAGCGCCTTGATCATGTAGCCATCGTGGTCCGCCATGGCGGGATGGTAGCGGACGTCGTCCAAGAGCCGTGGCGGTCGGCGGCGCTACGGTGACGGCATGACGCCAACCGGGGCTGCCGGCGCGGACGTGGTTCCGTGGCGCGAGGCGTGGCAGGACGCCCTCTACGGCGGGCACGGCTTCTACCGTGGCGCCAGCGGGCCGGCCGGGCACTTCACGACCGCGACTCAGGGCGGCGCCGGCGAGGTGCTCGCCGAGGCACTCTGGGCCTGGGCCGATGCCGTCGGCGCGGACGGCATCGTCGACGTCGGTGCCGGGCGCGGCGAGCTGCTCCGCCACCTCGGCGCGGTAAACCCGGGCCGGCCGCTCACCGGTGTCGACGTCGTCCGGCGACCCGGCGACCTCTCCGCCCACGTCGACTGGCTCGTCGGCCCCGGGGGCGCCGAGCTGCCCGACGACCTGGCTCCGCGGAACGCACTCGTCGTCGCCCACGAGTGGCTGGACGTGGTGCCGTGCACCATCGCCGAGGTGGCCCCGGACGGCACGCTGTGCGAAGTCCTCGTCGACAGGGCAACGGGTGAGGAGTCACTCGGCGAACGCCTCAGCGAACCGGATCTGCAGTGGTGCCAACGGTTCTGGCCGACCGCGTTCACATCTGACGCCGCGCCAGGAGACCGGGTCGAGGTCGGCCGACAGCGGGACCTGGCCTGGCAGGAACTGCTCGGTCGGATGGTCGGATGCACCGCCGTTGCGGTCGACTACGGCCATCTCGTCGGTGACCGCCCACGAGGGGGGACGTTCACGGCATACCGGCATGGGGTGGAGGTGAGCCCACTGCCCGACGGCAGCTGCGACCTGACCGCCCACGTCGCCGTCGACGCCTTGGACCACGACGAGATCCTGTCCCAGCGGGAGGCACTGCACCGGGTGGGCGTGCACGGCCGAACGCCGGACCACGCTCTGTCCCAAGCGGATCCAGCGGCCTACCTGCACGAGCTGGGCCGGACGAGCGCAGCGGCCACCCTGCTGCGCCCCGGTGGGTTCGGGGACTTCTGGTGGGTCGTCAACCGCGACGGGGGCTGAGGATGCAGAGCTCGTTGCCCTCGGGGTCGAGCAGGACGACCCAGGGTTGCTCGCCCTGGCCGATGTCGGCTCGGCGGGCGCCCATCGCCAGCAGGCGTTCGACTTCCGCCTGCTGGTCAACGGGCCGGAAGTCGGGGTGGACCCGGTTCTTCCCCGTCTTGGCTCCCTCGACCACCGTGAAGAGGATGCCCGGCGTCGAGTCTGCGGTCGGACGAATCTCGAGCTCCTCGTGGCTGTCGGTGGTGATGACCCAGCCCAGAGCCTCGGCCCACCAGTGACCGAGCGCCTGGGGATCTCTCGCGTCGACGACGACCTGTTCCCAGTCCAGCGGCATCGCCCCACGGTAGTCGATCCCCCCGGCTCAGCCCGGTGCGACGAGGAGGCGCTGGTAGCCGCGCAGGACGAAGGTCGGACGGCGGACCGCTTCCACCACCTCCAGCCGCCCGAAACGGCGCAGGAGCGCCGCGACACTCGTCTCGAGCTCGAGCCGCGCGAGGGGCGCACCGATGCAGAAGTGGATGCCGGCACCGAAGGCCAGGTGCGGGTTCGGGTGGCGGTCCGGCCGGAACTCGTCCGGCGCGTCGAACACCGCGGGGTCGCGGTTCGCCGCCCCGAGAAGGGCGGCGATGCGTTCGCCGGTCGCGACCGCCACGCCGCCGATGACGACATCGCTCGTCGCGGTGCGCTCGAAAAGGTGCAGCGGCGAGTCGTGCCGCAGCATCTCCTCGACGAGCAGCGCCGCCTCCGTGGCGTCGCGGCCCGACGCGACGAACGAGGCCAGCCCGTTGCCGAAGCCGTTGACGCTGGCCTCATGACCGGCGTTGAGGAGCAGGACGACGGTGGCGACCAGCTCGTGCGCCGAGAGCCGGTCGCTGCCGTCGCGCACGGCCACCAGGTCGGTGAGCAAGTCGTCGCCCGGCTTCGACTTCCGTTGTGCCGCAAGACCTTCGACGTATGCCGCGAACTCACCACTCGCGGTCCGCGCGGCGGCCTCATCGGCAGAACCGCGGCTCACCTCATACATCCTCACGATCGCCTGGGACCATGGCCGCAGGAGGTGGCGATCGGCCCCCGGCCAGCTCAGGAGGTCGGCGATGACGAGCACGGGCAGCGGCTCGGCGTAGTCGGCGATGACGTCGAAGCTGCCCGTGCCGGCGAGGCGCTCGGCACAGCCGTCGAGGAGGCCGTCGGCGAGCTCGGCGACGCGGGGCTGGAGGCGCGCGACATGGCCACGGCTGAAGGCCTTCTGGACGAGACGGCGCAGCCGGGTGTGCTTCGGCGGCTCGCTGTCGAGGATGGAGTCGGCGTGCAGCCAGTTGAAGGTCTCCCACTCGACGTCGGGCGTGCGGGGCGAGAAGATCCGCCCGAGCGTGCGCTCGCGCAGCACCTGGCTGCAGGCCTCGTGGCTGGTCGCCACCCACGTGCCGAGGCCGCTGTGCCAGGCGACGGGCGTCACGGCGCGCAGGGCGGCGAGGTGGGGATAGGGATCTGCGACGACGTCGGGGCTGGCGAGGTCGAGCAGGGTGGCGGCGTCGACGTCTGTTGCGCGGGTCACGAGCCGACCGGTCGGAGCGAAGTGATGATCCGTCGGGCCACGTCCGGGCCGAGCGAGTCGGCGACGCCCTCATCGGTGTAGAGGACGAAGACGACGAGCTGGCCGGCGACGTGGAACGTGACGGCCGTGAAGGCCATGGCGGGAGGCTGGCACGGCTCGGGGTGGGTGATGGTGAGGATCGTCGTGGCTTCCACGGCGGCGAGCGTGCCGCCGGCCACCAGGACGGGCGTCACGGTCGTCGGGCCCACCCTCGGCCGGTCGCCGGCGTTGTCGAGGGACACGACGTAGGCCCACTTCTCCGAGATCTCCGCCGCGGCGTCCGGGCCGCCGAGGTCGCCAGGGACGACGAACCCGGCCCGTCCGCGCGACGACGCCTGCAGGTGCGGGCAGGCGCCGCTCTTGTAGGAGGCGAAATCGTGCATCACGACGAGCTGGGGAGCCTCGGTCAAGCTGTGGGAGTCGAAGCCGGCGAAGGTATCCGCTGGCTCGACCGTCCAGTCCGGGGGAACGTCGAAGGACACCTGCTCGCGCCCCTTGACGGTTCTCCAGCCGGCGACCGCTGTCGGGCTGGTCAGCGGCAGGCTCGGCACGGCAGCGGTCGGGCGGGCTGTCGGGCTGGTCCGCGGCAGGCTCGGTGCTGCAGCCGTCGGAGCGACCGACGGCCCCGGTGCACTCCCACTTCTCGACGCGGCGGACGCGCCCACCACGGCCACGGCGACGGCAACGCCTGCAGCAGTCAGAACGCGCCAACGCTGCTTCTGGCGCAACAGTGTTGACCAATGACGTGCCCGGTCGGTGTTGTCCCGCGCTTCGAGCCCCTCCGGGCCGGAGCTGGAGGAGTCCGGCCGCGGCGGAGGGAGGCCGAAGCTCTCCGGCCCACCGGGTTCCGCCTCCTGGTCGCTCACGTCCTCAGACTACGGTGGCCCGGCTCATGGGCCGATGGGACGCAGCGAACCGAGGATGCGCGTGGCGACGTCGGCAGGGAGCGCGTCGGCGACGCCCTGGTCGAGGTACAACATGAACACGACGACCCGCCCCTTCACCTCGAACGAGACGGCGGTGAACGTCATCGACGGCGCCTGGCACGGCTGCGGCTGGGGAATCGTCAACACCGTGGTCGCCGCCGTGGCCTCGACCGACCCGGCCGCCACCTTGATCGTGGTCACCGAGGTGTCACCGACGCTGGCGCCCGGGCCACCGTCGTCGCTCGCGGCGACCTTGGCCCACTGCTCGGAGGCAGCAGCCGCGGCCTGGCGGGGCGACGACTCCTTGGTCGAAACCAGCCCGGCCCGGCCGCGCGAGGAGGACGCGTCACCCGGACACGCGCGGTCCTGGTAGGTCGCGGAGTTGTGCATGATGACCAGCCCCGCCTCCGCCTGGAAGCCGACGAGGAGGCTGCCCTGCTCGACGGACCAGTCGGGCGGCACGTCGTAGGCGACGAGCTCGCGGCTCTCGACGGCGCTCCACCCCGGCACGACGGCCGGCACCTGCGGCGGCGAGGGTGTCGGGGCGGCGCGCGGTGCGCCCGGGTTGCGTGTCGAACTGCGTGGAGAGGGGCTCTGGCTGGATCCGGCGGATGGGGTCGACGAGGGCCGCGCCGTCGGAGTGGCTCCGGCAACGGTGCGCGCCGGGCCGGGCGCCCCGCCGTCGCGCGAGACGAAGAAAATGCCGCCGACGGCGACGGCAGCAACGAGGACGCCCACGACTACCGCCACCACCGGGCCAGCCCGCGGCCGCGGCTTCTCCGGAGGAGTGCCGGCGAACCCGGGCCAGGGAGGGCCGGAACCGGAAGGGGGGCCTGGCGGCAACGCACGAGCACCGGGCGGTGGCGTCGGAGGCAGCCCGAAGTCGCTCGGCCGACCGTCGGGTGGCGGGGGCAGGCCGGAACCGCTCGGACCGTTCCCCTGGATGCCCACGTCGTCACGGTACAGGGCGACCTGCGCCCGGACGCGGCGCGACCTGCGTGCCCGACCCGGCGCCACGGCATACGGCAGACTGGCCGCCATGACGACGCCACCGAGCCAGCGGGAGCTGACCGTCGGTGTCGGCGCCGGGGGCCTCGCGACGAGCGACATGGTGCTCAACATCGGGCCGCAGCACCCGTCCACCCATGGCGTGCTCCGGCTGCGGATCGTCCTCGACGGCGAGCGGATCGTCAGCGCCGAGCCGGTCATCGGCTACATGCACCGTGGTGCGGAGAAGCTCTTCGAGGTGCGCGACTACCGCCAGATCATCGTCCTGGCCAACCGGCACGACTGGCTCTCCGCCTTCGCCAACGAGCTCGGCGTCGTCCTCGGCGTCGAACGGCTCCTCGGCATGGAGGTGCCGGTGCGGGCGGTGTGGGCGCGGACCCTGCTGGCGGAGCTCAACCGGGTGCTCAACCACCTGATGTTCCTCGGCTCCTACCCTCTCGAGCTCGGGGCCATCACGCCGATCTTCTACTCGTTCCGGGAGCGGGAGGAGCTGCAGGCGGTCATGGAGGAGGCCTCCGGCGGCCGGATGCACTACATGTTCAACCGGGTCGGGGGACTCAAGGAGGACCTTCCAGCCGGATGGCTGGGCCGCGTCGACCAGGCCGTCGCCGCCGTCCGCAGGCGGATGCCTCAGCTGCGGAACATGTTGGTCGGCAACGAGATTCTGAACGCCCGCACGCACGACGTCGGCGTCCTCAGCCGTGAGCTCATCCACTCCTACGGCGTGAGCGGCCCGATCGCCCGTGCCAGCGGCGTCGACATCGACCTCCGTCGGGATGCGCCCTACCTCGCCTACGGCGAGCTGTTCAGCAGCGGCGGCCCCGGCCGGGTGGTGACCCGCCGCGAGGGTGACTGCCTCGCCCGTCTCGAGGTGCTGCTCGAGCAGACGCAGGTCAGCCTCGACCTCGCCGAGGCCTGCGTCGAGCGGATGCGCTCCCTGCCGCAGGGGCCCATCAACGTCAAGCTGCCCAAGGTGCTCAGGGTCCCGGAGGGCCATCTCTACACGGTGACCGAGAACCCGCTGGGCTTCAACGGCTACTACCTCGTCTCGCGCGGCGAGAAGACCCCGTGGCGGCTCAAGCTCCGCTCGGCCTCCTTCAACAACATCGCCGTCCTCACCGAGATGCTCCCCGGCCAGCTCATCGGCGACATGGTGGCGATCCTCGGGTCGATGTTCTTCGTCGTGGGAGACGTCGACAAGTGAGCCGTCGTATGCCGTGCACCCTCCGTGCGGTCCGCGTCGGCGCCGCTGTGCTCGTCGTCGCCGGAGTGCTGGCCGGCTGCGCCAACCGCGACCCGGTGCCGGCACCGGGGACGTCGCCCGCAGCCACGCCGACCCCGGGCCCGTCCGCCGCGACACAGTCCTCGGGAGCAGACACCCCGAGCGCTCCGCCACCGGCCGGGATGCCCGTCCCCACCTCCACCGGAAACTCTCCCGTCGACGCCGACCGGATCCGCTCCTTGGCGGACCTCCCGGCGGCCTTCCAGTGCCCGAGCGCGGTCACCCCGATCACCATCCCGGCGACCACCCCGACCGGCACCGCGACCGCCGCGCCGACCACCCCGACCGGCACCGCGACCACCGCGGCCAGAAAGGGGACTCCGGCCGCGGTCGTCTGCGCGAGCCGCCTGGCCAGGGACGAGGCGCTCTACCTGTGGTTCTGCGCCACGCCCGAGGACAAGCTCGCCGCCCTCACCGCAGCCCTGGCCACGACGAAGTACGTCCACGCGGGCCCGAACTGGGTTGCCGGCGCCACCATCAACGCCGACATGGGCACCGTGGGCGGCGAGGTCTACCGGTAGCCCGACCGGATGAGGCGAAGATGCTAGTGGCGCGGTGGCGCCGGTTCGCCGTCGTCAGGGTCGCGCTCGTCGAGGCGGCACATCCGCTGCACCACGAGACCAGCCGCCGACAGCAGGATGGCGCCCAGCCCCAGGGCGCCCAGCTCGACGATCTGGTTCTGTTGGGACTCGACATCGGAGTCGGGCAGGAGCAGCACGATCTGGGCGAGGTACCACCCGAGTACCGCAGCCCCCGCCAGCGCCGCGGCCTGCGCGAGGACGAGGACGCGGGCGGCATACAAGGGATGCACCGGCTTCGTCGCCTTCCCGGCCACGAGCCTGCCGACGGGTCGCCCCGCGAGGTAGAGCCCGGTGGCCACCGCGACGAGGAGGGGCAGCCCGGCCCAGGTCGCTTGCGGCAGAAGGTGACCGGCGTTGGTCCAGAGCTTGAGGATGATCCACGAGAGCGCACCGGCGACCGCGACAACCGCGACGAGCAGCCGGATCCGTATGCCGTGCGGACGGCTCACCATGTCGGGCTCCACTCGGGTCCCCGGCGCACGCCGGACGCGTCGATCTCGCTGTGGACGTCGGCCACCCGGCGGATCTGGGCATCGGGTGCCGTCCCCGTGCGCAGCAGCGCGTCCGGGTCGACGAGAGCCCATGGGGCGAGGACGAAGGCCCGTTCATGGGCCCGTGGGTGCGGAAGGAGGAGGACGGGATCGTCAGAGCGCGCTTCCCCCGAGGTCCCGGGGATGCCGAACTGGATGACGTCGAGGTCGAGCACCCTGGCGCCCCAGCGCACTTCGCGGGTGCGACCGTGCATGGCCTCGATCGCGTGCAGCGCCTGCAGCAGCTCGTCGGGGCTGATCGAAGCGGTGCCCACGAGGACGGCGTTGAGGTAGGCCGGCTGGTCGGGGCCGCCGACGGGGTCGGTCTCGACGAGCGGCGAGACGGCGACCACGGTCATCCCCGGAACGGCGGCGATGTCGGCGACGGCCTCGGTCAGGACGGCAACCGCGTCGCCGAGGTTGGCTCCCAGGGCGAGCACGACGGGTACTCCACGCTCTCGCCGTACCTGCACCTGCACGTCGGCGAAGGGGTGGCCGACAGGGGCCCGCGGCTTGTGCACGCTCACCTCGACGGCGTCGACGAGCGGGCGGGCCAGGACGTCCGCGGCGATGACCTCGGCCAGCCGCTCGACGAGGTCGAAGGAGGGCCCGGTGATGCGCGCCACGACGTCGCCGGCCACGTCGGCGTAGGACACCGTGTCGCCCAGCGAGTCGCTGCGACCGGCCTTGGAGAGGTCCATCTCGAGGACGACGTCGACGACGAACGGCTGACCGTCGAGCTTCTCGAAGTCCAGCACTCCGTGGTGACCCACGGCCTCCACGCCGAGGAGCAGGATGCGGTCGGGGCGGCCGGTGCTCATGAGTGCTCCCGTACGGCGCTGACGACGGCGAGGGCGTCGCGGGTGGCGGGCACGTCGTGGACCCGCACGCCCCAGACGCCGGCCAGCGAGGCGATGACGCTCGTCGCCGCGGTCGCGGCATCGCGTTCGGCAGGTGGCCGCGGGACGCCACCCTCCGGAACGCCGAGCCGGCCGAGGAAGCTCTTGCGGGAGGCGCCCACGAGCACCGGGTGGCCGAGCTGCTGGAGGACGTCGAGGCGGGCGAGGATCGACCAGTTGTGCTCGGCGAGCTTGGCGAACCCCAGGCCCGGGTCGAGCACGAGACCGTCCGGGGCGACGCCCGCCGCGAGCAGGGCGTCGCGGCGGGCGGCGAGCTGGGCGCAGACCTCGGCCACGACGTCGTCGTAGACCGCGCGGCCCTGCATCTCCACGCTGTGCCCGCGCCAGTGCATGGCGACGAACGGGACACCGGCCTGCGCGACCACCCTCACCATGTCGGGGTCGGCGAGGCCACCGCTGACGTCGTTGACGATGCTCGCTCCGGCGGCCAGGGCACGGCTCGCGACGACCGCGCGCATCGTGTCGACGGAGACCGTCGCCCCCTCGGCCGCGATGACCTCGATGAGCGGGAGCACCCGGCGCAGCTCCTCCTGCGCGGAGGGCCGCTCGGCACCGGGGCGGGTGGACTCGCCGCCCACGTCGATGATGTCCGCGCCCTGGGCCATGAGCAGCCGGCCGTGGTCGACCGCCGCCTGGGGCTCGAACCACTCGCCTCCGTCGCTGAACGAGTCCGGGGTGACGTTGACGACGCCCATGACCACCGGCCGCCCCTCGACGTGCGGGAGGACGGCCGCCGCGCCGCCGGACGTGGATGGATCGGTCACGGCTTGCCCTCTCGAAGCCTGCGGAACGACGGCCACACGAAGAATGCCTCAGCCTCGAGAGCCGCCACGCCGACGCGTGGGAGGTCCGCCGGGCCGGGGTAGATGAGGTAGCGCGGCTGCCACTCCGGCTGGAACTTCGCGTTGAACCGGTAGAGGCTCTCGATCTGGAACCACCGTGACGCGAAGATGAGGATGGTGCGCCAGGCCCGCACGAGCGGGCCGGCCCCCAGCCGCTCGCCCCGCTCGAGCACCGCCCGGAAGACGGCGAAGTTCAGGGATACCCGCTCCACGCCCAGCGCCGGGGCGGCCTGCATCGCGGCGCTGATGAGCAGCTCGTTGATCCCGGGCTCGGCAGCCGAGTCGCGACGCATGAGGTCAAGTGACATCCCCCTCTGACCCCACGGCACCAGCTGGAGCAGGCCCCGGACCCGCCCGTCCTGGCTCGCCGTGACGAGGACCGCCTCAGGGTCCAGCGGGTCGGCCGTCCGACCGAGCGCCATGGAGAAGCCGCGCTCGGTCTCGCTTCGGCGCCAGCTCGCCGCATCCTCCAGCACCGCCTGCCGCTCGCCCGGCGAGAGGTCAGCCACCCGGCATACGCGGGTGTCGTAGCCGGACCGGCGGACCCGCCCCACCATCTGGCGGACGTTGCGCATGGAACGCCCCTGCAGGGAGAAGTTGCGGACCTCGAGCACCGCCTCGTCGCCGAGCTCCATCGCCGAAAACCCGGCCAGCCGGGTCCAGGCGAGGCCCGCCCGCTCGGAGCACCCGAGCACGGCAGGGGTCCAGGCGTGGTCCGCCGCCTCACGCAGGAAGCGCGTCATGGCCCCGGGCCAGGCCTCCGGGTCACCGATCGGGTCACCGCTCGCGAGCATGACGCCTCCGACGACGCGATAGGCGACCGCGGCCTTGCCCGAGTCGGACCAGATGACGCTCTTGTCCCGGCGCAGGTTGAAGTAGCCCAGGGAGTCGGGTGAGCTCATGAGGAGCATCCGGAGCTTCGCGCCGTCCTCGACGGTCAGCTCCGCTCTCGGTTCGGGCGCGCGAAGCGCGATGTATGCCGTGACCAGGCCGGTCATCAGTCCGAGACCGGCCAGCGCTGTCCCGACGACATCGGCGACCCCTCCCGTCCTGAACTGGAGCGGTCCGTCGAGTCCCACGAGCCCGACCGCTGCCTCGTGCATGACGGTGAGGAACGACACCTGACCGCCGACGATCGCACGCCGCGCAGAGTAGACGACGGCCATCCCCGCGGCGAGGTCCGCGACCACCAGAAGGAGAAACACCCGGACCGCCCGCCACCGTGTTGTCGGGTCGCCCAGGGCGCGGAACTGCGCCCGGGTGACGAGAAGCGTGATGAGCAGCCCGAGTGAGAGCACCGTGTGGAGGATTTCGACGCGCAGCAGAGCGGACGCGCTGCCAACGGCAAGGAGCACGATGGCCACCCGCCATGCCCTCAGCTTGTGCCGCCGCAGCCCGTGCGCGAGAGGCAGGAGGAGGACTCCGGTGATGATCGACGCGGCGAACGACGCCGTGACCGTGCCCGGCAGGACCTCCATGAGGGGGTGCAGTCGCGGCCGCCAGGCCCGGAAGAGCCCCGAGAGAACGTCGAGGGCACCAACGACGAAGGTGACCGCACCGATGAGTCGGGGCGTTCGTGCGCTGAGCGCGGCCGGCACTGCCCTCCCCCCATCGTTGGACAACGGTCTCCGAGAGCGCCGCGTGTTCAGCGTCGACCCCCGAGCATCAGCGACATCGCTTCGGCTCGGGTCGCTGGATCTCGCAGCTGACCGCGAACCGCAGAGGTGATGGTGCGGGCTCCGGGCTTGTGCACCCCCCGCATCGACATGCAGAGGTGCTCACACTCGATGACGACGATGACCCCCTGGACGCAAAGGTGCTCGACGAGGGCGTCGGCGATCTGGGTGGTCAGCCGCTCCTGCACCTGCGGCCGCCTGGCGTAGAGGTCGACGAGCCGGCCCATCTTCGACAGCCCCGTGACCTTGCCGTCCCTCGCAGGGATGTAGCCGATGTGGGCGACCCCGTGGAACGGCACGAGGTGGTGCTCACAGGTGCTGTAGACCTCGATGTCGCGCACGATGACCAGCTCGTCGTGCGCGATGTCGAAGGTCGTGCGGAGCACGTCCTCGGGTCGCTGGTCGAGACCGGCGAAGATCTCGGCGTAGGCGCGGGCTACCCGCTCCGGCGTCTGGCGCAGTCCTTCACGATCGGGGTCCTCGCCCACCGCGACGAGCAGCTCCCGGACTGCTGCCACGGCCCGGGCGTGGTCGATGCCCACTGGGTCAGTGGTCCCCGGAGGGGTCGACGTGCCCACCCTCGGGCACCTCAATGATCCGGGTCCGACCCTCCTCCTCGGCGAGCGGGTGGGCACCGGCGTTCGCAGCGTCGTCGATCTTGCGACCGATGTCGTCGTTGCCGCTGGCGTCCTGCGGTGCATGGCCGGGGCGGCTGCCGTGGCCGTTGGACATCACGGACTGCTCTGCGGGGGTGAGGACCGGTGGGCGGTCGCTGAGCAGCCGGGCCTCGCTGGAGAGCCAGGTGGGGCGCAGCGGCCGCTTGACGACCTGCTCGAAGATCTTCGCGAGCTCGACGGTGTTGAGGGTCTCCCGCTCCAGCAGCTCGAGGACGAGCCCGTCGAGCACATCTCGGTTGTCGTTGATGACGTGCCAGGCCTCGTCGTGGGCGTTCTCGATGAGCTTGCGCACCTCTTCGTCGACGACCCCGGCGATCTCCTCGCTGTAGTCCCGCTGGTGTCCCATGTCGCGTCCGAGGAAGACCTCTCCGTTGGACTGGCCGAGCTTGATCGCGCCGACCCGCTCCGACATCCCCCACTCGGTGACCATCTTGCGGGCCATCGCGGTGGCCTTCTCGATGTCGTTGGCGGCGCCGGTCGTCGGGTCGTGGAAGACCATCTCCTCGGCGACGCGCCCGCCGAGGGCGTAGGCGAGCTGGTCGAGGATCTCGTTGCGGGTCGTGGAGTACTTGTCGTCGCGAGGCATGACCATCGTGTAGCCGAGCGCGCGGCCGCGGGGGAGGATCGTCACCTTGGTGACCGGGTCGGTGTGGTTCAGCGACGCGGCGACCAGGGCGTGACCGCCCTCGTGGTAGGCCGTCATCTTGCGCTCGTGCGCCGACATGATCCGGGTCTTCTTCTGGGGACCGGCGATGACGCGGTCGATCGCCTCGTCGAGCGCGTAGTCGTCGATGAGCTTCTTGTTGGTGCGGGCCGTGAGCAGGGCCGCCTCGTTGAGGACGTTGGCCAGGTCGGCACCGGTGAAGCCCGGTGTGCGTCGGGCCACCGCCAGCAGGTCGACGTCGTCGGCCATCGGCTTGCCCTGGGAGTGGACCTGCAGGATGCGGTGGCGGCCGAGCATGTCGGGTGCCTCGACGGCGATCTGGCGGTCGAAGCGGCCGGGCCGCAGCAGTGCGGGGTCGAGGATGTCGGGGCGGTTGGTCGCCGCAATGAGGATGACGTTGGTCTTGACGTCGAAGCCGTCCATCTCGACGAGCAGCTGGTTGAGTGTCTGCTCGCGCTCGTCGTGGCCACCACCGAGGCCGGCGCCGCGGTGGCGCCCGACCGCGTCGATCTCGTCCACGAACACGATGGCCGGGGCGTTGGCCTTGGCCTGCTCGAAGAGGTCGCGCACGCGAGAGGCGCCGACGCCGACGAACATCTCGACGAAGTCCGAGCCGGAGATCGAGTAGAACGGCACGCCCGCCTCACCGGCGACGGCGCGGGCGAGCAGCGTCTTGCCGGTGCCCGGCGCGCCGTAGAGCAGGACGCCCTTGGGGATCTTGGCACCGACCGCGAGAAACTTCGCCGGCTCCTGGAGGAACTCCTTGATCTCGTGGAGCTCCTCGACGGCCTCGTCGCATCCTGCCACGTCGGCGAAGGTGACCTTGGGCGTGTCCTTGGTGGCCAGCTTGGCCCGGGATTTGCCGAACTGCATGACGCGGTTCCCGCCACCTTGCATCTGACCCATGAGGAACCAGAAGAGGCCGAGGATGATGATGATCGGCAGGATGCTGAAGAGGACCGAGCTGATCCAGCTCGGCTGGTCGATTTGGTCGGTGTAGTTCTTCGGTGGCACGTGTGCGTCGAGTGCAGCGACGACGTTGGCCCCCCGGGCCGTGACGTAGTAGGCGTAGACCTTCGTCGCGTCCTTGACCTTGTCACCGTCGGAGTAGGTCTGTCCCGGCTTGAGGGTCAGCTCGATGCGTTCGTTGTTGAGCAGCTTGGCCGAGTCCACCTTCTCGGTGTTGACCAGCTCGAGGGCCTTCGACGTGTCGATCCGGGTGAAGCCGCCGGTGTCGGAGAGGTTGAGGGCGATGATCGTCACTCCGATGAGGAGGATGATCCACACCATGGGGGTGCGAACGATGCGCTTGAAGTTTGGCATGTACGTTCGGGGCGCGCCCCGATCCTCCTGCTTCGGTGGTTGACCGCGACCGTCAGGGTCGCCGGTCACATTCTCGCAGGTGAACGACCGACGTTGGTCGCGTGTTCCTGATTGGTCGCCGTGAGCGCCCGAGGCGTCGCTCAGGCGTAGACGGAGGGTGCGAGCGTCCCGACGCAGCGCAGGTTGCGGTAGCGCTCGCCGTAGTCGAGCCCGTAGCCGACGACGAACTCGTTCGGGATGTCGAACCCGACGTACCGGACGTTGATCTCGACCTTGGCCACCTCTGGCTTGCGCAGCAGCGTGCAGATCTCCACGGACGCCGGGCCGCGCGACTCGAGGTTGGACCGGATCCAGGACAGCGTCAGTCCGGAGTCGATGATGTCCTCGACGATGAGGACGTGGCGGTCGGTGATGTCGACATCGAGGTCCTTGATGATCCGCACGACCCCCGACGACTTCGTGCCCGAGCCGTAGGACGAGACGGCCATCCAGTCCATCGGAGCCGTGCCCGGCAGGGCCCGCATGAGGTCGGCCATGACCATGACCGCGCCCTTGAGCACGCCGACCAGGAGCAGGTCCTTGCCCTCGTAGTCCGCCCAGATCCGTCGTCCGAGCTCTTCGAGCCTTGCAAGGATCTGCTCCTCGGTGAGCAGGACCTTCTCGAGGTCGCCTCCCATGTCGGCGGCATCCACTGGCGCTCTCCCTCTGCTCGACGACGGGGGCTTCACGGCCTAGTCAACCGGACGCCCGCACTCGATGCTCACCTGGTCCCCCGACCGTCGGGCGAGGACGTGGCCGGGCAGGTTCAGCGGTCCCTGTCCGTGCCACGACGTCAGCAGCGCGTCCAGGGACTCGACGTGTGCGGCGCTCAGCTGCCCCGCCCCAGACCCCGCCTCGACCGCGAGCAGCCGCCAGATGCGCGTCCGGAGCGCCCGCGGCAGCTCGAGGAGCGTGTTGGCCGACCACGGCGGCGGCCCGAGCCGCGGTCGCACCTCGCGGGCCTGCTCCTCGAGGTAGTCGGCATCCTCGCGCAGCATCTCCGCACTGCGGGCCAGAGCGCCGGTTACGCCGGGACCGAGCTCGTCCTCGAGGGTCCGCAGGAAGGTCCGCGCCCGCACCCGGGCAAAGCTGGCGTCCTCGTTGTGCGGGTCGCGCCACGGCTCGATCCCGTATGCCGTGCAGGCCTGTTCGGTCTCCGACCTCGCCACGGCGATGAAGGGACGGACGAACAGGCCGCGCCGGCGCGGCATACCGGACAAGGAGCGGGAGCCGGAGCCGCGGGCCAGGCCCAGGAGCACCTGCTCCGCCTGGTCGTCCCGGGTGTGGCCGAGCAGCACGGCGGCAGCTCCCAGCCGCTCCGCCGCGTCCTCCAGGGCTGTGTAACGGGCGGAGCGAGCGGCGCTCTCGGGTCCCTGTGTCCCTCTGGCGACCCGGACCGTCGACACGTCGACCGGGTCGAGACCGAGCTCCCGGCACTGCTGGGCCGCGCGTTCCGCAACCTGCCTGGACCTCCCCTGCAGACCATGGTCGACGACGAGACCGGCCGCCTTGATGCCGAGCCGGGGCGCCTCGAAGCCCACGGCTCCCGCGAGTGCCAGGGAGTCCGGCCCGCCGCTGCAGCCGACGAGCACGGCGCTGCCCTGTGGAAGCAGCGCGAGCTCAGCCCTGACGGCGACCCGCGTCGCGGCCACCGCGGGGCTCGGGCCGGTCATGACCGTCCGTGCACGCGCTCGATCCAGGCGGCTGGTCGGGCGATCTCCTCCGGTGTCGGGAGGGTCTGCGGCGAGGTCCACACCGCGTTGAAGTCGTCGAGCCCGACCCGGTCGACGACGCCCCGCACGAACACCGCGCCGTCCCGGTACTGACGCATCTTGGCCTCGAAACCCAGCGCGCGACGGATCAACCGGTCCATGGCTCCGGTGCCGCCACGGCGCTTCTGGAACTTCGTGCGGATCTCGGCGACGGTGGGGATGACCCGTGGCCCGACGTCGTCCATCATGACGTCGGCGTGGCCCTCGAGGAGCGACATGATCGCGGTGATCTGGGCGACCTTCTCCTTCTGGGCGGAGGTGAGGAACACCTCGCCGAGACCCTGGCTTCCCGGCTGGAACGCCTGGGGAAGGCGGCGGGCGATCTCGTGGATCCGGTCCGCGAGCTCGCTCGCCGTCGGCGCGAGATCGGTGCTCAGCTCGCGGGTGCGCACGACGAGGTGCTCCCGCAGCCATGGCACGGCGGTGAACTGCACCCGGTGGGTCTCCTCGTGCATGGCGACCCAGAGCCGGAAGTCGTGCGGATCGACGTCGAGCTCTCGCTCGGTCTGGACGATGTTCGGGGCGACGAGAAGCAGCCGTGGCGTGGCCTGGGGGGCCAGGTCGTACTGCCCGAGGACCTTGCTCGCGAGGAAGGACATCAGCGCGCCGGCCTCGGCGCCGGTGACCTTGCTGCCGATCGCCGTGACGGTGGCGCTCTGGGGGTTCTTGGCCCCCGAGGCGACCTTGGCGATGACCGGGCCCATCAGGGACTGCAACGAGTCGACGTTGGCGTCGATCCAGCCGGGGCGGTCGACGATGAGGACCGGACTCACCCCCTCGGGACTGGTCAGCCGTGAGGTCGTGGCGATCGGCTCACGCGCCGCGACCGCGGCCTGACGCAGCCGGCCGACGATGTCGGCGGCTTCATGCGTGCTGACGATGGGCCCGGGGTTGACGAGGCGCCGGCCGGTGGCCTTGGCGAACGCCCAGTCGACGTACTGGGGGTCGGGGTCCGAGGACGCTCCGTCCGAGACCGGCTCCGTCGACTCTGCCATGTGTTGCAGCCTTTCTCCCACTGGTCCTCGGACCGCTGTCTGTCTGCCTTTGCCGGTCGGCGATGTCACGAGCCCGTCGCCCGGACGGCCGACCCCCCACCACCATCGACTCGGAGGTGAGACAGGCCCGGCAGCCGCAGCTCGCCAGCGTAGCCGTGAACCGGTCCAACGCCTCCCGGGCGCCGAGCGTTCCCGCCCCGGGGCCGATGCCGTCTGCCGTGACCGGGAAGGTGAGCAGCCGACCGTCCGCCGTGACGACGGTCCCGGCGCTGGCGCTCACGCCGGTCTGCGTGCCGGTCCTGGCCCGGACCACCCCGGCCGCCGCTGGGGATCCCGCCTCGCCGAAAGCGGTCCGACAGGGTGCCGCTCAGGCCTCCTACGGGAAGCCGGGCCCGGGTGCCACGCGTGCCCGGCACGGCATTTGGGGTGCCCAGCCGCCTGACGTCAGGGAGCACCCGGGCTGGGACGAGGTTCTCGCCAGGGAGAGCTCGCAGGCGTCGACCGTGTGGACCCCGTCATGTCGACGCCGTGGGCGCTCAGGGTGCTTCGCACGTATGCCGCGGCGTCGGCGGACCCCCGTCGGGGCGCCCGGGCGAATGGCGGCCTGCCGGGTGAGCGACTCGGTCAGGGCGTGACGTGGCATCATGCGGGAGACTCGGCACCGAGTCCAGGTCCTCGGCGGCAGCTGCCTTGAGTGTCGCCCCACCACCATAGGGAGCTGCCGTGGAGTTCTACGTCACCATCGAGATCCCGAAGGGGGCTCGCAACAAGTACGAGGTAGACCACGAGACCGGTCGCATCCGCCTCGACCGGCTCCTCTTCACCTCGATGAGCTATCCCGCCGACTACGGCTACGTCGAGGACAGCCTCGGCGAGGACAGCGACCCACTCGACGCGCTCGTCCTGCTCGCGGAGCCGACCTTCCCCGGCTGCCAGGTCCTCGCCCGTCCCATCGGCATGTTCCACATGCGTGACGAGGCCGGCGGCGACGACAAGATCCTCTGCGTGCCGGCCCACGACCCCCGCCAGGCGCACATCACCGAGCTCGAGCACATCAACGAGTTCGACCGGCTGGAGATCCAGCACTTCTTCGAGACCTACAAGGAGCTCGAGCCCGGCAAGTCCGTCGAGGGCGCGCACTGGGCCGGTCGAGAGGGTGCCGAGGCGTGCGTCGACGAGGCGGTCGAGCGGGCCACGGAGGCCGGGATCACGACCGACCGGTGGCGGATGCCCGGCCGGCGCTGACCCGAGCGACCGGCGCCGGTCAGGGGCGGCCGCCGTAGGGAAGCAGGTCGGGCATCGAGTAGATCGACGAGATCTTGACCACGGTGCGCGGGTTCGGCGCGTGGATCATCATGCCCCCGCCGATGTAGAGGCCCATGTGGTGGCTGGTCGGGCCGGAGACGCCGTAGAAGACGAGGTCGCCCGGCTGCAGCTGGCTAATGGGCACGCGCCGGGTCTCCTGGTACTGCGCTCCGGTGAAGTGCGAGAGCTGGACGCCGGCCTCGCGCCAGGCCATCATGGTCAGCCCCGAGCAGTCCCATGAGTCCGGACCCGCCGCGCCCCAGACATACCGCTCACCCAGCTGGGCGCGGGCGAAGGCGATTACGGCGCTGACTCCGCCCGTCGACGGCGGGGGTGGTGGCATGGCGAGGACCGGAGGTCGCGTGGTCGTCGGTGGGGTCGTGGTCCTTGGTGGTGGCGGCGGCGGCGGCGGAGTTTGCTTCTGCTGCTGCTCGAGCGCCTGCTGCCTCTGCTGCTCGAGCGCCTGCTGCCTCTGCTGCTCGAGCGCCTGCTGCCTCTGCTGCTCGAGCGCCTGCTGCTTCTGCTGCTCGAGCGCCTGCTGCTTCTGCTGCTCGAGCGCCTGCTGCCTCTGCTGCTCGAGCGCCTGCTGCCTCT
>JAABUY010003343.1_pt1 | contig 17896 bp, 19 predicted proteins | sample 5560271 | NCBI WGS metagenome assembly JAABUY01 (sample SAMN10711886, study PRJNA513374) | rock metagenome | isolation source: Antarctica rocks | place: Antarctica: Victoria Land, University Valley
AGATCTGAACGAAGCATTTGTAGCAGCTTTCGAAATTGCTCGTTATCAACGATTCAAAAGAGTAAATTCAAGTCAACAAAGATCTTGCATAATTGATTTTCTTAATTTTCTTGATTGAAGACAGAGATTAACACAATATGACTTTTCTTCTAATAGTTTGTTAATTTTGCATTATCAATTTGCATTATCAGATATGACTTACTCGTTCGAAAGTCAGTTCAATCTGTGATTGCAAGTGTTCACATTTTCGCTCTGTCGCTGTGCAAAAGTCTGATTCAAGATGCTTTTTCATAGCAGACATGCTAGAACTATTAAAAGCTGTAGAATGATTCATAATCTTATTGCAGATTGTGCATGAGATTTTGAGCAATTCTTCAATTATCGAAGTCAACTGTATAAAGTGATCTCATATATTAAATTGCTTATCGTCTTTGACTTTTTTGAATCAAAGCGAATTAACTATCTTTTTTTGAGTCTTGTTTTGAATACTCTCAACAACAGAGATTTAAGATCATCATCGTAGAAAAAAGTTATCTGTATTCAAAGTTCATTGAACATACTCACTATTCTCTCTTATCTTGAGCTGTGAAAAATTCTGATGAATTTTATTCATCGCTTCTTGTTTAATCTTCTTCTTTTCAAAATAATGTGAAAGTTTCATAAATCTTTGATTGAACAGATTGAAAGTTGTCAGTGAACTAGACATTCTGTCGTATTGTAGAATGATTTGTATTTGCAACGTGATAACAGTAGTGATGAATAGCTTGAAGATAATATATAGAACAATGAGTAATGCGAAAAGATAATGCAATTTATTGCAAGAGAACAACAAGTGAACATGTTGTTTTATGTTTCTATTCTTAGCTCTCTTGATGTCAAGCTCAAGTTCTTGACGAGTCGAGTTGAGTTGACTCGACTGCTACTCAGATTGCGTCGAATCGAGTTGAAAATATGCTCAATTCAACTTGAATCAAGTTGAAAATGTGAGCAATTCGATTTGAGATCAATTCTAGTTCAAAATGTCAACTCGAAACTTGACTCGATGATCAGTTTAATACTGCTTTGTTTCTCAATGTTAAACATGCTTTGATAGTCTTAATGTTCTTGATCTAATCATTTAATATGTCATGCTTCATAAATAAATATAAAGTGTCACAGACAAAGACTTGATAATCATTCTTAATTTTTTGAATGATGATAAAGACATCTGCAAAAGAAATTATAATTGAGTGTCAAAGCAACGAGAAAATAGTTTAAATCTCATAATAATACACATCTTTTCAATGCTCAAAATCAGCATGAAACTTTAAAAATGTTTCAAAGTCAACATTTTTGAAATCATGAAGTGAGTCAGAGTCTGAAAAGCAGCGTACAATTGCAGTTTTATCTCTTTTCTCAAGATGATTAATTTGAATGAAACTTGAATAATCAATAATATAATAGACTTGTAGCTTCGCTTCTTCGCTTTGAAATAAACTGTTATTGAGCATTATTTTCGATTGAATGAGTATATATTATATGTGTTTGAGCAAACTTGATGATCTCTGATGATCTTCAGAACTAAAATTTGCTCTGAAAGTTGCTCTGAGATGTCAATCACTTTCTCTATCTAAGCGATTGAGTCTATGAAGTGAGTGAATGAAAGCAAAAGCGCGTTTCTGACTGAATTCTAAGAAAGAAAGAAACAGAAAAAGATGATGAGAAAAACAAAAGAAAAAATAATCTATTTATCTTCTTTTCTCTGCTTAATCTTCTTGTTCTTTAGCGATCAACATTGATTAAGTCAAGTCAACTAACATTCATCTTCGCTTGTTGATAGTCTTCAGTCAAGCTGAATCTTCTATCAAGCATTATCTTTGTTTGAATAAGTATATATTATATGTGTTTGAGTAAATTTAATGATCTCTGACAATCTTTAGAACTATAATTTGCCCTGAAAGTCACTCTGAAATGTCAAGCACTCTCAAATCTCAGAAACATCGATGCAAAGTATTGAGATTGATGAGAACTGATCTTAATTGACTGATTAAAAGTGACTATCTTTGATGTCTTTTAAAGACATTCAATATGTAGCTAGAATAAGCTTTAATATATAAATATTAACTGTCTGATTTTCATTTCTTTAACAGCTGAATTTCATTCTCTGAAAGCTTTGCTTAACAAGCTGAAATGATAGCTTCTCAACGAAAGAAGTAATTCAAATAACGATTTTCTATGCTTTGTGTAACTAACTTTCTACGCAGAATCTCGATGACGTGAGTTCATGTATATAAATATTATGAGTCAAACAGAGACATCAGCAGAAATGCAGAAAATCTTGAAAACAGATTAACAAGTGAGTTTTTAACGCATGCTTCATCGTTGACAACAGCAATAATCAATGTCACTTCTCATCTGAAAGAATTGATTTTGAAGCTTAATAAAATGAGTTGCAAAGAGTCATTCTGAAAGATAATTGAACTTCTAGTTAAATGTCATTGTTTGAAGTCAGATGTTTTATTTGATTGACTTCATGTAAACTCGCTTATGCGCAGAAAGTCAGCAAACATCAGACAAAATAATGCATGTCATGTTACTTCTTCAATGATAGATTGATCAAATTGACGTAGTAATAATAACAGTAAATCTTATGTTATAAATCTTTGCTTATGAGTCTGATCATCGTCTTGAAGTCTTTGAATTTCAACTATGATTCGCTGTAATGTAAAGTGATGAAACGTTTCAATCTTGATATCAGAATATTCAACATTAATTAAACTGATCATCAAGTTAAGTTTTTATACCTACATTTTAACTCAACTTGAGTACTTGAATTAAACATCTTGACTTAACTTGAATACTTGAATTGAACATCTTGATTCAACTCGATATTGATCTTGAGTTGAGTCAGAACTCGCTGACTCAACTTGAGTCGTTAAGAAATCGAATATGACGTCAAGAGAGTTAAATATAGAAATTTTTCCGGTTTTTCGCCTTTGCATTATCTTTTTGCATAATCTTTTTGATAGAAAGTCATAAAGAGAAACATGAAGATTGTTTGATAGAGAGCTTTGATAAAGAGCTATGATAGAGAGCTATGATAGAGAGTCATGACGGGAAACTATGAAGACTGTTTGATAGAAAGTCATGAAGAAAAGTCATGAAGAAGAGTCATAAAGAAGAGTCATAAAGAAGAGTCATGAAGAAGAGTTTTGAAGAAAAGCTATGATAGAAAACATGATAAAGAGCTATGAAGAAAAGTCATGAAGAAAAGTCATGAAGAGAAGTCATGAAGAAAAGTTATGATAGAGAAACATGATAGAAAGTTATGAAGAAGAATCATGAAGAGAAGTCATAAAGAGAAGTCATGAAAAGAAGTTATGATAGAGAAACATAAAGACTATTTGATAGAAAGTCATGATAGAAATTCATAATAGAAAGTCATAATAGAATATTAATCTATCTATCTTCATGTCTTGATGAATTGAGTCAAAAATTTCAAATTGATACTTGATTTCAACTCTTTGACTCAACTTGAATACTTAAGTCGAACATTTCAACTCAACTTGAATACTCAAGTTAAGAATTCTGACTTGAATCAAGTCTTAACAAGTTGAAAACTCGATTTGATCTCAATGACTCAACTCAACATGATCAGTTTAACATCAATGTGATGTAATTATAAATTAATGAGATAAATTTTAATGATCTTGACTTTGATCATTTTGTTCTTTAGATTTGCCGATCAGCTGATCAGATTTAAGATTGAAGTTGAATATTTAACTCTGATGATCAAGAAGCAGAACATAAAGTAACTTCTTTTTACTGTATTATAAATATCTTTGATGAATATTACTAAATCTGATCAAATATATCTGACTGCTGAGTGATTAAGAAAAATCTCGCTATATTAGAAGCTCAATAACTTACGTTGATTGATGAAAGTGTAGTTAGCTAAGAAAATTCATTAGCAATAGTACTGAACTTCGCTTGAGAAAGCAAATCAGCTAGACGATTTTCATGAATTGAAATTCACAAAGCATGTATGCAGATATCATGTGCAGTCGTCAGCAAGATTATTCATCGCAGATGCAGCATTGCTTCTTCGTACATGAAGATCTTGTTTATATCAACGACAACAGTTACATTGTTATCATATATAATGAGATTGCATCTCGCAAAAATGAAAGATCATGCTGTGAAAGCATGAAAAATTATCGTCATTTCTTTGACATTGATATGCTTGTTATTCAAGCGTATGTTAAATCAATTAAAAAATGCTTGACTAGCAGTTGATGATAAATCAAGATGATGCAGATAGTAGTTTTTCATGTCATGCAGATTTAAAACATTGATTCAGAGATATAGAAAATGTCTGAATTCATGCTTATGAAGCAGATGTACATCATTTCACTTTGAAAGAAACATCTTTCATCATATTAAATCTTATCACATTGAATAATTGATGCATTGCTTACATAATTTAATGATGAGTAAGTTGTTGAACAATTGTATGAGAAAGATTCTTTCAGAAATCATGATCTTTGCAGCAAATGATAGAAAGTTTAATAGTGTTTATAACTTCTTGTATAATAAAGAGATTTTTGTAAGCATGCTGTTAACGAGCTGAATTATCTTCTGATGTTTATCAAATGATAAATAAGTCATTATATTAATTAAATTAAGCTCAATGTTCAAAAAGATGCATGTGATATCAATAAAATTCTTTTTAAGATTAACGTTAAATTCTAACTGAGTGCACAGATCATTGAAATCACTTTTATATTTATGAACTTCAATCATTTTTGCTTGTACAATCAGAAAGTCATTCAAATAATGTATCATCAAGTCTCATTACAGAGTAATTATGAGCATTTAGCAAAGATTTTTAGCGAAAAGATTAAATAGATATGATGACATGCATAAATTAAAGAAAAGAAAGCAATTTATTCAATACTTATCTTTTCAAAAGAATTCAAGCAGTCAATAATTTAATATTATTATCAACATATGATGAAAGACATTGATTAAATCTCTTTTAATGAAAACTGCATTTTGATTGATGTTACATAAAGATTGACTGATTGTTGAATTGACATTTTGAATTCAACTCAATTCGAAGTCGAGTTACTCACATTTTCAACTTGACTCAAGTCGAATTGCGCATATTTTCAACTTGACGTGACTCAACTTGACTGAGAATTGAGTCAACTTGACTTGACTCGTCAAGAACTCAAGCTTGACATCAAGAAAGCTAAATATAGAAATTTTTCCGACTTTTGCATTATCTTTTTGCATTATTTTTTTTATAGAAAGTCATGAAGAAAAAACATAAAAATCATTTGATAGAAAGTCATAAAGAGAAACAAAAAGAAAAACATGAAGAGAAACATGAAAATAAACATAAAGAGAAACATGAAGAGAAACATGAAGAGAAACATGAAGATCATTTGATAGAAAGTCATGACAGAAAAACATGATAGAAAGTCATGAAGAAAAATCATGTAGACTGTTCGATCAAGCTATTTACATCTATTTAATATCTTGTTGAGTCGAGTTCACTTTTCGAATCGAGTTGTTGAATCAAACTTCTCAATTCAACTTAAGTTGTTGAGTTCAACTTCTCAACTCAATTCAACACTTTTTTCAAAAAATTTCAACTTGACTTGAACTTGAGTACTCGACTTGACGCGATCAGTCTACATAAAGTGATGATCACTTAATCAAAGATGAAATATTCAATTGATTCTCAGTTCTTGAGAATAAAGCAGTTGACTGATCTTTCTTTCAAATACGATAAATAATGTATTTGATGTTAATGATTATTTCTCTTTGATACTAGTCTCAGTGATGAGAATATAAAGTGATGAGAAACATGATAAATCTTAATTAGTTGATCACAGCGAACTTGCTGCGTCAAATTGACTTAAAGAATATCTGAATATGAGAATGCATCTCATCAACTATGAATGATGCGTGTTTGCAAGACTAGTTCACAAGATTAGATCAAAAGAATTTAATGAGTGAATAAAGATAATAATTTGACAGAAGATGAAAACTTTGTCAATTCTTGCATTTGTTTCTTAGCAATTAGTTTTATCATTAATAAAGTGTTATCTTATTATCTTCTACTATGCAGTTTCATGCAAAAAAATTTCATGCATTTCATAGTTTTAATTGCTTTTTTTGCATAAAGTTGCTCAGTAAAAAATGTTGAACATGCAATGATTCACTAAAAGTTGCATGATCAAAAGAAGTAACAACATCTTTTACACTGAGAATTCATCATCTCATTGAAATGAGCTTAAAAATTATGCAGATGAAAAGTTTGAATTGCAATAATTTACTGAACAGATAAATCATATCATTCATTGATTAACAAGTGAAGTACATCAATAGTTAAAGAATCTGAAAACATAAAATATGCTGCTTGTCTTGTGACTTTGTATATTGAAACTCAAGCGAGAAACTTGATCAACATCTGATCATTAACGTTAACATAATGATGATCACTATTAAAGTAATGCATGCAAGTGCGTTAATTGATCTTGCAAGCTTAAGAAGCAAAGCATCACAAATTCTGATTTCTTGATGTTTTAACTGCGAAACTGTAAAAACATCATGATCGAGATATCAGTTGATTTCATCATGAAAAAAAAGAAGCTGCAATGATTTACATCATACTTGTCAAAGAAGTCTTGCAATCAATGATGAGATCATGTGATGAGCATACATAATCATGATGAGAAACTTAACTGAAAGTATTACATTAAATACTTGCATGCTAAACTTAACAACTCTGAAATTTGCAACTTTTAAACAGAATGTTGACTTGAAACTGCAAAGCAGCAAGTCAATCAAAGCATCATAAATTTCAAGCAGTATTTCATCAGACTGTATGCAGATCTGAACTATTATATATTCAATAAGATTTACATAATGTATTTGCAAAGAAAGATTAACAAAATCATCATTAGACTGATCATGTTAAATCGAGTCATTGAGTTCAAGTCAAGTTCTCGACTCATCAAGACTTGATTCAAGTCAGAATTTTGAAATCAAGTATTCAAGTTGAGTTAAAGTGTTGAAATTGAGTATTGACTTGAATTCTCGATTCGACTCGTCAAGACATGAAGATAGATAGATAAATAGTTGTAGAGAGCTTGTTTATTCTTCATGACTCTCTATCAAATAGTCTTCATGTTTTCTTCTCATGACTCTCTATCATGACTTTCTATCAAATAGTCTTCATGTTTTCTCATCATGACTCTCTATAAAATAGTCTTCATGTTTTTCCCTCATGACTCTCTATCAAATAGTCTTCATGTTTTCTTCTCATGACTTTCTATCATGACTCTTCTTCATGACTTTTCTTCATGACTCTTCTTCATAACTTCTCTTTATGACTCTCTATCAAACGATCTTCATGTTTTTTGTCATGACTCTCTATCAAAAAGATAATGCAAAAGCAAAAAACCGGAAAAATTTCTATATTTAGCTCTCTTGACGTCATATTCAATTGCTTAATGAGTTGAATCGAAAACTCGAATTCTGACTCGACTCAAGATTGATATTGAGTTGAGTCATGAAATTGATATCGAGTATTTAAATCGAGTCACGACATTGATATCGAGTACTCAGGCGAATCAGAAAGTAGATATGAAAACTCGACTTGATGATTAGTCTAATCATCATGAATGAGTCTTTTTGCATTTCATACATCTTTATCAATATTATGATTCTGATCTAGTTTAACTTTAATCAATATACAATCAACTTTAGCGTGTTGATTGCATATTAATTAGAACTTGCTCAGTCTCAGTCTCAGTCTTGATCAATTCAATCAAATTTAGTGAGTATCTGAGTTAAAGATGATATCATCGAGTTTCTGCATCATTTGTGTAAGATATCAACTTTTTTGAATCTAGCACAGAGATCAGAAACACACATATAAGCTGCAAGTTCTTTTCTGTAGATACTCTTCTTTCTTAGCATTTATCTACTAGTTAAATGACATTCATATAATTTGCTCTATGCTGATTTCTAACATTAAATAAATGCTCAATCAACTACTCTGCTATCAACGTGTAAATAATACGAAATAATCTACTTCTTTTATTCAAAAATTTCGCAAGAAATTCTTTGAATTTGCACTCATTTGTTTATCAGAAAATTCACAAGAGCTTTTTTGAATTTACATTTATCATTACATTTATCATGACACATGACTTCAAGTCAGTCAAGTCATGATCAGCTCAATTGCTTAGAAGCACTGCAAATAAATGAGTTTTCATGCTATTTATCAATGTCTCAAATAAAGTTAAGAATATATCTAAACATATAAACAAAACATTAACATTCGTTCGTGAGACTCTTGTCAAGACATGAAAGCAAATGATGAAACAAGCTAATAAGCATAGAAAAGAGATCAATTATGAGATTGAATCAAAGATATTTCTAGACGAAAGAAACATAGTTACAGCGAGATTATTCAAAAAGCTGAATAACAAAATGCTCAATTCATTCAACATGCTTAACTCTGTTGACTTCTCGTATAAATTGAAACTATCAGAAACTATGCATATTCATGATTCATTTCACTTCAAACTTCTTCATTTCATCGTCAACAATCTTTTGTCTGATCAAAAGAATAATTCTTCAGAATTGATTATGATAAATGATGAGAATGAATAAAAGATTAATGATATTCTGAACTCTCAATGATATTAAAGATGACTTCAATATCAAGTAAAATAAAAGAGCTATGACAATGATTTCAACTGATATAATGCTGATGATGATGAATTCATAAACACTCAGAATGTTGTTGATGACTTTCACACTCAATATTTTAATTAAGCGCACTAAGAAAATACATTCATGCAAATATGAATAGTTAAAGAAAAGAAGTAATGTTATGATTCTGATCTAGTCTAATCTTAATCAATACACAATCAACTTTAGCATGTTGATTGCATATTAATTAAAGCTTGCTCAGTCTCAGTCTCAGTTTTAATCAACTCAATTAAGTCTAGTGAGTATCTGAGCTAAAAGTGATGTTATCAAGTCTCTGCATCATTTATGTAAAACATCAATTCTTTCAAGTCTAGCGCAGAGATCAGAAACACACATATAAGCTGCGAGTTCTTTTCTGTAAATACTTTTCTTTCTTAGCATTTATGTACTAGTTAAATGACATTGATATGACTCACTTTATGCTGATTTCTAACAATCAATTATGTTAATCTGCTAAAGCATTTTATAAACATTGACTTGCATCTGCAAGACATTAATGCTTTGTCAAAGTTAAATTTGCAGCAAAGTGAGAATGTAACATTTCAGAAGAGTTCTTGATTCTTGCATGAAAAGATGAAGTTTATCACTGCAACAAAGATTTTAAGTTTCTTTACTTTAAGCATGCAGTTTAAAGATGATGCAACAATCAAGTTCAGTGAATTCAAGCAAAATGCTGTTTCACTTAATCTTACATGTTGATCATGCAAGAAGCTGAAACATAAGATTAATAACTTAATGTATTTCAGCTATGCATTCAGATAAAAGACTTGCAATCATGATGAAAAGATGAAAAAAGAGAAAGTTTAATGTTTATTATCAAATCATTAAATATAATTACAAAAAGATGATTGTCACATGTAATGATGATTTCAGTGCTAACAAATGTCTCTGAAAAGATGCATGAAACTCATTGTCTTATTGATTTTAAGATCAAGCGAAACTTTATATTACAATTGTGAGTAAAAAAGCATAAGTTATTAAAGAATCATGCAACTCTGAAACAGATTCAAATGATCAATGATCATTGAATTTTTTATTATGATACACATTAAATTGATATTGAGTTGATCAAACATAAGAAAGTTTGCAAGAGCTGAAACATTTAGTTTCATGCTGTAAACATGTGAGAATATAATATGATTCTTGACTACTTGTGATTAAATGAAATTAACTTCAATATTCACTGATATAAACATCATTGATCATATCAATAAAACAGCACTCAGCATGCAAAGTAAGTACAAGTTAATCTGTGCAAAATATTGAAATTTGTTAAGCTGACAATGCTTGCAGCTAAAAGAAAGAGAGAAACTTACGTAGTTTTGTCATATCAGCTGCTATTTATAAATAAATTATCACAGAATGCAGATTAATAAACTGCAAGATGTAATGCGCTTTAAGCGAAAAAATCAAAGATACTCTCTGCTATTCAAGATTTCAAGAAAGTGTTTTCTGAGATTCTTTCTGATAGTCTAAACATGCATGATTAGATGAAACATTTCATTGATTTAATAAAGAGCAAAATGTCTTGCATTGAGTTTATTTATAAGATGACATGAAATGAGTTCACTGTGATATGAGACTATTTAATTAGCATGCTAGAGAAGAAATGAATTCGTTTATCAAGTAGTTCTGCAAAAGCACTCATGTTGTTTATAAAGAAGTTGAATGAAAGTCTTCATTTATGCATGAACTATCATGATTTCAATGAAATAACAGTAAAGAACAATTACTTATTATTGCTACTATCTGAGACGCTGAATTACTTTACTTATGCAAAATACTTTATCAAAATTGATATTTACAACATTTATCATTGCATTTGAATTTGCAAGAGTGATGAATGAAAAATGACTTTTTATACATGCTACAATCAGTGTGAATATATAATGATGCTCTTTGAACTAATAAATGCTTTTACAACTTTTCAGTTTTATATAAATCATGCACTTAAGTTATTTTTAAATATTTGTTGCATAAAGATCTTGTTCATCTTGAACTGTGAATCTGCTGCAAGAAAAACTCTCTGAGTGACTTCTTGAGTCTAAGAGAAAAATCAGCATAGAAGTCGTGTCTTATGTATGTTGCATGCAACGTATGCAACATATTTTCAATAAACAACTCATTGACTGCGTTGATATTGAAACGTCTTTATTACATTGACAGTGTCATTGAGTAATTGATGAAAAGATATCAGATAGAATAATTATTTCAAATGATGAGTCTGAGAGTCGTGACTACAGTGCTTGAAGAAGTAGTGACTCGTCAATCACGCTAATATACTGAGAAAGCTTGAACTCATCTTCTTTACTTGACATCAAGTCACACATCTATCTACGTAAAAAATTGAGAGCTCATGAGAATTATCAAAACGCATTCTCTACTATTGATCAGAGTCATGCATTGAATGATTATGATTGCACATTTATACTAACAATCTATTCAACATCTACATGATACAAGTCAAATCAAGAGAAGAAAAGAATTATTTAATACAATCACACTTTATCTTCTCATCATGCACATTTCTCTTTCATCACATATTTCTCAACTCAATAAATGACAATCATTGAGCAAGAGAACACAGTTTTCGACATTATAATCATGAGTATCATGAGTGCAAAGAAATCATCTTTGATGTTTATGATCAAAGATTGAAAATTGAAACATTGTTTGTATAAAATATCATTAATGAAAAGCAGAGCAAAGATGATGCATCATAATCAAACAGTATAGACACTCATTAAAAGTTTACTCAAGCATCATGCGCTGAATAAAAGCTATAAATTCATTATTGATAACATTGTTTCAAATTTATTGTTTCAATGATGTGAAGTCATCATATAGTCAATGAGTGATTTTCTTTCTCAAAGAATTTTGTTCATTCAATACACATAGCATAGTTTCTCTCATGAATCGAACTTAAATCAATATCACAAAAGTGTATGAATTCAAATTAAATCAAATATTTGCTGCATGATATATTTAAATGACATCTTAATACACTTTGAGATAAAAGAGCAGCATTGAGAGCATGTACACAAGATTTTTCGCATGCTACTAAAACATTAACTGTATATTAAGTTGTTGAAATGCACTTTCAATCATAACTAAACTGATTGTTGAGTTAAGTTTCAAGTTAATATTTTGAACTTAAATCAATCTTGAATCAAGTTGCTCACATTTTCAACTTAATTTAAGTCAAGTTGAGCATATTTTTAACTTGATTCAACGCAATTCAAGTAGTAGTTGAGTTAACTTAACTCAACTCATCAAGAACTTAAGCTTGATGTCAAGAAAGTTAAAAATAGAAACATAAAACAACATGTTCACTTGTTGTTTTCTTGCAATAAATTGCATTATCTTTTTGCATTACTCATTACTCTATATATTATTTTCAAGCTATTCATCACTACTGTTGTTATGTTACTGTGAGAATGTATCTTATCGACTATGAATTAAGCATGTCTGCAAGACTAGCTTGCAAGATTAGATCAAAGAAATTAACAAGTGAATAAAGATAATGACTTGACAGAAGATGAAAACTCTGCAAGCTTTTACTTTCATTTCTTAGCAATTAGTTCTATCATTAATAGAGTGCTATCTTATTATCTTCTACTACGCAGTTTCACGTAAAGAGATTTCATCATCTCACAGTTTTAATTACTTCATTGCATGAAGCTGTTCAGTAAGAAATGTTGAATATGCAGCAATTTATCAGAAGTCACATGATTAAAAGAAGTGATAACTTCTCTCACACTGAAAATTCATCGTCTCATCAAAACAAATCTGAGAATCACGCATTTAAACATGCAGATGAGAAGTTCAAGTTGCAAGAATCTAATGAACAGACAGATCATATTTCTTAATGATTGATAAGTGAAGTACACAAGCAGTTAAAGAATCTGAAGATGCAGAACATATTGCTTGTCTTGTAACTTTGTATATCAAAACTTGAGTGAAAGACTTGATCAATCTTTCATCATTAATGTCAACATAATGATGATCACTATTGAAGTAATGCACGCAAGCATGCTAATCAATCTTATGAGTCTAAAGAGCAAAGCATCATGAACTATGATTTCTTGATGTTCTGACTGCGAGATTGCAAAAACTTCATAGTCGTGACATCATTTGATTTCATCACAAAACAAGAGAAGCTGCAATGATTTATGTCATACTTGTCAGAGAAGTCTTGCAATCAGTGACGAGATCATGTGATGAGCATGCATAATCATGATGAGAAATTCAACTGAAAGTACTACATTAAATACTTACGTGCTAAACTTAGCAATTCTGAAATTCGTAACTTTCAAACAGAATGTTGATTCAAAGCTGTGAAGCAACAAGTTAATCAAAGCATCGCAAATTTCAAACAGTATTTTATCAGACTGTATACAGATCTGAACTATCATATATTCAATAAGACTCATATGATGTACTTGCAAATGAAGATTAACAAAATCATTATGAACGAGTTTCTTCACATTTTATACATCTTTATCAATTATGTTGATCTGCTAAAACATTTTATAAACATTGACTTGCATTGACAAGACATTGATGCATTATTAAAGCTGCATTCACAGCAAAGTAAAAGTGCAGCATCTCAGAAGAGTTCTTGATTCTTGCATGAGAAGATGAAGTCTATCACTGCAACAAAGAATTTGAAGTTCTCTGCTTTAAGCATGCAGTCTAAAGACAATGTGATACTCAAGTTCAATAAATTCAAGCAAGATGCTGCTTCATTCAATCTTATGTGCTGATTTTGCAAGAAGCTGAAACATAAGATTGATGATTTAATGTATCTTAACTACACATTCAGACAAAAGACTTGTAATCATGACAAAGAAGTAAGAAAAGAGAAAGTCTGATTTTCATCATTAAATCATTAAATATAACTATGAAAAGTTAATTGTCATGTACATTAATGATATCAGTATTAACAAATGTCTCTAAAGAAATGCGTGAAGCTCACTGTCTTATTGATTCTGAGATCGAGCAAAACTTTATATCACAATCATGAGTAAAAAAGCACAAGTTATCAAAGAATCATGGCATTCTGAAACAGATTCAGATGATTAATAATCATCAAATTTTCTGCTATAATATGCATCAGATTGATATCAAGTTGATTGATCATAAGAAAGTTCACAAAAGCTGAAACATTGAGTTTCATGCTGTGAACATGCAAGAATATAATATGATTCTTGATTACTTGTAATTAAATGAGATTGACTTGAATATTCACTGACATAAACGTCGTTGATCATATTAAGAAAACAGCACTCAGCATGCAAAGCAAATATAAGTTAATCTGTGCAAAATATCAAAATTTGTTGAGCTGATAATGCTTGCAGCTAAGAAAAGAGAAGAGACTTATGTAGCTTTGCTTTATCAGCTGCTATTTATAAATGACTTATTGCAGAATGCAGATTATCAGATTGCAAGATGCAATGCGCTTCAAGCGAAAGAATCAAAGATATTCTTTGCTATTCAAGATCTTAAGAAAGTGTTTTCTGAGATTCTTTGTGATAGTCTGAACATGCATGATCAGATGAAATATTTCATTGATCTGATGAAGAGCAAAATGTCTTGCATTGAATCTATTTATAAGATGACATAAGATGAGCTTACTGTAATATGAAACTATCTAGACAGCACGCTAGAGAAGAAATGAATTCATTCATCAAGTAGTTTTGCAGAAGCATCTGTGTTGTTTGTAAAGAAGTCAAACGAAAGTCTTCATTTATGCGTGAACTATCATGATTTCAATGAAATAACAGTAAAGAACAATTACTCATTATCTCTACTGTTTGAGATGCTGAATCACTTTGCTCATGCAAGACACTTTATCAAAATTGATATTCACAACATTTATTATTGCATTCAAATTCGCAAGAGCGATGAATGAAAAATGACTTTTCATACATGCTACAATCAGTTTGAATATCAGATGATGCTCTTTGAACTGATAAATGCTTTTGCAATCTTTCAGTTTTATGTAAATCACGCACTTAAGTCATTTATGAATATTTGCTGCGTGATATATCTGAATGACATCTTAATATACTCTGAGACGAAAGAGCAGCATTGAGAGCATGTGTGCAAGATTCTTCACATGCTACTGAAATATTAATTGTATGTCAAGTTGTTGAAATGTGCTTTCAATCATAGCAAAATTATCTTTCTGAGATTCATGATAAAGTGAAAAAATATTCAGATGAAACAGTCTTGTATCAATGCAATCACTAGCTGATCTGAGCTTGAGTCTGCAAAGAACATTCTCATATTCTTGAAATTTGCAAAATTTTATCAACAATTTATAAAAAAGTTCTTTCAAATCATTACGCTCTTAACAGATTTAATCAAGAGTGCAAGAAAGAGAACAATGTATTCACTCTTCGCAATGACATTGAAAGCAAGAAAAGCTTTTAAAAGATTGAAAGTAGTCTTTGTCAATGCTTTCATTTTGAAACACTACGATTGAAATGCAAATCTTTACATGAAGATTAATGCATCAAATCGTGAAGTTGAAGACGTGCTTAGTCAGAAGAATAAGACTGATCAATGACATTTTATTGTGTATTATAATTATAAGTTCAAAGAAGTTAAAGTATGATGAAACATGCATGATAAAAAGTTGTACATTATAGTTCTTGATTTTAAGAACTGACAACACTATCTTCGGAGTAGCAAGTGATTCATATGTGTGAAAACAAATCATAATAATCTTCGTTACTTTATGATAATGAAGAAGCTCAATGCATGACAGATGCGCTGAACTGAGAAATTAACTGCGTTTGACTTTCATATAGAATATCACAGAGATAAATTAAACTCTGCAAATGCATCATTAAAAAGACTCGACATCATGAAATTGAATGATAGCAAGAAGAATAATGATTGTTTTCTATTTACTCTGTGAAACAAACTTTGCAATCAGAAATGTCAATCTAAATTGCTAAAGAATGAAGAAGTTTTGATAGTGATCAAACTTGCAGCATTGATAATGTAACTGAATGACATAGTTATTGCAGATACTTGAATTATGTGTTCAAATGAGAAAGTACTCACTAGATCTTGCAGAATTCTAAACACTGCATCATCTCAACTTCTGATTCATCAGATTATGAAGTTGAAGAGATTTTATTTGAAGATGAGTGAATCAATGACTGTGTGATTGCTGAAGTTACAACAAAGAAACATCTTTGTTATGAATGAGAAATGACATCAACGATTTGCATCTAGAAAGAATGAGCTTTCAAAATGAATAAACTGATCGTCAAGTCAAATTTTCATATCTACATTCTGACTCAACTCAATTACTCAATATCAATCTTCTGACTCGACTTGATATCAACTTCAAGTCAGAGTTCGATTCGAGTTCTCGACTTAACTCGTCAAGCAATCGAAAATGATATCAAATGTCAAGATTTACTATTTTTGAATTTATTACGTCATTATATTTGAAAGACTTTCGTGCAACAAACGAATCTATTTCTCTTCTTGTTGTTTGCATTATCTTGTTGCATTATCAATAAAATATATTGTATAATGTCTGATTCTGATAAGACATATGAATTGTCAAGATCTTCAATCGAGAAAGAGTCTAATTTTTTGATCGTTCATTCATCTACTTTCAGTAGTCTTCATTCTAATGAATTCGCAAGTCAAGATTCACGAAACATCAATCATGCTTTTGTCGAAAAGAAACAAACTCTTCAAGAAGCGATGAATAGAATTCATCGCGATACTTCTCTTTTAATCTTAAGAGAGAATAATCAGTATGTTGAGTGAAGTGCTGATATTAATGCTCAATTTCAACAATGATGACTACAGATATCTGTTGACGAAAGTGTCATCAACAAGACTCAAAAAAAGATAGATAATTCACTTTGAGTCAAGAAGATCGAAGTAAATAAACAATTCAGCATCTGAAACAAGTTTATTCAAATGATCTTGACGTTGAAAGAATATTCTAAGATCTCATGCAAGAATTGTCTTAAAATTCTAGATCATTCTACAGCTATTGATAAATCTAGTACGATCAATATGATCAAGCATCTTAAGACAAATGCTTGCATGAAACGATTTGAACGAAAACGACTCAACTTTCTTTCACAGATGAAGATATCTTTCAGTCGTGTAAGTTCAATATGATAATGCAAATAGATAATGCAAAGTTGATGCGTTTATAGAAGAAAAGTCATATCGACTTATCATCTCAATTCAATCAACAGAATTGAGAAAAAATATTGTGCAAGATCTTCGTTGCACTGAATTTGTCTTTTCAAATCATTGAAAACAAGCATTTTCGACAGTTACTACAAATGCTTCGTTCAGAGATTACTTTTGTTCATCGCACTAAATTGTCAAGCATGATTTTCTCGAAATATGATGAAATTCGTGCAAAGATAAAGCAAGACTTAAAAGAGTCACGACAGATTTCTATTACGTTGAATGCATGATTTAGTTCTCAAAAAGTCGCTTATCTGAAAGTTTTGATATATTGAATGAATGCTACATTTCAATATCGTGAACATCTCATTGAATTTACGTCTTTTCAAGTTGAGCATACTGATCATCATTTGATGCAAGAGCTGTTCAAGATTTTGAATACATACGACATTAAGAACAAGCTTTTTGATGTTGTTATTGATAATGCAAGCAACAATGACACTCTAAAGAAGAAGCTTGAAAGAGCGCTCAGTCGATGCAACATTTCATGAAATAGAGCACAAAACTTGATATCTTGTATGACTCATATCATCAATCTAGTGACTCAAGAGTTTATCAGAGCTATTGAATCAAAGACTTTGAACAACAATCTCGTTGTATCATTGAATGATGATCAAGTTGAGAATGTAATCACAAGTAATGATTTTTGCACTGTTATCATGAAGATATTTATCAAGTTGATAATGCAAAAAAATAATGCATTTACTAATCAGTGAAACAGATTCATGCTCTTACTATTGTCATCAACAGTTCTTTTCAATGAAAGCTTTGCTTTTTAAAGTTTTAAGTCACAAGATCTTGAAAATTGATACAAGACATTTACATTCGCTGAAACTTTACTTATTTGATGCTTCAATGTGCATATCAATCGCGTGACATG
>JAABUY010003345.1_pt1 | contig 17851 bp, 20 predicted proteins | sample 5560271 | NCBI WGS metagenome assembly JAABUY01 (sample SAMN10711886, study PRJNA513374) | rock metagenome | isolation source: Antarctica rocks | place: Antarctica: Victoria Land, University Valley
CCCTAACCTACTGTACAGGCCCTGACGTGCTGCGGGGCCCGCGGCTGCGCAGGACCTGCTGAAGGAGGAGGTGCTGGACATGGCCAAGCGCGTGGGCGTCTGCGGCTTCAACCTGCTCGTCATCGACACGGAGAACAAGGCGCGAGCCGAACCTGAGCCAAACCCTGCTGGAACTGAGCCGAACCCTGCGGCGCGCTGCCACGTTGCTTTGGCGCAAGGCTGCGCCACGCCTTTGAGCCTGGCGGCGATGCACCAGGGAGGTCTGACCTGCTGGTCATGATGCGGCCCGCCTGCCGAGGCGGGGGCGTGGTGGGTGATGCGCGGCTGGGCAAGCGGGCGTGCGGAGCGCGGAAGAGCCGCATGCCTCGCGCTCAGACGCCTTGCAGCCGGGCACGCCGAACGCGGCAGCGACGCGGGGGTGCGCGCGTGCCGCGCGCAGTTCGTGTCGACCGGCTTTGCCAAGGAGGTCGCCAACGCAGCGCAGGGCAAGTACTACTACCTGCCCAACGCGTCCGAGAAGGCCATCGCAGCGGCCGCCAGCAGCGCGATGGCGGAGGCCATGGCGATGTGAGGGGAGGGTAGGGTAGGGTTAGATTAAGGTGGAGGCCATGGTGAGGCAGGGAGGAGGCCATGGTGGAGGCCCTTGCCATGTGAGGGGCCGCTGGGCGGCTGTTGTATGCGCCGGCTGGGCGCCGTGCGGGGATGCCAGTACGCGGGCAGCTGGCGGGGCATTTCGTGGGTCTGCAGGTTGGGGGGGGTTTGTTGGGGACGTGAGCGGAGCCTCTTTGCCCCATGGTTGACTTGCAGCGTCATCTGCCAGTCATGCAGGCAGTATTTGCTTCCGCGCTGCCGGTATCATGACCCGGGCGACCCGGGCGGGATGAGCGTGCCAGAGTGAGACATGATGCACAGAGAAATTGAAGTATTGAACACTCTCTGGTCCTGCATCAGCATATACATGGCAACTACATCCCACAGAGCAGCGCCGCGTTAGGGCGACCCGGCAGTCCCATCAGGCAATTCGCGCAAAGCACGCCAGGTGCAATCTGCACTCTGCTCCCTGCTCTCTGCACGGTCCCTTACACCAGCAGAGATGGCAGCGCTCCATTTCTTTTCATCATTGTGGACTCGGTGCAGTCAGTGCGGTAGGCCCAGCAGCGGCAGCCCCAGCCGACGGCCGGCGCGCAGGGCCTCCCGCGCGGCGGCCACATGCGGCTCGTCGGCCGCGGCCGGGATGAGCTGCGCGCGCGGCTGGCGCCCGACGCTGGCTGCGGCCTGCACGACGCGAATGCCACTGGTGAACGCAAATCATTCACACTTACTACGTCAGCATTCACAAGTCACCCAGTCATGGTCCTCGCCTTGTCTGTGGGGGCGCTCTGCGCGAGACCCACCAGGCAGGAGGTGCGAGCGCCCGTCCGATCGTATCGCCACTCGTGCGCACTCTTGTGGTGCGGGATCTGCTGGACAGGGGGACACACGGGAGCTTCCGGGCGGCAGGCACAGTGCAGGCTGGCGCCCACTGCGGCATTTGCGCCCAGCAGCAACACAAGATGGGCGCTGTCATCCAAAGCCGCCAGCGCCTTGTCCTGGCTCCTCCTCAGGCCCCTGGCGCCGCCGGCCGCATCCCTAACCCTGTCCTGCACCCTGCTTTGTTTCTGCAGGGCGCACCAGGTTGCCGGCCTCCAGGCCGGCCGCCAGCGCCTTTTCCTGGCTCAGGCCCTTGGCGCCGCCGGCCGCGTCGCCGGGGCCCTGCGCCAGCCAGTCCGCGGCGCAGAACACGCCGGGCGCGGCCGTGGCCGCGCGCGGCATGCAGCCGTGGCTGCCCGGCGCAAACGCGGTCACCGCGCCCGGGAACCTGCGCCGCGCGCCGCGCGGGCGCTGGACGCGCGCCAGGCAGGAAGCTGGACGCGCGCCAGCCTGTTTTGGCTATCGCCGCCAGGCGCTGTGAGCCGGTCGCAGGCATGCCCGGCCGCCTGCACTTGGAGCTCTCCTGGGCTACGCAGAAGGCTTCTTTTCGCAAGGTGCCACTTGCCAGTCGTGAAACACTGCGCTGCCTGGGCTGCAGGGCAGCGCACCGCAGCACGCTGGCGTCGAGCACGGCGCAGCGCCGGTACGCCGGGTCGACCGCGCCCAGGTACACCGCGCGCGCGCGCTCCACCAGCTCCGCGCCGCCGGCCGCCGCTCGCGCGCCGCGCCGCTCACAGGTGCAGAGCAGGCTCGCTCCCGCACAGGTGCCGCCATGCAGCCCGCTAACGCAACTCGAACAATTCCGCAAACCTCTGTTGAATACAAGCCCCTTGCCAGCCTTCATGCAGCACATCCAGCCCCACCATAAGAGATCAGTTTAAGAAAGGGTGGACAGGAAACCCCCCTCCCCAGGCCTGCCGGCATCGCGCGCGGAGCTCCGCGCATGCGCCCGCTGCGCCCCGCGCGCCGGGGCCCCGGCGGGCGCGCCTGCTCGTCGGACAGCGGGAGCAGGCTTGCCGCGTTGTAAAAGTCGGCCTCGACAACGGACTCGCCCGCCATGCCGCGGAACTCGTCCTGCCGCGACAAAAATTGGTTAAGAACATGACTTTCTACGTTTTGCCTCGCCGCGGCACGCGAGCGCCCGCGGCAGGCGGACAGAACTATATACTGCATGCGCCAACCACATGGTGCGCGCGTCTGTGCGCAGGCGCCTCGGCAGCGCATGGCGTTGCGGAGGCCGGGGGCGCTCGGGCCTGACACCTGGGCGGCAGGCCGATGCGCTCCGCACAGGGGCGGCCGCCCTGCGCTTAGAACCGGGGGCCGCGGCGGATGGCAGGCGGCGGGCGAACTCAGCAGGGCGGGCGCGCGCGGCGGGCCACCTGCAGCGAGCTGAGGTCGAACACGGTGGCGCCGACGCCGGCGTCGAAGCCCGCCAGGACGTTCGACGCCGTCCGCGGCCGCACGGCGCCGTCCAGCCACAGCCGCACCGCGGCCACGTCGACGACGCCCAGGCCGCGCACGCGCGCCAGGTCGGGCGCGGCCGCCAGCCACGGCGACGCCGCCACGACCCTGCGCGCCCAACCTGAAGACGTCTGTGTGCAGCTGCACCATGATGCTGGGTATGCAGCACAATGTTTCGAGGCTGTGCAGGGCTTGCACATGTTCCCGCAGGCGGGCCCTGCGTCGCCGCCTCGTACAGGCGCACACGCAGCTGCTTCACAGCGCACCCGCAGCATGCGCCCTCTCCACCGCCAGGGGCACTCGAGCATCACGTGCGGCCCTTGCCTCTATCCAGGAGGGCTACGCCGGCGGGGCAGGCAGCGGGGGGCCCATGCCGCCCCCTTGTCGGGCGGCGCTCCTTCACTGGATCCGAGCATGTGCCCTCTGTGGCCCTAGCTCTAACCCTTGACCAAGAGCAGCGGGAGGGACGGCGCACTGCTGCATCGCCTTCACGCCCACGGCGAGCACGACCGCGTCGGCGTCGTAGCTCTCCACGGCGCCGCCGCGCGCCGCCACCTCCACCCTGGCGCGGAGCGCTGCTCGCCGTCTCGCGGCCTGCCACTGCCGCCGGCCTGGCGGGCGCGTGCGCCGCAAGCATGCGCCACAGGCGCACCATGCGCGGCGCGGACGGCGCGCTGCCCAGGCGTCCAACCGCACGACCTTGCAGCAACACTCCTCTACCATTTCTTCCGATGTGGTCAGACTGTGCAGGCACATGCAGGCTCCTTCATGGGATACCGTGCCTGGAGACGCGCCCATCCTGGCCGGGCAGCACGCGCAGCGCGCGCCGGCCGCCCAGCAGCCGCGCGCCGCCGGCCTCCAGGCGCGCGCGCCAGGGCAGAAATATCTGCTCAGCAATGCTACCGCGGCACCAGCGCACGTCGAACGCGTCCTGCGCGGCGGCCGGGCCGCGCTCGCATGAGCCTGGCGCGCCCTGCCTCTTAAAAACTCCCCAGTAGGGTGTTTAAAGGACACTTTGACTGCATAACAAGCACTCTGGTGCGCCTGCCCCTGACATACACTGGAGCAAAATTCTGGCAGGCTGGCACGAAAGGAGCTGTGCACACAGGGCCCCATATGCGTATGAAATTGTTGTCCAGCAGGTCAGAGACTCCGCCCTGCCATGACCTGACTCGAGCCTGGCGCACGCCCACAGTCAGCAGGATGAGCCCTCAAACCGGCACCAGGGTTGGGGCCGGCGGCACCTGCCGCGCGAGCACAAAGAAGTACAGCGCAGCCAATGCAGCGGCCGCGGACAGCTGTGCGCCCGGCGCGAAGAGCGTCACCTGCAGCATTGGCCGGCCTGGCGTGTGGCGGGCGTGGGTGCGTGAGGGGCGTCTGGCGGCGTGCGCGGGTACGGGGCACCTCCGCCAGGCTTCTGTGCAGGGGCAGCACGCTTCTGAGCCCTGTGCTGCCAGCGACCACCTGCGGCTTGGCCTGTGGCCCGGGCGTCGGCGTGTTTGCGGCGAGGGCGCGGACCACCCCTGCCCCCCGGGGCTGTTGCGGAGACGCGCGCAGCACGACGCGCAGCGCTGCTCAGCGCCAGGCGCGCTGGCGTCCGTGCGCAAGCCACGCGGCAGGTTTTCTTGACAACTAGGGTTACCTACCCTACTAACCCTGCTTGACGCGCGCGCGCGCAGCGCGGCGCGCGACGCGGCCACCGCGCCGGCCGCGCTGAACCAGGAGGTCAGCGACGCGGTGGACCGCCTGCGCGACCTGCTGCCCGCGGCCATGGTCGACAAGCTGCGCTCGTATGAGTCGTACGGCCTCGTGGACGTGCTGCGCACGCAGGCCGCGCGCGCGGCCGCGGTCGAGGTGGTCGAGTCCAGCAAGGCCACCGTTGGTGCGGCGCTGCCGCTGCAGGGTATAGGGTTAGGGCTATATGACCCCTGGGCGCTTTGTTGCCTGCAGGACTTGCGCGTGTAAACAAGGCTGGGCGCCCAGTCGCCGCAGCCCTGCTATTCAGGGACGGGACGGTAGGGGGGTTGTCCAGGGTGGAGCTTGGCGGGGGCCGATGCGGCGCCGCAGCGGCTCCTGGCTTGGGGCGTGTCTGGCTGCAGAGGCGTTGGTTGGGCGGCGGAGGATTGCATGGTTGCTGATGACAGACAGCGAGGGCCGGCGGGGAGTACACCCTTGCGCCTGCTGCCACTTCAGCGGATGCCTTGGCGCAGGCAGCGCGCCCGCGCCCGGCGCCGCCAAGCTGCTGGCGAGCGCGGGCGCCGCGCCTGAGCCCGCCGAGCCGGGGCAGGCCGGCTGCGCCGACGCGCGCGCAGCCTGATCTGGCGCGGGCCTGGAGGCCTGTGCTGCGGCCGGCGGCGCGCCTGCGCTGCCCGCCGTGGCCAGGCCACCCCGGCCGCCGCCGCAGGGCCCGGCAGGGCGGAAGCCCTGGAGGCTCCAAGCCAGGCGCAGCAGCGCGCGAGCGCGCGCCAGCCATTCCCTGCTTGGGCAGCTCTCCTCTGGCGCCGTCAGGGCTCGGCGAGGAGCGCGCCCGCCTTGGCACGTGAGCCCGTGCCACCAGGTGCCGGCGGCGCGGCCGCGCCTATTCTGTGCAGCACGCTCGGCTGTCCCGGCGCTCGAGCGGCTCGAGGCGCCTGACGTCGCGCATGCTCCAGGTTCACTGTGCCGGCGCCGCAAGGCTGCCTGCATGCAAGGCTCCTCGCGGGCATGCGCGCGGCCGCGCAGCTGCGCCACCCACAAGTTATCAGCCTGAGAGCGCGCCATAACGTGCACCAAGAACATGGAACGCTGCGTACGATCGCGTGTAGCCTGTCAGGCCCGGCAGCTGCGTGCGTGTGCGCGCATGCAGCAGGCTGGGCAGACGCTGGGCTGTCTGATTGGGCACACTGTGAGGCAGCTCAGCACCTGCGCCCGCCTGGATGGGCTGATGCATGCGTGCCTGCCCCGCGCAGCTTCTCAGCATTATCATGTTTTAGCGAGCTTATGCCTTGCAGCCTCGCAATTTTGCAGAGAATGTACCTGCCGGCATGCATAGACAACGCGTGCTGCCGAGGGTTGCTCAGACTGATCTGCTGGGGAGGCGTAGTGGGCGCCCGCCGCTTGTACGGTGCAGGGGGTAGGCCGCATTGCGGAGCCGGCGTTTCGCTCTGGCGCCCGCGCGCGCGCGCGAGAGCTCTTGCACAAGGCTGGCTGCAGCGCGAAGTTGCCGTTCCGGGGAGGAGGACACTGAGGGCTGGTCCCTCAGGCTGGTCGGCATGCGCTCAGGCGCGCAGAGCGCACGTGGCCACAAAAGCTGAAATTGTCAGCCTGACAAAGATGCCTGGCAGTGCGCTGTAGGTGCGGAAGCGGGAAGCTACGGGCCTTAGCGTTGCTCCTGATGTCACTCAGATTGCCATAAGGCTTGCATCTCAGCAAGAAACTCTAGTGCATATGCAAGAGGGTGGGTGGGGCACCATTGTGGCCAGCGCAACTCCTGCAGAGCCAGGCAGGACTATATGCGCGGCACGGGTACTCGTGACACACCCTGCGGGTGTTGACGAAGTGTTACGGGAAATATAACGACAGCATAATTCGTTAACAACTATTCTGGTATGCTAGTTGCTCAGGCAGGAACGGAGTGTACCCGGTATGCAGACAGTTGATGGCTTTGACATGACTTTGTTTCCTTTGCTCATTTGATGGAACTGATGTTGTAAGCACCTGTGGCACCTGGCTGCGCTGCGCCCACTCTGCTCTGTCAAAGCAATGCAGCAGAGACCAGGGGATGAGTACTTTCAACCCAAAAGTTTCAGGCTGCTGCCTTGTCCTGTCTTGATTGCCCTAATGGCTCTGCATGCGCACTGACCTGGGTCGGAGCAACCGTCATGGGGAACTTTTGCAAAGTGCCCGACAGGCCTGGCTCGACCCCCGGACTCTCTGCAGTGCTGTACCCAGACATGACGCAGTATGTGCCTAGACATGATGCTTGCACCCTCATGCACATAGGCGCATGCGCCCGCTGCTGCAAACACATGCTGGGGAGCGTAGCTATATATGAGCTTGTGCGCCCAGCCTGAAGACAAGCGCGCCAGCCGCACGCGAAACCAACATGCAGGTCCTCACTTGGGCGCGCACACCAGCAGTACCAAGGTGCAGCAGAGCCCTGGCAGGGTGTCATGACAGCCATGGGGCTTCAGTCGGCCAGCAGCCGCGCGGCAGCACAGCCATGGGGCGGCCCAGCCCGCATCCCTGCCCGCCTGGCCGCAGGCGCGCTGCAGCCGAAGCGTCGGCGGCACGGGCGAACAGCCCGCGACGGCGGCCGAGCGCTGAGGCCGACCTGTCAGGCAGCAGCAACGCCGCGACAGAGCGGCCACCGCCGGCGGCGGCACAGGCGAGCAGCCAGCCCTGAGGCCGACCTGTCAGGCAGGAGCGGCGCTGCGATGGGTTGGCCGCCGCCGGCGGCGGCACAGGTGTCAGCCAGCCCTGAGGTGTCAGCCAGCCCTGTCAGGCAGCAGCGGCGCCGCGGCGGAGCGGCCGCCGCCGCCGTACGCGAGCGTGTCGTCGGACAGCGCGCCGCTGCGCACGCTCTCGTCGTCGCCGTCGCGCGTGAGCCCGCCGGGTGACAGGTTACGGTTGGGGCTGGGGTATAGCACGTCGCGCAGGCGGCTGGCCACCGACGCGCGATCGTCGCCGTCGTCATCGGCTTCAGGCGAGCGCTGCGGGATGTACCACTTACTCAATCACTGTATGCGCGTTGTCGTGCACTTGTGACATGGTGAGGGGAGCAGTCCTGCACCGTTGCTGTCAAGGAGGAAAGCGCTGCATCAATGGATTGACAAACTAATCAGTGGACAGGGTCGCAGGGCGTGCACAGCATGCGGCACCGCGCCGGGGGAGAACAGCCCGCACCGGGCTGCCACCGAAGAGGCGCCGCCACAGCGGCACGCGCGCGAGCCAGCCCCCGCCGCGCCCCGCGCCAGGCGCCCCGCGCACCGCCCCGCCGCGGCGCTGCGCGAAGAACGCGCGCTGCCGGTGCGCCAGCTGCAGGCGCTGCCAGCCGCGCCGCGCGCGCTTCGCCAGCGCCTGCGCGCCCTGCGCGCGGGGCGGCATAGAAACTTGTTACTTGCGGCGGCGGACTGTCCTATCCTTGCGAGCGCAGGCCCTGCACAACAGGGTCCAAGACTTGGAAGCAAAAGACCAGCCGCGTGTGCAGCCTACTGCGCCCTCCGCGCCCCGCAGGTCAGGCCATGGGCTGCGGGCGGCTCACAGCGGACGGGCTCGCACGCGCAGCAGCGGCGCGCCCGCACCGCCCGCCACGTCGCAAGCGCAGAGCCTGCTTGGACGACTGCACAACATGGCACAAGAGCATGCGCGCATGCGCACCCGGAGCAGCTGCGCGCGGCCCCAGCCGGCGGCGCCGGCGGCGGCCGCGCCGCGCGTGTGCAGGCGCTCCGGGCGCACGCGGTGCATGCCGTCCACGACCGAGACCACCGCGGCGGCGACCGCGGCGGCCGCCGCGAGCGCCGTGCAGGCCGCCATGCAGAGCAGCGCGGCAGCCTGCAGCGCGGCCGCCTGCCCGGGGTGCGCGCCGGCGATGATCTGGCCGCTCATCAGCGCCGGGATGGCCGCCTGCAGGGGCACGGGGCTTGGGGCGTGCGCGGCTTGCAGCAGCACGCGATCGCGGCTTGCAGCAGCGCGCAGTGGGATGAGCGGCTTGCGCCGCAGTGTGAAGCCAGGACGAGCCGGCCGCGCATCAGGAGCGGCCCCTCTGCTGCCCCTTGCCCTTTGAGACGCGGCAGTGCTTCTCCATGCGGCACGCGGCGTGCGCCCGCGCAGCATGCTCGCACACACAGCGCAGAGGTGGCCTGCTACGCGGGGTGGCGCATGCACACATCGGGCGTAGGCTGCAGCGTGTGAGCCTGCCTGCGACAAGCACAGGATAAATTGCACACCAAAATCGACCCTAACCCTAAACTGCTGCAGCGCCGAGCATCCTGCCGTGCACGCCCGCCCTGCTGATCCAGAGGAAGCTAGGTGAGGGGTCCGCTCGCGGCGGTCGCGGGGCGCACCAGGCCCGCCGCGCCCATGCGCGACAGCGTCGGCGCGGCCGCGGCGGCCAGCGCGCGCTGCACCGCCGCGGCGGTCGCCTCGCGCCGGCTGGCGCCCACCACCAGCAGCGCCTCGACGCGCGCGCGGCCTGCCGCGCGCGCGGCCGGCGCTGTCTGGGCCGTCGCGCGGCAGGCCGGTGCCGGCCGGCCTCCCCGCCTCCGAGCGTGCACGGGCTGAGGCGCACGCCAGGCGCTCGCGCGCCCTTCCAAGGCCGCGGGCCAGGCGCGGCCGCGCGCGTGCCATGCCCAGCAGCGGCCCCGCGCTCCAGCCGGCAGTGGCGCTGGCGGCAGAACGCCCCGAAGCAGGGCTCCCAATGGCCACGGAACTCGCGCCAGCCCGCACTTGCGCCCCAAGCCATCTGGCGAAACTGACGGACCCGCGGCCAAGCGGCCGGCCGCGCCGCGGCCGTGCGCAGGACCGAGCAGCGACCAGCGCTCGGCAAATGCATAATAAGCCGGCAATGGGTAGAGCTGCCCCGCAGCACGCCCGGCCAGGTAGGGTAGAGCAAGGTTCGCCTACCCTAGACAGCGGCGCGCACCCGCGCCCAGCTCGTCCAGGATCGCGGACAGGCCGGCCGCCACGCCGCCGACCGCGCCACCCAGCAGCAGGCCCAGCAGCGGCAGCGCCCAGCGCGCAGCCCACAGCGGGTCCGGGCGCAGCACGACGCCCAGCGCGTATGCGAGCACCAGCGCCGCACTGCCGCCCAGCGCGAGCAGCACGTGCAGCAGCATGCCCTGCGCGCGGGGCGTTCCGGGCGCGGTGTGAGTGCTCGTCACGACCGGGGGACCTGCGGTGTCTGCATCTGGGCTGATGCGTACGCGGCTGTTAATGCAACTGACGATGAGGGTGAGGGTTGGGGACGCCCCACGTCCTGCTGGGAAGATACAAGACGTGATGCATGTTGTGAAGGGAGACAATGAGCCAGGACAGCAGCTTGACCAACGCAATGTCAGCCACGCGCTTGAACACGCTTTTCTCAGCGGGCACACCCCGCATCACAGGGTTGCGGCGCGCCTCATATGAGGCGGCCGGCCGGGACACGGTCTCGGCGGCGGCCACGGCGGTCATGCCCACGCCGAACAGCAGCGCGAGCCACCATAGGCGCGCGTGCAGCACCAGCGCGAGCGCCGCGCCCAGCGCCGCCAGCTGCAGCAGACACCTGCGCGGGAGCCCATGCTTCGCACCAGCCCAGACGCCATACTACACCACACAGACAGCCACACCAGACAGACAGCCGCAGCAGACGCCTGCCACATTGGCCGCGCAAACACAGCTCGCTTGCGACACCGAACACCCGCGCAGAGCATTTTCCCCTGACACGCACGACCTAGCTCATTTCCCTGGCGCAGCGCAGGGCGCGCACCGCAGCGCGGCCACGGCAAGCGGCCGGTACGGCAGCGACAGCGCGGCTGACAGCGCCGCGTGCACCGCCGCCAGCGCGGCCGCGGCCAGCAGCGCGCCCACGCCCAGGCGCAGGCCGCTCGGCTCGTCGACCTCCAACCCTAACCCTAGCCCTGCTCCCAGCCCTGACGACGCCGGCGGCGCGCGCGCGCAGGCGTGCGCGCCACCTTGCAAAATCGCATGGCAGTCCATGTATGCGGGCTGCCCAGCTTGTTCGGAAGGCTCGCTCGCGCTTCGGCGCTCTTACTCGCTCATGGCCCTCACGTGCAGCCACTAGCAGCCATGCATCAACGCGCAGCGTTTGGCATTGCTCAGATTCCCACAGTGCGCGCGGCGCTCCTGGGCTCTAGCTGTGCGCGGGACACTTCCTCACACCATGGCATCCACCTACTTGTCAAGCGCACGAGGAGGACCCTAGCAGGAGCAAGGCGCGAGCACCTCACCCCAACGCCTGCCCCACCCCGCCCAACCCGTCCGCACGCACGTCACTCCCGGCAGGCTTGCAGCGCCTGCCAGCCGCGCGCGCAGGGCGTCGGCCGCGAGGCCGCGCAGGCTACCCTGCCGTACCCTGGCTGGCCTCACTGCACGACCACCTCCGTCAGCGCGCCCACCATCGGGCCGTCAGGCGCCGCGTCGTCCGCGAGCTTGGGCGGCTCACGGCTGTCCGCCGCCGCCTCCACCGTCGTCTGCGCCGCCTCGCGATAGGGTTAGGGGAAAAAAACAGGGATAGGATAGGGATAGTGATACGGATGGAAATAGCCGCGCGCGTCATGCCGGGCTCTCTGGCAGGTCTGTCGCACTCACCATCCCTTTGGGCCCCCTTGCTGAGCCCCCAGCGCACCTCTGAAGCATGTGGCGTTACCAGAACACCGGCATGGGTGAGACAAGGAGCAACGCCGGGGCATATCTCGACTCCCAATCTGCAGGAGCAAGCCTATGCGGCAGCCGGCAGGGAGCAGCCCGGGTGGCGCTCGTCAGGAGGCGCACCGTGGTGCCGAGGGGCAGTGCAAGGACGCGGCCGCCCACGCGCTGGGGCTGCCTGTCGTCGTGTGTGATCCACACCTGCGCATGCGAGGCAGGGTTTCTTTACATCACAGGAAGCCCTGAGCGCTCACCCCCGCGCAGCACAACAGGTGAGGGGACGTGAGCAGATGAAGCCCTCAGCGCTCGCTCGCGCGTGACTGAGCCCGTAGGCGTATCCGCGCCAGGAGGTCTGGCAGCCGCAGGTCGCATAGCGCCCCCACTTACCCCTCCTCGCATAGTCACTATGGCTGAATTCCAGCAAGATCCACAACATGCTTCCCTGTACCTGTCCGAAGCTCCTAGGGCGCAACGGTGAGAAAGAGTGCGCGCAGCCGCAGTCGACCAGACAGAGAGCATGCGCTCACGACCTGCTGGTAGACGAAGTAGACTTCCCGCAAGGAACAACCCGCAAGGTCAACACAAGACTGCGCGCGCACCAGCGCAGCGCCGCAGGCCTTGAGCACGCGTTCGGCGCGCTCTGCGGACTCGGAGTCCAAGGCGCTGGTTGGCTCGTCCAGCAGCAGCACCGCCGGCTTGAGCGCGATGCAGATGGCCAGCGTCACGCGCTGCGACTGCCCGCCCTGCGCGCGCAGCCAGGCGCCGCGGTCGGGCGCTGGGCGCCGCGGTCGGGCGCCGGGCGCCGGAGTCGGGCGCCGGGCGGCAGCAGGCGCCGGCGACCCACCAGGTGCCCCCCGTCACAGATGCAAAGGGGGGGTCCGGGCCGCCTGGGGGCCCAGCCGCAGGGCAGGCGGCCAGGGAGGTCGCAACCTCAGGCCCCCTGCCAGCCGGGCAGACTGCCAGAGCTGCAGGACAAATCTCTGAGGCCCGCAGCCAACAGGGCAGACGGCCGGAGCTGCACGACCAGCCCCTGAGACAAGGTGAACTAGCCTGTGCAGGGCACTGCGGCCACGCTGCATGTGTCGCTACATGTCGCGCGCCCGCACCGACAGCTCGGTCCACGGCTGGTTGAGCACGCCCTGTTCGAGGCCCAGCTCGTGGATGAGGGCCGGCAGGTCCCCGCGCGGCCGCCCGCGCTGCGCCGCAAATTGCTGCGCGGCGCGCGGCACAGCACGCTGCTCTCGCGGCCAGCACCGGCGGCCCGCCAGACCAGCTCGGGGCCTTTTGGCTACATACGGCAGAGCGGTGCTCGCGGCAGAGCAACGCTCGCGGCGAAGTGGTGATTCAAGTGGGGGCATGGGGTGCGGGGGAGCGTGGTGCAGGTGCGCGCCTGTGCTGCAAAGTAGAACTCAGACGGCGTGCCCTTGGGCTGCACGCGCGCCTGGGGCACGTACGTGACCTGCAGCCCGCCCGGTTGCGGTCAGAGCCTGCGCTGCGCTCGCAGGCAGGCGCACGCAGCGCTGGGGCGCGTCCCCGGCAGCGCGCACCTGCGTCCGCCACTTGGGCACGCCCAGCTGCTCCGGGGTGACGCCGTTTAGCTGCAGCGTGCCGCCCTGCCGGTGCCAGAAGAAATTGATGTAGACTTGAGAGTGACTCGCAGCTGCATGCATGACACTGTGTCGCGGCCAGCAGGCCAGTGCAACCAGGCGTCTCCTCGGTAGCGCTACGTGCGGGCCTTGCACGATAGGAAGAGGAATAGGGAGCAAGGACAATGTGCACCTGGATGGGGTCGAGGTAAGCGAGCGCGCGCAGCAGGAGGCTCTTGCCCACACCGCTGGCTCCGCGCACAAAGAGGATGTCGCTCGCGTGCACTGTGAAGCTGATGCCGTGGATGATCGCCCGGTCGCCAAACGATCGCTTGAGGCCGTGGACTTCCAGCAGTGGCGCGCCCGACATCAGCGCCCTGACCTGTGTGCAGTGGCTGGGAAGAGAGCGGGGCAGAGGCGACAGGTTCTGTTGACAGGTTCAGAGGTGACGCCAGCAGCGTCTCGAGAGCGCTGACCCTGTTTTTTCCCAGGTTTTATATCCACTCTCTGCTCGTACGTACGTAACAGCTCGACCAGGTTGGTCAGCAGGAGTAAAACACACGTACAAGCGCTCGTACGTAACAGTCCAAGCAGAGCAGATATCCGTACCGCTAGCACTCCAGGTCACCCAGTAATCAGCGAGGACACCTGTTGAATTGCAACGCTTGGCCTGTTTCTGCCCCTGCATAAGTCAGCTGCTCAAGCCTGGTGCGCCCCACGCTTAGTACTGAGACTGCAAGCCACATTGCCAACTGCCAACTTGAAGTGGCAGGCACTAGGGCATGCTGCGCATGTGTGCATGAGGTGGTGGCTGGAAGAGCGTGCTACACTTGTGCAGTGATGTGGCACGCGGCCGTGTCAGCACGGAACTTGTTCTCGTGTTCCTCTCCACAGTGAAGCATTGGCAGCGCCCTGCCTCAGATTTGCATCTTCATATATAGCCAGCAGCACGCAGTGTCTGACCAGCAAAGTGCACAGTATAACACCTCACCACTGAGCTCGCATGCTTCATGAGCTTTACGTTGGCTTGCAGTGCTGCCTCAGAAGTGGTGCCACTGCTATGTACCAGGACATTATGACGGTGTAGATGGCACAACTTGGAGCCTGCAGAAACCTCGCTGCTGCGCATAACAGGCGGTCTCTGTCCGCACGCCGACGCGCGCAACAATGGTGGACGTGGATGTGCTAGTGGTGGGCGCCGGCCCGACCGGGCTCACCCTGGCTGGCGAGCTGCTGCGCTTCGGCCTCAGCGTGCGCCTGATCGACCAGGCCGAGACGCCGCCGCTGGACCACTCGCGCGCGCTGGCCATCCATGCGCGCACGCTGGAGCTGTTCGAGCAGATCGGGCTGGTCGCCAAGGCGCAGGAGCTGGGCACGTATGTGGAGGTGTGTGCCGCGTCGGGAGCCCTAACCCTGATTTGCGGCGGGGTGCCACCCGAGCTGCGCATGTAAGCCCGTGCATGGTGCGCTGTGTGAGCGCCGCCGCACGCGGCCCGGCTCCTGCACTGCACGCTCATTCTCGCATTTTTTAACAAAGCCGGTCGTTAGAATGGGGAGCAGCTGGGGCAGCGCCGCAGGCGCCAGGCAGCCTGCCAGCAGCTTTTGGGGCCGCCGCAGAGCGCGGCATGGCAAGCAGTATTTACAGCATTTACATCAGCTTTTACATAATGGTATGTCATCATCATGTCATTAAATACATATCCAAACATCGTCACAATGTGACAGTGATGTCAATGCCATGTCATGCACGCACTGACCATCGCGCTGTCCGCGCCGCGCGCCAGGCCTTCAACGTGGTGACCAGCCGCGGCAAGCGCGGCGCCGTGCCGCTGACCGCGCTGCGCGCGCTGGACACGCCCTACCCGAAGCTGCTCTGCCTGCCCCAGGCCGAGACCGAGGGCCTCCTGCGCGAGCGCCTGGCCGGGCTCGGCGGCGCCGCGCAGCGCGGCATCCAGCTGCTGTCGTACACGCAGGCGCGCGGGCCCTGCGGCTGCGCAGGGCGCCCGCCGGGCGCCTGTGTCGGGGTGCGGTGGGGGCCCGCGCGCGCTCGGCGGCAGTGCGCGACGCGGCCGCGCAGCCGCTGGTCTTACGCGCGGGCGCGCGGGTCAGCCGCTGTACTACTAGACAGGCTGCCAGGCCCGGCTGTCTTGCGGCGGCTCTGCTGCTGCAGTGCGCTGCCGGCCAGACATGCGAGGCGCTGCCCCGTTCGCGGTGGCAGAGGCTCGTCGCGTGCCTCTGCATGTGTGTGTGCCGGGGACAGGGTCTGTCTCTGGGAAGCAGCACCTGTCCCGCAGGGGAGCTTGGCCTGTCTGACGTCGCCGCCAACCGTTCTTCCGCCTCACCGCGGCAGGATGAGGAGCGCGTCACGGCGCGCCTGCGCGGCGCCGACGGCGCCGAGAGCACGCTGACCGCGCGCTGGATCGTTGGCTGCGACGGCACCAAGAGCGCCGTGCGCAAGGGCGCCGGCATCTCCTTCGACGGCGACACCTACCCGGAGCTGGTGCGCGCCCTAGCCCTGTGTGCTAGGGTATGATGTAGGGTACCTATCCAGCTGGCCCCGCTCTGTGCTCGTTGCTCTAGAGAGGATCAGGGGCTGCGTGCACGGACATGCGAGCTTTTGCATACGTGGAGAGGGATAGGGCGCAGGCAGTGATGCGACCAAAATGCGGTTGTGCATGTTCCCTGCTTTAATGAGCGTCGGCCGCCTCCTTCTCGGCAGAAACCCCCCGAGTCCTTCCCGGCGAAAACCCGATGGTGGCATTACGCAGGCGCTGACCCGGTCAGCGCTGCGCCATGAGCCTTGCGCATAGCACCGGCCGCTTGCCCCTCAGTGTCACTGATGGAGACAATTATGCTTGAGCAGTGCGCCCTGCCCTTCGCCCTTCGGGCGCACTTGAAGTCAAGAGGCGCTTGCACTCCAAATCGAGAGGCCTGCGCGTGCCCGGCGCGCAGTGCATGGTGGGCGACGTGACCATGGACTGGGACCTGCCGGAGCGCACCGTGTGCATCATGCCCAGCCGCCACGGCATCGTGGTGCTCACCTTGTCACAGAGATCATCTTTGTGCACTGGGGCACAGGAGCGCGGCGCTCCGCATGCAAGCGCTGCAAGTGCTGTCAAAACCGCACATCTGCTTGTGTTGCGACGGCAGGCCCTTGCTGCTGCGCGCCCCTTGTTCACTGGGTGGCGGCTGCCGCAGGCGGCCTTCCCCGAACCCGGCGTGAAGAACTTCCGCATCGTCGTGATTGTGCCAAAGGCGCGCCCGGGGGCCGGCCGTGCGTGCTGGGTCAGACAGGCTGGGGCGGCCGCCGGTGAGCGCGTCGCTGTCGGCAGGCGTGCGCGCGGGCTGGTTGCTCGCAGGCCGCACACCGTGGGCATGTTGGGAAAGTGTCTCCAGCGACAAGAGGCGGACAAGCTGCACTTGCTCCGCTGTGGACTTGTCGGGCGCGGCCGACGCGCGTGGGGCTGTCTGCGTTTGTCGGCCCGACCGCTCCAAGCTGGGCATGGGCTGGCTTGACAGGCGCGAGCCACGCGCACGCGACCAGCCCGACCCCGGGTTTGGTCAGGTCTCCGGCTCTGACCAGGCCATGCGCCCTGCCTGGCCCGACCCCAAGTGACCCTGAGCAGCGCGGCCGCAGGAGGAGGTGGCCACGTCGCGGCTGCTGACCGAGGAGGAGTTCTGCGGCTACATGCGCCGCATGGCGCCCCTGCCGTTCAAGCTCGTGGCCAGCCGCTTCCTGTCGCGGTACCGGCTGCACCACCGCGCGGCGTCGGCGTTCCGGTCGGGGCGCGCGTTCCTGGCGGGCGACGCCGCGCACGTGCACAGCCCCGTCGGCGGGCAAGGCATGAACACCGGCATCCAGGCGCGCGCCCGCTCGTCCACCCTGAGATGCCAGGCGCGGGTTGAGCGGCGTGTATCAACTGGTGTAGGGTATGGTGTAGGGCTTAAGGGGGTCAGAGAACGGTGCTGACGCGGTCGGTCAGAGATGTGCGTCCATGCGGGCACCGGCGCGGGCGGAGCGGCGGCTCGACCGGGATGCGTGCCATAATGTCGACTGCAGGGTGCATGTGGCCTCCATTGGCTCGACTGTTGCCCGTGGCGCCGCGCGCAGGACGTGTTCAACCTGGGCTGGAAGCTGGCGGCCGTGACCAAGGGCACCGCGCCGGCCTGGGTGCTGGACACGTACGAGACCGAGCGCCGCCGGATCGCGGCCAAGCTGGTCGGGCGCACGGACGCCTGGTTCGGCATGATGTCCGGGCGCAGCTGGTTCGGCGCCGCGATGCGCACGTTCTTCCCGGAGCTCCTGGTGTACATGCTCGCGTACCAGCCGCTGCAGCGCCGCCTGGTCGGCTTCATCAGCCAGGCGCGCGGCCGCCTCCACTAAACGGGGTTTAGGGTTTAGGGTTAGGACCTTCTTCCCGGAGCTCCTGGTGTACCTGCTCGCATACCAGCCGTTGCAGCGCCGCCTGGTTGGCTTCATCAGCCAGGCGCGCGCGCGCGCGCGCGGCTGCCCGCGCCCGGGCGTCATGTGGCGCTCGGGGTGCTGTTTACTACGCGTGTCAGCCTGATCGGCTTGGCCTGGTCCGTGGAGCGCCCAGCCGATTAGGTGACCTGGTAGTTTACAGGCAGTAAGATGGCAATGCCCGTCGAGCTCACTGGCAGCAGTGATGCGGCGTGCGCTGTGTTCCGGGGCCCTCGCTGCAGCGGCAAACCCTTTCGCTCGCTCCTGCACTCTACCTGTCCCTTGTTTGGGCTGCGACTGCTGCGCCCACCATAATCAGCGCACCGACCCAGCACTCAAATGGCAAAGAGCGTCATTTCTTGCAAAAGCTACCTTGGGACCCTTGGGACCCAGGGACCATGGCTGACGCGCTGACGCCAGGGCGCCGCGCCGTGCAGCTGCAAATCAACTACGCTCGCAGCGCGCTGTCCAGCCAGTGCGCGCCCGGGACGCCCGCGGCCGGCTGGCGCGCGCCCGACGCCGCGCT
>JAABUY010003346.1_pt1 | contig 17851 bp, 20 predicted proteins | sample 5560271 | NCBI WGS metagenome assembly JAABUY01 (sample SAMN10711886, study PRJNA513374) | rock metagenome | isolation source: Antarctica rocks | place: Antarctica: Victoria Land, University Valley
TTGATGTCTTGTCCTCAAGAAGGTATATTTAAATAGATTTTTCAACTATTTATTTTTGATAGTATTTCTTCTGCTGCCATTCGTCCTGTTTCCGCTGCACCGTTCATATATCCCTGAAAGTTAAGGCTGCAATGCTCTCCCGCAAAGTGCAAGTTGCCAACTGGCTTCCTTTCGGCCCCGCGGATACCAGTATACTGTCCCACCTTATAGCAGGAATAGCTGCCGAGTGTAAAAGGGTAAGCTGGCCAGTGCATTCTTTTTATATTACCGTTGAAAGCCTTCTTGCATCCAGGCCACATTTTCTCCAGCTGGTCAATAAATTTAGGTGCTTGAGATTCCGGGGTTCCTTCTCCGAGCCGTAAACCTTCATTTCCTCCTTGAAACACGGTAAAGCCACCGTTTTTACCCGGTTGGGCCCAACTATTATCCCATCCATTCTGAATAACATTATTGGTAAACACATAGCCGCTTTGGCCATACTTACGCCAAACCCTGCTGTTAAACCCTAATAACAGCTTTGAATTTGTCCCGTAACCTACATTTTTTATAGCGTCTGATTTCCATTTTGGCAAAGCTACTTCCAGTTCAATATTTCTTAAAATACTGAAAGGAACTGTACATATTACGATATCGGCACTTACTGTTGTTACAGAATTATTGCCATTTAAAAAATAGAGTGTGTATCCTGCTGTTGTCTCTTTTATCTTTACCAAAACATTTTCCTGGTAAACTTGATCTTTAACTTGCTCGTAAAGTTTATTTGTCAAACTTTGATTGCCACCTTGGATTTTATAACGCTCATCACTTGAGCCGAAAATTTCAAACCCATTAGATGTATCGGGATTAAACAAGTATAGAAAGTTGATCGAGGACTGCAGATCTGTGTCCAGTCCGTATTCTGTTAAGTAAGCCGTTTCTATCCCCTTCCGGATAAATCCAGACATACCAACAGAATCCAGATATTCTTTAATACTCATCCTGTCAAAACGTGCGGAGGTCTCGTCATGGTTATCATAAGTTATTACATTAGGCAGCGAATTTATATCGGCATTGATCCTTGAGGCGTAAGGCAAAAAAGCTTTTATAACTTCGCTTTCCGAATAGGACCTTCCGTCTATATAAAAGCTGTCCCTTGCCAGCTTCGCCTCTGTTTCGGTTCTGGTATCTAATAAAGACAGGCCAAATTCGCTGCACAATTTAAGCATGTCATCGTGGCCGGAATCAATAAATTCCCCTCCCAGCTCAGTGTAAATATCTGTTGCCAGTATATTGCTTTTAGAAAAAATCCGACCGCCGGTCCGTTTTGAACCTTCGTAAACAGTAGAAACACGCCCTGCCTTTTTTAATTGGTAGGCACAGTTTAAACCGGCCATGCCTGCACCGATAATTACAATTTTAGGTTGGCATTGGTCTTTGGCTCAAGTTTGCTGAAAAGATAGGCAATTGAGCCACAGGTGTTACATCGACAACTTTTTTACATGCGTTTAAAAGGCCTGCGGCACTAATTACAATGCCTGTTTTCATCAGGTCGCCAATAAACTGTCTTCGTTGTACTTTGCTTTGTGCAAATTTCTCAATCAATTCATTGGCGGGGGCACTATTAATTTTTTGCGATTCTTTAGCAATAAAAAAAGCTTTGCGTAGGGCGTTGATCAAAGGCGCACGGTTTTGTTTTTTGAAATTATTCATGGTTAAGTAGATAACGTGAGTTCGGGATAAGTCAAATGATAATCGAGCTCTTGATTGATTTATGATCAATTGAATATCAATAAGTAAGCATATTTTGTTATATTTAAGTGTCGAATTTAAACCAAACATCGTATGCTTACTCCTAACAAAATTATTGAAATATTCGTTAAAGCAGATGACTTCTGCAAGGAATTTGATATTGTCATCAAAAAATACCGCCTCGAAACGGATAAACACAAGTTCAGAAACAGGGAAGCTTCACTTTTAGATAGTGAGATCATGACAATATTGATCGCTTTTCACAGCGGCCATTTTACTAATCTAAAGCACTTTTATCTGGGGTATATCAGCACCTTATTATAAAGATTACTTTCCCGGCCTGGTGTCTTACAACCGCTTTGTAGAGTTGCAGCAACGGGTGGCAGTCCCGATGATGCTGATCCTGAAAACAAACTGCTTGGGAACATCACGAGGTATTAACTTCATCGATTCAACACATATTAAAGTCTGCCACAACAGGCGGATACATAATCATAAGGTCTTTGATAAGGTGGCAGAAAGGGGACAATATTCCATTGGCTGGTTTTATGGGTCTAAACTCCATCTGATCATCAATGACAAGGGGGAGATATTGTCCTTTTACCTTACAAAAAGAAATGTTGACGACAGGAATGTTAAATTGATGACTTCTATGACAGAGGACTTCTTTGGCAAACTGTTTGGTGACAAGGGTTATATATCAAAAGCCCTGGCAGACTTGTTATGGGGCAACGGCATACAAATGATCACTAAGCCATTAAACTTAAGACCTACAACAAAAAAGCTCAAACATTTTTAGTGGATGTTTAGCTTTTTTATTAATGTTTATGCTATCAAAAAATAGTCAACCTATTTTAAGACTATTCACTATTAATCACTCCCTTCAAAAGTAGTTGGTGAAATTTGCCGTACCATCAGCAATAGGGCTTAGATCTGTGCTTTAATGATTAAACGCCTTAGCCCTTTGGCGTCATTTGCTATCTACCTGTTCAAATCAATACCAGGCAATTATCAATTACTTTATAATCATCAACCCTATCCAAACTGATCTTGATAACCTGATCACGTTCCGCCGATTTGTATTTGATGGAGCTCATCAGTAAATTAAGCACGGTACTCTCAGAATGAGCCTGGTTAGTACGAATCCGTTTCCCTTCCTGAAAGTAATACTGAACAGATGTACCAGAAGAAGTAAAGGTGAGGTGGATGACTTGGAAGACTTTTTCTATTTCTTCTTTTAAGTTCAGCACGGTTTCGGCCAGATTGATATTGTACTGGCTACTGATAACATCATTTTTCCTCCGGTAAACTTTTGAAATTCCATTATCAGCCCGTCATCTTTGAAAGCCATTTTGAAAAGTACCGTAAAGAAGTGCATAGCACTCGCCTCCTGCTGATTTAAGTCAAGCTTCAGCAGGATGCGGCTTAACGCACGGCAATCTTCCGCCAATGCTTTGACCGGTCTAAATTGCTTCAAGGTCTTATGCCTGGCGACATTTATAACTTTGCATTGTTAGCTGATACCGATCTGATAAAAAAAAGTAGAACCTTCTTCCTTCTGAAAACGAGAAATTACAAGTACAGAATACAGTGCAAAAACATGATTTTCTCTAAAAGAAGGAATTTAAATGATAAGAAATATAGATTATCTAAGCCTGTTCGTCGGCTTATTTCCGGAAAAAAATCAATGTTCATTGCCCGGGAATAGCATGAGAACCGTACTTCCAAGAAAAGGGTTATAGGAAGGTAGATAACTGATGTATCCAAACTGGTGCAATTCCCTGATACATTTATGATACGTCATCTTACTATAGACATGGGCCAATTGCATGACTTTTTTACGGCTTACCTGAACCGGGTTTTTAAACCCGTTCACGCTCCATAAATAAAATACACTCATGTAAATACTGATATGCCAGGACGTGATGCGCTGGTCATCTGAAAACTGGTGAAATATCAGAGCCAAATATTGAGATTGCATTGATAATTAGGATTTAAAAGTGTTTTTACCAGCTTCTAAAAGTGACATGATTTCCGGGTACCGGTAATAATAGATGCCGCCAATCTTGGAGTAATACAACTTGCCGGCAATCCTTAAATTTTGTAACGTCCCGTTTGATATTTTAAGGATTTTCCGCACCTCCATACTTTTAAGCCATTCCTTTGGCTCACTGGGATGAGCCGTTAATATTTCCCGGATATCCCCCATTAACCGGACACGAAAAATTTCCAGATCTTCTTTCGTAATTACATCTGCACTCATCACCCTAGTTTTATGGTTAAAAATATATATATAATAAAAGCTGTACCTGCTTTAAATAAGCAGGTACAGCTTACTGCGCTTATTTCTCTTAAAAGAAGGCTCGTACCTGATATAGCCGAATTCGTTCAGATCCCTGACACTTCTATGATAGGTTGTACTTGCTGAAATTTTAGCGATCCGCATGATCTCATAGCTAAAAGCATTGACCGGGTTTTCACAGTCATGTTCCTGCCAGAATTGTAATAGTGCCGCGTAGATGCCGATATGGGTAATACTGATCCTGGCATCTCTTTCAATTGCTACAAAGAACTTAAAAAGTGGCTTGATTGAATCCATGCTTATCTGTTGTTATTCCCCTAAATGGCTTAAGATACTTTCATGTGCTGCTTTTTCTTCTCAGAAGCCTTGTTACTTTGGTTTTCACCTGGCGAATCCTGTTTATGACTTTCCTTATTATTTTCCTGTTGTCGAACGCTATTGGCTTCACCTTGGGAAAGCTTTTCTACTTGAACCTGCTTAAGATCAATACGTTGCATGTTACTGTCATAAATATTGATCGTTTTGTCCTTTGGATTGGCCTCGATAAAAAGTTTTTGTTCTTTACCGTCTTCGGTGAGCGTTACTTTTTGCAGGTTGCCTTTCTTTAGGGATTCGGCCAAGCGACTTTTGTCATAATTATCCTCCATTTCCTTTAGTGGAAGTTTACCCAAAGCCTTTTCCAAATCGAAACCATGGCTTTCAAAAAACAGTCGCTGCTTAAAATTGCCCTGCTCGTCCGTCTGTTTAAAATTGAGCTGCTTCCAAGCCTCATATTTTTCTTCAGTTGGTTTAAACCGCACGTTTTCACCTTCACCTACTTTTTCCATTTTGGTCATATCCTTATATACAGAACGGCCGGCAAGCAGGTTATAAGCCTCTTTAGCAGTTACGTTATTTTCCCTGCCTACATAAAAGGTTTGTTTCAGTGGTTCATTGGATTGCCCTTGTTTTAAATGAAGGTCGTACCGATTAAAAAAATACAAGTCACTTTCTATAGATTTTTTAAAATGCAGTGTAGCTTCCGCTTCATCCTTTCCATAGACTGCTCGATGTTGTAATTTAAATTCAGGTTGCTGCTTTTGCACCTGCTCAGCTAACTCATTGTCCAGGCCTTCGCCGAAGCCAGTAAACTTTACCTGATTTTTCAGGTAGTCCAGATTTTTCTCATTCATGTCCATTGTTTTTTAATGATTAAATTGATGTTATAAAGATTTTGACCTGACCAGATCCTTGTTGTCCGCACGCACTTCCAGGTGCCTACCGCCATTTTTTTCCATAACCTGGATTTCCAGGTATTTCTGATCCGGGATCGTAAATTTGGATAAGGCGAAAACCATCACCTTTCTGCTATAGGCATTGACACTACCCGTGTCTCCATAAGTATAAATTGGCAGGATTTCCAGTTCCTGCGCAGCCGTCCGCGTGACTTTTTTCTGATCCCGGATGAAAAATCGGAACTGGTCAATATCATAATTGATAGCACTTTTGTTACCTATGGTGAACTGGCAATAGAAAACACTGTTATGGATATACAATCCTTTTAGTTGTAATTTCATACCATCGCGCTTTACACCTATTCCGGTTAAATGGTCTTCTTTGGCCGCTACCTGTGCAGCCATGATCTGCAATTCTGCTTCAGCTGGCTGTCCGCCTGAAAAATCAGCCGTACTGCTGCCGGGGCCTTTTAAAAACCGGATATTCAATACCGATGGCGCATCGTTATAGTTCAACAGATAAGAATATAGCTTACCGTCTGAAGTCACTACCGTCAGGTTAGTTTCTTCAAAGCCCCTTTTAGCTGCCTTGACCTCCAGAATATTTTCAACTCCCTTGGCTTTTTGCGCCAGCACATCCCGGCTGCCCCTATCCACGCTTTGAATGGCAAAGGGAAACACCAAATTGGTGGTTTTAGAAAAGGCAATATTCAGCCGGTACGGCTCGATGAACGATACCGGGTAAGCAATGGTATTTTGTGAATAGCCGTCCTTACTGCTGAAAAAAAGAATAATACCGAGTATTACTGTTACAGTGATCTTTTTCATAATGATGTTTTTAATGGTTGTTTAATAATTTTAGGCTACAATCCTTTTAGACCCACATTTATTTGGCCGGGTGATTACGGTGTTATATCCTTAGCTTTTTCGTCTTTGAGCAAGACCTGGTACCCGGCTTTCACCGAGACTCTGACTATCTTTACCTTTTTACTAAGAAGCGTTTTAGCAGCTTCAATTCCTGCACTCGCGGCTTGAGCACCAATAGAAGGATCGAGGCTGGCCAGCCCGATATTTTGGATTGCGCTCGCCGTAGATTCTTTGGCAACATCCCGGCTGATCGCGCCGGGAATTTCGATACCTTCCAAGCCATCCAGGTCGTAAACAGAAAGAGACACCGGAAATAATGAATGATGATAACGGATGCTGTTAATTTTAATGCCCAGCCTTTCCCCGCTCAATGCGGCTACGCCAAAAAGAAAATTATTTTTTGGCACAAGCACACCACTGATCCATACCGGTGCCGTCAAACGCAGCTTTATAACCGAACCGCTCACCAGGGTCTGCGTTTCGTGAATAACGGCCGGAATAGTATTTGTAAAATCCGGCCCACCCTGCTCATCCAGCGAATAGAAACCTTTTAATTCACCCCGGTGAGTGCCGGCCTCCGTATCGTTATAAAACTGATCATTGTTCAAGATGGATACCGGGCTGGCGGGCAAATCAGCAGTTACAGGATATACCTGGCCGAGGTGTGCTGCTGAACTCGCCCTCAGCTTGTCATTCACCCGCTCCGGGTGTTGAATATCCAGCACCTTTTCCAGCAGGCCATTCATTTGCTTAATTTCCGGGTCTTCCGCTGGCTGTTTATTCTGGTCCTGCAACTTTTTTTGTAACAAGCCCGCCGCATCACCACCAGTTTCTAAATAATCTGGATAAGCTTTGTTTGACATGCCTTGTGTAGTAGACGGCCGCCTGATCGCTTGTTGTAATGCCGCCAGTTTTTGATAAACCTGAGCTTCGCTGGCAGCACGGTTATCACTTCCATTGCGTGTACCCGCCTGAGGTTCTATCGGCAAACTATCTTTCAACTTGCCGGGCATCAGCAGATCGCCTGTTAAATTCCTGAACGCCGGGGCGTCAGCTTGCTGACGGTAATAGGGATCACTTTTGATCTGCTCTCTTAGTTTATTTGAGTCCGCCATTGCCAGGTCATAATAGCTCATTTTGTTCAAAGCGCGGCCATCTTTAATTTTAGCATCCGGAAGGTTAGTGTTAATCCCTTTTCCTGTGCTCGCCTTCGCGTTAGCAGGAACTGCTTTACCGCCGCCCAGTGCCCAAAAAAGCAAGGTTGTAAAAGGCAAAGCCAGTAAGGGAAGCACCAGCAGGAATTTCCGCTGCCGGCGCATTTTAAGGGTCAGTGTTTGTTGTTGCATGTTGGTTTATTTTTGTTAAAATTTTTATGCTATTTAACCGGAATAGTGTACAGGCATCGGGACTTTTGGGGCGGGGAGCAAAGCATATGTATAAACCCTAAGGAAAAGCATATACTTGTCTGCCCTCGAAGTTCTGCTTGACCACATAAAGGTTTCTCACCCCCCACGAGCAGGAGGTGCCCGATCATTGAAACACTTAGCCATCTACCAAATACCTTTCTCATAACTACCGATTGACGCTTTTCACATCTTTATTTTCCAATGTGGTCCAGCGTTCGATCAAAAAGCCGTGCGGATTATTATCACTCCTGGAGACATTGCGCAAATCCCCTTCGGTAACCAGGCTTCGGGTTACTGTACTCGTCGTACGAATTATGTTCTGCATAGCGTAACAGCGGAAATGATACGGGTAGCTTTCCAGGTTTACCGCAACGCTGTCCACCTGTATCTGCTGGCTGATATTACCTGCAATAATATTAGCGTAATACCCGCTTTCTGTCAGGTTGTCAAAAGCCGTTTTCGCCGAAGCGTCAGCCAGATATAATGCTTTGGTCAGATTGGCCTGGATTACCTTCTCATCAGGATCGAGCGTAAAAAACAACTGGTGAAAAGTTTTAATGTGATCACGCGCCTCAACGCCAACATTGTCTTTGCGTTCCGAGGCGAGTGCCTCCAATGCTTTACCGTTTGACAGGATATAAACTTTACCCTGCATGACCTCTACCAGCTTAAAGCTTTTATAAAGGGAAAAGCTGCAAATCAGCACGCAACCAGCAACAACGGCCAGGGTAAATGTCCTGATTTGCCGGAAAGCGGTATCGATATTTTTCATTTGTTTGAACATAATGATTGAACTTATCAGGTTTTTAAGAGATCCTGCTGACTATCAGCAGTTAAATGATTTAATTTTAAACGTTAGGCTTTTTGCCGCTCGTTAACCGCCCGAGACCTTACCCTGCATAAAAGCATTGCTTCCGCCTCCATCGCCTGTAACTCCCTGGCTGACTGTTGTCACCGGCACACTCCCCTGTCCGCTACCCGGTAAGAATCCCTGCAAAATGGTGCCTCCGGCATAAGAAACGGCCGCCGAAGCAAGTGTACTGGTTCTGTTAAACAAGGCGTGTCCGCCTACGTTGATGATGTAGCCGGCAATACCCGGAACGGAAAAGTAGCCTATAATTCCGATCACCAGGAAGATCAGGTATGCCGTATTGGTCTGGCTGAACTGCGTGCCGGCCTCACCACCTGATTGCGCCAGCCTGATCATATTCTCCTGAATCTTGGCAATGATGGCACCGAAGATATTGGCCACCGGTAACCACATGAACACATTGACGTAGCGCGCCAGCCATTGTTTCAGCGTATGCTGGAAACCATCAAACACGCTTAGCCCAAAACAGAGCGGCCCCAATATGGATAGGACGACCAGTTTGAAAGTACGGATGGTATCCAGGCAAAGTGCTGCCGCCTCAAATAGCAGGTTCAGCAGTTCTGCAATTGCTTTTTTGATCATATTTTTAAAGCTCCATCCGGAAAACTGGTCCGCAATGGTCGAAGTGCTGCCCGATGCGTCATCGGGATGTGCATATTGGTAGTATTTATCCGGATCAGCAGTACTGGAATTGATGCCTGCGTCCTGGTCTGTGTTTTGCTTGTCCGGGTCAAGCATGTAAGTAATGGCCCGGTTGGAATCACCTACCATCTGATTGGTTGCTGTTACAATTGGTTGTAATATGCCGTTTATCAGCGACAAGACCGACGGAAAAATCATAATGCAAAAACCGATGGCAAAAGGCCGCAGCAATGGATAAAAATCAACGGGTTCGGCTGCAGCCAGGTGTTTCCAAACCCGGCTGGCGATATACCAAAGAGCGGCAAACCCGGCAATACCGCGCCCTACATTGATCAGACCGCCACACAAGGGCATCATCTGGGTATAAAGTTGATCAAGTACCCCCTGTAAGCTATGCAGGTCATCTACAACGCCCTGAGCATGGGAAAATAATGGCAAAAGCATGGCTAATGTTGCCAGTACGGCAACCCTTGAAATTACTTTGTTCATAGCTATTTAGTTTATTCCGTAAAGATTCTTTAAAGTCTGCTGATCCCCTTTTTCGCCAGCTCTTTGAAGGGCTACCCGGTACGTCTGGCTATTAAATTTCCTCAAAAAGCCCAGCTGACTGTAGCTTTCCACACAGATGCGGTCAATTTCGCTTATGCGTTCCGCATCACTCATTCTCAGCCGGTTATCTGTCATCACCAGCATCAGATCGTCCAGGCTTTTCAAACTTTGGTTGACAAGCAAATTATAGACCTCCAGCATATAGCTAAGTTCGTCAGGTCTGAAATGCTTATCCTTTCGAAAGGTGCTATAAGCAGATTTATATTCGCTCATAAGCATCGCCTGATTGCCAATGATAGCAGCTGCCTGCGGGCAATTGCGGACGGCGGGGCTCACGGCCAATAGCCCGTCTAAAAACGCTTCATGCAAGTTAAAATTTCCTTTGGATACATCCTTGACCGCCGTGTAGCCCTGACTTACCACCTCATAACTTTGGTACATCTGCTTCAGGATACTTTTCAGGCCTGCCAGTTTTTGATAGTCCAATGCCAACTGCTGCAGCGCATCGGCAACAGATTGCGTGCGGCCGGCCTGCGGCAGCAAAGTAGCCGCAAGCAGCAGCGCTGCACCTATTTTTTTAATGTTTTTCATAATCGTTTAATTGATGCCGTATAATTTTTGAAGCTGCCTGTTTTCTTGTTGAGCCTTTAACCTGGCTGTGGCCAGCTGCCTGCATTGGTTAGTAAATGAACTTGCAAAAGCATACTTCTCCTGCATGGAAGCGTACAAATGATCGGTTCGTTCTAGTCTTTCCTGGTCTGTCATTTGCAGTTTACCTATACTTAATACCTGGGACAGTTCATCTATATCGCTTTGGCATTTTTTTTCCAGGCTCCCGTACACCTGCCGGATATAGCCCATTTCTTCAGTCTTGAGTGCCCGCTGTTTTTGTTGCCAGTCGATCTCATTACGAAATAACAAATGGATATGCTGTTGCCATTCCGACATCATTTTTCCTTTCGGGTTAACGCTCACAAGGGGATTGACCTGCTTTAAGGAGCTCAAATAAGTGCTGTGTAAACTTAAGGTTCCGCCCTTCAGCTCTTGAGCTGCGCTCCATCCCCTTTCCGAGATTTCGTAACCGCTTTTAATAAACTTTAACTGCGCTTCCAGCGCGGCAATCTGGGCTATCATGATTTTCACTTTAGAAGATTGCTGGCTGATAAAGCTGCCGTTTGCCTGTGCATAGCTTCGTGTAAGGAAAGGCACCGTAAAAGAAATAAACAAGATCAATCTTTTCATACTGGATATTTTTAGGGGTGTGTTTGTATGCTCCGGTTTGCTAATTGATTCCATAAAGTTGTTTGACAATCTCCCTATTCTGGTCGTCCCTAGCCCTTAACAAGCTGAGCTTTACATTACTGTTATTGAATTGCCGCAGAACATCCAGATTTTGTTGCATTCCAGCTGATGCCTGGTGGATAAGCCTGAGCCGTTCGATATCGCTCATTTGGGTGCTGAAACTATTAATCGCCAGCAATACTTCATCGAGGTTGTGAATGCTTTCCTGCAGAATACCGCTATATATAACAGACATCTTGCTGATCTCATCGGACGAAAAGTGCTTGTCACCTTGAAATGCTCCATAAGCACTTTTATACTCACTGACCAGTGTAAGCTGCTGGCTCACGATTTTTTTCACCTCGTCATAACCTGAAATGAAGGTTTTTACTTTTGCCAGTTCCTGGTAATAGTCCTGGTACAAGTTCCGCTCTTTATTCAGCCACCCGGAGATCGCATTCAGGTTTCCAAAAGACATGCTATTCTCCAATTGCTTTTCTGCATTTTGCAGTAAAATGGTCTGGTTCTGTAATTGCTGTACCTTTAGGTCAAGCGCCGTAATAACCTTTTTAATAACGCCGGTAATTAAACTAATACCCGGTACTTGTGCTTTTGCTGTCTGAACATGGACGAATGTTCCTACGATCAACATTATCAGTATCTTTTTCACTTGTTCCTCCCTTATTTTGCTTTCACTTGTTTGACCATTTCTTCCACCCCTTTTTGAAAACTACCGTGTGCTGCGGCCAGTTCCAGAACCCTGACCCTTTCAGCGCCTTCAGTGGTGTAGGTAAAATATTCTTCCGGGCATAATTCATTTTTGAAAACTTTCATCACCTGCCCGCCGATATCAATAAATATCTCCCGGTTGTCTTTATTGACCGAAAGCAATATAGTCTTGCCTTTTTCCGACATGCCCAGCGCATCCTGTAGCTTTTCAATTTTACCTTGAAACTTGCGCATATCCATTAGGATCTTGATGTCCGCATTATTGATGATGGCATCTTTGATGATTGGGGAACTGATCAGGTCATCCAACTCCTGGGTAATGACGATAGGAATGCCGTTAAACTTCCGGATCGTTTTAAAGGCGTACTTTAAAAATTCTGCCATACCAGTTTTGGTAATGGCTTTCCAAGCCTCATCGATCGTCAGCACCTTTCTTTTACCGGGCAGCTTGCGCATCTTGGAGATAAATAGTTCCATAATAACCAGCGTCACAACCGGGAAAAGGATTGGGTGGTCTTTGATCTGGTCCAGCTCAAAAACAATGAAGGGCTGGTTGAGCAGTTCTAAATTTTCTTGTGCGTTAAGCAGGTAGTCAAACTCACCACCCTTGTAATAGGGCCGCAAGACATACAGGAAATTATCCACGTCAAAATCCCGGTCCTTGACCTTGTGGCCTTTCAGCACTTCTACATAATGCGTTTCGAGGTATTCGTAAAAAGTATTGAAGCAAGGAAACAAAGCCTTATCTTTCCCGAGATGCTGATAATAGCCTTGTAAGGCGTTGGACAGTGCCACATATTCGCTTCGGTTGAAATTGTCGTTTTCCTCTTTCCATAAAGCAACTAACAAAGCTTTCAGGCTTTCCTTTTTTTCTGTATCCAGCACATGGCCAGTCTCCAGGTAAAAGGGGTTAAACCGGATCGGACTGCTTTCTTCATAAGTAAAGTAATACCCTCCAGCCAGCTCACAAAGCCCTTTATAGCTACCGCCAATATCGACCGTCACGCAATGCGCGCCCTGGTCAAAAAGGGTATGCAGGATATGATTAACAGTCATGCTTTTACCGCCACCCGATGTACCACAAACCAGCATACCCATATTGGAAGCGATACCCTCCCGCCTCGGGGCATCAAACAGGTCCACAAAGACCGGTCTGCCGCTCACCCGGTCACAAAAGCGGATACCTTCACCTGGTGCGGCAGTTTTATAATTGCTTTCCATGTTTAGAAAGCAGCAGGCCTGCTCAGCAAACGTATCAAAGGTATCATTAACGGGAAAGTCCGCTGCATTGCCCGGAATGCCCGCCCACCAGATCTGTGCCGCGCCGGTAGTTTCAGGTTTTGCAGCAGCGTCTATCGCCGCCAGCGCGGATGACACCCGGTTACGCATCTCTTTGAATTCAAGTGCATCATCCGACCAGATCATGATATTAAAATGTGCTTTGACCGGCAGGCGTTGCTGCCCGATAGCTTCATTTAAGAACTCATTCGTTGCAGCAAGCGAAATAGCATTTTCACGCGAGTAAGCGGAAAGGGATTGCAACCGTAAACGCTTTTTTTCCATTTGCTTAAGCGTCGCCTGCGCATCTCCTATCAGAATATACTGGTTATAGATATGGTTACCCGGCAAAAGCAGTCCCAGTGATGCAGCGAAACTGACCGGGAATTTGGTTTTATCCGTGGAATACGAATCGTAGTTGATCCGTGGGCCGCAGACTGCCGGGAGATCAGCTGCATCGCCCAGGGTATAAATCCCCACCTGTTGCGCGCCAATTTTAATCTCCTGCTGAAAGGAAATATCCTTGTATAAAAACTGATCCTTGCGTTCTGACAAATAGCAATACCTTTCGATCAGTCCTGTTTTTCTTACCCGGCTTTGCAGGTCTTCCGATTTCATCCGCGTTAGTTTTAAAAGGCGGCTGTCTTCCAGCAGTCTTTTAAACTGGCTCGCCAGTTCCGTAAATTCATGCAGTGCTGTAGCTTGTAATGTTTCTTCCGGCACAATACTTGGCCGCAGCAGGTTAGAAAACAGCGAAGTGCTTTCCTTCCTGTTCTTTGGCTTTTTAGTCAAAAGGATATAACAATCATGCTGCGTAAAAGAACGGCCTTCGAAGTAACGGTCACCACTTCTGGCAAGGAAGCCGGCATCCGTTTTCCCGGGATCAGACTTATGCTCCCGATGGATAAACCAGTCCTGTTTATGCAGCACGCTGTTATTTGGCAATACCTTTATTGCCTTCACCCACGCCTGGTGTAAAGTCTCGAATTCCTCATCGGACAGGGTAAAAATTTCCGGCAATGCTGCTTTAAAAACGATGGTAATATCGCCGTTCCTGGACAGGATACAATCATGTTCCACACCCTTAATCGGCAGTAAATCCTGTAACTGCTTTTCCATATATTATTTTATTACTGTTAAGCGTAATTTTCAAGTTTATTTAAAATGGATGTGATTGATGCAGACCGAAACTGAAAAACTTTCGGGTATATGATCTGACCATTTTGGGTACCTGCCTTTTTGCGATTGCTTTCATCATACCGTGCTCTCCGTATTGATGGCTCAGTTTGAAAATTTTCAGGGTACCGAAAGTTCCGCCGGTAGCGACTATGACGATACAGATATAAACGTTCGTACCTGTTATATATACAGCGGCAAACAAGATCAGCAGCAGTACCACCATTCCGCCGAAATACCAGATGTACTGTGCCTTCAGGCCACGGAATTCTATGCTTTTGTTGATGCCTTTATTGATTCGGTATAGACTGCTTCCCATGATTATTTATTTATTGATGATTTACTGATTAAGCTCCCCTTCCAGGGCGGGTGAGGCCGGGGTAGGGACAATACCGCTCTACACTGGCAATGGTATCGTGTATTGCACCACCATGACTAAACAGGCAGACCTGTTCTAAGCTAAAATTCCGGTTCCTGCCCATCACCACAGAGTGGTACCCAAACGTAATGACCTTGCCGCCTGCATTTAAACACCTGCCTGTCTCGTCCTTCAATTGTCTAAATGGGCTGCAGATAATACCCTTGTATATTTCCATACTTTTCCGGTAGGCATATGGCGGATGTAAAAGGATGGTATCGAATTTTTCGCCCTGCCAGCTCTTAAGAAAAGCTAAAGCATCCATTCGGAAATCCGCCAATGCCTCAGGGTCCAGGTCATTCCTGACCTCATCCACCGCCAGCTTGGTCGTACCTGCAAAAAGGTTCAGTACTTTTCCTTCGCAGCTACGCTCCACCCAGCGGCGTACGGGCCTGACCGAAAAAGTAAAGCGGTGCAGCGGGCATTGGATATGTTCAATCCTGACCATAGGTTATATTATAGGTTTATCTTATTGCTTTTATGCAAGCGGCGCGCTTGTACCGTTTCCTGTTCGCGGTGAATCATGACGACGTTCGCCTGCGGTGCCATGCCATTGAATGTTTCGGTGCCTGGCAGGCGGATTGATACCGGTTCCCCAAGTTTAGTTGCCTGCTTTTCATAGAGCGGGCTCTCCAGTTGACCCGTATTTTCCAGTTGCTTTTCCTTGATCGCAATCGCTATTTCCCTTTCCAGCCTCCCCAGCTCACTTTTCATTTCCTGCAATTCTTTTTCTTTTTCAAAGGGCTTACCGATCAGGCTTTCCATTTTAGGAATACTCCCCTCCAGCTCCTTCAATTCTTTTTCGTATTTTCCCTTCAATGATTCCACTTTATCAATCGCGTTCAGGAAATACCGCGCAGCAAGCTTTGGGTTATCTATATTGGGATGGCCGTGGCTGTAAGTATATTTAATCCCGTTACTCGCCCGGGTGGCGTATAGAATATTGTACTGCCTGCACGACAGCTTGCCGTCTAAGCTTTCTATTTCCTGCTCACGCCTGATCATCAGGTCAAAGCCGTATAAGCTCCCTATTATTTTAAATGATTCTTCGCCGCTTACAGGTTTCCATTCCCGGTACAGGCTAATCAGGTGTTTGCCAATTTGCTCTGCCGGTGCGGCACTCAAACCCTTCAACTCTACCGGGTTGGCTTTGGTGCCATCCTTCTCCCATTGCAGCTTACTTTTGTAAAGGTTTACGTCAGCTGTTAAACCGCCCAGCATTTTAGATGCTGTCAAACGTTCCTTTTGCAGTCCTTCCAATTGGTACTTCGTGCGGGAAATTTCGCGGTAGTGTGCCGTTTTAAGACTTTCCATAACCGCAATCTTTTTTTCCAGTTTGGACTTTTCGAGCAGCGATGTATCGCCCGAAAGGATAGCAATGTATTCTGAAAAATTCATTCCGCTTTTCTCGTCCATCGAACCTTCATCGATGCTACGGACATTCAGTTCGCAGTTTTTCAACTGGCTGATAAAGGTTTGCTTGTTTTTGAGCAGATTGAACTTATAATTGTCCAGCGACTGCTCAACAGCGTAAATGAAGTTTTGTACTTTGTTGCCAAAATCAGCCTTGGCAAGTTTATTGCCCTGCCTGGCACCCCGGCCGTTTCGTTGCTCAAGCTCGGAAGGCTTCCAGGGTATATCGATATGGTGCATCGCGATAACCCTCTGCTGCACATTTAATCCGGTACCGGCTTTTTCGGTGCTCCCAATGAGTACGCGAATCTCGCCCCGATTCATCTTTCCAAACAGCTCGGGCTTTTGCTTGTCCGTCCAGTCGTGAATGTAGGTGATTTCCGCCGCCGGAATATGCAGCTCACCCGATAGCTTTTGCTTCAAGGCATCATAAATATTAAAGGCATCCGGCTTGGGGGTGCCAATATCACAAAAAACGATCTGCGTGCCCTTCCGAACATCACTTTCCCGGTAGAGTTCGGCCACCTTGCGTGCGCAGGTATTGACTTTGTTGTCCGGGTGATCTCCATATTTGACGCTATCGACCAGGCGCATATCAGCGGCCATTTTTTTTGCATAATTCGTTGCAATGAGCATCCGGCCTTTGTCTTCTTCAGGCGTTAGCGGCGCCCTGCCGATGAGCGTTGCGTCACCCGTTTTGGCAAATTGCATGAGCCTTTTGATAAAATCACTTTGTTCCGGGGTGGGCCTGATATTCACCAGTTGCTCCTGAAGTGCCGGTTTGTCCAGGCTAATATGTAAAGCAGTTTTATAATCAGTAATCTCATTATAGAACAGTGCCAGCTCCGGCACTTTGATAAAGTGCCGGAAGCGCTCCTTTGCAATGATCTCGTTGGTAATTGAAAACTCAAAGTCAGTTGTTTTTTTGGCAAATACTGCTGCCCACCCATCGAAATTTTCAATATGCTGCCGCTCCATTTCCTTCGGCCTTAAATACTTAAACAACAGGTACATCTCCGTGAGGCTGTTGGAAATTGGCGTACCGGACAAAAAGGTCACACACAAATCACTGTTAAACTTTTCCTGTAGCGTGCGAACAGCAAAAAGCATATTGAGTGCCTTCTGACTACCTTCCATATTGCCCAGGCCGGCGACACGGTCGTGACGAGTAGTAAAAGTCAGGTTCTTAAATTTATGGGATTCATCAACAAACAGATGGTCAACGCCCATTTCCTTAAAGTTAATCCCCTTATCCTTTTTATTTTCGATATCGTACAGTACACTCTTGAGCTTGACCTCCAGGTTCTTTTTGCGAATCTCCAGCCCTTTAAGTATACGTTTGGAAATATCGCCACCTGCTTCCCTCATCACTGTCAGGTCACTGACCACGTTATCCAGCTCCGCCTGGAAAATTGCGCGCTGAATTTCCGGGGACTGCGGAATCTTGCCGAACTGGTCATGGGTCAGGATAATGCAGTCCCAATTATTGTTTTTGATTTCATGGAACAAACGCAATCTTTTAGCGGGCACAAAATCATCTTCTCCCGGTGACAGGATGCGCGCATCCGGGTAGGCCTTCCGGTAAGTTTCTGCGATCTGGTTGACATTAGCTTTCAACGCCAGGATCATCGGCTTATGGACAATACCCAGCCTTTTCATCTCCTGTCCGGCTACAATCATGGTCAGTGTTTTACCCAAGCCGACCTCGTGGTCAACCAGTGCCCCCCGGTTCTGCATAATCCTCCAGGCAGCATTCTTTTGAGAGCTATAGAGATCCTCGATGCCTAAAGCTTTTTTATCCAGGCCCGGAAAAGTGAGATGGTCGCCTTTAAATTCACGCAGCACATAACAATTAAACTACTATCGGCTGAAGGCCGATAGATTTGTTATCGACTGAAGTCGACTTTAAGCTTATTCACTAATTGTAAAGTCTTCGTCTTTTGGATCCTCATCCTGGTTTTTTATATATTCCAGTAC
>JAABUY010003347.1_pt1 | contig 17846 bp, 17 predicted proteins | sample 5560271 | NCBI WGS metagenome assembly JAABUY01 (sample SAMN10711886, study PRJNA513374) | rock metagenome | isolation source: Antarctica rocks | place: Antarctica: Victoria Land, University Valley
GTTTTATGCAAACTATTTGTTTATTGTGATTTTAACATCAAAACACTGAATTTGAGTGTGATTTTCAAAAAAAAGTTGCAAAAAGTTCTGAGCAAACTGAGGAGCCAACATTCTAGGAATTGCTGTAAGGTACAATTTGTACTGATGGGAACCTTACCATGTCTACGTGAGTCCTAACACAATGCACAGGGAAAAAGCTACAAAGACTCAGACCAAGCCAACGCGCGATATCCTGTGCCTGTGCCCGTGTCTGTGCCTCTGCCTGTGCCTGTGCCTGTGCCGTTCCGCTCTTCAGCTCCTTTGACACTGTAAGTTACGGGAATAGTAATTGTAACGCTTTCTGATAGGGCAATGGTGCTGGGATGATGTACGGTTGACCATGAAGCCCGGTGACGCAGGAGTGACGCTGCCAAAAGCTTGAGCTCCGCCGTCCTCCAATGAGACCCTTTACTTAGTGTAACCGATACTCCAACCTCATCATTCTGTCCTCGGCATAGCTTCACCTTTCCATATAGGAACTGAGTAGGACCAAACTTCTAGTGTCGGTCATTAATTGGATTGTCAATTGGGCATTGGTGGCTTAATCTATTTTCAAAAGTTCAACGAAATGATTTTACCAAGAGCCAATGTCTTCCGAGCAGTACTGCGAACTCCTGCTGCAAGAGTTTCTCGACCGGCGGGGCGCATAAGGTCTTGTCGCCAGATCGGACGAAGGACTTATGCCAGTCATGGTGGTCATGAAACGAAGAAATCTGGGGGTGACCTGCCGTGGTGAGTGCTGACGCAATCCGGATGGTGTCTAACACTGCTTGAGTTGATGAATCTATAATGCAGGCTCATCGGTGCCGTTACGGTCACAGTGCCCTCTTGTGCGTATCTGCTGCAGCCTAGTGCGAAAAAGGGTCACGAGCATGGACACGGCGATGAAGGTCACGGAGAACATGAGGAGCACGAGGAGCATAACGAGCATGAGGAACCTGAGGAACATGAGGAACAAGAAGAGGCTCCTGAGGGCGAGAATGCAGCAGAAGCATCCTCGGAAGGGGAAGGAGACCATGATAGCGAGCTAAAGGGCGATGAGGCTCCAGATAAACCTGTGCCGCAGAACGCCGGAGATCATGAAAAAGATAACGACTCCGAAGGGTCAGAGGATTCCGATGGTGGGGAAGGAGAGCACCAGGACACTCCCGATACCTCGGACGACGAGTTCTCAAAGAACGTAGAGCATAGGACCGGACCCGGCGGCGATGTGGAAGGAGTTCAGTTCAAGGGAGCTACTAAAGACGGCGGAACGGGGGACATAAGGAAGCATATTCCAGATGCCAAGGGCGGGAACAAAAAGAAGATCGAAAGTGATGCCGGCATGCGCCAGGGTGTGGCTGATAACGAGCCCATGAGAGATGCTGAAGGAAGCCATAAAGACAAGGTTCGTACCAGTCCACCTACGTCACTATTTTTAGTGGTGTATCGGATTGTCCCTCCATGCCTTCAATATTGTTCCTCTGCTCGGCCCGACTTCCTTGAACGCTTGCTGAGTAAGGCTAGGCTGCCGCATCCAAGCCGGTTCTGAGTCAGAACCAGCAGTCCGGCAAGCAAGAAGGCATTAGCAACAGCGACACCAAGCACTCAACCGACATCACCACCAACCATGAGAAGAGCACGAAGGGTGAAGGCACTCCAGAAACGTCCAAATCAAAGGGTACCGTTGATCCTTTTCGGCCCCAGGTAAGACTCTCCGCCTGCCCAAGAACCTGACCAGTCGACAGTCTTACTGATCTTGCTCGTAGAAATAAAAAGGAAGCGGAAGACATATATTGTTTGACTCAGCAACTTTCAAGTTACCCCTGTGGTTGTGTTTGTACAGAGTTGGTCCGCTCAATCTTGCTTTGATAATGTACCCAAAATTGCAAATGGTCTACGCCCTCAAGATCTTTCTTTGGATCCTCACAACATCGACCGCGTCAACGTTCCTTGATTGAAATTTGATGAATTGCTCAAGACCGTATGAGAGCCTTGAGGATTCAATCCTAGCATCCGTACAAGTAGTCAAACAATGATTCTTAGACCCGAAACTTGTCGCAGGCTTGGCACCGGCCTGCTGCTACGCCGCGCCCTTACATACCACAACTTACATCGTTGGCTGCTGGCCTAACCCAGCGTGTGTTCCATTCGGTCAGACTCACTGCCATAAGCACAACAATTCTCCGTCTATCAGGCTGCCACGAAATGCTTCGAAAATATCGCCTGAAGCAGAGAAAGCAAGCAGCCCTACCATTACTACAACGCCATTCTGTCAAAGCAAGATAACCTCGACATCGTCAACTCTCAGCACAGCATCCCTATAATCAATCACATCCAACATGCCCAACTTCCTCGCTCTAAGCCTCGAGCTGCGCGATATCATCTACAACTTCGTGCTCAACGCACCCGACGATCCTCCACCCTCATCGCCCGCCGACAGCGGAGAGCGGCGACAATCCTGCGAAGAGATCTTCCACGGCTGCAGCGTATACTTCCCCCAGACCGTCCACATCTCCAGCGTCGCTCTGCTCCTTATCAACCGCTAACTCCACGCCGAGTTCGCGGCCTCTATTGCGCGGCTGAAGAAGTCTGGACGTCTACGTTACAAGCTGGACTGCATGCTGTACGGGGAGGGATGGATCTATCCAACCTGGCTTTCCGTACCTGTCCTGTCCGAGGGCATCAACGTGCTCGAGGTTGATGTTCGGCGGGCCCGGAACCCGGAGGGAGTTGGCGGAGGGCTGATGTCTAAGCGGGAGGCTGATCCTGATGGTTGCGATCCGATGATCCGGTGTCTGTGGGCACTGCTGAAGCGCTTCTTGACCCGTGGGCCGAAATTCTCATCGTGCGAGAAGGATGAGCGAAGGATCGAAGTCGGGAGTCTCGTGCTCAACGTCATCGACAGGTCTCACGATGGTGAGGAAATGATTTGTCGTTGGGATAGGAGCGGAGACGACGATACGCGGATAGACGACATTATGGCCATGATGATGCATCGGGAGATTGGCATTGTCGAGATATATGATGCGATAAGGTACCTAGTACTGACGTATTCACCACCGATTCTCGAGAGGTTGAAGACTCTTGTCTTACGTGAGGACGGGTGGGAATTTCAGCGCTGGAATCTGGAAGCTGTCGGTCCTTGAACTGCTCGTTACTAATACATGAAAAGCCGAAGACTAGACTAGAATACATCAGTAACGAACGAACGGGAATAGACTGCATCAGCTTCTCTGACTTTACACTTGAATTCGTCGCGCATTGAGTAGACAGCGGCGTCTGAATATGTCGGGGTGAAAGCATTACGGCAATCCACGCGAACCTGATGTGCATTCATCGACAACCAGCAAAGAACCCGAACATTAGAACGACTCCGAGTCCCACCCACATTGATGAACAATAACCCACCAAACCTTCTAAATTAAAACGTCAACCACCCCGCACAATGGTCCAACAAGCTGCCCGAGCGGCGCAACACCACGGCCAGCACATCTTCGTGTACAACAACATCCGCACCAACCAAGTCATCTACTCCCTAACCCGCGCCCTAAACGTACCCTCCCTTCCCCCTCCCCTCCCCAGTCCCCAACCCCTACCCCCCCAAATCCAACTAACCACCCACCCCCCTCCCCACAGAACAACGCCTCCCTCCGCCAACTCCCCAACCTCGGCAAAAAGACGATCCCCGCAACACTCCGCAAAGACCTCTGGCTGCCGCTCGCGACGCTGACCTTTCCTTCTCCCTCGCTCGGCCTGACCGCGTACCGGAAGCTGCGCGAGTTCCGCAAGCTGCACGAGACGGCGTATCCGCTGGCGGCGATCACGCGGACGGAGGGGAAGAATAAGGGGACGCTGATGGGGAGGAAGGGGAGGGCGAGGGTGCTGATGGATCAGAAGGCGAATAGCGTGGCGGATATGGCGGCTGTGTTGTTGGGGCAGGGGGAGGTTGGGGAGGGGGGGGAGGGGAGGGTTGGGGGAGAGGGGAAGGGGAGGAGGAAGGGTGGGGCGGTGAACAGGGATGGGGAGCGGGATGGGAGTAAGGGGAAGGTTGTGGCAGAGGGGGAGAAGGGGGGAAGCGGCGGGCAGGGTGTCAGGATCGCGTGGTCGAATATACTGGATGCGCAGTTCGCGCAGACGTGGCCGGCCAGTGTGGTGCATGCGGATCTGAGGACGGATCGGTATACGGCGCCTGATCCGATGGCTGAAGTAGGGGAGGTGGAGCCGAGAGCTGGGGCGGTGGCTGCGTTGTAGATGGTGTTCGCTATAGAAGTGTAAATGTCTACTTAGAAGTATTCTCCAGGGCACGGGCTGGTGTTGGAGCGTGATGGTTTCACGTCTTCTATTGTGGCTGATACTAAGACAACGCCGATGTTGCCGATTGTATATGATTCAATCAATGAGAATATCTAGCTGTCGGGTTACCTGTCTCCCCTGTATTGCTTGATATATACCAAAGTAGGTTGGGCTGTATTCATACAGAGGAACTCAGGCTCCCTCCTCGGAAAACGAAGCGATACTGCGAGAATAGTACAAGTTTCACGGAAGGGGACAGCAAAACCCAGCGCTTATAAGAAATTAGAGAAGCATCGTGAAGGTTTCCACCAAAACAACGAAGGTGAACGGTTTTAGACAGTGGCTTGGCAACAGCAGAAGCGTATCAGCAAGTTAGGAAAGCAAGCGGTGAACAGAAACAACCAAGGTGCTGGTCTAGCCTGTCTTATGCTGCAACAAGCGCAACTGATGGGAAAAAAGCCGCCTAGGTCGATCGCGACAGACGGGTGAACGCTTGGAATTCTGGACCATTCGCAGCTTCGAAGCCAGAGTCTGTACAATTGCCGGGATCTCTGACGCAAACCATCTCAGCTTCAAATGTTTGAACCCTTTCTCCACCTTCCACGCGTTCGAAGCAGCCAGCTGGACCTCGCTCGTTGTCAGGGTCGACGACGAGCCGTTCGCGGAGCTGAGCAGTGAGACTTCGTAGGAAAGCTATCTTTCCAATCCTGCCACCGGTTGCCCCGCTCTCTCTTGATCCTCGACGCAGGCCGTACGGGTACCTTGGTATGTTTGTCCGCTAGACTGGATTTCACCTAGGCCCATCCATGTCTGAATTTGGACCCACACCACCGTTGCAGACGATTTCATCGCGGCGATGGATACCAAGCTCGGTGAATATTGTCTCTTAATCTAAGCCACAAGTGGAATCACCCTTCGTCCTTGGGCGTCTCTGGCTGCGACGAGTTTTTGCTGTTCAGCAAACTGCGTACTTGCTCGCCTGGCTGTTAAGGTCAAGTGCACATTATCGGTCACGGCAGCCGAGATATAACATTCCCTTATCGCGGCGGCGGCGCATACACCATGGTGCCAGGAACCAAATAGGCTTCGGTGCCGGGCCCCCTCGCGGGGCCAGCGTACCTTCTTATCGACTCTTCCCGATCTCGAACTTCGCGCTCGTTCTGCATCAGGACACAGCAGCAACAACAGAGGGAAGTAAAGCAATCGGACCCAATGCTTCCTTCCAAGGAGAATGCTTTGCGGATTCGTGTACGCTCTATTGCTGCCAGAACCCCTGTATCTCGGTCAGTCAATAAACAGATTAGACATAGACAAGCAATCCACTGACACTGAAACCCACACGCTACGGCCATCAGACCGCATGCGCCGTTGCACGTGGTGTAGCCCAGTAGGTCGGTGGGATCCTTCTTTGCCGCCCGTCGAGAAAGGCGATATTCCGTCTTGCCGTATAACATACAGGGGCAGCAGATTCCAAGAGCACATATTGATGTCTCACATCCACATAAGCCATGCCTCCACTGCCCATTGTTGAGTTCCATGTTGGGGTGCACAGATTGTCCTGGCTGGTGGTTGGCAGCTGCTACGCCGTTGGGCCCACTCAATGAGTCTGGGTTGTATATAGGAGCGTGCATAGCCTGGGGTAGACTCCATTGAGATTCCCGTGTGTTTGGACCGGTCTCGGCTAACATTCCTGCTCCAGTTGCAGCCTCGTCCGTATTGTCTGCAATGGTAGACACTAACGTAGGAGACACAAGCTGACCTCTCGACGGTATTTGGCTTGATGGAGGAGGAGCTTGGGATGATCTCAAGGCATTGTATGTGTCTGGGAACGGCGCAGGATTGGCATACGGGGCCAAGTGCGCAGGGTGCGTCTCTTGTGGAGGCGGGAAGTTGTATGGGGATAGTGTTGGATCTATTGAAGCTTTCTCCACTGGGTAAGGAGAATGTGGTGGCGCTTGTGGTTTCGTAGGTAGATTCTCCGAGCGAGATGTCTGGGATCTAGGGTCCGCCGAGGAGAAGAACAATGGCACGTCTAGCTCGTCCGGGCTGTCCATATATGAGTACCTTGGATTGTTCGCCGGATTTACTTCATTCCTCTGACTCCGTTCGTCTCTTGACCGATCTTCGGACCTCTGTCCTGGATTCTCCGTGCGATAATGCTGCTGCTGTGGCGCATTCATATCCATCCTGAAGTTTGGAACTACCCCTGACGGTGCACCCGTACACACTCCTAGAAGCAGATCTCAAAATCTGATCGTATTCAGGAGGGACCGGTCACCAGAGGAGTGATCCAAGCTCAGAGACTGGCGCTGGGAGCACGATGTAAGGTGAGTCTTCAACGAAGGAGATTTCCCTCGTCCTGCTCATGCTCAAGCTTCGTAATTGCACGTCCTGTTCGTGGGCGGCGCAGGAAATCGAAGGAGGTGTATAGCACCAGGACGAATTACAGATAAAACCTCGTGCCGCACACCTGCATCATCGCTCCGAGTCATGGCGATGTTTCCGCCGCGTCAGCGCGACGACCGATTGGTCAATTGTGGCCGTTCCCGACTGTTTGGATAAGCGCTGGATTGACAGGCGATCGCATGCGGTGCGACAATATGTATTGGACAATATTACTTCGTAGTTGCATGGTCATACACACTATCCAAAGCATATCTAAGAGCTCATCTGTAATTGCTCCGGACCTTTGGCCCTCCCGCTGGGGCCATATGAGGGCGCGAGTTTGTAGTGTTTTGATGATGTCGACGCCGCTTTTCAAGTCGGCTCTTACGTAAGCACACTACTTCCCTTACCTCAGGCACTACGGAGCCAGCCCTACCATGGCTCCTCTGAATATGGTCACTCATACAGTATTACCCTATAAATCAGAATATCACTGCTTACAGTTATACTGACTTCGTTTTAGTACCTAACTTGTTACAGCATCGTCACAAGAGGATGCCCAGAAGGCCTGCAGGATATACTCGCAACCGACAATTCTACCACCTACAATTCTGCTAGCTCAACATGACCTCGACAATCATGGTTGTAGACCGAGCTACACCTAGTAAACTGATGACGATGACACTTCCAGCCCTGTCGCCGTCAAGGTACCCGTCATCAAGCGAGAAGCGGAAAGCGAAGCATCCTTCACCTTGCCCTTTTCATCCTTCTCCAAGATCGTTCGTATCCGTGACTCGTCACCGGCATGGACACTATCTTGACTTTCGCTCCTCGACATCAACATTGGGGTCTCGATACCATCCGCTCCCCCCAGCAAGCCCCTCACGCCGCCGGCCTTTCTTCCAGGCACCTCCTTTCTCCCCGCCGTCAAAACATAAAGCAAGTACTTGAGATTCGGCAACGTATGTCGGACATCTAACATCTTCAGCCCCTGCCTCGCCATTAGGAGCTCAATATTCTTGTTGAGCAAGAAAACAGCGTAGTCGAATCGATACGTGAGGCTGGATTTGCGATGGAGGGGAAAGGTGCGTTGGGTCGGTAAGAGGATGGAGATGGGGTCCTTGATGAAAGACTGTGAGGCGTACGGTTGGATCGGGTAGGGAAGAGGCACGGAGAGGTAAAAGGAGAGGAGGTAGACGAGGTGGGAGACAAAGCCGAGGGCGGCATCGATAGCGGCGTCGTCGTCGGCGGTGGTATCGGAGTAGTTCGAGTTTGGTAGTGGGAGGGCGCGGATCGAGAAGAGCAAAGGTTTGTGTGCTATGGGGTCGATGGGGTATATTCGTGAGATGTCTTCGCAGATGCGTTGGATTTGGCCTTGAATCTCCTCGTGATTTTGGGAAACGAGGGCGTGGCATTCTTTGAGCTTACCCTGAGCTCCGCTCAGATAATCCTGGGCTTTTTGCTGGATTTCGGCGCCTCCATGCATGGCTTGACGTCTGGCTTGGAGACTGGCTTGGAGTTCGCTACGTCTTGTCGTCGCTGCTCGGAGTTGCTTCCTCTCTGCGGTTACTGAGCGCTGGACGTACGCGAGAGACTCTTTCGACTGGCTTGATTCGTTGACTGTATTTAGAGAGTCGTGATTCTCTTGTAAGATCGTACTGATTTGCGAAGCAAGTTTCTCACGCGTGGCCAGGGCATCCTGAATGCAGTCGTCAAGATTTGCCAAACGCATCAGAGCATCAAACGACGATGTTGGCTGGACATGATGACCGAGGCCCCGCGAAGACTTGAGCGACGATGGTGCTGGTTCTTGGGCTGGCAAGTCCGTGAAAGCGGTGTACACCCCATCCGATAGGTAGAAGACTATGCAGTTCGATGGCAACGGATGGTGGAAGCTCTCCAGCTGTTCTCCAATTTCAGCTTCACTTGCTCCGTGTGACATTGTGAGAGACGCATACCGATCTACCAATGAATTGCAAAGACCCAAGATGTAAGTCAAGCTCAATGAGCAATCGGTAGTCGTTCATAAGCTCGGTCTTCGCCCAGAACCGGACAGTCACCTCGTCCATGCGAGTCACTAACGGGCCCCACGCGTGGATGTCGAAGAATCGGAAGTCTGGGTTCATAGCTCTCTCAACCGTCTCGCTCACGTAAATTGGTTCATCAACGCCCCTGCAGTGTAACGAAAACCAAGTGTCCGCCATCCTGCTTCCCGTCACGTCCTCGAGTTTCTTTTGTCTGACCGCCGGACTCGCTCCAGTCCAATTGAGCGTGCTTCTCCTCCGCAGCCTGCCGATTGGGGGTCGTGTCTCTGCCGAGGCATGCATCGATTCATTGAGTGATTCTTTCCTCGAGTAGACTTCCTTTGGTGGTGGAGACTTAATATCGCTTGAAGATCTAGAGTGCTCAAGTCTGTGTGTCTCGCGCTGAGCCACCAGCTTCGCCGGTGACATGAACGCAGACGGTAGAGACTCATCATCTATTGTCTTTCCCCGCGATCGACTTGGCACCTGAGACAAGGTCAGATTTCGTAGGCAAACGCCTTGAAGATGCCGAAGTTTGCGGTTCTACTCTAAATTAGCATCGTAGCAGCACGTTTTCTGACAGTTCACTGCACATGCTGCAGCTTGGTACGCGCATGCTTACGGATGGGAGTAACCATGGCCTCTCGCGCCGGGCGCCGTTCCACTCCGCGTACGTCGAGCTGCCACTTTGAACCGATGCTTGGCTCTTGGACATTTGGTGGGTAAGTTGAGGTCTTCATTCGGCCAGTGCCCTCTGTGTGTTGACCGTGTTTGCTAACATAATCAAAAGGTTTGAAACAACAAGCTTGGTCCGGCATCGTGAACTACTCCACGGAAAATTGTTTCGCCGATGTTTGTTCCTTCAGGTACTGATGGCTTTGGCTGACTGTGCAAATTCGCTGGGAAAGAGAGAAGACCCGTGAGCTCAATTGTGTCATCGGTGGTGGTACCAAATGTCCCGAGTAAGCGGAGCCTTATATCAACATTCGACCATCATTTTGGAATATCTTACAACCCAAGTTGAAAGGACAAGCTGGTCCGAGCCTAAGCTGTTAAAGCTGATGCACGTCCCTTTCGAAGGTACTGTAATTATAATACATGTCATGAAAGAAAGAAAGGGAAGAATATCTACAGTAGCCCTTACAAGTCCTTTTTCCGCTCATCCGTGACTGCATCCGCGAAGCTTTCGCCTTCCTTCCTCGCCGCACTGCTCCCAACCACTGGGGCACCATTGACCAACACATTCGAGTTTTCCGTGCCTTTCGCCTTCCGTTTCTCTTCCCTCGCCTCGTCAACCTCGCTGTCGTCTTCCTCGTCTTCCTCGTCTTCCTCATCCTCATCGTCACTCCTAACATCCACGAAGAAGCTCTGACTCAGATAATTCTTCGCAATCCTCATAATCAGATACAACCAGAAGAGATTGATGGCCTGCAGACTGGCCAAGAGAACGAAAGAGAGGAATTGGGAGAGGCCGCATTTGTATTGTTCCTCTTCCCAGTTCAACGTGAAGGGGCCGACGGTGCGGAATTCGGTCAAGTTGGCATAGAGGATGCGGAGGTTGAGATAGTGTCGGGCGTATACCCAGACGAAGATGAAGAAGGCGAAATACGGGCCGACGATCCAGTGGTCGAGGTAGTTGAGGGTCTTGGACGTCTGCCGGTCGGTCATGTTAGAGAGGATGTTTGGGTTTACCTGAAGGGAGGGGGACAGAAATAGAGCGAGGAACTTACGGCCAGGAGAAAGTCGCTGACGTCGTGCGTGATGTAGACCGCGAGACCCATATGCGTGAAATGGAATCGGTAGCTCAGTCCTATGAGAGTCAATGTGATGATGTGATGTCCAACCAGCTCCTTGAAGTCTTTTCTCGGTTTCTCCAACTGCAACATCAGAACGATCATCTGTTGTGCCCAGTAGCTCGCTTGGAGCAAGTAGTATGCTTTGAAGTCCCATTCCAGTGTTTTGTGTGGGTATCCCTCAAACATGCCGGTCGTGTTGAAATACCAGACCGGCGTCCGGCTCATGACGTATAACCCAAACGGCACGAAGACGGCAAAGTACATGGCCGTATAGACCTGCTCCATGAAGCGGGACTGTTTCGCTCGACCTCGGATCCCACAGGCAATTGCCGTTGGGCGGATGAGGCGCTGCATGAGAAATTCGCGGGCGAAGGAGAGGACGACGATATAAAAGGCCACAAAGGCGAGATCACGGGGTCCTTTGCCATAATATACTGGGTCCGAGGGTAAGGAGAGTGCCTTTCGAGGTTGACGGTACGAAATGAAGATGGCGCTGTGCAGGGGGTTTGAGGGCGTGGGATTGATTGCGTACAAGGCGAGGATGACGGTCATGAGGACGAGAGGGTTTACCCAGGTGTGGCGGAAAGAGAGGTCTTTCCATCGTCGGAGTAGGCTCCGCGCTTTTCGTCGTTTCGAGTAGGGTTTCGAGATCTCGGATTGGGAATTTCGCTGTGGATTGGCAAATCATCAGCAGCGGGACTGCGGTGAACCTGGGAGTCCACATACTGGGGTCAGTGGTGGAGAGATGATTGTCGGCCGAGGTTCTAATGTGGACACCGCCGGTGCACTCGTGTCTCCTCTGATATCTGCGCCCAATCCACTTGATTTCCTTCTCGGTCGCGGTATCTTGTCTGTTGATTGCGGGCTGATCCTTGAGGCCGCCGAATGGCTAGACGGTAAGCTTGGGAAGGGCTCCAGGGTGGTAGACATCTCTGAATCAAAGGCGCTCCCGTCCGCCCAATGCCTATCTCCTTTGGTGTTTACTGCTAGTGGTTCGAATACTGTACATACACACAGCAAGGTGATAATTTGAGTGGGCAAGGGTACGATATACCTTAAGGGGTTAAAGTTTAGCGTACCACTACCGAGATCTCAGACTACACGGGTACCTTATTTGCGACAATCAACTCCGCTGAAAACTGATGAACTCGACCTGGTAAAGGTGACCCCACTAGAACGTGGGCGACTGTGTTCAGACAGACAAGGAAGAAGAGACGCAAACATGGGAGCACCCGCCCAGAAAACCTCCAGAGGCGGGAGAAAAGTCATACAAACGTGAAGATGTGTATCAAATGAACACTAACTTTTAGAAAGGTGGCAATCGCTGGTCAATTGACCCCTTTTTTCCAGCCTACAAATCAGAGAATTGTCTTTCCTTTCTTTCTTCGCCTATTGATTGCTAAACCTGACTTATCCCAAATCTGCGTGGACGAGAGTCAAGGGGGAGACAAGATACGACTTCGACGTAGGCAGTCAGCACAGGAGCCGTCACAGTCCCGTCGATCGTGCTTGCTGGATACCGGAAAGTGGACTACGCACGTACTCGTAGGCACGCATTCGGACATTCAATCATTGCTTCATATATATCTACCCTAAATTATACGCAAGTAACGCATCATCACTGTCCGCCGAGATCCAACGTCGGAAACTCAGCCATATGCAATTTTGCAGCCCCATAAGGGATCAACCGAGCCTCGAAAGACGTCCCCAAGCATTTCCTGTCCCCCACCTTGGGTGGGATATCGGGAAGGCCCGCCCACAACGGCCAGACAATCTCGCACGCCCGCACGCTCATGCTGATCGGCGATGCGCCGAGGGCGAAGATCGGGTTCGGTAGCGTCGTTGCGTCCGTCGAGTTTCCTCGCTGTACCTTCAACGTGGAAGGATCAATGGCTACACTCCAGACGGTTGCGTTCTCGATGACGTAGTCGTGCGCCTGAGGTGGCGCATAGCCATCTGGGTAGGCCGTCTGTTTCGACCAGTCTTGCGCGGGCTTTACGGTCGTCGACTCCACGATCTCGAGGGCGTAAAGCAGCGCCCCGTACGTGATGGCCACCGTGTCGTTTGCTCTTGGCTGGACGACAATGTTAGCGCCGAGGGTATAGGTAATAGTGCTGTGACCGGCTGGCACGGAAACCTTGTGCATGCCGGTGGAAGCATCCGGGGCGAGGGTTTGGCTCTGACCGCCTACAGATATCGAAGAGGATGCTGAAACGTACCATCCGGGAACCCGGATGTAGAAGTCGAATGCCTGATCTGCACTGATTGTGTAGACGAGGGTGCCTCCGAACGGGTAGGCTGTGTCACAACTTACGCTGACCTTGTTACCGCTTGCAAGATTGGTCGAAACTTTGGCCGGACTCAGCAAGGCATGTCCTAGACCATTCGAACCAACCCCAACAAAAGAAGCGGACAAGAACTTAGGATACCCCTGAGGATGGTTCACTGTACAACATGGATAGTTTGGCTCAAGGCCGTATGTTTGACCTAATGGGTTGACGTTCCAGAATGGCGGATGGCCATCGGTGAGTTTCCGGGAGTATGGTGAATTAGGTTCTGCCACGTACTTGTTCCACGTCAACTGTTATTACCGGTTTCGATGGAGGTACGCTAATCACAACTCACCTGATGTGCCCACCAGTCTGGCGTCATCTATAATTCAATTAGCACAGAACCGACTACATCCGAAGCCTGAAGTTACCCACCATTACAGGCAAGGCATTGAACGCTGCCAGTTCGCATCGGTCGGCGAAGTTGTTGTCGCCCATTGTCTGATAGAGATAGCTCAACGAGTACATCTGGCAAATTATCAGCTTGAAGTATTTGGAGGAGATTCGGAAAATCCGTACCGTCTCCACGGCAGTGCACAGCTCCGAGCCTCTGTTAGGCCCAAGACCAACCAGTCGCTCGTCTGCGAGAATGTTGCCTGACGCTGCCCCGTGATACCCAAATGTAAGACGGACTCCCGAGCGAGCACTTTCCAGTAAGGTGTCATTATGAGTAAATCGGCGGACGACACTCGGCGCCTTCAAGCCTATGCGGGAAGTCTGGTTAGCTGCTATATACCTATATGAGACCGCACCAGGGTAACGAGCCTTGTCCAGCGTTCACCCCATGCTCGAATTGAAAGTTTTCTACAGTTATATGGAGCGGAACGGTATCCAGGTCTTGTTTGATGAACGTATCCGGGTTGTACCAAGCAGCCCAATCGAAGGCGATATCGTTGAGGTACTTCATATTGTCCAGCAAGATTTGAGTGTTGTTCTCCGGATAATTTTCGTACATCCACTGCAACGTGATGATCATATCCTGGAACCTGGCCCTTCCCCACTGAGCATCAAACACGTCGCCAGGATGCGTGATGTAGCCGGTGTAGTTGTCGGCGAGCATCGAGTGCATGAGACCGAAGAATTTATGCATGGCGGGTATAATAGTCGAAGCTTGACTCGGATCGGCCTCTAGCAGCTGGGTCAGCCCTAAGAAGGCGGGATAACGGGCCCAGAAATTGCGAGTTTTCGTAGAGTTTTCGGGTCCGATCCAGCCGTCAGGAGCGGCGTGATTGATAATGTAATCAGCAGCTGACAGAACTTGCGTCTTGAGCCGCTCATCATCAAGTCCGTATGCTAAGGGGACGAGTCCGTTGAACCAGTACGGAAAACCTTCGTTCAGCGGACTGTATTCCTGAGTTCCCCCGAGCCATGGGCTCGATTTGACATAGCGGTAGAAGTCATGCTCGTGGCCGGCCAGGCCATCTGCCATCAGTACCATCTGGTCCCCAAGCCTACCGGCGGTCAGTACAATTCTAACAGGTTGCTCGACTAACTGACCATCCCTGAGGTTTGATGGAGCCAAGAGGCAACGGGTGGAAGACGAAGGGCAATACTGTAACACACGGTCAACGTCCAGAAAGCCATTCTCAAGCCAAAGCTGCTCACATGCATCTTCCGCGGCTACCACAACAGCGGCAATACTGAAAAGGTCTGCAAGGCCGCCGAGAAACTTCATGGTTACGTAGGACCACAGCTCAAGGACGCTGATACTGCAGAAGCCATAACTGCTCCGGGCACAACATCAACTTTATAGAAGCCTAAAACGAATGACATAAAGCCTAGGTCATACCGCGCTGAGTGAGACGGGAAGCGGGAACGAAATTAAGGCCAATCATGGCATAAGCTGAGGGATTCCTCCAAACGTGAGATACAGTACCTTACAGTGGGGCCGGAAATGTTCAAAACAGACTGCCCCCGCCCCATCCCAAGAAACAGATGACAACGTTAGATGCATGCATGTGAATATGAATAGAAATCATACATTGAGGCGTGTGGAGTACAGTGCTCACACTGTGTTCATACATACCTTGAAGATGTCAAGTCGACTGAGGTAATATTATAGAAGTATTCCCTGATCTGTGCACAGCCTTAACTTCAATGCACATCTTCTCAAAAAACTCATCTTACTATCAATCACAATTACTCAATGACTACTTATTCAATTGAATTCATATTAAAAATGTAGTTTGAATAAATCAATTAGAAACTTTTAGACAACTTAGATTAATTATTAAATTATTTTGAAGACTTAATTTATTTATTAAATCATAAAAATTTAATTTGATCTCTCTTTTTCTAATTAATCTTCTTTACTGTATTCTTTTTCTTTGACTGCAATTCTAATTTTATTTAATTTTTCTTTAAATTTTATTTTATCTTTTACATTTTCATAATAAATTATTTATTCATTCTTTGCTGCTTTACAGTCTTCACTTAATATTGCTGTTTTTGCTGCTTTTTTTTCTCACATTAAAAATATACTTTCTTTCATGCTACTTTTTTTTTAAATAATTAACAATTATTTTTCTTTCTTTATTTATTGTTTTTAGACTGAGTACACAGATTACCTATAGATCACATAAGTCTGAGTTGAGTTCAGATGTCAGATCAGATAAAGTGAACTTTTTTTAACTTAAGTTAAGTGTAAATTAACTCAACTTAACTCTGTGTAAGTTGCAGATTATTTGCAGACTGAGTAAGCAAGAATTAGTTTAATTAAGTAAGTATAAGTTAATATAAATATGTAAAAGTTTTTGTCAGTTAGTTTAATAGTGTGCACATTAGAATTACACATTAGAAATAAAGATTTCATCTTAAATCATAGCATGTATTATTCTTTGAAAGTGCATAATGATGTTATCATCAACTATGCTATAACTCTATGCTACAAAGTCTAATCAGCACTTAAAATAATCATTATTATTTACTAATGAGAATTCATCTTCATTTACTGTTCAAAGATCTATATCTTTCAACATTAAGAGACTTAAGACACAAACAATTATTATTTAACATCACTTTATTAACAAAATAATGTTGAACATCACTTTATCAATAAAGTAATATTAAACATTGCTCTGTCAATGAAGATTGAGAACTCTTAATTATGTAATTTCACTGAAGATTGAGAGTTCTTAACTGTGTGATTTCATCTAAGGTTGAGAATTCTCAATTATGTGATTTCATCAGAGATTAAAGACTCTCAATTATGTAATTTCATCAGAGATTGAAGATTCTTAACTGTGTAATTTCATTAAAGATTAAAGATTAATTATGTGATTTTACTGAAGATTGAAGATTCTCAATTATGTAATTTCATTAAAGATTAAAAGCTCTTAATTATGTAATTTCACTGACAATTAAGAATCTCTGACTGTGTAATTTCACTAAAGATTGAAGACTCTCAATTATATAATTTCACTGAAGGTTGAAGATTCTCAATTATGTGATTTCATCATAGATTGAAGATTCTTAACTATGTGATTTCATCAGAGATCAGAGACTCTCAATTATATGATTTTATTAAAGATTAAAGATTTTTGACTGTGTGATTAAGTGATGTGATGAATGATGAAATAGTGAAGCATAAAGAAGAAGTGATGTAAGTAAAGATGATGTAATTAGAGTTAGTTTAATATTCATTGTTAAGAGTTAACATTATTCACTATCAAATTATTTTCATGCAGATTTACTCATTACTTATCTTTCTTTATTCTTTTCTTTCTCTTCACTCTTCAAATGCAAATGTTCTTTCTAACACACAATGTATTTCTCTTGAAAGCAAAGAAGTTAACATTGTATTCTGAATAGATTGTAGTCTCATAAATTTTTTGCATTCATTAATATAATTACTAATCAAATCTCTTTTAACTCTCTTTTCAGAATGAGCTGAGAGAATTAATAGTGTAGTTAATTGTAAAGATGCTGTAATATTAACTGATTCATTCAGATTGCAGTGTTTTAGTCTTTTAACAGAAAATTTTAACATATATGTATCAGTTAGCTATTTTTATAGATATTAAGTCTCATATCTTTGTTCAAATCATCAGAGTTATTATCTGAAGTATTGTGAGAATTGCACTTTGAAATGTCATAAATGATTTAATTCAGAGTATCAGTTAGGCTGTTATCTGAAATGTTAAAAGAATTGTGATTTAAGATAAATACATAAGATAGATACTTTATGTCTATATTAGCTTCATTTAAAAATAAGTCTTCTGTGATGTTCTTTCTTTCAGTTGTGAGATAATTCAGTTTTTAATGTTGAAGTAAATTGAACTTAATCATCATAATAATTTCAATGATGACTTTATTTAGTCAATCTCTTCAATAAGTAATGACATCTCAAGCAAGATTAAACAGTCATTCAATCTTAATATTAGCAATAAATATAGTAAGAACATTCTTAATCATTGCAGTTAATGCTGAAAAGATTATGATCTGTAACTTTCAGTATTTTAGAATGTCAAGATCATCTTTATTGACTGAATATATTATTTGTTCTATTAACTCCCTATTCAGTCCCTATCTAGGTCTATGAGGGCGAAGCGCCTTTGCAAAGGAAAAACCCAAATGGAAAACCTTAGTCCCGCCCCGCAGGCGCTCCGCCGGCGTGGCACTGGCGTGTTGCCGTTGCCTCCTGGGTGCGTCGATGGCCTATAAGCTGTCTGCCTCTTGAACATTTGCTTCCACTGATCAGCGGGTGATCTCTCTTGGTTCCTTGAACCCCCTGGTTCATTGAACCTAGTCTGGTTCGTTGAACAAACCCTGGTTCATTGAATCATTGTCCAGTCGTCCAGGTGCGCAAGGCTATTGTAACCCAAGGTATCTTCCTGGGCAATTTCCCGCGCAAGGCTGAACTGTCCTAGGACGGCGATCTTATTGTATTGCTATGGCTAACCACTACAGTACAACGCAGAGTCGGACATCCCCCTACAGGGCCTCTGCCATGCTCTTACCATGTGGCTCGCAGGACTCTTGCTTTCGCTCACCATTTG
>JAABUY010003348.1_pt1 | contig 17844 bp, 17 predicted proteins | sample 5560271 | NCBI WGS metagenome assembly JAABUY01 (sample SAMN10711886, study PRJNA513374) | rock metagenome | isolation source: Antarctica rocks | place: Antarctica: Victoria Land, University Valley
GCATATCAAAGCTTTCCAAGACTGGGACTGAGGCTGTGTGACTGACTGGAGGTGTAAGGTTGGTGGCTACAGGATCGTGGCATGGATCCGTCACTTGTCCTACTGCCATCTCATCCTCTGAGAGCATGTTCACTGTTGGAACAACGGTGCTGGGGCTTGTCTTTGGTTCTTCAGCAATTGGAATATGGTTGACAAAATCACTGATTCCCGCATGTTCTTGCTGGTCTGCCATCTTCTTGATCTATGAACATCAACTACGCTCAAGATGAGTTATAAGAAGACATGTAGCCGCGATGCGCGTTATACCACATTCGGTATGGCGACGGATATCAATCGGGTAGTAGCAAGTGCAGCCGATGCTGGACTGAAATCGACGCAGTACGAGTAAAAGTAGATGTACTTCTGCAAGGAAAGCTGCAGGTAACATAGTCCGTGTATTATGGTTGGTATTGCTTCGCACAAGATTGGTAGTTGGAGACGATAGAAGCATGCTGGAGAGAAATGTATAGAACGTACGTATGAACTACTTCTCACTCTTCATCGCATTTGATTCGAAGCTTACCTACCTAAGGAACGGTGGCCTGAAGAAGTGTAAACCGTTTTGTGCCGCAATTGGCGCTAGCCTCAACTAGGCTAGCGGGCAGTGTCCCTAACTACGGTAGGTAGGAATTATGTTTCTAATTGAATGACTACTTCTCCTGCTTCTACTACTGCTCCTACTACAGCTTCTATTGCTTCAACATGGTCTAAAGGGACATACTGAGCCTTTCGTTGAAGTAAGGGAAGAGCAAGACACTGATTATGCTGATGTTGTAGTAGGAAACCTAGGTGATGACTATTTAGCTACTTAACAATGAAGGTTAATACAGTTTTCAGAATAGAAAGTTGGGGACGGCCAGCGTATAACCTTCAAATCCACATCAGGCTTGGCTGTGTTGGAAACGGGGTACGTATGCACATACGTATGAACATACGTATGTTCATACGTATACCCCGGCGGTTAGTTATTTCCGCTCCGGCCGAAGCGGCTTGGCGCTAGGGGTATTTATCCTTCCTCCCACTTCTTCCTTCATCTGTATGCTCTACCATATGCTCTACCTACTAGATAGTCAATATATCTACATGCACATATTCGCTCTGACTCTCATATATCAATAGATTATGAGCTCGAGTTAGCTCTATTTCGCTATCACAAACAAATCTAAGAACAGAATTTGAAGCATCGAACTCGCTGTCATCAAATCGACGAAAATTTCTCTATCGATCATATTTCACAAAATAATTCTCATATCTCAATCACAATGAAAGATTCAAAAAACTATCGTGTCTCGAAGCTAAAGAGAAGTGAGAACTATGAGTCATGAAAGAAGAATATAATCAATGTCTTGAAAGCTAAAGATCTCTGAATGATTATCTCAAAGAAGCTGAAGAAATCAACATCACTGTCATTTGATATCTCGACAGCAGATAAAAAGAAGTATATCACTGATGTTCAACATTGAAAAGATAGAAATGATAGAGTCAGCGATATAATTGACTTCAGCTGCGAAAAAAGACTCAGAATACATATAATCAAAGCAGAAAGCATCATCAAAATGTGATCTATTCTGAAGACTTAATATGAACAGTTGAATTTGATCACTTTATTTCTGACAATCAAGAAACTAATTCAAACAAAGTAATCAAATTTCAAATTCATTCAGAACTATATGAACTCGCTCAAGCAAATCATCATTAAGTGCTCAAACATCAAGAAAACAATTCAATCATGAATGTTGAGCAATTTCTTTCTTTTAGATTTTAATGAAAGTCTAGAATCATACATCTTCAATCTGATACAGAGCATCAAGATCAACAAATTTGATTTATTAATCAATGATATGATTATCATTTTAGTCAATCATAACAAGTGATCAAATTCAGAGAAAAACTTCAGCTTCAAAAGTATGATAATTCAGTTTGATAACAAGAAGTGAAAATTCAAAAACAACAGTGAATTTCAAAGAAAATGAAAAAATGCGCTCATTGCAAGCAAGAGAATCACAGCGAACAAAGCTGCTGACTTTTACATTCGAAGCTTCGTTCAGATGAATAAAAGTCTCTTCAAAAAAGAAAGAATTTGATCAAAGAAAATGATTTTAAAAAAAGCTTCGAAGTCAGAATAATCAGAACAATAAAGATCTTCATCGTTTGTTGAGCTGACAGTTACACAGATGTCTGATGAATAAACATTGAAGCTGAGAATCATGTCTGCTATAACATAAGCTTGTTCAATGAACAGTCATATTAAAAGATCATTGATAACAGCATTGTTACTGCAAATAATAAAACAGTATTCATCATTGAAAAGAGTTTGATTATGATCGACATTTTGCTGAACAATCAATCAATCAAAATTCAACTAATCAATGTTTATCACTGTTCAGAACTACATTATAATTTGATGTCAATTGATCAGATGAAAGTCAAAAAGTATACATGTAGTATAAAGAATAACAAATTTCGTTTTATGAATTCTAAAAGTGTCATCACTCTCATTGACTTAAGAAATGATGAAAAAGCATATTTCGTGAATACATCAATTAATCTCTCAAATTCTCAAGTCAATCTGACAAGCAGTTCAAAATCAGTCAAAACATTATGATGTCAATGATATAAATGATTAGCTTATCTGAATATGACAGACATCAAGCGTCTAGTCAACATGAGCATCAATATCAATGTGAATTCTGCAAATAGTTTAAAAGATGAAGAATTCTCAGAATCAATATGTGAAACTTATGTCATAAACAAGCAAAATTGAGTCTCAAGTCAAAAATCTCACATCAAAGTCATCAAAGTAGATGAGCTAGTATATATGAATCTCATCAATGATGATAAAATATCTCAGATCAATGAAGAATTCAAATATGTAGCTACTATGATTGATGACTACAGTCAATATACAATCACATATTTACTGAAATGAAAATTCAATCTAAAAGATGAACTTCAGAATTATCTGAAATTGATGAAGACTTAAAACATTTTGATTCATTGACTGCATTTAAATAATGAAGATGAGTATGCTGATCATCAAATTATTGAATTGCTTAAACTGATCATTAAGTTGACTTTTGAGTTGACATTTTGAATTCAAATCAATATTGAGTTAAGTTGCTTACATTTTCAACTTGATTCAAGTTGAGTTGCTCATATTTTCAACTTGACGCGATTCGACTCAACTAGAAATCGAGTTAATTCAATTTGACTCGTCAAGAACTTGAACTTGATGTCAAGAGCACTAAGAATAGAAACATAAAACAACATGTTCACTTGTTCTTTGCATTATCTTTTCGCATTACTCATTGCATCATCTATATATTGCATTATCTTTTTGCATTACTCATTACATCATTTATATACTATCTTCAAGCTATTAACAACTATTGTTGTTAATACAAACTATTTTATAAAATGTTTAGTTCATTGATAACTTTCAATCTGTTTGATGAAAGTGTTTCACATAGTTCATTTTCAGATAGTCTTCATTCTGAAGACTTTGCAAGTTAAGTTCAATGATTTATAAATTTTTTACATCATTTCAAAAAGAAGAAGATTAAACAAGAAGTAATGAACAAAATTCATCAGAATTTCTCACAGCTCAAGATAAGAAAGAATAGTGAGTATGTTCAATGAACTTTGAATACAGATGACTTTTTTCTACAATGATGATTTCAAATCTCTGTTGTTGAGAGTATTCAAAACAAGACTCAAAAAAAGATAGTCAATTCACTCTGATTCAAAAAAGTTAAAGATGATAAGCAATTCAATATATGAAATCACTTTATACAGTTAACTTCAATTGTTGAAGAATTGTTTAAAATCTCATGCACAATCTGTCATAAAATTATGAATTATTCAACAGCTTTTGATAGCTTTAACACGTCTGCTATGAAAAAGCATCTTGAATCAGACTTTTGCACAGCGACAAAATGAAAACGCAAACACTTGCAATCATAGATTGAACTAACTTTTGAATGAGTAAGTCATATCTGATAATGCAAATTAATAATGCAAAATTGACAAATTATTAGAAGAAAAGTCATATTAAGTTAATCTCTGTCTTCAATCAAGAGAATTAAGAAGATCAATTATGTAAGATCTTTGTTAACTTGAATTTATTTTTTCAAATCATTGATAATGAGCAATTTCGAAAGTTGCTACAAATGCTTCGTTCAGATCTGCAGATTGCACATTGCATAAAAATGATAATCATGATTCTTTCACATTATAAGAAAATTTGTGATAAGATCAGATTGAATCTTACAGAGTCACGATGTGTTTTTATTGCTTTGAATACATGATCTAGTTCTCAAAGAGTAGCATACTTAAGAGTATTGATATATTGAATTGATGTTGAATTTCAGTTTCATGAACATCTTATTGAATTTACGTCTCTTGATATTGAGCATATCAAACGTCAATTGATGATGAAGCTAATAAAAATTCTGAAGAACTACGCTATTAAGAACAAGCTTTTCAAGATTGTTACTGATAATGTAAGCAATAATAGTATCTTGAAAGAGAAACTTGAAAAGATCATGAGTCATCGTGAGTTTCAATGAGACAGAACACAGAATTTCATTAATTGCTTAACTTACATCATCAATCTTATGATTCAAGATTTTATTCAAGCTCTTGAATTAAAGATAATAGCTGATAACATTATTGCTCAATTAAAGAATGAGCAAGTGCAAGATATTGAAACAAGCAGAGAATTATCTGTTGTGATCAAAAAGATATTACTTTGAATGATAATGCAAAAAAGTAATGCATTTATTAATCATGAAATTAGATTTGTGCTCTGATAATAGTTGTCAATGACTCTTCTCAGCGATTGATTCACTTCAGAGCTTTTCAAGAGCAGAATGACAAAAGATTTAGAAAACGAATACAAGATATTTGCATTCGTTGAAACTTTATGTACTTGATGCTTCATTAAACATATCAACTACGTAAATTTGTTGATCTTTGAACAGAGAAATACTGCAAAGATTTCAAGATCACAAGAATTAAACTTGATGAAAATAAGTAATTCATGATTTTGCTTGTTGATAATTTATTAAATCTCTTTTACGAATGCACTTTAGTAGTGTCATGAACAATTAATGCAGATATTCACTTAAAATTTCAAATATTTGATGCACTTTTCAATCATCTTAAGCAGATTGAAAAGAATATAAGAAGAAGTACTTGCTCATCAAGTGCTGTTATAGTAAAGACTTATGAAAAAGTCTTAATCAAACTTGCGAAGTATTATGTCAAGATTGAAAACAGCGATGAAACAATATATAATCTTGCAAATATTCTGAATTCTACAATGAAGCTAAATCTTTACAAGACTTAAGACGATAAAGACAATGAAGATACAGATCATGATGAAGAGTCTGTTCACTACAAGATCAAGTACAAGACAGAGTTCAAAGAGTATTTTCATCATTACTATGAAGATTCAGCTGTTGATTTGAGAGCAGAAGCACAAAGAGCAAGAAATGATGCTGATAAAATAATGCATTTGATCATTTACTAATGATCTTGTAGTCTGTTGCAACTGTTAGAAGATCATTGCTTCAACAATCTCAGCGTATTCATTCTTTTCAAGATAAAGATGATTGATATCTTCACACTGATGTTATAAATGAGAAATGTTTGACATGATAATTTTAAAAAAACAATGCTTTGAATTTTTCTAGATTGACGCAAATGACTAAAGATGTTCTTTCATGCTCAATATTCTCAATAGATATTGAGTGAACTTTCAATCTTGCTAGAAGAGTATGTTGATGAGATTGATCACAGATGAGTTCAAAAACGATGAAATAAATAATGTTGATGAAGTATTATAATTGAACTATGAATTTGAATTCAGACGAGATTATTACTGAGTTCTGAGATATTTATTGCAAAGAGAAGAATGATGATCAAGAGATCAACGAGTCTGCTGATTCATTTTGAGTATCTTTGAAGACTGTTCTGATGCAAATTTATTCATAGATCTGCAATATCATTTCATTTATTAAAAGTCTTGCATTTAGAGCAAGTACTTATTAGAAGTACAATCGAGTCAATGCACAAGAATAATGCACAAAAGTAATGTGAATGTGATTTCAAGAATTACACTGTTTATTTAACTGATGAAGACAGACATTTTCTAGTTTGTCTTGAAAAACATAACATCAAGATTCATTATGAGATTCTTCATAAATTTCATATCTTTATTTTAAATGATGACGCATTTGACATGAATTGTCATCAAGTTGATGTCTGCATAAAGCAAAATGTCAATGAAAATTCTATAACAAAAGTGATAATGTGAAAGAGTAATGCACTTACTTTTCATAAAGAAGCACATAAAGTCTTCAATGACTTTTTGAAGAGCATTCAAGACAGAGTGTTGAATGTAAAAATCATATTGTAGCATGTTCACTTAAGTATAATCATGCATAATCTTTCTAATTAGTCTTTCAAAGATCATTTTGAGAATGAGATTTTCTGCAATCTTCTGATATTTTCAAATTTCATGCAGCGTAACAGTGTCTGATTTGTAGCATCTTTTCTGTTGCAAAACATTAGTATATCAATAGATGTGAAAATGCATTTCATTGACTATGAATGATGCATGTCTGTGAGACTAGCTTGCGAGATTAGATCAAAAAGATTAACGAGTAAATAAAGATAATGACTTGACAGAAGATGAAAACTCTGCAAGCTTTTGCTTTTGTTTTTTAGCAATTAGTTTTATCATCAATAGAATGTTATTTTATTATCTTTTACTATGCAGTTTCATGTAAAGAAATCTCGTCATTTTACAGTTTTAATTGCTTCATTTGCACGAAGCTGCTCAGTAAGAAATGTCAAACATGCAGCAACTCATCAGAAGTTGCATGATTAAAAGAAGTGATAACTTCTTTCACGCTGAGAATTCATCATTTCATCAGAACAGATTTGAGAATTATGCATTCAAACATGCAGATGAGAAGTTCAAGCTGCAAGAATTTAATGAACAAACAGATCATATCTTTCAATGATTGACAAGCGAAGTACATCAGCAGTTAAAGAATTTGAAGACACAGAATGTACTGTTTGTCTTACAACTTTACATATCAAAACTTGAGCGAAAGACTTGATTAATTTTTGATCATTGACATCAACATAGCAATGATTACTATTGAAGTGATGCACACAAGCATGCTAATTGATCTTGCGAATCTAAAGAGCAAAGCATCATGAACTACGATTTCTTGATGTTTTGACTGCAAGATTGCAAAAACTTCATAGTCGTGACATCATTTGATTTCATCATGAAACAAAAAAAGCTGCAATGATCTGCATCATACTTGTCAAAGAAGTCTTGCAATCAATGACAAGATCATATGATGAGCATATGCAATCATGATGAGAAACTCAACTGAAAGTACTACATTGAATACTTGCATGCTAAACTTAGCAATTTTGAAATTCATAACTTTCAAACAAAATATTGACTTGAAGTTGTGAAGCAGTGAGTCAATCAAAGCATCGTGAATTTCAAACAGTATCTCATCAAACTATATGCAAATCTAAACTATCATATATTCAATAAGACTTGCATGATGTACTTGTGAATGAAGATTAATGAAATCATCATGAATGAATCTTTGCACATTTCATACATCTTTATCAATTATGTCAATTTACTAAAGCATCTTATAAACATTGACTTGCATTTGCAAAACATTAATGCATTATTGAAGCTACATTTGCAGCAAAGTGAGAGTGCAGCATTTCAGAAAAGTTTTCAATTCTTGCATGAAAAGACGAAGTTTATCATTGCAACAGAGAATTTGAAGTTTTCTGCTTTAAGCACGCAGTCTAAGAATGATGCAACACTCAAGTTCAGTGAATTCAAGCAAAATGTTGCTTCATTCAATCTTATGTGCTGATCATGCAAAAAGTTGAAACATAAAATTTATAATTCAATGTGTTTCAACTATGCATTCAGACAAAAGATTCATAATCATGATGAAGAAATGAAAAAAGAGAAAGTCTGATGTTCATTATCAAATCATTAAATATAGCTATGAAAAGACGATTATCACATGCACTGATGATATCAGTACTGATAAATGTCTCTGAGAAAATGCGTGAAGCTCACTGTCTTATTGACTCTGAGATCGAGCGAAACTTTATATTACAATCATGAGTAAAAGAGCATAAGTTATTGAAGAATCATGCAACTCTGAAACAGATTCAGATGATTGATGATCGTTGAATTCTTTGCTATGATATACATCAGATCAATATTGAGTTGATCAATCACAAAAAAGTTTGCAAAAGCTGAAACATTAAGTTTCATGCTGTGAATATGCAAGAATATGATATGATTCTTGATTATTTATGATTAAATGAGATTAACTTGAATATTTGCTGACGTGAGCATCGCTGATCATATTGAGAAAACAGCACTCAGCATGCAAAGTAAATACAAGTTAATCTGTGTAAAACATCAAAATTTATTGAGCTGACAATGCTTGCAGCTAAGAAAAGAAGAGAGCCTTATGTAGTTTTGCTTTATCAGTTGCTATCTACAGATAACTTATTGCAAAACGCAAATCATCAGACTGCAAGATGCAATGCGCTTCAAGCGAAAGAATCAAAGATACTTTTTGCTATTCAAGATCTTAAGAAAGTGTTTTCTGAAATTCTTTCTAATAGTTTGAACATACATGATCAGATGAAACATTTCTGTGAGACGACGAGATCTCTTTACGTGAAACTGTGTAGTAGAAGATAATAAGATAGCATTTTATTGATGATAGAACTAATTGCTAAGAAACGAAAGTGAGAACTCGCAGAGTTTTCATCTTTTGTCAAGTCGCTATCTTTATTCACTCGTTAATCTCTTCAATCTAATCTTGCGAGCTAGTGTTGCAGACACGCATCGTTCATAGTCAATGAGATGCGTTCTCACAATTTCATTGATTTGATGAAGAATAAAATGTCTTGCATTAAATCTATTTATAAAATGACATGAGATGAGTTCACTGTGATACAAGACTATTTAAACAACACGCTAAAGAAGAAATGAATTCATTCATCAAGTAGTTTTGCAGAAGCATCTGTGTTGTTTGTAAAGAAGTTGAACGAAAGTCTTCATCTATGCATGAATTATCATGATCTCAATGAAATAACAGTAAAGAACAATTACTCATTGTCTCTACTGTCTGAGACGCTGAATCACTTTGCTCATGCAAGACATTTTATCAAGATTGATATTCGCAACGTTTATCATCGCATTTGAATTCGCAAGAGCGATGAATGAAAAACGACTTTCCATACACGCTACGATCAGTTTGAATATCAAATGATGCTCTTTGAACTGACAAATGCTTCTGCAATCTTTCAGTTCTATGTAAATCACACGCTTAAGTCATTCATGAATATTTGCTGCGTGATATATCTGAATGACATTTTAGTATACTCTGAGATGAAAGAGCAGCATTGAGAGAATGTGCACAAGATTCTTCGCGCGCTACTGAAATATTGACTGTATGTCAAGCTGTCAAAATGCACTTTCAATCGTAGCAAAGTTATCTTTCTGAGATTTGTGATAAAGCGAAGAAATATTCAGATGAAACAGTCTTGTATCGACGCAATCACTAGCTGATTTGAGTTTGAGTCTGCAAAGAACATTCTCATATTCTTAAGATTTGCGAAATTCTATCAACAATTTATAAGAAAGTTCTTTCAAATCATCGCGCTCTTAACAGATTTAATCAAGAGTGCGAAGAAGAAGATGATGCATTCACTCTTCACAATGACATTGAAAGCAAGAAAAGCTTTTGAAAGATTGAAAACAGTCTTTGTCAATGCTTTCATTTTGAAACACTACGATTGAAATGCAGATCTTCGCATGAAGATCAATGCATCAAATCGCGAAGTCGAAGACGTGCTTAGTCAGAAGAGCAAGACTAATCAATGATATTTCATTGTGTATTATAGTTATAAGTTCAAAGAAGTTGAAGTACAATGAGACATGCACGACAAAGAGCTGTATGCTATAGTTCTCGATTTTAAAAACTGATAACACTATCTTCAAAGTAGCAAGCAATTCATATGTGTGATAACAGATCATAATAATCTTCATTACTTTATGATGATGAAAAAGCTTAACGTACGACAGATGTGCTGAGCTGAGAAATTAACTGCGTTTGACTTTCATATAGAATATTGCAAAGTCAAATTAAACTTTACGAATGCATCATTAAAAAGACTTGACATCATGAAATTAAATAATAACGAGAAAAATAATGATTATTTTCTATCTACTTTGTGAAACAAACTTCACAATCAGAAATGACAATCTAAGCTGCTAGAAAATGAAGAAGTTTCGACAGCGATCAAACTCGCAGCATTGACGATGCAACTGAATGACATAGTCATTGCAAATACTTGAGTCATGTGTTCAAATGAGAAAGTACTCGCTAGATCTTGCAGAATTCTAGACACTGTGTCATCTCGACTTCTGATTCATTAAATTATGAAGTCGAAGAGATTCTATTTAAAGATGAGTGAATCAATGACTGCGTGATTACTGAAGTTACAACAAAGAGACGTCTTTGTTGCAAATGAGAAGTGATGTCAACAATTTGCATCTAGAAAGAATGAGCTTTTGAAATGAAGTATGAAAGATGATGAACTGCTACGTCGTGATCTTGCAGTTTATGTATTCAATGACTCTGCTACAAGAAATGAGATTCTGTGTATGAATCATGATGATTTTGAAGCAGATCATTTCACATGCGCTTGTATTAAGACTGCAATAAGAAGAAAATATTACTGATCAAAAATACTCAAAAAGATGATGAAATATGTTTGCATCTGTTCAAACTATCAGCAAGTGCAAGTGCATCATCATAAGTTTTATGAGAAGCTGATGTTTATATTTTCAGAAAGTGTGAATTTATTTCACATGATGATCATAAATTTCATAATAGACATGCTCTTTGCGAAAAGTTCATACATCAAAAAAATAAGCAATGCTATATTGATAATAATAAATAAGTTGATCAAGCACGTAATTTATATTTCGATGATCAAAGATCTGAACATCAAGAGACTTGCAAATCTGCTATGATGAAAATTTGTATCTCAGCATGAAATGATGCAAAGCATTATATCAAATTGAAACTCACTGTTTATCAATCATTTCTGAATCACTCTGTGTTGACATCTCGAAGCGAAGCGAAAGTTAAGAACTGCATTTCATTTGCAAATCAATGATTAAACAGAAAGACAGAATCAGATGCTTGAGCATTATCTGCGAGTGTATTTTAATTATAAGATAAATAACTGATCAGAGCTTTTATCAATGATGACGTTTGCATATAACAACAGCGTACATGCTAGTATCAAAAAAACTTCACATGAGCTTTTAAAAAGATACATTGCAAGCTTTGCAAAGACATCTGAGAACAGAGCTTTAAAGAAAGAAACATTCTTGACTATGAAGTGAACAGAATGATTACAAAGTATCAGAGAATATTTAATAAAACTATGAAAGTGAGTAGCAGAGCAGCAAGCAAAGTATTATAATGCAATTCATTCAATCTTTCATGTTTCTTTATTGAAATTCTGACACTTGCGTGATGAGAATTCAAAGTTGCAGATTATTCTTGTAAAAGAAGAAGAGAAATGAAAGATGAAGAAAATAATTGATCAGCAAATCAAGAAAGAAAAAGTTAAGTATTTAGTTCAATGAGTTGATTTGTCTTTCTATGAAAACTTCTGAGAATCAATAAAAAATCTTAGCAATGCAAAAAAGATCATTGAGAACTATGAAACAGAAGATTGACAACGAGATTCATCTGTACATGATGTTGACTATGAATTTTTTGATTTTATTTTGTGTTTGAATAAAAGTTAAAAGAGTCAAGAGATTTCAATTTGACGCAGTTTGAATGATGTTAGAATGTTACATGATCAGAAAAGTCATTATGCAGAGTTTTCACTCACACAACAACATCTTCTCTAACAGTCACAATTGATCTATGAAGAAGATTAATGACATGTTGATGTCAGTAAGAGATGAGAAGATACTATTAGTGAAAAAGACAACTTAAATGAAGAGACTGCAAGTTGTGACTACAAGTAATCGAAGAATTTGCAATTCATTGACTGCGTCAATATTGAAATGTCTTCATTATATCAACAGTGTCATCAAGTAATTGATGAAAAGATATCAGATAGAATAGTTATTTCAGATGATGAGTTTGAGAGTCGTGATTACAATGCTTGAAGAAGTAGTGACTCGTTGATCACGTTGATATATTGAAGAGACTTGAACTCATCTTCTTTACTTGACATCAGATCATACATTTATCTACGTGAAGAATTGAGAGTTCATGAGAATAATCAGAACGCATTCTCTACTATTGATCAGAATCATGCATCAAATGATTGCAATCGCACGTTTATACTAACAATCTATTCAATGTTTACATAACACAAGTCAAATCAAGAGCAGAATAGAATTATCTAATACAATCATACTTTATCTTCTCATCGTACGCGTCTCTTTTTCATCACATATTTCTCTGCTCAATGAATGATAATCATTGAGCAAAAGAACACAGTTTTTGACATTATAATCACAAGCATCACGAATGCAAAGAAAACATCTTTAATCTTTGAATCAAGAATTGAATTGAAACATTATTTGTATAAAATATCATCAATGAAGAGCAGAGCAAAGATGATGTGACATAATCAAACAGCACAGACACTCTCATCAAGAGTTTACTCAAGCATCATGCACTGAATAGAAGTTATAGATTCATTACTGATAATATAGTGTCAATTTTATTGTTTTGATGACGTGAAGTCATCATGTAGTCAACGAGCGATTTTCTCTTTCAGAGAGTTTTGTTCATTTGATATACATAGCATAGTTTTTCTCATGAGTTGAATCTAAATCAATGTCACAAAAGTGTATGAATTACAATTACAATTACAATTACAATTACTATAAGACAGAAAGACAAGTACATCAGTTGACTGTGAAGAAGTCAAAGAGAAAAAAGAGAGACAAATCATGCAAGAGTCATGTTTGAGAATGTATCAAAAGTGCAAAGATGCAAGTTTAAAAGTTTGTTCTAAAATTACAAAAAAAAAGAAAAGAAACAAAATCTTACAACATTCATGCATCAACATACATCTTCTTTTTAGAAAAGAAGATGAATGACATCATGAAAGAATGAAGAAAGATAGTGATCAAGAGTCGCAAGCGAGAACATTGAAGTGAAGAGAAAAGCTATTTACTCATCAGCGAATCTCGTCACGCACTGCTTGCTTCAGATGATACTTACAAGATAAAGATGAAACGACATGACAATGATGAGAAGTGATGAAAGAAACAAGAATCTCTACTCAATTGTTAGATACAATCTCACATGATTGAGAAGAAAGCTACTCACTTTCTCATTGTCAAAGATGAAGAACGAGACGAGTCTGAATGCAAGCGTTAAAATGATGAATCATCGCTCACGCAGCATGATGCATCAACAGCTGAAGATGATGCAAGATTGAGTTTATCATACAATCATGCTTCTCTTTGAAGCAATGCTCGCATTTGCGAGCACGCTCGATGAAAGCACGACACATGTGAGTCATCACTACGCTCAGACGATGAACGCAGCAATAGCATCAGATTTTCTGATTATGATGATTTAACATACATCAGCATTTATTGAAACATACAGAAATAGATGTTTATCAAAGATCATAAGCTCAGTCATCAATGCAGCAGATGTAACAGACGTTGCAGTGATAATGACGTGAAGAAGAATGTACACTTCAAGAAAAAAAGCAGACTGAGCGAGCATGTTAGCATGTGTTACGATTCTAGCTACGCACCTTCGTTGATAGCTATGTTGATGACTATGTTGATGGCTATCCTGAGGGCTATCGCCAATCGCTCGTCGCTAGAGCATAGACTTGTTCCGAAGTCAACTCTATTCAGAGTTAGCTTATGTTCTTCTAAGTCATATAGATAGTCGGCTCTTCCCTTCTAGATACTTTCCTCTCTTAGCATTTATATACTCGTTACATTACACTCATATGACTCGCTCTATGCTGGCCCCTAACAGCATGATCTCAGTGAGCGCAACGCTGCTACTTATCATGATGATGATGATGATGATGATGTTGATACTGCTATGTCACTCATGTTAACTCATGAGCAGACTTGCATCACAACAACATCATGACGAAAGAAGTTCATATCTTGAGCTGCAAATCATGCAAGATACGCATAGCAGATCTCATGTTTCATCAAATTTAAAAGAGCAGTATTTATGAAAAAGTATGTTGAAACAAGACAAGAAGAAAAGAAAAGAAGAAAAGAAAGCAAAGATGAAGAGATTGATATCAACAGTCTCGCACTAGCTTTGTTTATGCTCATTAACATGATTAATTCACAACACTTCTACATGAGTGTTAAAGCGTTGAGAAAGTCGTAACTATGTTATCAGTTGCAAGAAGACAATACAATACTATGAAGATTCAAAGATTGAGTTTTTAAAGAGAAATGCAGTTGTAAAAATGCATTTCATCAATTATGAATGATGCATATTTGCAAGACTAGCTCGCAAGATTAGATTGAAGAAATTAACAAGTGAATAGAAGTAGTAACTTGACAGAAGATGAAAACTCTGCGAGCTTTCACTTTCATTTCATAGCAATTAGTTTTATCATCAATAAAGTGCTATCTTAATATCTTTTACTACGCAGTTTCACGTAAAGAGATCTCGTCGTCTCACAGTAAATAATGCATTACTCATGTGCATTATCTTTTTAGTAGTAGTAATAGATTTAAAGATTGAACTTTCTTTGATAACATAATGATCAGTTGAATGCATTGAACTTTTAAACGTTTTACATGCTGATGCACATGCTAAAATTGAACTTGTCAGCAATAAACAAGTCATATTGCATTATCAATATGCATTATCAATAACATTCTTGCTGCATGTCATTATTTATCAAGAATGATTGATTTAATTTATGTAAACTTAATTTTTGAAAGTATTATTTTCAAAAGTATTATTTATTGAAGCGTTGATTACTAAAACGATTCAAGAAAATATGATAAAAGAAGTGATTGATTGTAATTGTAATTGTAATTGTAATTGTAATAGTAATTCATACATTCTTGTGACATAGATTTAGATTCAACTCATGAGAGAAACTATGTTATATATATTGAATGAACAAAACTCTCTGAAAGAGAAAATCGCTCGTTGATTACATAATGACTTCACATCATTGAAACAATAAAATTGACGCTATATTATCAGTAATGAATTTATAGCTTCTATTCAGCATGTGATGTTCAAGTAAACTCTTAATGAGAGTGTTTGTGCTGTTTGATTATGTCACATCGTCTTTGCTCTGCTCTTCATTGACGATATTCTATACAAATGATGTTTCGATTCAATTCTTGATTCAAAGACTAAAGATGTTTTCTTTGCATTCATGATGCTCATGATTGTAATGTCAAAAACTGTGTTCTCTTGCTTAATGATTATCATTCATTGAGCAGAGAAATATGTGATGAAAGAGAGACGCATATAATGAGAAGATAAAGTATGATTGTATTAAATAATTCTATTCTGCTCTTGATTTGACTTATATCATGTAAACGTTGAATAGATTGTTAGTATAAACGTGCAATTGCAATCGTTCAATGCATGACTTTGATCAATAGTAAAGAATGCATTCTGATCGTTCTCATGAGCTCTTGATTCTTCACGTAGATAGATGTATGATCTGATGTCAAGTAAAGAAGATGAGTTCAAGCTCTCTCAATATATTAATGTAATCAACGAGTCACTACTTCTTCGAACATTGTAATCATGATTCTCAAACTCATCATTTGAAATGACTATTCTATCTGATATCTTTTCATCAATTACTTGATGACATTGTCGATGTGATGAAGATGTTTTGATATTGACACAGTCAACGAGTTGCAAATTCTTCAATCACTTGTAGTCACAACTTGCAGACTCTTCATTTGAGTTATCTTTTTCACTAGTAGTATCTTCTCATCTTTTACTGACATTGACATGTCATTAATCTTCTACGTAGATTGATTGTGACTGTTAGAAAAAGTGTTGTCACATGAATGAAAACTCTGCATGATGATTTTTCTGATCACGCAATGTTCTAACATCATTTAAACTGCATTGAATTGAAATCTCTTGATTATTCTGACTTCTATTCAAACACAGAATAGAATCAAAAGATTCATAGTTGACATCATGTATAAATAAATCTCATTGTCAGTTTAAAAAGTGATTGAAAAATCAGAAAAGAAATTGAAGAAAATATTGAATAAGTGTTAAGAATTAAGTGTTAAGAATAATAATTAAATTTTTCTCGTTACACTCAAATTCATCTCACTTGATGAGTTTTTTTTCTTACTTTTCAAAATTCTCTATCTGTTCATATTTTATTGAACTACTCAAATTTCATTGATACTATTACATTATTCAAATGCATCATCAAGAGAACAATGCTAACTTTAATAAATACTTTTCACTCTGTTCAACAATTCAGAGATAATTCTTTGTGAAAATTAATTCATCTCACTTAATGAACTATCAGTTTATTTCTTACTTTTTAAAATTCTTTATTTGTTCATATTCTTTTGAATCATTCAAATTTCATTGATACTATTGCATTACTCAAATGCATCATCAAGAGAACAATGCTAAGTTTAATAGATACTTTTCACTCTGTTCAACAGTTCAGAAATAATTCTTCATGAAAATTAATTCATTTCACTTGATGTTATATCTCTTACTTTCTCAAATTCTTTACAAGTTCATATTTTATTGAACTACTCAATTTCATCAATATTGTTGCATTACTCAAATGCATTATTAAGAGAACAATGCTGACTTTAACAGATAATGTTCACTTTATTTGTAAACTCAAAGTCTATCACAAGTTGAAATCATGATAAAAATTGATTCAATGAGATCAAAGAACACTACAAGCGACAAAACAACAATCATGTAATCATATTTAAATGATTACACAAATTAAGACAATTTAATGTTTAAAAAGAAGTGAGTGAGATTAACAAAGCAGTGATGAAAGACAATGTAAGAGACGAGATAGAACAAGAGTCAAAGAACAAAAATATTCATGATAATGCATCTCAGTAATGCAATATTAGATAAAGCGCTAATCTGTTTATAGTTGAATGCTTTGAATTGAAAATCAGATGCAAAGCGAATGCTGAGATTGTCACTGAGACAATAAAGCTTTTCAATATAACTGTTGCAACACAAGATGTGAGTACTACTGCAACATAAAATGCAAATACTACTGTAAAGAAAATTACTTCAAAAGCAATGAAGATATGCATTATTTATATGCATTATCTTTCAATTATAGAAACTAATATTAATTTTAAAATACAACAGATGAGCTGAACATACGCGAAGAAATATCAAAATTTATGATCTTTATAATTCACTTAATTCAACAAAGAATTCTTCATCATGATGATTTGAAGAAGTTAAAGCAGATTGACAATACTAATTTTATGACAACTTTTCAGAATTTTGCAACAGAATTCGTCACTTTCTCAACTATCAAAGAACGAGAAATTCAGAATTTAATACATGTGTTGGAAAGTGCGGTGGCAGGCTCGTTCCTAATAGATCCATTGGGTTAGTGTCATGGGTAAAGCCGCGCGGCGCGGCTTTAGCATACGTGACAGTATATAGCTAGATCGGTCCATAGCTTCTC
>JAABUY010003353.1_pt1 | contig 17826 bp, 15 predicted proteins | sample 5560271 | NCBI WGS metagenome assembly JAABUY01 (sample SAMN10711886, study PRJNA513374) | rock metagenome | isolation source: Antarctica rocks | place: Antarctica: Victoria Land, University Valley
TAGCGTCGGCTAAGGGACGCACATATGTAGCCAGCTTCTTTCCTGTAGCTACCTTCTTTCCTTAGCATTTATCTTCTAGTTAAATGACACCCATATTGACTCGCTCTATGCTGGCCCCTAACAAAAATGATCTACAAGATAGATGACATGATGTTTCTAGACTCTAGAAACATTATGATCGCAAGATCATCAAAGAAACTAGATGATAAGATGTTAGAATCTTTCAAGATTCTGATTGAGATCGAACATGCATATTAACTGAAATTGTCATCGACAATGAAGATTCATTCGAAGTTCATCTTGAATCTGCTGCAACTGAATTTGAAGAACTCTCTGAAAAAACAACGAAATGAGTCGTCTGATTCTATAGTGATGAATGACGAAGATGAATGAGAAGTGAAGAACATACTGAACTTCAGACGCTACAGACAACGATTACAATATCGTGTCAATTGAAAAGAATACGACGTCGATCTACATTGATACAACGTCGATAAAAATGAGTTCGAGAAGTGTCAGAAGATCGTAAATGACTTTCATGAATGATATTCGAATAAGTCAAGATAGAAATCGAAAGAAAGATTGATCGAACTACAGCAATGAGAATATTGCTAAATGAAGAGAAAGAGTAATGTTGCGAGCATGCACTTCAAGTTAGCCTAACATAGATAATGTTAGACTATCATAGACTAGTATAGAGCTGATGTTGACACGCTAGCGACCTAGCGTGCCTTCGTGGGTAAAACTCACGACGTGTTTCATCTTTCTTCTTCTTTAGCTTTGAACTTCTAGTTAGAATACACTCATATGATTCGCTCTATGCAGACTCATAACAATAAAGTCTTGTTGAACTTTGAACAAATTGAAGACAAGCATACTGATAGCAATCTAAGCAGTATTACTGAACGAATATTGCAAGAACTTGATATTCAAGATCGAGTTATGACTATAATCATAAACAATGTCAGCAATAACAACGTCATGATGACGACATTAAACGAGACTTTGCAAACATTCTCAGCTACTTCACATTTGTCATGTTTAACACACGTAATTCAGTTAGCTGTTAAACAATTACTAAAATCGCTGATGTTAAGTTCAGAGAACAAGAATGAGAAGAAATATTGAATACTCAAGATTAGTTCTCAAAGCATGTCTGTACAAGAGAATCTATTTCGAACATTGTTCAAGATAATCAATAATTTTTATTTATCATGTTACTTTACTTTGCAATTATTTTTACAATCGATTTTGCAATCGATTTTGCAATCACGATCAGAAATACAGAGTAAACTCTTATTCATGATATTATAATAATCTTTAATTAGATTCGAAAGCTTGCTGTTTATATGAATGCAAGTTCTCAGAGAATAGAGAACTTTCATAAGACTCAACGTAATTTTGAACTTTGTCTCAAGATGATACAAGACGTTAAAACTCGCTGAAATTTCATCTGTCTTATGCTTTTGAGAGCACTTCGTCTTCAAGACTTCATCAAGAGTTATATTTCTACTCACGAAAATGAAAATATAACTTTTTAAAAGCTATCTCTCAATAGTGAAGAATGAAAACATGTTCAATATCTTGTAGAACTACTCAAATCATTCGCGATATTCACTGATTTACTTGAATGTAATCATGAACTCAGCATCAATTCAATTTACATTGTTTATGATGTTTTGTTCTTTCATATCAAAGATCACATGACAGCTCTGAAGAGAAAGCAGCATTCTTGAAAGCGTTTGCTTTTGAAAGTCTTAACGCAAGCTCGAATCAAATTATTCGAATATTACATGAATGTCAGTCATGATCGAAAGCTAATGTACAATCTTAAAAATATTATAGATTCTCATCAGAAACTAGATCTATACGATCGATCTACATGACAAGACAGCGACTATAAACAAAAATACAAACGAGAGTTAATAAATTATTATGCTAAACACTACGCTTCTGACTCAACTACATTGCAAGATCAACTTCAAGAAAGAGTTTTACAACAATCATCTTTCATTGCAGATATAGTCGCTAAACGAAATTTCAGATGTCACAATTTATCATCACTTGTTTTGATTAACGAAGCGAAACGATATCTGAAACAGAGTAGGTTTTTCTTCTCTTTATTTCGTTCGTTGTACAATTAATGTTGTCTCATAATTTCTTTGCAATCGATTTTGCAGTCATATATTTTGAAATATCAAATTCTAATAAGCTTTAGACTTTGTTCAAGACATTGATCTCATTAAGTTCTGAAGAAATTATCTCAGAGACTTTGTTAATCTAAGCAGAATGACTCGAGAAATTTTAGCAATTTCAGCTATCTTGACAGATGTTGAATGAACTTTCAATTTGAGACGAGATGTATTATTTTATCGTCGCAGCTCTCTTGTTGTCAACATCATATCAAATATCATGATGATTAAGCATGTGAATGCTCTGAAGTTGAAATCAGAGTTCAAGTCTCACGAGCTTATCAAGAAGAAAAGAGCTTTCGATGCACAGAAACAAGAAAAGAACAAAGATTTAGTCTTCATCATCAACATTAATGAAGATTTAAAGTATATCAGCGATGCATCAGATGATGATGTTGATGATAATGAGCATGATAAGTAATGTTATATTTTTCATCATTAAACATTTAATTAACAATACCAGAACTGAAGAATGATGATTCAATTGATGTCGATCTTTTCCTAACATCTTCGCAATCAAGATTCTCAAACTTCGAAGAACTTACGTTGTTTACGTTACTCAATACAGCAAGATCTACGACAACTTCACTTTTGAATGCTCAATTTTCAGCGTCTGCTCATTTTGATCGAGTTACATCACACTTGACTGAGAGAAACAGATTAAAGAAAGATGATCAATCATTATGAAAGATTGTGAATCAAAGAAATTTGATGAAATTCGTCACAGTTTTTAAATTGAACAAAGAATCTAAGTCATCATCTTTAACAGTGAAAAAAGAACAGCGCAAGATGACTTCTTCTTTGAAGTCGAGTTCTGTTTCAACACGTAAACGTAGCTTTGAAATGACTAATTTCAAGAATAAATCATCATTTAAGAATAAAGCTAAATTGAATGCATTGTCTGAGCAAAGAAGACAATAAGACATCAATAGAAAGCTCACGTAGATAGTTTTGCAATTCATTTTGCAATCTACTGTTTTCATGAAATTGCTTACGCATTTTTCAAGCAGTTTAGTTAGAAACAGTGACTGAGATCTGAGTCAATAATAGAGAAGTCGAAGACATTTCTCTACATACATATAAATTTCTTTTCAACATGTAAATAAAGATCATTCATACACACACATTTTAAAATTTCATAATTTCATTCTACTAGTACTTATTTCAAATAAGTAAAATGTCTAGACATGTCATCGAGTTTGAGTCAATTCATCAAGTTGATCGAGTTGAGTCAAGAGTCTGACTCAACTCGATTGAGTTGAGTTGATCTCTCTCAACTCAACTCAATTCTGAAACTCAACTTGAGTTAAATTGAGCAACTCGAACTCGACGACAGATCTAATCTCAGCTTCAATCTCTGCATGAAAGAAACTCAGAATATTGAACGTCAACTCTGCTAGAAAGAAGTTGTTTAAAAAAGAACTCTGCTTCAAATGCAAGAAGTCAGAACATAAAGCACATGACTGTCTTAAGTCAGCTCAGATGCACGAAATCGCAGCGAATTCGAAAAACGATCTGTCTTCGTCAAAGTAGTGATTGAGAGCGACATACTCATATCTTGCTTCATCAGTATGCTCGATGACTCGTTTGATTTCAAATCATTTATTGTGAACGTCATCTTAAGTAATTTAGAAAAGATATTTCAATTTCTCGCTCTGATAAACATCGAAGTCACTGACATGACGTTCATAGATGATTCATTGATTTCAGAGCTATGTGAACACTTTGATATTCAGTCAATTTCACTGTTCAAATCGAAGTTGATTCATTCATATGATAAAACTCTCGATTGAAGATCTATTACACATGCTCTGTATATCTCAGTCACTATACAAGAACATAAGAATGAAATGATGTCTTTATTAATAACTCGTTTAAGTCAGCATAAGATAATCATTGACAACTTCTGATTGAAAAGAAATCAAATTTTGATAGATTTTGCAAACGATTGATTGATATCTTCATCAAATATTCAAACTTCGAAACTTATTGTTTTGAAAACAAGCAGTCAATCAGCATTTCATTAACTCAAATCAAGCGAGATCTGCGAAATAAAACGAAAGAACTTGAAGTCTATGTCAATGATCATCTTAAAGCGAACTACAAATTCGAAATCAGTGAATCGATTCATTGAATCAGTTCTCATACGAAAGCAAAGCACTCAAGTTGACTTCAATCAACATGAATTCATTCAGTCATCGAAGAAGAAAGAGCTCATCAATATTGTCATGATCAAAGTCGCTGCTTATCAAACTCTAGTCAAGAAGAAGAATGTCAAAATCTTTACATTGATCATTAGTGAAATCAACAAGATGCTTAGCTCGATCAAAGATTCAGCGAAACTGAACGAAATAATTTCTGTCATGTCATTAAAGAAACTGAAGAAGAAGCTTTTGATAATCTATCATGACTTTCTGAACGTTTTTGACAGAGAAAAGACAACTCAGTTGTTCTTGCATCGATCATATGATCATAAGATTAAATTAAAAGATGAAAGTCAATCTTCTAGAAGTTGATTATATCTCATGTTGAATCACAAGTTGCAGAAGATCAAGAAGTATCTAGAAGAGAACTTGAAGAAGAAGTTTATTACACTCAGCAAAGCTTCATTCACTTCGTCAATACTATTCATCGAAAAGAAAGATGATAGTCTTCACTTTTGCGTGAATTATTGAAAACTGAATGCTCTGATTAAAAGACATCATTATTCAATACTTTTGATAAACGAAGTACTCACTTGAATTTAAGATAGTAAATATCTGACTCGACTTAACATTATTGTCACGTTCAATAAGCTTTGCATGAGCATTGAAAGTGAGAATCTAATCACATTCGTCACTTTCTTCAATGTCTACAAATATAAAGTAATGCTCTTTGAATTAATCAATGAATCAACATTCTTTCAGCACTATATCAACGACATGTTATTCAACTGTCTGCATAAATTCTGTCAGATCTATCTGAATGACATTCTCATTTACAGTAAGATCTTGAAGAAACATAGAACTCATGTGAAAGAGATGCTAGACAAGCTTCATGAAGTTGATCTGCAGATAGACATTGACAAGTGCGAATTTAAGATTCAGAAAATCTCGTTTCTAAAACTACTGATATTCATCAATGATCTACGAATAAACTCTTGAAAAGTAGATGTGATTCGAAACTGAAAAGTGTCTCGATCGTTGACTCATGTACAGATCTTCACTGATTTTTGCAATTTCTATCGATGATTCATAAAGAACTTTTCAAAGATTGCTCGATCTATAATAAAGCTGACTCGAAAAGATCATTCATTTGAATGAACAGAGATCTGTCAGACGATCTTTGAGAAACTGAAGCAACAGATGATGACAGTTCTCATTCTGAAGCATTTTGATTTGATCAAAGAAGTTATTCTGAAAACGAACTTCTTAAACTATGTCAACGACGAAGTATTGTCTCAGTATGATGATGAAGACATTCTACATTCAGTGATCTTTTATAGCAAGAACATGATTTCTGCAGAATGCAACTACAAGATTTATGACAAAGAGCTTTTGACTATTATTTAATGCTTGAAGCATTGATGTCTCAAATTAAAATGTACTGATATTTTGATCAAGATCTTCATTGATCATCTGAATTTGAAGTACTTCATGATCATCAAGAAACAGATCAGACGACAGACTAAATGAGCTGAGAAGTTATTCAAATATAACTTCAAGATCATATATCAGTCAGAAAAGCAGAATCTGAAAGCAGATGCGCTGATTAGAATGTCAGATGTCAAGTCAGTTGAATCAAATGATGATTGAAAGCTATATCAGCATCAGATGCTATTATCAGCAAGCACATTTGAACTGCAATCAATAGAAGATGATCAAGATCTGACTCAAATCTTGCTCATATTTGACTCAGATTTGAAACAGAAATCGAAAGTTAATGAAGATTCGATCGAAGAGATGATTTCTATTCAGAATCGAATTATAGTCGAAAATCGAATGAATCAACAATGTATCAATATTCGAACAGTCATAGAACAGAACAGAAGAACTTGTCAAGATATGAGTCTAGACAATTGCAGAGTACTGAACGAAGTACTCTGAAAGAATGATAGACTGTGAGTTTCACAGTCAATGATCACTCAATTAATAAGAGAAGCATATGATCTTTCAATCAATGATCATTCTGACATGAATTGAACGTTAGACTTGTTAAGACGATCATATTGCTGATTGAAGATGAGAATGACAATCAAACGCTACATTCAAAACTGTTACGTTTGTCGTAGATCAAAAGCATCAAGAGATCGAATCAATAAACTATTGAAGTCATTGTCTATATCTGAACAAGAATGACAAGATATATCATTGAATTTCATTATCGATTTATTGAAAAGTAATGAAAGCAACGCGATTCTGACAGTGATAGATCGATTGTCTAAAAAACGTCACTATATACTCTGTTGATCAGATGACAAAGAAACTTTCGCTGAATAAACAGTCAAGCTGCTGCTGATATGAGTCTTCAGAACTCATGAGCTATCAAGATCAATAGTGTTTGATAAAGATTCATAATTCATATTGATTGTCTGAAAGTCTCTATGTCTGAGACTCAACATTAAGATGAAACTATTCATCGACTATCACTCACAGATTGATGATCAAACGAAAAGAGCGAATCAGAATGTAGAATGATATCTATGAAGCTACTGCTCATACATGCAAGATGACTGATTCATCTGACTATTTATGACTGAATTCGTCAATAACAATGCTATTTCGTCGTCAATTGAACAATCAGCGTTCTTTCTAAATAAGAACTTTCACTCTCATATGAGCTTCGATTCGAATTCAACTGAATATGAGATCACTCAAGCTAGAATTCAAGCGAGCAAAGCAGAGAATATATTCGAACATATGAAATGATCATTAGCGTTAATCAAGCAGACATTAGCAAGAGTCAGAGTCACAATGAAGAAACAGACTGATAAACATTGAAAGAAAATGATTTACAAGATAGATGACATGATGTTTCTGAATTCTAGAAACATTACGATCGCAAGATCATCAAAGAAGCTGAACGATAAGATGCTAGAATCTTTCAAGATTCTGACTGAGATTAAACATGCATATTGATTGAAACTGTCATCGACAATGAAGATTCATTCAGAGTTCATCTTGAATCTACTACGACTGAATTCAAAAAATTCTTTGAAAGAACAATGAAATGAGTCGTCTGATTTTATAGTGATAGATGACGAAGATGAATGAAAAGTGAAGAACATACTGAACTTCAGACACTACAGAAGACGACTGCAATATCGTGTTAATTAAAAAGACTATGAGGTCAATCTACATTGATACAATGTTGATGAAAATGAGTTCAAAGATTGCTTAAAGATTATAAATAACTTTCATCAGAAGTATTTGAACAAGTCAAGTTAGAAATCGACTCAACAAGAATTGATTGATTGAACTGCAGCAATGAGAACATTGCTAAATGAAGAGAGAGAATAATGTTGCAAGCATGCATCTCTGTTATCTCTGATTAATCTGATTAGTCTAACATAAACTAGTATAAAGCTGTGAGTAGAGCTGTTGTTGACACGCTAGCGACCTAGCGTGTCTTCGTGAGTAAAACTCACGTCGTGTTGCATCTTCTTTCTACTTCAGCTTTGAACTTCTAGTTAAAATACACTCATATGATTCGCTCTATGCAGACTCATAACATTCATGAATTTTATTACGTAAGCAGTTTTCTATCCATCTTTGCTTCGCAATGATCATTAACAAGTTGCAAGAACAATCACTGTTGATTGTAAACATAAATCTTTCTTTATTCTGTTTTAATCATGAACAATTATATGTTGCATTGTTTAAAGTTACAGATGTATGAAGATTATTGATTCTGTTTCATTCTTTTAAGAATTCGTGTACTGATAACGTAGTTTATTCAGAGATTTTGTTATTTTAAGTATGATTGAACTGTAGTTTTCATTTCTATATAATGTATTAAATCATTGTTACGTTGAATTCATCTTTTTACAGCTCAGTGTTACAAGCGTATCAAGACTGATAAGACTGAACAAGACTGAAGTTCTAATCAATTTGCAGTGAACGCTAGTGAGTTCTCTGCGTAATGATTAGAACTAATCAACGAGCTAGTCAGGTTTGACTCAGATTTGACTCAATCTCTTTTTTCTTTCTCAACACTCTTTTCTTTCATCAACATTTTGTTCATCTACATCACATTCTTCTCATGTCACAAACACATTTCTTTCAAGTTTAGTGCAGTCTTTGAACATTACATAAATAGAAGCTTTTGTATCAATCTTCTTCTGTATTCTTAATATTCAGCTATAGCTATCTCTAAAGATCAAGCACTATCAACTCTGATCTTCATTGATTGTATTATCTAGACACAATTCTGACATTATATTAAGAATTCGTTAATCACATGATACTGATCTCATTATTCATTCAACATACTCATCTAGACAGAACAAGTCTAAAGAAATTCGTTTATCTGATGATTGATGATAATCGAAAGATAGAACAACACTAGAGAATTAAATAGAATCAACGACAAGACTGTTTGAATTGCTAGACTACTTATTGCTCATTAAGTACACAAAGTTCACTCAATTATGAGAATCATGATAAAGAATCTTCGTGAATTGCTCAAGAATCAAATTGATCGATAGATTCAACGATAAAGAATCTTCGTTGTTTGCTAGAAAATCAATCAAATCTCATCTTCTTTGTTGAAGATTGAATCTCATCTCATACGTCTTTCTTCTTCAATTATCAAGCATCATCATTCATTTGATTCTCTTTTCAAACAAATCTCATCATGTTTAGTCATTCATCTACTGAAGAGCGTTTCGAAGAATTTCGAAATCATTTCTTTCAAATCTCTGATGCTGATTCAACAAAATCATCAAGTGCTGTCTCATTCATTCATAAAGATGACGAATCATTCGCTGAAACAATAATACTTCTTGTGTTCTACGAAATTTGAAAGACTTGAAGTCTAGCTCTTGATGAAGAAACAGATCAACTTTACGAGTTAAATAAACAACAAGAAGATGAAATCAAAGAGTTGAAGACTAAACTTTAAGCTAAAGAAATCACTTCTTCTGATTTCATCTACTTTGAGCGTTCTAGATCTCAAAAAATACCTGATTCTTCGCTGTTTACTAATGAAAAGAACTCTATTTGAAAGAACTGATACGGAAAAATTCAGAATAAACTAGAGATCAACATCGATCTCTTTTCTAATGAACGAGTCAAATTGAGCTATATACATTCTAGATTATTCAATGATGCAGTTGAGATCACTCAAGCTAGACGCGAACGTGACTGTATTAATCTTTATAGAATCGTCGACGATCTTTTGAAAGAGCTAGCTCAGTTGTTCAATGACTTGAATAAGAAAGTCAACTTTTGTAAAGAATACTACAACTTAATTCAAGAGTTCAAGAAATTCAATGAATTCTATACTCAGTTTCAACGTTTATCTTTCTATCTAGACTATCATGAGAAGCAACTGATCGCTGATCTGAAAGATAAAATACACTCTCATCTTTGATTCATTTAAGTAGATCAACTAGTTCAATCTGATTCTCTAAAAGAAATTCGTTTTTATCTGATTCATTTGAATAATGATCAGCGAGTCATTCGAGAGATCAAGAACAAGATCAAACGCGTCAATAATCTTTCTAAAACTATCTTTCATAGAGCGACTGTTATCACTCAGTCAGTCAATCACTCAAAGTTTAATCAGCTAAAGTCGCGCAGCGCGATTTTAACTAGCGTCAAAGAAGCAGATATTCTAGTTGAAAGCTGTTTCATATGTCATAAATTCGATCATAGCTTTAAAGAGTGTCTCAATCGATCTACTAGAATCAATGCAGTGAACAATGAATATGATTACTTCAATTTCAATTCGAATTTCGATTCAAAAAACTAGTCATCTCTTCAAAAGTCATCAAAGAAATAAAGATTATATCTTTGTGCAAACTAGATGAAATTCTATCAAAAGAAAATTACTTTGAAAAGTCATTTCTAATTGATGCTTATTTCATCTTTCAGAATCGATCTTTCAGTCTTCGTTCTTTAATAGACAGTGATTCAGTCGTTTACACAATCATACATTCTAATCTAGTTGATAAAGTATGCGAGAAACTGAAAATTCAATTTATATCACTGACAAAAGAAAAGCTAATAAGAGATTATGATGAAAAGATATTTAAGAAGATCATCACTCATAAAATTCTATTCAATCTCATCATCGAAAGTCATAAGAAATTGACTGTATCAATGCTGATAGTTTATATCAATCATCATGAAGTCATATTGAGTAAGCTCTGAATGAACAAAAACAAAATATTATTGAATATGCAAAACGACGTCATTGTTTTTTCGAATCAATTGAATACTTCTATTTCGATTTTTTCAATTTCTCTCAATTCAAAGCACTCAAGTTGATCAAGATCAACTTCGTCTTCTTTAATCATTCACATTAAGATCTCTATGATGCTCAAACAATTCATTCAAGAAGAGTCATTCTCGATTTGAAGCATAAATGTAACTTCGTTCAAGACACTGTTGAATCATTCAAAGAAAAACAAGATCGAAGTCTTTGCTCTATTCATGATAAACATCAATAGAAAAATCGCGTACAATACTCAGTGCAATTTAAACGCTTTAAACGTCTCTTCAATTGATGAAACAACTCAGAATTTGAAAGATATTAAAGCGAAGCTGTCATCAAAATATCATGAGTTTCTAGATGTTTTTGATCGAGCTCAATTGAATAAACTACTCTCTCATCGCTTCTATGATCATAAAATCGAGCTCATCAGTGATTCAACGTCTTTTCGCTGTCGAGTCTATTGAATATTCTTTGTCAAACTTCTGAAAGTAAAGAAGTACTTAAACGAGAATCTGTCGAAGAGATTCATCACTTTTAGTCAGACTCTCTATTTCTTTCTCGTTCTATTCGCTCTCAAAGCAAATGAAGATCTTCGATTCTGCGTGAACTATCAAAAGCTAAATGTCATTTTCAAAAGAAATAGATATTTTCTATCGTTGATAGATGAGATCATTGATAAAATAGTAAATTGCAAGCATCTGACTAGATTGAACATCATATCAGCGTTCAACAAACTTCAAATGCATCTTGATAGCAAGAATTACATCACATTTATCACTGCTTTAGAAGCATATAAATACAAGATGCTATCATTCGAACTGACTAACGAATCAATCTCTTTTCAGCAATATATAAATGACATTTTATGAGACTTTCTGAACGACTTTTGTCAAGTCTATCTAGATGACATTCTCATTTATAGCAAAATGAGAAAGAAACATAAAGATCACGTCAAACTAGTATTGAGTCGACTACGCAAAGCTGAACTGCAGATGAATATTCGAAAGTGCGAATTCAATGTAGAAGAGACTGTCTTTCTAGAAGTCATTGTATCAAGACTAGATCTTCGTATGAATTTTAGTAAAGTGACAATCATAGTCAGCTGAATTATTTCAATCAATCTAAAAGAAATTCAGAGCTTCATGAGATTTGTTAACTTCTATCGTCGTTTCATTAAGAACTTCTCGAAGCTAGTCAAATCATTCACTCGACTGACTAGAAAGAATACATCTTTTGTTTGAAACGAGATCTGTGTTTAAATCTTTGACAATCTAAAGAAACAAGTCAGCTCGATCTCAGTACTTCGTCACTTTGATCTCAAACGACAAGCTATTCTGAAGATCAATGCTTTGAACTATGTAAAAGGTGAAATACTATCTCAGTACAATGACAAGAAAGTTCTTCATTCAATAATCTTCTACAGCAAAAGTATGATTCTCGCTGAAATCAATTATCATATTTATGACAAGAAATTGCTAGTCATTATTCAATGCTTCGAACACTGATGATTCGAACTGAAATGCATTGAACTACTCATTCAGATGTTCATCAATCATCAAGCTTTGAAGATCTTCATGAAAAACAAACAGTTAAGTTGACAACAAGTTAACTATCTGAACATTCTATCAAAGTTCAACTTTCAGAAAGCTATAACGTCATTTGCACAATCATATGTCATCTCATTCAAGAACGTCACTATGTTTTCTGTCATTGAAAAGATGATGACATCTCAGTCGAAGAAATGATTTGAATCATGCTATGAAACGTTGATTGACTGCATGATCTATTCAGTTCTATTGTTTTGAACAGAGACTCTCAATTCATATTGATTATGTGAAAAAGTCTTTGCAAGCGACTGAGAATCACAGCTAGTTTATTCACAGTCTATCATTCTGAGATCAATGATCAATCGAAACAAGTCAATCAAGACGTTGAACGCGAACTTAGAATCTATTGCAATTACATGCAGAACGACTGAGTCAAATGAATATCTATGATGAAATTCAGCGACAATTTCAATATCTTCTCGATCACTTCAATGATTCTCTTTTACTTCAATAAAGAATTTCACTCTTGAATGAGTTTTGATTCAGATACAACTGATTATGAAACAACTTGTAAACGACTTGAAGCTAGAAAAGCAGATAATATTGTCATTCAAATGAAAAAGCTACTGAACTTCAATCATCAACAATTGAAAAAGACGAAGCTGATCATCGAAGTTCAGATAAATAAACATAGATGAGACGTCATCTATGAAGTAAATGACTAAGTTTGACTATATTTCAAAAACGTCAAGACAACGAGACTCTGCAAAGATTTGAAAGACAAACAGCTAAATCTTTATCAAATCACTGTCAAAGTGAGTATCTTCTATCATTTTCATCTATCAGTCAGCATAAAGCATCTGCATTCGATGTTCAGCTCAAAGCTACTGCGATTGTGTTCAGAAGACTCTCTATCGAAACAGCATTCAGAATCACTCAGATCAATCACTATCAAAGATGATGAACACTGAAAGATAGATGATATATTGAACTTCAGACGCTATCGAGATTGAATACAGTACAAAGTCAAATGAATAAATCTAGATAGAAATGATGAATGATACTATGTCAATAAAGAAAAATTCGATGACTCAGAGAAAGTTTTGAACGAATTTCATAAGCTATATTCAAACAAATCGCGCTAAATATCGAAATAACTATCAACAAAAGCGAACAAATGAACTACATTCATGCAAACATGAATTTTCGAAGAGAGAAATAATGTTACGAACGTATCAAGACTGATAAGACTGCACAAGACTGAAGCTCTAATCAATTCGCAGTGAACGCTAGCGAGTTCTCTGCGTAATGATTAGAACTAATCAGCGAGCTAGTCAGGTTTGACTCAGATTTGACTCAGATATGACTCAATTTCTTTTTTCTTTCTCAACACTCTTTTCTTTCATCAACATCTTGTTCATCTACATCACATTCTTTTCATGTCACAAACACATTTCTTTTGAGTTTAATGCAGTCTCTGAACATTACATAAATAGAAGTTTTTGTATCAATCTTCTTCTGTATTCTTAATATTCAGTTATAGCTATTTCTAAAGATCAAGCACTATCAATTCTGATCTTTATTGATTGTATTATTTAGACATGATTCTGACACTCAGCACTAATGACTTTACATCACATCACAAGTAATTATTAGTTTGTATGATCTTTGCATCGAGCTTTTTAACTAACTACAGAACTTTATGAGCTAGCTATTGCTGCGCACAGCAACAACATGTTCTATCACAAATCTATATTGAATTGAAATTCATCACACTATCTTGCATCTAAATGTTATCATCTGCACAGACTTTTACTTCTCTTTATTAATATGATACTTTTCTTCAAGACTTGCAAACAGAAATTGCATGAATTGAAAAGACATTGCAATGATCTTTGTTTGATTTGCAAGAGTATTGAACATATCAAAAAGTTCTTTGAACAGATTGAAAATAATGTTGAATTCATCTGCAAAGTTTATTTCAGAAGCTTTGCACTTCTTCATGAAAATTGTACAGATTCTTAAAGTCTTTTCACTCTTAATATGAGTTCTTACTGTTGAGTTCAAATTCTGCATGTATTACTTTCTTGTCTTTATTCTTGATGAACTTTGAAATACATTTATGTTCAACTTTGATCTGATCTGTATAAATCAGCACATTATTAAACTTATTTGTACAAAAGTTGTACATACTCAATATTAAACTGCATCGACTTAATTCTTCTTTTGAAATCAGACAGATCACACACATTTCTTCAAAAAGCTTTGCAAAGAATTTACAACTTTGAAACATATTTAAGTCATTTTTGCAGATTTTGCATGCATCTAAATGTTTATGAAACAGTTTTGCACGACTCTGTAAAATGATTTTCTATACTATGTATTCATGCTTAAAGTTTTGTACAGATTAACAATATTCAGCACATATTCATATAAATTTGTACATACAAAGAATTTCATCTCTTTGCTGACTCAGTTATGACGAAGCTCAATATCGCGTAGCAAAAGCTGTGTAGCTATGTGCATGATTTTACAAAGATAGACAGATTTTCGACAACACTTCTCTGTCAATATTAATATCTCATGTTTTTCTTTCATATTGAGTGATTCAGTTGTTGTATCAACATGTTCGCCAAGTTCATACGAGTCTGCATCAGTTTTCAACAGTATTTTTATTTTAAAATCATCATTGAGAATCATTGCAAAGTTGTACAGATTTGTATGTTAAAGTATTGTTATGAAAGAATTTGTTCAGTTGTAAACAGTTTTAGAAAACTCATATTGATTAGTAAAGCTATGCACATCTTGATACAGATCAATTCTAGAAGTTGAAAAAACATGTAACTGTCTGCGTAATACAGCACAGAACAGCACAGAATCAATACAAATAGATTACATGTTTAATCAAATGTATAAAGACTTGAAGAGAATGAAAGAAGTGATAAAACTTCATTAAGTTAGCAATTGATTTGAATAAATCAGTACATCTTTATACATCTCTACAAAGTTTTCTAAAATTCAAAAGTTAAGAAAATCTTTGAAAATTTCAAAGCTGTAGAAAGCAAAGCTTTGCAGTTACTGTTAACTGTCTTGAAGCTTTCACATAAAAACTGTACAATTCAATACAGTACTAGAAAAGAAAGATAAACACTTGCACAAAGCTGCAAGCTCAGATGAACATCAGTACATAGTGATACATAGAAGCGAAGATCTGTACAGAGATATCATTACATGTTTGTACAGATAGATCTGTAAGAACTTATTGAAACAACTGTTGTAAAAGTTATGTTTGAAAAATGCAATAGAAACAAACTTATGTTCAGAATTAATCTCATGATTCATCGCAGCAATCTCAAATTCACTGCAAATGATTGTATTGAACAATACATCACAGTAAATACTTTTTCATACATGTTATTTACTACTTACTAAGCGTAAAGACAATTTTCATCGAAAATGACGATTTTCTCGTCTATATAGTACTGAAGCAAGAGTTCATTCTGATCGTTCAATGTCAAGTGTTACATCAGATGACTCAACATCAAAACTTTTCAATCTCGCACTATGTTTTTGACTGCGTTGACTCGTGCAAGTCGTTTTCTTTCGTTCAAACTAAAAGTCGTTGTATGTACATCAGATGATCGAAAATCATCTGATCAACGATTGAAATTTTCTTTCTTATCTGTTTACTCGATCTTCATTGTACGTGTATATATAAATCTTTATCTCTTTTTACGATTTTTTTTCATGTCTCAACGCATCTGTACTCGCTGTGCTCATAATCATTTCATTCATGAATTTTTTGTTTCTAATTCAACGTGTGTTTTGAATCTTTGTTCATCTCTGTTTATCGATTTACCTATTTATTTGTACACACTGTATGCTTCATACATGCTTCATAGCACATGCTAATTAGTTCAATAGAAAGCACTCTTCATGGCTTGATATCGAACGCTCTACCAAACTCTCTATCAAACGCTCATCAAACTTTCTATCAAACTCTCTATCAAACGTGCTAATTAGTTCAATAGAAAGCACTCTTCATGACTCGATATCGAACGCTCTATCAAACTCTCTATCAAACGCTCTATCAAACGCCATACCAAACGCTTTACCAAACGCTCTATCAAACCTCTATCAAACTCTCTACCAAACATGCTAATTAGCTCAATAGAAAGCACTCTTCATGACTCGATACCGAATTCCCTACCAAACTCCCTACCAAACTCCCTACCGAATTTCCTATCAAACGCTCTATCGAATTCCCTACCAAACTCTCTACCGAACTCTCTATTGAACTCTCTACCAAACGCTCTATCAAACTCTCTACCAAACGCTCTACCAAACTTTCTACCAAACGCCCTACCAAACTCTCTACCAAACGCTCTATCAAACTTCCTACCAAACTCTCTATCAAACTCTCTATCAAACTCTCTACCAAACTTCCTACCAAATTTCTATCAAACGCTCTATCGAATTTCCTACTAAACTTCTTATTGAGCTGTCTATCAAACTCTCTACATGCTTCAAGATACGCGTCGGTCGAACGCATAACACACGTCAAACAGTGCTTCAAACAATGCTTTCTACATGACTTTCTATCTCATTAGCTTCTTCATTGCTTTCCCTATTTACACCCCCGTTTGCTTCCCCATTGCAAAGCTTCATCGAGTTCTTCGTCTTATCTGTTTCGCATAGAAGAAAGAATTACATCAACCATTGTTATGAAGAAGAGCTTGGAATAACGATAACGGATTCCCTACTTCTCATTAACTTCCCCATTGACTTCCCCATTGGCTTCCCCATTGACTTCCCCATTAACTTCCCCATTGACTTTCGATAGACCACATATGAAGCACTGGGTATATTGCATATGAAGTACTGGGTACATCACATATGAAGCACTGAATATATCACATATGAAGCACTGAATATATCGCATATGAAGCACTGGGTACGCCACATATGAAGCACTGAGTACGTTACATATGAGGCACTGAATATACCACATATGAAGCACTGAATAGGTCACATATGAAGCACTGGATATATCGCATGTGAAGCACTGAGTACGTCACATATGGAGCACTGGATATATCGCATATGGAGCACTGGGTACGCCACATATGAAGCACTAAGTACGTCACATATGAAGCACTGAGTACGTTACATATGAAGCATTGAATATACCACATATGAATACGTCACATATGAAGCACTGAATACGTCACATATGAGGCACTGAGTAGATCACATGTGAAGCATGTATAAAGCACTGTATGACATCTATAAAGCTCTGTATGACATTCAGATCATGTACGAAGTGCGATGTAATTGATTCTACTGATTTCTACGAATTTTGCACTATTTGTGCATAATTAATAAAACGTAGTGCAAAGCAATTTCTATCGGAAATGGCGACCCCCTCGTGAACTTGTACTTTCAACTCATGAGGGTTAAATCAATTTTCCAAGAGGACTCTTTGACTATACTTCCGACCAGTCGAGGATGGGTCACGAGACTTGACTTTCGCAATCCCCCACCTCGATCCGCTTGCCTCAGTTCTCAGACGTGCCAACGTCGCTAAGCCCCTTCGGGTTAGCGCCCTGCTGACTTCGCAGCATACAGGGCCGTAACCCGAAGGGGCTTAGCGACGTTGGCACGTCAGA
>JAABUY010003355.1_pt1 | contig 17825 bp, 15 predicted proteins | sample 5560271 | NCBI WGS metagenome assembly JAABUY01 (sample SAMN10711886, study PRJNA513374) | rock metagenome | isolation source: Antarctica rocks | place: Antarctica: Victoria Land, University Valley
AGCCCCAACCTGCGGACAGCGCTGGCTGGTGTTGACTCTTCTTAGCTCTGCAAATACTTGGAGCAACAGTATTCACAGGTTCCCAGCCGGCACCACGTGGAGGTGAGAGTCGTCGCCGGCCCCCTAACAAGGGTTGTAGGGATATGTGCCGCTGAATTTGGAGGAGTAACCCTGCTGCCTTATGTAAGTGGTGCTCAACTCTACAGTACATTAACTTATTCTACCTCCCGCATTACTTGTATGGGAACAATGATTGTACAGCTATTCTTAGAATGTTGGCTCCAAGGAGCACATAGCAAGAATTTGTAAAAAATAAACAGTAAAATCTGTTTAAATTTTCTTCTTTCTAATCATCATTCACAAAATTGACTTCACTGTCTTTCTCAACATCATCATCATCACTGTCACTATAAGACATCCTCATAGTCTCAATTACAACATCAGAGACAATATATAAATGAATTTAAAGTGTGAAATGTCATTTAAGATCATAGCAGAGATCACAGAATATAGTTGAAAATATATTGAGAGAATGTAAAGAAATCTATAAAATTAAGAGTCAGTCACTGTATTTAAATTGTTTAAATTAAGAACATTAAGATTATTCACAATTACTATAACAGAGATAGATCTCAATCTAGAGAGAGAGATTTAATTTATTAACAATTAATATAGAAAGTACTCAATTTTCTTGAGAATTGATTCATAGCATATTTGAATGAGATGTAGAGATATATTTAATATAAATATGAAATTTAGATCAGCATTAATACTGTTAGTCTCATCATTAAATAGACTGACTAATCAAAAAAGTAAATAAGCATTTTCTTATTACTGTTACTGTCATTAAGAAAATGATTTTTAATGTTAAAAATAAGTCATTGAATGTTTTTAAAAGACTTATAATAACTGAATGATGCAGTTAAGTAGTTAACATGTTAATTAGTTAATCTTTATTGACAAAAATGTCATTAATCTTTATATTATAAACAGAAAGTTTGACTAAACTGTTATAAAGAAGTAAGCAGTCACAAAGAAGTTCTTTTAAAAAGAAAAGCACTATAGCATTTTTTCAGCATATATAATCAATGATTATATTGCTTGAAAGATCTATGAGAAGAAGATAAATAAGAAAATGTTTAATACTTTTATTTAAGAGAAGATCTTATCTTTATATAAATAATTTTTAGAGTTATACAGTGTTCTATATATAAATAATTGTGAAATACATCATTCAGAGATAAGTCTTCATACTAATATAAGTATTCTTGCTATTGCTATTGCTAATCTCAGTGACAGAAGCTTACAGTTATATATTATAAGATTAATATCATTTTTGTATTTCTTTTTTTTTATTTATCAGACTACAACTTTATCAAGAAGTTATTTAGTGAGCTAAAGATATGAATGTGAAGACATAAGACATTGATAAAGAGATTTAAGAATGAATTTTTAATATTTATTTATATGACTGTACAGAAATATAAGATAAAAGACAATTCAGAAAGACATTTTTGAAACAGCTTTATTAATTGTATATAAATATATTATTATAATGAATTAACTATCATTTCTCATTGTCTTTAACATTTACAATGCTTTCTGCTTCTTCTTAAAATTATAAATCTCTATAAAATAAGTTTTTATAATTGTTATATATCTTCTTTTCTTCTAATATGAATGTAAAACTTTCTTTAATTATGTTAAAAGGTGGCACCACACTAATAGCATAGCTATCGTGAGTTATATATCTAACACTCCCCCTAACCTGCGATCGGCCCGCAACCGACCCGCAGGTGTAAAGGGTGCGCACAGACAGCGGTTCAAACTTGCGACCTTTGGGCTTACTCCCTCACCATGGACTTGAACCACCGGCAGAGGTGGCCTAGGCGCTGTTTTATGCAAGAACAACTGCACTAACCTGGGCTCATAACCTGTTAAAAGGTGGCACCACACTAATAGCATAGCTATTGTGAGTTATATATCTAACAAATTATCATTTAAAATTAATTAAAATGCTTAATTCTCTTTATATCTGCTTAATGATTAGCTATATATCTTATAAATTATATATTTCTTTTAAAAGAATATCACAATAATTCATCAACTATGTCTTTAAAATAAAGTGTTTTCACTTAAATTAAGCAAAGAAGTTCTGCAGTTATGTTTTAAAATCAGTGCTCAAGTTAAGTAAACTGTTAATAAGTAATATTGCAGACAGTGTTGACAGAAATATAATAAAATATGTTTTTTATGAAGACTGTAAAGTCTGCAGTGAAGATGATAAAAATAATGAAGATAATGAAGATGATGAAGAAGATAGTAAAGACATGAACTGTAAAGAAAGCAATTAAGAAAAAGATAAAGAAGAAGAATATTGAGCTGAGATGTATAAAACATAATGCAGAGACTGAGAAGACTGCAGAGACTGTAAAAAAAAAGAAGAATATTATAGTGTTGTAATTAATGAAGTTAATAATTTTAATATAATCTCAACATTACTGAAAGAAACTGCAGAGATAAAGATTTCTGATGTTGATGTTGATGTTGATGAGAAAGTGTAAATTTGAATGAAATGAGATGATGAAGATGTTGTGAATATTGATGACATAAAAAAGAAAAAAAACAATATAATTAATAATAAGATTTTTTTCTTTAACTGATTAGCTGACATAATCTTTATATTGATGAGTGATGTATAAATTGTTACTTCATTTTTATTAACAGTCTTTATTTACATTTAAATAGCTGCAGAGTTGAGAATCTTATGAATGTTATTGTAGAGAAGACAGTAGTGATTATAGTTAAGATATATCTTGTTATTACATCAATAATAAATAACAATAACATTTAATGTATAATTAATGTTCTTTAAAGTCTTTGTACATTGATTTACATTTTTCTTATATATCACAGTAGCTGTTCTCTGATATTTATTAGCAAAGACATTAAAAATCAATGAAGAAAAAAGATAAATTTATATTTAATACTTAAATTTATTTTTCTTCTTTATAACTTCTTTCTTCATTAACTTCTTACTTATTTTAATGATATTCTCTGCTGTCTTTCTATTTCAGTCAGCTCTTATAATGATTATTATTTCTTTTTTCTTATTATTGTTTTACAATTTAACAAGATTCTTCACTTTCTGTTAATTATTTATGTCTCTAAGAATTACAGTGATCACAGCATTTTTCTTTGCAGCTAAATAATTAATTTTGACTTTTATTCAGTGTCTATAATAAAAGTATTTTCTCTCATTACAGTATTTCTTGATCACTGCTGACTGCTTAAGATCTTAAATTCTTTATATAAAGCTTTTTTTTTTCTCATTCAATTTAAAGACATTTAAGTTCTCATTCATCAATTTTCTGTTCAGATATATTGTATGAGACACAATATATTATATGAATGACATTGAATCTTTGTTGACAGCAACATTGAGATTGAGAATCTTAATGAGATCATCATCAAGATTCAGTGAACAGACTGATGTGAGTACTGATATAAATACTGATTTTTACATTACAGAAGACTTCTTCTTTACAGAAGAAGTCTTTGCAAGAATCTTTCATTTTATCATAGTGATAACAACAATGATGATGTTGAGAAAGGCAGCAAGATCAATTTTGTGAATGATGATTAGAAAAAAGAGAATTTAGACAGATTTTACTGTTTATTTTCTACAAATTCTTGCTATGCGCCCCTTGGAGCCAACATTCTAAGAATAGCTGTATGAGCAACACAGTCTATGCAGACTGATCACGGACGTCGATAATGACCCTTTTCATACTATCACTTGACCGTTAATGGGGTTTAACAAGCTATTGATGCATTGCTGACGCGATCCCAAAGGTATTAAGAGGCCGTTGGCCCTTACAGTAACAACGTTCCATTAATCGTACACCTTCAGCTAATCTGACACTTCTCACCCAGCTGAGCTCCTACCTTCGGCATCGACTATCTTGCAAATCACAACTTGCACTTTACCAGAATGCGTGCTTCACTCTCGACCCTTCCCACCGAACTCATCGTCCAGATCATTAGCTATATTCAACATCAAGCTCATCTTTTCAATCTCGCCCTTGTATCTCAGAGACTCCATGCCCTCACGACGCCCCATCTTTACAGAAACATATGTCTCAAGAGCGAGTACACAGGGGGCAGTATACAACACCTCCTCCCGTTCACGTTTCTCATTCTCCAAAAGCCGGGAATCGCATCTCTAGTCCAATCCTTTACTCTTGACTATAAAGATGAAGCGGCGGACCAGGCTGTACCGTGTTCGTGGCCCGCAGGCTCTGGGGAAGTCCACAATCTTCTGAAGCCCGTGATCGAAGCGGCAGCGCACTCCTCCGAAGAGGAGTCAGAACTATTCGATCTCATCCTCCACGAGAGGATCAAGGACATGGCAGTCTTAGCTCTACTCCTCCCGGCTCTACCTAAACTCCGCCGGCTGCACATGACGATCAACTTTTCAGACGACGACGAATATCTCTCACCTCTATTCCAACGCGTAGCTACACGTCAAAAACCATTCGACACCCATCCTGCCTTCACCGAGCTTACAGACATCAAGATCGAACGTCAGCATGAACATTATGATTGCAAACGTCCAGAAACCTTCCTCGCTTGCTGCACGTTACCCGCTGTGGAGAGGATTTACGGCCGCCGTATGGGGACCGACCTAAGAGTGCTGCGCCCACTTATGATCCAGCTCCGGGATACGTCTCTGCATATCATTTTCATTGAAGTCCGCGCCAGGAACATTGGTTCGACAGCTATCTCACAGGTCCTCATCACCAACAAGAAGCCCGATTGGGTCGTCTACACGGTCGGTGATGATTGGCTTCCCGCTGATACTGAAGCGATCCGCGACGCGCTTATGCCGCATGAAGAGTGGTTAGAGGAGTTGTGTCCAGATCACCGAGAGTTCTCTGATCGGGACGACGAAAATTATGAGCCATGGCTGGATCTTTTGATGAATTAAAGAATCTGAAGCACCTCAAGATCGCCTTGGCGTATCTCTTCGCTGAGCAGTGCTCCTGTCTTGCATTATCTCTTTGGGTCTGGCGATGTTAAGAGGGCCTGGGGAACTGACAAGATGGTGGACTGGGGGGCGTGTACAAATCATCAGATGGAGTTAAGAACAATGTTGAAGATTCCGCATAGGCCAAGGGGGGATTTGATGGGGTTCTAGGGCTCTTTTGTATCGTGAAGTTGTTCTGTAGCTTGTCTTCTCTGCAGGGAGGGAGATAGATCCACTTCTATAGTGAGTGTTTATGCGCTGAAAAGTTCGGCAACATCCCCTTTGCAAGATCAACCATCAATGTGACTAGACCTGATGTGACCTTCGCTGTCAACTTCAATCTGGGATTCTCGGGCCACTAAGATAATCACCTCTAGAACGAGGCACGATAAAGTAGCTTGGAACGTAGATAGAGTATAGAAGGAAAGACGGAAGTCTGAGGAGGAATATACGAAGGATAAGATACCTTACCTGAAATGGAGGAAGCCTTTTGTACCTTACCTATGTGGCTTAGTCTTGGAGGCCCGAGCTTCGATGACAGGGTACCAGGCACTTCTACGCCAGCCCATCGTCCTTGCTCTACCCTAACTCAACAACAACTCAACAACATAAGTCACGCAAGACAATACGCGATTCTAATGTGAATCTGGCTATGATGTGAGGTCGCCTTATATGGCTGTGTAGACCTAAACTACACTATGGACTTATGCCGGAGGTATTACACCAAGTAACACCCCGTGCCCGAGCGCTATCAGGTATCAAGTCCACGCAGAAGGTGACCAACTCCGTCGCTATATGCAATAATCTCTCATGGGAATCATCAATCGGTTGAGTCGTAACTGGCGACCACTACCGGATTGGAATATCCCAATTCCCTCCTGTCCCATCATCGTCCTCGTCATCCAACTCATCGCTATCCCATTCGTCCTCTTCGTCATTCTCGACCATCTCCAGAAATCTCTGCAACCCCTGTCGAGCAGGGCCACGCACATCGCCGCCTCGCCCACCGCCGCCGCCACCACCTCCCGCTGCAGGCACGTTTCCCACGCCGGCTGGTCGTCGACGACGATTACCTGCGTCTGGATTGACGCGACGTGGTATGCCACGCCCTTGCTGAGGCTGTATTGCAGCAGCCGGAGGTTCTACGCGTCGTCGCGGGTTGACCACCACCGGTGGCAGAACGACGCGAATCACCGGAGCAGCTCTAGGCGGTGCAGGCGCTGGTGGGGCAATGCGTGGTACTGGCTCCTCATCACCTTCAAACTCAGCGGTCTCATCCTCCTCCTCCCACGCCAATAGATTATCATGGTCTTGATCGCCGTCTTGCGGCCCTCCGCCGAAGCCCAACCCGACGCCCTCGCCTCCGTCACCGCCTTCCAACTCCCATAGTCTCATGTAGCAAGGTGATTTGGGTGTGTTGAAGTGAGTGTAAGGGTTATCCTCGTCCAGCCACGCGCTGCACAGGTAGCAAAAATGCGTGTTGCACTTGAAACAGACCATGTGGTTGCAACCCATCGTCTTTTGCGCCGGTGCCATACATGTCGGGCAGGGAGTGGTGTGCAGTCGCATGTACTCTTCAGATGCTTTCTCCTCCGCAGTAAGCTCAAACTTCTTTCGCGGAAAACAGCGTGCGAATTCGCCATGCCAACCCGATTTGCAGACGCTACAGAATGCGAAGGCGCAATCTTCGCAAACAGCAAGACGTTCGCTGGGTGGGGGTAGCGTGTCTTCGTTGGCATTCCGATCGTACTGCTGTTGCTCTTCCTCATCTTCAGATGCAGATTCGACAGTTTCGATTCCATCCAACTTTGGATATTTCTTCGAGCGGGCCGCACCTTGACACCACTGTCGTGGGCAATAAATCGTGGTTCGGTCAGATTCGAGTTTCTTCTTCCGCTTCAGCTTGACGTATCGTTGCACAATCTCCTGCTCAAGAGGGATCTGTAGCAACTCGCTAGGACTGAGCGTTCTATCTTCTTTGGTTTTCTTTTTCTTCCGGGGTGTTGTATTAGTACCTTGTGCATCCGTAGTTGGTTTAGGATCTTTCCCGCAGTCAGGAGCAAGACATTTGACCTGTGATATGTCACCTTCGGCGATGGAGGTTTGATAAAATTTTTGAAGACACGTCACACAGAACACATGTCCGCATTGCATCATACGGTGACACATCGATCCTTTCTTGGGTTCTGTGCGGAAGATCAGCCAGATCGCAGGGCATGTAACACAACAGGGAGTAAACGTACCTAAACAAACGCCGCAGTCAAAGGTTTCTTGCTCAAACTTCTCCCGTCTTGTCTTGCTATCAAAGTCTAATAGAGCTATCTTCAGATCCTGAGGCACTCTCAACGGCTCTGTGAGATCGAAGCCAGACTCAGCAGCTTGTTGTAAGTGATCAATATAAGCGAAGACCACCTGATCTCTACCCAGATCCTCCCATAGTGTCGCTCCCTGTTCTCTGAGATGCCCTAACACATCCCTCGGCAGCCACGACAGATTTGTTGCAACATAGAACACGGGAGGCTTCTCCGCAGGATACCCATCTTGAAGTTCGATTTGTAATGAGAGCGGTGGTAGATGTGAGAGCTGATGGATATCCTTGACTGCTCCGGCTATGGGACCAGTCTGGGTTCCAGCAGCATCTCCTGTCGCGTCGCCACCACTGACCCGGTCGGAGGTTGGAGGCGTCAGCACCGTGGGTGGCGCGCCATCGGCGAGTGGAGGAAAGACCACGGCAAGAGGCTTTGCCGGTGAGACCGGGATGTCGATGGAGGCGCGAAAAGCATTCGTAGGATCAACTACGAGTTCAGGAAAGATGGCCGTAATGGAGGACAGCTCGATTGCACGCTCATCTTCAGGGTCATCGGCCATAGAGTGTCAGGGCGGCGGCGGGGTGAGACTAAATTTGAAGGTAGACTCGCTCAGCTAAGAGCAGTCACAAAGGAGTATAGTCCCACTGGGGCAAAAGTTTGAAAAAGTAAAGCCAAAGTCAATAGAAGAGTCTCGAAAGCTGCTCCGGAGAGATGACATGGTAAGTTATGACTCGCATTCTGTGCGCGTTATCGAACAAGTCTTCGAGAGCTGCTTTTCGCCTCGGGAGTAGCCGACAAAGCGGCGTTGCATATCGATTGCTGTCACGCTTCCCCCAGATTCTACGGCAACATCCTCTTACTTAGAGCCAACCTAATATGACGCTCATGGATGAGGCGCCACTGGCGTCGCTGTCGCTAACACATGTGCACTACGTACGGATCACCTCAAGGTCATTCAGCTCGCTTTGCTAATCATGCAATGTCTTCCGCCAACAGAACCCTGCCGATCCCATATCCTACCTCTGCGCATGGCTTGCCCTGGTACCTCAAGGCCTCTGTGTGGTCTACATCACCTTGATATGGGCAACACGCGAGATTGAGATCTTACTGCTATTTGCTGGACAAATGGGCTGTGAAGCACTCAACTTTATCTTGAAGCGGTGGATCAAGGAGGAACGACCCAAACGTGTGTGCCAACGTGGGGTGGCTGTGGAATGCATGTTGACTCGGTGGCAGAAATGTACGGCAAAGGCTACGGGATGCCGTCCTCGCACGCTCAATTCGTAGCCTACTTCTCCGTATCCCTGGCGCTCTTCCTCCTCCTCCGACACGTCCCGCATCCGTCCGCGACTCGTACGCCTAGTTCCTTCTCAGAGAGGTTCCTTCTTTCCGCAACCGCTGTGCTTTGCGCTGGCGCTGTTGCAGGAAGCCGGATATATCTAAGCTATCATACACCGAAACAGGTCTTTGTGGGTTGTGCCGCCGGAGCTGCGTCTGCTGTTGCATGGTTCTGCATTACGGCGTGTATGAGAAGATTTGGCTTGGTTGAATGGCTGCTAGACAGTAGAATTGCATGTATGTTGAGAATGAGAGATTTAGTCGTCGATGAGGATCTAGTCGATGCTGGGTGGGAAAGATGGGAAGCTCGAAGGAAGTACAGACAGATTATGGCAAATGGTATTGGAAAGAAAATCCAATGACAAAAATCACTGTTTCAATTCAAGATTGTGAAGTTCTAAACGAGGTACGTATGGCTCTGATGGATTGCAATTACACACTGCGAAGCTGCCCTCAGCGGCGAGTCGAACATTTTCCAGCCCCATAGACATGCCGACAGTTTCTGCCTCATGAACTAACTGTGTGAAAGCGGCCTTATTGACCGGATCGCTGAATCAAGAGTCACCAAGCATCAGCAAGCCATGTGAGCTGCGTCAGTCGACAGTGACCTCTGGTACCACGCTCTTTCAGATGCGCTTGTGTTCAAGCTTGTGCGCTTCCATTAGCTTCTTCAAATCTTCGCAACACCCGTGTCACATTCTACGCAACAGTTAGCGTGAGATGACCGTGACGTGCTCAAGTTGAAGACTGACCGTTCCGTCGCTTTCGAGCTAAAAGCACGTTCCGATGCCTTCTGCCGTAACGTCGTGGACGGGATATCCTCCGTACAAGATACAGGTCACATGCACGTCGCTGCGCTACTCACAGTGCGAGAAGCGGATCCTGGGTACTATTCGTGGCCTTGCTGGGTTGCTCCAGTTCGTAGCTGAGGACCGTGTGGTCATAATATGTCAACATCAAGCGATAGCGCCGTGAAGACTCGACACCCCGCCATGATTCTTCTCGGTCGTTCCCATGAGAACTGCCACTTTCTCCACTTCCGAGCACCAACTCACGGCCCTGAATCGGTCCGACCGCTATGCCGAGCAAAGGGAGATCTGGACGGTGTCCGAGAACCTCTTGCGAATGGAAGGGAAGGATTGCGTCCAGCCGGAATGCTAAGGTTTTGGTAGACGCCATTCGTGTCAGTGTCAGTAACGCTACCCTTCCAGCTTGTGTCGCAACAGCTACAATGCCAAGCTCTGGTATCTGCGCAAGCATGTTGAGCCGGCCGTATCGATCCAGCCACTGAAGGTCAGGTGGATAATTTTGCAGAAGAGGTTTCTCCAGTGCTACGCTAGGGTCTTTCATAGGATTCCGAAGGAATCTGATATCTATCTGTGAAGTGTGGATGACAGCGCAGCGCGGCCAGTTGGGGTCTGGCACCTTACCGGGGGTAGCCATAGCGACCTCCTTGCGGTATGGAGAGACTGTGACCGGAGGGCGAGGTGTCGAGGTTCCAACTTGAGTAGGAACGTCATAATTGAGCGATTGTGGAGGCATATGTTCTTGAGCTGTAAGTTGCTCTGTCCCTGGCAGGGCATCTGTGTCATCGGAGTCGTGGACCAGAAAGAGGTTGGACTCCGTTCCAACATCATATCCCTCATTCAGGGGTGATTCGTCGAGATCATCTAACATACCATCCGAGTCAGACATCCCTTCGTCATCCTCATCATCATAGGGTTCAGCTAGTGGTACCACCGACGGTGTCGAGGGATTCCACTTGGAGAAGCTTGCGTGCCAGAGTGACGAGTCCTCTACATCTGCACGGCTGGCCGAGATGTTCAAAAGACCACGTTGGCGTTCCGGGACACATCCAAATGTCTCTCGAGGGCTGTTCGTAAGCCGGAAAGCATGCGTATCGACACACATCACGCCCCAACCGTGGGTTCTAACACACTCGGCATCAATCTATGATTTCTTTAGGATGCAGGAGATCATAAGTACCTATATCGATCCAGCCATACGCCTCTGGGCCCAGGGGACGTAGGCGAGTTTAAGAACCGGTGCAGACGAATCTCTTCCCGAGACCAGATGTCCCATACGTTCATGCAACCGTCGATGTCGGTGCTGATTAACCAGCGGCCCTCTTTATCGTCATGCGTGTTGCAGAACGCGACGTTTGGGATGTTGACTATATGTCCTCCCAGTACGATTCGAATGTTTTGGTGACGTTGATTGGATGAAATTGTCTCATGCCTTCCTGCTACGGTTCTCCAGGACGTGTGGTCCGACAAGTGTTCAAAGGCTGGGGTAGCATCCTCATCTTCTGAGTCCACACTTGCACCTGAGAGGGCAAAGGCAAATACTGTAATCTCAGTTGTATTGGCACTAACGGCAATCATCCTGCTCGTTTTGTGCATTGCAAGACCCCAGGCACTCATACCAACATTCTCGTTGAAGAAGGGTCTGAGATTCTTGTCATCGTTGTAGCCCATCTCGATGTGAGTGTTCCGCCGCTCGAGCGCGTTGAACACAGCATCGGTGCGATACGCCAAGACGTCTCCATCGTCGCAGACACAAGCAAGGATTTCCTCGTCCCCCAAGTCGTCCACTAAGATATTGTTCACGGCATGAGGATGTCTGGGATCGATGTATCCTGTAAGACTGGGCTTCGAAACAGGAAGAGTGAGAACCAGCTCCGGTCGGTTTGGGAGCGCTTGAGTCGGAAACTGGGGTTTGTAAACGTAGATTTGATTGCGATATGCAACGAAATACAGGTTGTAACGCTGAGACAGCGCGGTCTGATTGACGCAAGCTTTAATGAACATCCCACTTCTCTTGAGTGCAATAGATGCTTTACCAAGTTGTTCCTCCAACGACAGAACTTTGGAGATTCATCATACCCCGCTCTAGTCACTTCTGTTAGATTTCAACTGCACATCAGTGATCATCTCTGAGTCCCCTACATTGGGAACTGACAAGAATGTCAGTACGCGGGGCTGACGGACGACGTCTCTGGCTCTGTAAAGTTACTTACCCTAGTATTTCCGCTCTGTACACCACATGCAGAGATGGAGATTCCTGTGAAGCCCCTCCCCTCACCCTCCATGGCAGTTGGCAATGCTTCAAGCTGCAGTTTACCCAGTCATGGCAGTGGATAAGGTAAGGTAAGCTACCTTACCTTGGGTGGGTGAGGCAAGCTCCGGATAACATTTAAGCTAGCGTGGAGCTTCCGTAGCTTGCCCGGATTATTTCGGCCCGGCGGGGTGGCCGGAGATAACGATGGCGATAAGTTTTTGGAATGCCCGCATGTTACCTTATGGATCATGAAAACACCAACATCTCTCTACTACCGTAATACTACTGTCGAATATCACCTCTACGCAAACTGTTGTCCAGAAGTTTCCGAGGCATCACAATGGCTAGTCCTCCAGGGGACAAAAAGGACATTGTCATTATCGGTTCGCCACCTATCCCCCTTCTACAGTACCACCGTCTGGCAGCGACTTGATCGATACTGAAGTCTGACGACCTTTCTCAAGGGGGTGGCATAATCGGATGTACGTCCGCATACTTCCTCACGCGGCATCCCTCCTACGATCCCGCCCGTCACACCATCACTCTCCTCGAAGCCAGCAAGGTCGCAGGTGGCGCATCCGGCAAAGCGGGCGGTCTCCTCGCCCTATGGGCGTACCCCAGCAACATCGTGCCCTTGAGCTACCGCCTGCATGCCGAGCTCGCAAAGGAGCATGGCGGAGATCAAAGATGGGGCTATCGACGCATACATTGCGGGCAACTGACAGCGAAGGGACGAGCCCTCGGCACAGGAGATGGCAAGAACGGAAAGAAAGAACCCGGGGACTCGATCTCACTGCAAAAGAGGAGTAAGCAGGCCATCGGCACTCTGAGAGCAGCAGGCATACCTCAGGACCTCGACTGGTTCGCCGCAGAAAGCGTAAAAGACTACGACGAAATGGGCGGTCCCGACACCACGGCACAAGTGCACCCCTACCAATTCACCACGGCCATGGCCCAGCTGGCCGCAGAGAAAGGCGCCAAAATCATCCTCGGCGCCGTCACAACCATCCACCACCCCTCCAACGCCGTCCACGCCGTCACCTACCTCGACAACGAAACCCACCAACCCCGCACCATCCCCGCAACCGACATCATCCTCGCCGCCGGCCCCTGGACGCAATCCATCTACCCCCCAGCCCCCATCTCCGCCCTGCGCGCCCACAGCGTCACCATCCGCCCCTCCCGCCCCGTCTCCGCCTACGCCCTCTTCACCGACATCACGCTCCCCCCCTCCGTCGGCGCTCGCACCAACGAAACCCTCCGCGCGACCACGCCGCACGCCAAGCGCGTCACGCCGGAGATCTACGCCCGCCCCAACAACGAGGTCTATGCGTGCGGCGAGGGCGACACGCTCGTGCCGCTGCCCAAGACGACGGAGGACGTCGAGACGGACGACGCGCGGTGTCGGGATATCGTCGATTATGTGGCGTCCATCTCGGATGAGTTGCGCGATGGTGAGGTCACGGTCAGGCAGGCGTGTTATCTTCCGAACGTGGATGCTCCTGGTGGGGGGCCGTTGGTCGGTGAGACGGGGGTTAAGGGGTTGTTGTTGGCGGCGGGGCATACGTGTTGGGGGATTCAGAATGGGCCGGGCACGGGGAAGGTGATGAGTGAGTTTGTGTTTGAGGGGGGGGCGAAGAGCGCGAGGGTGGGGAATTTGGATCCGAGGAGGGTGTTGTAGGTTGGTTTTGGTGGGTTGAGGCGTGGTGTGATGGGCGGTGGGAGGATGTGGGACGTACAAGCGAATTAGGAGGTCAGCTTGGTTTCACTAGTTTATGACATTCATGATCAAGAGAGTTCGAGAACCAGATTTTGAATCTCCCTAGACACTTCTCGGGATACGAGAGTGGGTATCAATGTTGAATATGATGATGCCCTAAACACAACGACCCCCACTCCTCACCAAGCGAATACTCGACCAGAACACCCCTCAAGTCATCGGCCCCTGCGCGAAATCCACCAAATAGCTAGCCAACCTCTTCACATTTTCCACCGGCACCGCATTATAATTACTCGCCCTTATCCCCCCGACACTCCGATGGCCCTTCAAACCCTGCAACAATCTCTTCTCCGCCCCCGCCAGAAACTCCTTCTCCCGCGCCGCATCCCCCCCATGCACACGAAAGCAGATATTCATCCTGCTCCGAACGCTCTTGTCCGGCACGACCCGATACACCTCGGGCGAGGCGTCAAGTATATCGTAGATGATCTTAGCCTTCTCGTCCGCGACGGCCTGCTGGCCGCCGACCTTGGCGTCACCGTAGGTGCGCAGGATGCGGCGCATCACCTCGCCGGCGATCCAGACGCTGAAGATGGGCAGAGTGTTGTAGAGGGAGGAGTTCTTGGCGATGGTGGCGTAGTCGAAGACGATGGGCGGGCTCCAGACGCCGACGGCGTGCAGGAAGGAGAGAGGCGGGAGGGTGGTGAGGAGGTCTTTGCGGATGATGACGAGCGTTAGGTCTGTCAGGCCGATGTTCTTTTGCGCTCCGCCCTAGATTGTGTCATGGTCGGCGTTAGCAAGGGGCGCGATGGTGATTAGGGGGAAGACGGGAGGGGGGCGGGGTGGACGGACGAAGATCACGGCGAACTTGCGCACGTCGACGCGCCGGCTAATGAAGTTCGAGCTCATGTCTGCCACGACGAGCCGTTCCTCGTCTTGCAGGACCGCAGGGACTTCCGGGAACTCCACTCCGTCCACCGTCTCGTTGTCGCAGTAGTAGACGAACGCAGACCCCTTCCCGCCTTGTTTCCTCGTCGGCGTCAACTCCCACGTCTCCTCGGCCGGGATCTTGCCAAACTTCCCATCGTTCGCTTTGCGCGCATCCAGCGCCACATTGACGGAGTCCGACCCGAGCGGCTCCAGCAGGCGGGCAGCCTCTTGCGACGCCTTGAGCGACCACGAGCCCGTAACCAAGTAATCGAGTCTCAGCTCCTCCTGCACTTGCTTCCGGACCCTCTCCAGTACCTTCTCCGCATCGCCGAGCTCTTTCTCCGCTTCCCGTCTCCGTTGCTCCACCCACACGGCGACGAGATTGTGCACCGTCGAGCTGAAACCCCCACTACCCCCACCATGCATGAACAGGACGGAATACAAGTCTTCGGGGATGTCGAGGAGATCGACGAGGCTGGCCGTCGTGTCGGCGAGGATCTTGGTGGCGGTGGGCGAGCGGTGCGAGATCTCTGCGAGGCCGAGACCGGTGTCTTCGTAGTTGAGGAAGGCTTTGGACCCTGCTTCTAGGACAGGGGTGGGGAGGGGCGCGGGGCCGGCGCCGAAGTAGGCGACTTCTTCTCGAGTCGGCATCGTGGGTAGGTACGGATTCAGGAACGGATCGCAGATGGCTGATGGCTGATGGCTGATGGCTTTCTTACTTATTGCGATTGCTCGCCGTGAGTCATAGCCTGGGTCTGCAGACGAAAGGTGTCAATCTTGATCGGTCTTCAATTGAAAGACAGCCTTCAGCGACGGAGCACTCTACAGTTGGTCGAGTCGTCGGAGGCGCTCCAGCAATTGTAAACGCGATGAGTTGACGTCATAAAGTATGTAAAGCATGTCGTGCTCTCGCTGACTTTGAAGACTGCAAGGTGTTGCCGACTTCGGCCTAAGATATGTACGATGCGCGTATGCCGCCCTTGGCTAGGTAGTTACAGTATGTATTACCTTGCCTTATTACACATATCGAAGATACTACCTGTATCATACTCAAAGTACTTTCCCTCTTATTATTGGGTCATCATTCCGTAAATCTTTCTAGAATCGGTGGTATTACGAGCATGATGGTGATAGGTTGAATCCGCTTGCAAAGCAGGCCCCATGCCCTTCCTCAATGCTGACCCGGTTGCCGCCTGCATGAGTCGCGGCCGTGCCATGAGTTTCACTGAGGAGCAACGCGGAGAAAGCCAAGGCAAACAAGAGAAATTTGGTATATTTGTATGTGAATCTAAGTCACTGAACGCCTTCAATATACGCTCCGTTTGCGGTGGTATCAGCCCATAGCCCATAACCCTAGCCCTTATTCCGTATACCTGCAACCAATCCATTAAACTTCTAGTGCTTCCCTCGACGTTGGTTGACTATGACTCCCATCAAGCTGGGTTCCATGTGGACTTTCGATTGGTATCATTTCATTCCGCTCACCCTCTGTCCACACATCGATGTTGAGAGAATGCCCGACGCGGGTTATACTAGACTCGATGGATGGCTTGATCTTTGGGTCGTATCGATAATGGCGATTATCGTCATTTAAGTCGCTACCATCCGAGTTCTTCTTCATATATGGGAAGACTCGTTGTTCGTGTATGGGTTCGGCACTGGCACTCTTGCCTCGTTGTCCGAAAAACTGAACATACAAGGGTCTTAGGGTAGGCAGGCAGCCACACATGATGATGAGAAACGTCTCTGCTCTAATGCGAAGCCATCAGTCTCGGAAGGGGTCGATCCTGGAAGGGGTACTCACCCGTTCCATAAGAGTAGATCATATGTCGCCCCTGAAAGACAGTCAGTAAAACGAGACCGGTGGTATGTATGTCTGACTGGACGTACACGTAGAGTCAATTGATTGGGACTCGTATAGTTTGGACGCCTTGACAGCGCCACTGATTCCCGCCCTATGCGCCGTCAGTTCACTGCCATTCCGCGGCTGACGCCTTGTGAGATCCTTACAGGACACCCATGCCTGTGAGAACAGACAAACCGACACGTTTCTTGACACTCACTTTCAGATTCCAGAAGATCGAGATGGGTAGGATAGCAAAAAAAAAGTCCATAAGCACATTCCAACCTGATGTCCCGGCGTCAGTAATTTCTTGAGATTCTTCAGCGAGGTGTATACATACCAGAGGCAACTATCGTGACATCGGTTATAATGTAAACATCCCAGCACGTATATGGTATAAATGGGTTCCAGGCTGCTGCCGTAGGAGAACAATTCACGAAGAGTAACACTGAATTCAAGGCGCTGATAATGAACGTAGAGACAATGGTGAACCAGAGGAAGCGTTTACGCCACACAGTTACTGCCATAATCCTCAAGACAAGCAAAGCCACGGAGATCCTGCCAATAGCAATACCCATGATGGCGAATGGCTGACAGATAATGAACAATCTGTTGACTTTGATGATTCCGTCTTGACCTTTGTCTAAAGCCAGGTAGTAAATGTGTCTGCAACCTCCGTTGAGGACCATGAGCGTTCCTGTTACGGTCGCTGCTAGCAGTATCAGCTGTTTCGCGCCGTCAGCAACTCGACATACTTCGATTGACCACTTACAGTCACTCACCACTGCGAATGCCATCGTCCAGTCGTCCGGGCCTAAAGCATGGATTTTGATCCGTGCCCAGAACCTCAAGCCCATGAGGAAGAAGCACACAACGAGAAAGGTCCAATACACCCCGGCGACTGTGCTGCCTCTGTCTCGATCACCATCTGAAGGGGGAGATTTCAATATGGCGTCCATAATGCAAGGTAAAATGGTTGAGAGCTCCAGCACACGGCGGATTTTATAGAGGCCTTACCGGTGGCTCTCTGACAATCCAGAAGAGAAGAGACCAGAAGGAATAATCATCTCTTCTATCAAGCGGATACATTTGCCCGTGAGGTCACCGACTGGTGGGGGCTGACAAGCACCTCGATATGAAGGTTCGGTTCAGCCTCGCTGCATGGGAGGGTCTGACTTTGAACATATTGAGCGACAAACCCCTCCATGCCGTAGGGTGCAGGTACTTGTTCCCTCTTGAAAGCCATAAGCATGGCAGGCACATGGCGTCCAATAGAGAAGCTTGAATAATTGGTTGTCTAGGCCAAAGAGGCATTTCTCGTGTCGCACAGTAGAGAGAAAACGCAGTATTGGAGGGCTAGAGAGGGTGTCAGCAAGGTATCGATAGGTGTGTCCACGGCGTAGTTCGACATGCACTGTCCAGCAGTTGATTGTATAATGCTCCGCAGGATCATCGGTATGTAAGATAAGTAGGTAGGTAGGTAGGTAATTTATTCCGCCCGGAGGCACTACGCCTAAAGGGCTCTAGCGCTATCATCCTGTCAAAACTATTGCTACGTCCATGTCCCACAAAAAGCCCTTACTGAAACGTCTTTTT
>JAABUY010003356.1_pt1 | contig 17825 bp, 29 predicted proteins | sample 5560271 | NCBI WGS metagenome assembly JAABUY01 (sample SAMN10711886, study PRJNA513374) | rock metagenome | isolation source: Antarctica rocks | place: Antarctica: Victoria Land, University Valley
TGTCTTTGTCCCGGGCTGTGTGCCACACAAGGGTCTCGCTCAATGCATGTATAAGAGCACCGCCCGGCTCCGGTTCTGGGTTTCCAGCATTGCCCGGAGGGTTGCTTCTGTCTGTGGCGCGCAGTCACGTGGCTCACACAAAGTGTCCTCAAGCTGAAGAGCTCTGCTGCAGCGTATCTGGCAAGCCCTGGGTGGGTGCCACGCATGTTTATAAAAAGAGGCACATCCCTCTCATGTGCCATGTTTTATAAACAAGGTAGCCGAGTGGGACGTTGCAGCTAGTGTGGCCTGCTGGCATCAAACACAAAAGGGTGTGCGGGGCATTGCATGTCTGCTTATGCTTGCGGGTCAGTATGTGTGCTTGGCGCCGTTCTGCACTCCAGTGCGTTGCCGTGCGCGCCCAGTGTGCTGCAGCGACTTGCAGAGCATGGCGTTGACCAGCACTGGCCATGGACTGCTGTGGGTGCATTGAAGCGCACTGGTGATCATGCCTGCAAGCGCCATGCCCAGCCTGCGCATGCACTTGGATGTCACAGGTGCATCTGCATGTATTTGCAATTGAACAATAGGCATAGCACCCATGGCACACTTCATCGAGCTCTGTACTGCACACTCAACAACATGTGTTCACACTGCCCGTTAAACGTCAAAGCATGTTTAAGCATGGACAAAGCAATGGTAAAAGCATGTGCACAGGCCAACATCAGCGCATGCTGCTGTTAGCAAGCACAGTGACCCGCCAATGCACAACGCATAGGCATTTGCAGCAAGAGAGCACAGGCACAGCCTGAAAGCCATGCATGCCGCTCTTGCTGCCAGGCCCAGTGAACATATCTGTGCAACTGTGTTAGCAGCAACCTGGCTCTGAGCAGACATGCCCAGGTGGCCACACAGGAATGGACAGCAAAAGCGCGACAGCCTGTGCATGCAGACCAAACGCTGATGAATGGCGCATAAACAGCAGGAAAGCAGAAGCTCGGGCTATCCTGGCCACAAATCACGCTGAGATTGAACATGACACGACGGAATGCAGCAGCACAAAAAAATAGCATTGATGTACACATGCTGTACATGCGGGACCACACAGGCTCCTACCAGCGCTACAGGCCCGGGTTTGCGGGCGTGGCCGGAGGGAGCGTCCCCTGCACGCCCTGGGCGGCCGCTGCGCTCGGCAGCGGCTGCGCTGCGCTCGGCAGCGGCTGCGCGCCCAACGTGGACGCCTCCGTCTGAACGGTCGCCGCCTGCGCCCCCGGTGCGCCCCCGCCAACCGCCGCGCCCTGCCCGTACACGGGCACAGCCTGCGGCGCGGCATATCCGGCAGGGTACCCCGCCCCGGCTGGATACCCTGGGGCCGCCACCACCTGCACTGCCGCCCCCGGCACGGCCGGGGCGTAAACCGCCTGAGGCTGCCCGGCCGGGTACCCAGTGGCCGGCACCGCCTGCACCGCCGTTCCCGGCACGGCCGGAACGTATACAGGCTGAGGCTGCGCCTGCGCCGCGCCCGGGAGCGCCGACACGCCCGGCATGCTCGACACGACAGCCGGCACGCCCGGGTAGGTCCCTGGCATGCCCGCCGCCGCCGCCGCCGGCAGCGCGGGGCCCGGCGCCGGGGCGGCTGGCACCAGGCCCGTGCCCGCGTCTGGCGCGGGCGCCGGCGCCAGTGCGGCCGCATGCGTGCTTGCGCCGCCGCCGGCGGCGGCCCCGGCGCCACCAGCGGCGGCTGCGCCGGCGGCGGCCGCGCCGCCGCCGTCGTCGTCGGCCTTGAGCGGCTCCGGCTCCGTGGCCTTGCCGCTCCCGGCACTCTTCTTGGGGGGGACATCGGGCGGCGGGGCGGAGTCCGGCATCTGGCTCGGGATGAACGGCATGTTCCCGGACGCATTGTTGTATGCATTGGCCTCGTTGACCTGCTTCCGGAACACCTCTGCGCGAGGATGGGCGCGACGGCTGCGTCAGCTCCCCTGGTCCCCTGGAGGCGCATGCGGGTAGCTTGCCGTACAGCGCACATGTGGATGATGGGGAAGGGCGGGAGTACAGGGAGTGGGCATGCAAACATTTCTGCAAGTAGCGCCAGTTGTCAAGAGCAATCCGGTGGGCAAAGACAAGCTTTAGCGCATTAAGTAATGTATGAGTGACCTCATGGCCCGTAGGCGGCCAAATTTGCTGATACATGGTTGTAACTCATTCAGCTGCATCCATGATCCTGGCATGAGAAACGCAGCGCACGCACGCAGGATACAGGCGGGCAGCGCATCCATCCAAGGATGACCGCGGCGCACCTGAGTCGACGAGGCCAAAGTTGCCGTAATTTGTGGAAACCGCTGGCGGCGCGTTTGCTGCTGCTCTTGCGGCTGCAGTGGCAGGGCTCCTGCTGGCCACCGCAGCACCCGTCACCGCCGAGTCTGGCAGCTGCACGCTCTCGCCCATGCCCGGAATGGACGGCGGCGGCGGGGCGGTCGGCGCCGGCGTGGCTACGTCGGCCAGCGGGGAGGCCGGGCCGCCCGCACCGCCGCCGCCACCGCCCGCACCGCCGCCGCCGCGGCTGCCGCCAGCGGGCGCGAGGTTTGCAGAGCTGGGCCTGGCGGGGAGCGGGCGCTGCATGACGGGCGCCGGCGGCGGCCACCCGCCCATGCCGGGGATGGACGGCGGGGGCTTTACGAGCGCGTCTGGCGCCGCCGGCGCGGCCGGCGGCCCCTTGGCGGCCAACGCCTGGCCCTCCGCGGGGAGGCCGTCCGCGCTGCCGCCGTTGCCGCCGGCAGCGGCTCTGGTGCGGTTGCCGCCGGCCGCGGCGCCCTGCGCGGCGGGGCCGCTGCCGGCGGGGCCGGTGGCGGGCCCCGCCTGCATGCCCACGAGCTGGCTGGACGTGTTTGCAAAGGCGGTCCAGGCGCCGCCGCCCGCAGCGCTGCCGTTTGGCGGGGCGAGCGTGGCGGACGGGGGCGGCGCGGGCAGCTTGCCGGCGTCCTCATCGTCGTCCTGCAGCAGCCGCCGCTGCAAGTGCGGGAGACGCTGGCTGCGCAGCACCCGCGGCGAGAGCGTTTGCGTGGCCTTGCGCCCGGGGTGGTTTGGGCGGCGCACTGCGCCGCTCGGCCAGTGCGGCCCAGCGTGCGCGGTCGCCGCGGCTGCACGCTGCGCCGCCGCCGCAGTGCACAGGAGCACCAGGAGTCCAGCCCACGGTCTCAACCTGAGGCTTCTGAGAACACGCGAGTCAGAGAGGTGCCGCCAAGCATGCGTGCTCCATCAGCCACGGTCTCGCCCTGGACGGTGTTCCCTTGATCCAGACAAAGACATACGCATCTGTGCGGGGGTCAGCTGCGTCTATACGCAGGTGGTGTACACCGATGGTGCACCGATTATGGCAACATGCCGATACTTGCGTACAAGTACGACCGCGTTTTTACGACAAAAGATCTTGTGCATCGGCCGCAAATCGACAACAGGTGGCAGCCCCGCCTGTGTAAGCATCCCCGCACCTGGCCATGTGGGGTCTGTCTGCGGACGTGCGTTTGGCAGGCTCTCAGCAGATCGTCTTGACCCGTGGCAGCATGAGACTGCCTCGCCACTACCCCAGGTGTTGACCCCAAGCCGATATTGGCTGCGCTGTTGCTCAACTTTCCGACTGCTCGGCTGCTCGGTAACTAACCCTGAGTAGGGCCAGGGCGGCTAGGAGCGCTCAGCGTCAGAGCGCTGCGAGTCCGGGGACAGCATCCAAGCTGCGGCGATGCAAGGCCTGCGCTCCATCTGCCCGTGCTCGCGCCTGCCGCCCACCGCAATGCTGCTTGGCCGGCAGCGCCGGCGGCAGACATGCATTGCCCGAGCTGCGCAGAGCAGAGGTGATAGAGCGCCAGTGCACCTGTGCAGTTGCTCATTTGGGAACTTAAAAAAGCCACCTGTGAGTTCCTGCAAGCTGCATGCACTTGCGAGTGTCCATGCTGCGGGTGTCCGAGCACATCTGCCTGAGCGCTCGTATGTGTCTGTGTCAGCACAACTTTGTGCTCTGCCGCAGGCAGCCGGCGGGAGACGGCGCAGCAGGACCGAGGCCAGCAGCAGGAGCCGGTGTATGCCTCTGATAGCGTTGAAGTGGTGCGCGCTGCCACCACTGTGAAAAATACTATCAAGCTTGAAGTGGTGCAATGTGCCTGTCCATGCTGCGCCGTGCGCTGTTGTCTGGCGCCAGCTTGTGCGTAGGGGGCTGGTTTACTACCGCCTGCGCTTTGGGCTTGCACAGCTAGCGCACCATGCTTGCTAATTTCAGTCCTCAGTGCAGTGCCGTGCAGTTTGCCACCCCTGGGACACACACGCAGGTGCGGAGTGCGGAGAGTGGCGAGCAGGCGCCGCCGCCGCCGCCGCCGCCGCCGCCGCCGCCGCCGCAGGCATACCCGCAGTACTACCAGGGCTACCCGCCCGGCTACCCGCCCTTCCCGCCCCCCGAGCCTGCGCCGGCGGCGGGGGGCGGCGTGCCCGCGTTCGTGTGGGTCGGCGTGGGCGTGCTGCTGGCGGTGGCGTGGGGCAAGGTGGCCCCGCTCTTCTCGCTCTTCCGCGGCGGCGCCGGCGGCGGCGCGGCCGGCGGCAACGCGCAGGAGAAGATGATGGGCTGGGTGCGCCCCGGCGCCCCTCTTGGGGCTGGTCACTGCGCGGTGAGTGTTGCAGGGGTCGCACGTTGCAGACAGTCTGTGCCATTAAAAGGAGGTAGCCAGCACTGCAGGGGCGTGCGTGTGCGGAGGCTATCACCCCTGTAGGCCCGGAGGCAAGCTGTGGACTCATCTGTGTGCAGAATAAGTGAGGTCAGATGAAGTTCCAGGCATGCCCGTCTGGGGGCTGCGCCTGGTGGGTTTGCCAGTCGACCTGGCGGGGACCCAGAGAGAGGCTCAGTGTGCACACCCACGGGTACAGCGAGCACGCGCCATACCCGCGTGCCCGCGCGCCGCAGGCGATGCAGCAGATGATGGACCAGGCGGCCAAGGGCGGCGGCGCCCCGGGCGGGGCATCGTGCGTCCCTGGCCGGGCGCCTGCAGATGGTCGTGCAGAGCTGTGCTGTGTGCATGGAGGGGCAACCGAATCGCAAGCGCCTGTCTGTTTGGAAGGATCCCCCCTCTTTGCCACAGGTGGGCTGCTTGATCCGATCTGTTTTCGCTGTCTGTGCAGCTGGTGCAGGCACACTTCACCTGCGCGGTTCATGCTGCTGCAGCGCCATGCGGCTGCAGGGCCAGCACATGACAAGCCGGAAGCTGCTTGCCTGCGCGCGTGCGCCGGCGCCCGCCCGAGCGCCAGGCGCAGGCGGTAAGCTTGCTGTTGCGCGCGGCGCGCCAGGCCCTTCCCGCCAGGCTTCCCGGGCGCGGGCGGGTTTCCGCCGGGCTTCCCGGGCGCGCCTGGTGGCGGCGCGGGCGGCAGCCCCTTCCCCGCGTACGACACCACTGCCCAGCCTGCAGGCGCGCCTGCAGGCAGACCTGGTCCGGCTGTGTCGCCAATGCGGGGCTCTTGCGTGAGGAGCACTGCGAGTCCACATGCCAAAGCTGCGCATCCTCTGTTGCTGCATGCATGCCGTGTGTGTTGGGCCCAAATATCGCCTCAGTGCATTGCATTGCGGGGTGTGCCACAGCGTTGCGTGTAAGAGGGCCACATGCCCTGGCTCATTCAGACCCGGCTAAGGCGGCGTGTGAGACAGCGGAGTAACGATACAGGCGCCCAGGGCAGTGACCTGGCGACACAGGCGCTAGGGGCGCACCCCTAACATTGAGGTGGTGGTGCCGCCGCCATTGCGGCGGGCGGATGGCAGGGTGAGGGCAGGGCATGCGCGTAGCTTCGCGGTGACCTCAACAGCACTGCAGCAACGGTCCGGAGTGAAAGCGTCCCGCGCTTGCGCCCGCGCAGGCCCGGCCAGCCCGGCCGCGCCGGCGGCCGAGCCCGCGCCCGGCAGCGGCGACGCGGATGCACGCCGCGGGGCGCGCTTCGAGGAGATGAAGGCGCGCGAGCGCGGCGGCCGGGAGCCGGGCGCGGCGGCGGGCGCTGCGGGCGCGACTGCGCCGGCCGCGGCTGGCGCGGCGGCGCCGCCGGAGGCGCCTGCGCAGCCGCCCGCCGAGGCGGTGAAGAAGGCGGCCTCGTTTGTGGACGTGGTGCGCGTAAGCTTGGGGCCTGTCAGAGTGTAGGGCTAGGGTATAGGATTTTTGGAAAGCACCTTTCTGCATATATATGTGCACGAACATGTACATCTCTATTTTTCTTTTGGGGAGGGGCCATGCTTCTGCGCTTTGGTGCTGGGCTCACTCGGTCATGTGCTCTTGCTCTTGGCTGCGCCAAGCAGTGCTCCGGATGGTGTTGATTGCCCTGTGTTGTGCTGCCTTTCATGCTGCTGTTGACCCTGCTACAGTCCACAGCGCGTGTGAGCAGTGCACGTACTTTTCAAGCCTTTACAAGCCTGCCGGCGCGGCAGGAGGACGAGGAGGCGAGCACGAGCGGCGCGAGCGCCAATGGCGCGCCACCCGGCACGGACGGCGCGGGCGGCGGCGGCGGCGGCGGCGCCGGCGGCGGCGCCGGCAGCGCCTTCTCGGCCGACATGCTGGAGCAGTTCTTCCGCGACCCGGAGATGCAGAAGCTGCTGTACAAGTACCTGCCGGAGCCGATGCAGAACCCGCAGACGTTCGAGTGGATGCTCAGCAACCCGCAGTACCGCAAACAGCTTGAGGACATCATGCAGCAGCAGGCGCGCGCGCCGCGACCGCGCGGGCTGTCGCCATGTCTGCCTGCATGAGCGTGGGCTTGCTCAGTGCAGGGGTGCCATGAGGGTGCCGTGCCATGCTGCATGCTGCCGGCTTTCTTGAGCTGCCTTGTGAGCTGTCAGGCTTGGTTTCCCAAATCTGTGAACACCCCTTGCCTGAGGCACCTGTGTCTCTGCGTCTGGCCCATGCAGTGTAGACACCACTGCTTCATGCCATAGCGTTACGCCATAGCAGGTCCGTACTGAATGGTACTGCGCTCAACAGAGCAAATTGGAGAGGCATGCTGAGCAGAGAGGGCTGCTGCGCAGGGCTTCAGCATGAACTCCGAGATGATGAAGATGATGAAGGAGTTTGACTCCGCGGAGATGAACAAGCAGCTCGACTCCCTGGGCCTGAGCCCGAGCGACGTGCGCGCGCGCGCTGCCCCCGCTTGCGCTGTGCTATTTCGCGTGTCGTCGGGTGGCTGCGAGCTTCTGACCTGGAAGGCTGTGCAGAGCATAGTCTGTCTAACATGCATAGCAACTGTATGTGTCCGGCTCCCTGTGGGTCGAGCTCCTTGCTGCCCTGTTGCACGTCACCTCCTTGTCAATTCATGGCGCAGGGAAAAGCTATGTCAGCTTGCTGCTTCTCCCTGCGTCTCCCCTCACCGTATGGACGGTCCTCGGTGACCTGCGGGCCGCCGGCTGCATCTCCCTGCATGTCCCTCCACCGTGTGGACTTTTTTTAGTGACCTGCGGGCCGCCGCTGGCAGGTCATCAACCGCATCATGGCGGAGCCGGACCTGGCGGCCGCCTTCCAGAAGCCCAAGGTCATGCAGGCCATCATGGAGAGCCAGCAGAACCCCATGGCCATCATGAAGTACCAGGACGACCCGGACGTCATGATGGCGCGGCCCTTCTCGCCCACCTCTCCCCCAAAGGGCCAGCAGTCCTCATCGCATGCAGCAAGGTCCAGGAGTGGGCAGAATTATCGTCATGGGCCCTCGCCCTAAGCCTGTATCCCACCGTTTGCGCAGTCAGAGTGCCTCGCAGCAAGTAGTCCCAGACACATCTGGTCCTTTGCCGTGCACGCAATTTTGTATGACTCTGATAAGCAGGTCCTTGTGAGGTTACACCAGGCCCACAGGCGCACGCTGCCGTCAGGGACATGCTGAGGCAGCGCTCACGGCCTGCTGTATGCGCGCGACAGGTGTTTGAGAAGATGGCGGCCATGTTTCCCAACCAGGCCGGCGCGGCGCCGCCCGGCGCGGCGCAGTGAGCACCACTTGCGCGCTCTTCTCGCAGTTGCCAGTTCAGGCAGGCATCTGAGAGTCTGTGAGTGCTCTTGTTTGGGATCATGCAGGCGCGCTGTTGCCGCCCGTCCACGCCACCTCCTTGTGAGTGCTGCGGGATAGACTCCATGCAGCTTGGCCTCCATGCTTGCGCCACTCTATCAAATGAAAAGGACTGACCTGCCGCACAATTGCAGAACAAGGTGGCACACAGCGCGGTCATGCAAGTGCAGACATGCACACACAGAGCTTGCCTTTTAAGTCAATCCGTCTCATGCAGAGAAACACATACAGGGTACGCCTGTCGTGTCTGCAACACACTGAGCAGCTCAATGGCAGGCCAGCAGGGCTGGGGTTGCGCGGCCACAGAGGGCTCCAGTGGCAGTGGGCCTCAGGCGCGCAGCCGCAGACACCAACCCCACACAAGAGGAGAGCGCATGCATGCAGGGAACCTAGCTAACAGGCTGCACGAGACCAGTTGCGCACAGAAGCAGCAGCCGCCAATGCGCGTCTGCTATCTCGTGGGCGCTGTCTGCAGGGCGCTCGCTCCAGTGACAGCGGCGGGCACCGCCGTGTTGTTGAAGCAGTTCAGCATGAAGTAGGTGTCGATGGGCGCCAGGTTGATGGTCTGGACGTGGTCCTTGACCTGCAGCCAGCCCGCCACCACACAGCTCAGCACTCTCATTGTACATAGCACTGGAGCATACAGAAGCGCCGCGAGCGCTCAGGCGCGCGGGGCCGCACCGAGAGCGTGCCCTTCAGGAAGAACACCAGGCGCCGCGGGAAGGCGGCGCACTCGCTGAGGATGGTCAGCGCGTACTCGGACGGCACGTCTGACGCGTCGATGCTCACCTCCACCACCTATCCGCCCAGCACAACACGCTCGAACCGATTCATTGCCATGTGTGCACCGCGGGATGCCGTGCTTCCCGCGTGCTGGATCAGAAGCCGCGCCAACCTGCTTTGCACGCACTTTTCTATGTACAAATGCTATCTGCTGCGCAGGCCGGTAGCCAAAGTACCTCAGCTAGCGCAAAGCCGCTCGACTGATAATGAGAACGGGACCAGTGCGAAGGGTACATCTTCTTAGCACATACTTTCCATCATGGGGAAGGAAATGTCACGTGTGTGCCAGCGCGTGCAAACGGACCTGGGGGTTAGCGCGAGCGGCAATGCTGGTGGGCTCCAGCCCTTTGCTGCCGGCCAGGGTGTCGTAAAAGTACACTGACAGTGTCCCGCTCGCAGTGGCCTGCGCACCAGCGGAACAAAAACACTGAGCCTGACCAGACGTAAGGAAATAAAATGCGCTGTGCCTTCTGTTTAAAAGTATGTGACCATTACTTACTCTTGCTTCGCCAGCATTTTATGCATGCAATAACAACACAAGTGTTGCTGGGCTGCTGATGAGCTTTGCTGGTAGAGCGAAAAGTGCAATGCATAAGGGGTGTATACAGTGCCGAGCCCTGGAGCGCACCTTCAGAAAGTTCGGGTTGTGGATGGGTATCCGCGCAAGCAGTTTCAGCTGGTACGTGCCCTTGGTCACCTGCGCCCGTGTCAGCCAGCACGTTTGTTTCTCGCAAAAGCGGAGCGCGCAGCAGCGCCTGCGAGGCAGCGGACGTGGCCTGCTGCGGCGGCAGGCGCACGCACGTTCCACGACATCTTGTCCGCCTCGATGTTGATCTCGCCAGCAGAGAAGCCGCGCGGCACGAGCAGGAACGTCGCCGCCATTGCCGCCAGCACAAACAGCACCTGCGGGGCCAGCTCCCTTCTGTCCGCGCGGTGTGTATGTAGGAGCATAGCTGTGCACAGAGCAGCAACAAAGGCTGGGCCGGGCCTTGTACTAGAACGGAAGGCGCGCACCATGCACAGGTACAGGCAGACTCTCCTCTGCGGCTTGAGCCGCGCGTCTGCGAACCACGCAGCCGCAGCGTGTGAGGAACACGCGCAAGCGGAAGAGTGGGCAGCTAATTGGCAACATAATACCAGCAGCGTTGCACACCGTTGAGGGGAATAAGCGTGAGGTAGCCGCTGGGTACCACTGGCTCAGCTGGCTCGCCCATCACATTCACGCGCCACCAGAGCTTGGCCTGCACGCACAGCCAGGACAAGCTCTGCACGTTGCACTCCTGTCACTGCGCTATTTCCTTGCCAGCAAGCAGCACAGGAGTGTCAGCGCACCCGTGACCAGGTGCTTTGCGGCCGCATCTCGTACTCTGAGCTGAAGGGCGGCGAGAAAACATCCTCGCCAGTCTCGTGGTTTGTGACGTCGGCTAGCCGTGTGTAGGTCTCCATCCCCGTTGGCACGCAGGAGGCGTATCACGCTCAGGCGGCACGCGCAGAGCGCATTGTGTCTCCTCCGAGCGGCAAGTCAGCGCTCCTCGACGCTAAGCGAACTCTTCAAACACGGGGGGGCTTGCACGCTGAGTAGCAGCTGAGCACGCCGCACGTTGGAAGCGCACTTTTGTGCACCTTTGCGAGCACACTCGCGTGCACCAGTATGCACAAGTCGCTGCGAAACCTCAGTTGCACAAAGAGCACGCTCCTTTTACCGTCAGGTAGACAGTCCTCGGAGCATCCACACTCTGCATCGGCATCAGACTCACCGAGAGCTGGCCCTAGCTTGGCTACTAGGTGGCTTCTGGGCAGGTCTGGTCTCTGATTAAGACTCTAGTTAAGACTCTAGTTAAGACTCTAGTTAAGACAGCTTTTAATTAAAAGCTGGTCTGCCAGAGGGAGCTCTTCTGCTGCTTGCCCTCTGTGCAGGACTTATCACTTGTGCAAAGGGGGTGATATGCAAGTCTCCTGCCGAGAGCACAGCACCTCGGCCAGCCCAGCAACTTGAGCAGGATGTAGAGATGGCTCTGCACAGCACAAAGACATAAGTTGCCATGCCGATATCCGTGCGCCTGGCCGTCTCAGCCTTGGAATTTCCAGAGTGCACCGGCCTGTTAGTTTTCCTGTTTGCTTACCTGATGCCTGATGGTGTCTGCTTGCCAGCTCTGCTTGCTTTGTTGAGGCCTCTTGAGTTAACAAGGCGCAAGCACTGCCACGGGCCTCCTGGGCCCGCCGTGTGCGCAGGGAGAGGCTAAGCGTGCAAAGCGTGCCGAACAGGAGTCGTGCGTTCTACTCATTCTTGCGAGCAGCCGCCTCAGTGCGGCTGGCCAGAGCAGGCAGTGCACTTTTAAGCTGCTTGTGGCATGCAGGCGAGAGTCAAGTTTGCGCACCTGCTCAAGAGTCGGCCGGCCGGGAGCGCCCCCGCTGCGGTTGTGGGAGCCGCGCCGGCAGCACAGCCGCCAGCAGGACCCACCCAGTGCGAGAGCGCTCCCTCAGAGGCACCCTTTCCAGCAGCGGCCGGTGCCGCGCCCGCCGCAGAGCACGCTCCCAAGGCGAACGGGGAGTGGCGGAAGCGTCCGGCGCCGCACCAGCCGGGCGGGCTTTCGGAGGAATCCCGTGCGCAGCGCGCGCGGCACGCGGCGGAGCACGTCGCCTCGTCGGGCGGGGCGCTGTCGGCCGGCGGCGCGGGGGCCGCCGACGCCAGCGGCCTGTACTACAGCTCAGCAGAGTTCGGCGGCGGGCTCCGGCCGGCGCACGGCGCAGCATTGACAGGCGGCAGCGAGGCGCCTGACCTTACAGGGCTGCGCAACACACCGGCAGGTGGCAGCCCATCAGCGAGCGGCGGCGCCAAGGCAGACGGTGGGTCGCCGCCCGCTGCATGGGTGAGCCCGCCCGACCGCGCTGCGCCGTCGCCGGCGCAGAGCGGCGGCGGGGATGCGCTCGGCTGGGAGGCCGGCGCGGCGGCGCGCATGGGGCCGGGCGCGGCGGCGGCGCGGGGCCTCGAGTACCGCAATCCCAGCCCTGCTCCGTCGCCCTCGGGCAGCCTGCATGCGAGCGCAGCTGGGTCGGGCATGGGCGCGCTGGGGAGCAGGCGCGGCGGCGGCGCGTGCGGCAGCGCTGGGGTGACGCCTGCCAAGGCGCCTGCCGCGGTGCCGGAGGCGCCGGCAGAGGCGCCTGCGCCGCCGCTGGCGCTGACCGCTGAGGACTCGCCCATGGCTGGTGAGCGCTGGCTCCGGCCATGCCTCCAAGTGAGGGCGCCACCAGGTGGCAGCTGTGTCAGCGCCCACGTGCGGGCAGAGCCGGCCCCTTGACTGTCGTACACCGCTCTGTGCCGAACGAGGGCCACCATGTTGTTGCTGTATGCCAGCTGCGCCATGCCCAGTGTCTGTTTGAGCGTGGCTGCGCGCTGCTGAAGCAAATGGCGGCGCAGGCGACGGTGCGCGAGGTCGTGTGAAGCTGTTTGTGCCTGGTACCATTGCAGGCGCGCTGCGCGGCTATCAGGCGCGCATCACGTCAGCGCACACCTTTGTGGAAGGCCCTCATTTGAAATTTGCAGCAGTGACTGTGTACACCTTGCAGTGTACAGTCTGATCATGATGGACATGCGTTCGGAAGTATGCATCCGCCCTGCCGGCCGCGCAGGAGGAAGGCGTGCAGTTTCTCTTTCGGCAGTGGGCGCAAGGCCAGGGCGGCGTGCTGGCGGACGACATGGGTGAGCTCGCGCCCAGGGCGCTGCCGCCCGAGCCCTGAGCGAATCGTCAGCCCGCCCTGCAGCGGCACTGCGACAGCTGCCCCGCGCACCCGCCGCATGTGCTGCGCTCGCCACGAAGAAGCACCACCGAATGCGCACACATGCTGTGCAAGGCCCTGGGGCGCCTGGCAAGGAGGCGCCAGAGGCGGCTCAAGCTCCCGTACATGCAACGTCGCCCCCCGAGGCGAGCACGCATGTGCTGATCAGCGCCAGCCGCCTGTGTAGGCCTGGGGAAGACAATCCAGACCATCGCCTTCCTCGCCGCGCTGCTGGGCAAAACCGGGCGGCCCGCCGATGATGAGCAGCCGCAGCCCGAGTCTGCCACGAAGTGCGTCGCCCCCGCTGCTGCGGCCGGGCTCTGGCTTTTCGAGTTCGATCAAAAGCCCACTGCATGGACTTCCGCTGCGTGTTTACTGGCTTTCCTTCCAGGCCCTGCGCAAGCATGCGCCTCTGGCACCAGCAGTGAGCTTTGATAGCTGCTCGGGCGCACCCATATGGCTTTCATGCAGCTGATGAGCGAGCGACGTGCTGAGTGGGGTGTGCTGCGGGCCAGGCGCTGGCCTATCTTGATCGTGGGGCCGGTGACAGTCCTGACAAACTGGGCGCGCCCCCGCCTGACCATGCACTGCGCTGCACCGTTTGCCCTGCGAGCGGGCCTCTGTGTGGAGCATTGAGGGGAGGCGCATGACATGTTGCCTTATATGTTGCGCGTGTTGTTCTGTGCGTGCGCACATGCAACAAGCACACATCAACATAGCCAGGACGAATGATCTCATGAACTAGCCTAGTTAATGACCGCATGGTGCATGCCAGCTCGCCGCAAAACCGGATTTGCTGCAGGTCAGCAAGTGACGGCGCTTTGCCATGCGTATCGGGCAGGGTATAGGTGCCTACTCTACCCTACCCCATATCCTAACCCCACATGTGTCACGCAGGCGCGCGAGCTTGACATGTGGGGCCGCTTCCGCGTCGCCACATACCATGGCGCCGGGCGCGAGGCGGCGCTGGCAAGCGTCGCCAGCGGCCGCAGCGAGATCCTGATCACGTCCTACAGCACGCTGCGGTACTACCCTAGCCCATTGGCCTGCTTTCCTGGCCCGTTGGCCCGGGGCCGCACCATGCGGACTCGTGTCAGTGCGCGTCGGCGGACACCCGCTGTCCTTCCACCGCTGACCCTCTATAGGATTATGGTAGGGTCAAAACACAGGCTTGCTCAGTCTCCTTAGGCAGCACATGCCTTGCAGCCCCGCCCTGGAGGGTGCATGCCCGGGCGCACTCGCAGCCTGGCGAGCGCGGCCCCCTGCTTCAGCGAAGCGGCGGGCTGGTGTCGCAGCATACTTGCTGAGGCTCGCGCCGGTGCTTTTTGGCGGCAGGACGAGCCTGGAGGAGTTGAACAGGGTGCCGTGGCACTGCGTCGTCATGGATGAGGCGCGCCGCCGGCCTCAAAGCAGCACTGGCGGACTGGACATACGCCCTGTTCGCATTCGGATTAGGCAGCTGGCATGCGCGGCACCTTGTTGCGCATGAAGAGTATTTCCTTGGCGCCCTGCACAGAGCGTGTGTGCAGAGGCCGATCGAGGCGACGCGGGCGGGCACCATGCGCGCTGTGCAGCCAAGGGCCGCTCCGCGCGCAGGTGCACGCGGTGAAGAATCCCAAAACCGCGCTCTACAAGGCCTGCGCCGAGCTCCGCACGCGCCTGCGCTTCGGCCTCACTGGCACAGCGATGCAAAACAACTACGAGGAGCTGTACTACATGCTCAACATGTGCGCCCGCCGCCCGCGGCGCCCGCGCAACAGCACCAAGCTGCTGCTGTGCGGAGTCGGGCGGCCCTCCATTGCTGGGTCCGGGTGCCCGCGGCGGGCGATGAGCTGTCGGTGGATGCCTGGATGGCGCAACCGTATGCGTTAGGGTAGGTTTCTCCAACCCTATGCTTATCGCAGGATCGTCCCGTCCAAGCTGGGCGACTCTTACAAGCTATTCAAGGGGTACTATGTGGAGGCGCTGCAGCAGGGCCAGAAGCGCACGTCCAACGATCTGGAGCTGGCCCGGGTCAGTCAGCCCTCCAGCCTCCGCTCTCATCCCGCAGCGCATGCCCGTGCCGCCTGTTTGCGGTCGGACGCGCGGCGAGCTGGCAGATGATTTGGTCCTGCATTTGGTCCTTCTCGCAAGTTACTGCCAGTTGCCATGCTAAAAATGCCACTTGGGTGTTTATGTTGTACAATGTGTGTACGGAGCAACATTTGAGCGGCGCGTGAGCTGCACTCGTGTGCTGCACGCAAGCAGGCGACAAGCGCGCGCGGGGCTGCCCGCGCAGGCCAAGAGCCGGCAGGAGCAGCTGAACGCGCTAACAGAGCGCTACCTTTTGAGGCGGACCAAGCAGGGCACGATCAAGGAGCAGCTGCCACGCAAGGTCGACCACATCGTGTTCTGCCCGCTGGCGCCCATCCAGATGCGCGCGTACCGGCGCGCGGCCCCCTTCACCCGGCCCGCACTCAAACGGCAGCAATGCTACCAGGTTGTCAAACGGCAGCGGCATTCAGACCGGCCAATCTGCAAGTGGTCTCGCAGCGACCGTCCGCAATGTCACCGGTTGGTCACAAGAGCCCCTCATCAGTGACACTGGTAGAAACAATGATAGGGGGGGCCCGCCGGCGCATTCAGCCCGCCTTGCCAGGCATGCCGTCGGTCAGCCCAGCTGCAGCAGCCAGCACCATTGACCCAGTCTGCACCGTGCTGCTGCCCTGCGGTTTGTCTTGGGGCTCTGTGCGTTTGGGGCCGGCCGCGCGTCTGTTCTGCTGGCACTGCACTCACGTTGCAGTGCGCATGCGTGCGCTCATGAGGCTGCACTGCATGCTGGGCGGCGCAAGCAGGAGTGTGCTGGGCGGCACGAGCGCGAGCGTGCGCCCGGGAGAGGCTGGGTCAAGGTTTAGGGCAACGATTAGGGTGGCGTCGCTGCACCCGCAGGCGCCTGTTGCAGAGCCCGGACATCCAGCTGTTCGCCACGGGGCGCGCCAACTGCGATTGCGACAGCGGCCTGGCGCGCATGAAATGCTGCCACCGGGGCGTGGCGGAGGCCGACGGCGGCGTGATATGGCCGCACTACCACGAGTGCCCCTGCCGCTGGCCGTTCGACCCGGTCTTGCGGCCCAAGGCGCGCGCCCCGCCCAGCCGCAGCGGCTGCTCACAACAGCAGGCTGCGCAATCACTGGCTTCATCATCGCTGCACATAGTGCTGTTGTTGTCATGCCAGTCTATGCATGTGAGGCTGTCCTGCATGCCCTGGTCATGCTTATCCCAGACGGTGGCATCCTGCTTGGTTGGGAGCCATCCTCGCTACTCAGAATGATGGGTACGGGGTGTGCGCGCGCACCACAGGGCTGCAAGCACCACAATCCCGACGGCTGCAGGTGGTGCCCGATCTGCATCCTCTTCCCGTGCATGAACTTCATGCGGCGCATCGCAAACCACATGAAGCTCCTGCAAGGCGCGCACCGTGCGCCTGTCACTAGCTCACCTGGCCGGTGCTGCTCTATATATCAGGCATTGCCAGGACACCGGTCGTGATGTAGGCAACACGTGATGTAGGCAGACCGACAGCGCCCCCGCCAAAGCAACTGCCCTGCTGTTGTACAACACACCGCAATTGGCCGCCACGACATTGGTTATGAGGCAGGGAGATGGCTGAGGCAGTGGCCGCAGACGCGTCGCACCAGGTTCCGCGATGCTGAAGCTGGGAGAAGTGGAATACACAGCACAGTTTCAGGCTTCATATGGTGGTAGTGGGTCATGCGGCAATGCCAAGCAAAGCGCGGCGCGACCGCCACGCAAGCCCGACGCCGCGGCCGGCGGGCGGCGCAGTCGTGCCGCCCAAGCCCGTCGAGGACCCCGAGCAGCAGGACCGGGCGGAGTACGAGACCGGCTTCCGCGAGCGCGTGGCCGAGCTCGCGTTCGGCGACGACGCGGACGAGCTGGGCGGCCTGATGCGCGACAACAGCATCGCGCGCAACAGCGACGCGAGCGCGTGCGGCAAGGTCACCGTGCTGCTGCGCCTGCTCGCGCTCTGGGCCAGCGAGGACCTGTCGAACAAGGTGCGCGGGCGCGGCAGGAGGCCAACGCCTTTGCGTTTCTGGTATGCATGTAAAGGGGTCAGATGCTCATAGCCGCTCCGCTGAGTCCGTTGTGGATGTGCGGGAGACTGGCAGAGTTCCGACACAACCGTGGTGCTTGCATCCCTGGCGGTTGGCGGCGCGCGGTGCGCAACGTCGGCAGGCGGTTGAATGCGAGCACCACGGTTGTGACAGAACTCTGCCAGTCTTTCGCACATCCAGTGAACGATTTCAGTGACCGGAGCGGCTATGAGCATCTGACCCCTTTGCATGCATGCCCGTGACGCAAAAGTGTCGCACCCGGCGGCGGTGCGCGCCTGTGCGCTGCGCCGTGTCACACCACACCGGATCAGCCCCGGCCGCCCGCGCAGGTGCTGCTCTTCTCGCACAGCACGCGCATGCTGGACCTGGTGCAGGCCATGCTGCTGGCGGCCGGGTACAACTTCCTGCGCCTGGACGGCTCCACCAAGCGCACCGACCGCCAGAAGCTCGTCGGTGCGCGCCCGCCTGCGCACACACCGCGCTGCTGCCACCTGCGCTGTGGGTCGAAGATAGTGAACCCTAACCCTAACCCTTCACTGGCATGCAACACCGCTTTGCGCAGGGGGTGCCGGAAGCATGAGGCTGTGTGGGTTCCTGGGTCAGTGTGGCTTCGGGTGCGCTGGGTCGGCCGTCGTCGTCCTGCGTCGAGACAGCGGATGGCAGGGGCCTGGACATGAGCTTGGTTGTGTGGGTGGTTGGCCTGTGACGCGCCGCGAGCTGTTTGCGCAGACACCTTCAACACTTCGCCATCGGTGTACGTCCTCATGCTGTCAACCACCGCCGGGGGGGTGGGCATCAACCTGACAGCCGCGAACAAGTGCGCACGCACTGATCGCCTGACAATTGCACGCTGTGCTTGCGGCCACTCCGTGGCGGGCTTCAGGCCTATGTGCTTTGCACTGCTACAATTATTTTGCTTCACTTTGCACCTCACACTGATGACTGACGCAAGCGCTCATGGTGAAGTTATATCTGTCTATCTCACGAGCGAGCTGTGAGCTGCGCTGAACATCGTTGTGAGTTTTGCAGGGTTGTGATCATCGACCCATCGTGGAACCCGGCGCATGACCTGCAGGCGCAGGTGACGCTGTTGAACGCATGCAGCTTGTG
>JAABUY010003357.1_pt1 | contig 17820 bp, 20 predicted proteins | sample 5560271 | NCBI WGS metagenome assembly JAABUY01 (sample SAMN10711886, study PRJNA513374) | rock metagenome | isolation source: Antarctica rocks | place: Antarctica: Victoria Land, University Valley
CCTCCGCCAGCAGGTGCGTGGCGGCCGAGGCGGCCAGCGTCTCCTCGTCCACCTCGGGCGTGAGGTCCAGGCGCATGAGCGCGTCCAGCGTGGCCAGCGCGTCCGCGCGCTCGTGCACGATGCGGAATACCGCGCTCAGGATTGGCGCGCTCACGCCCACCTGGCGCGCCCCGGCCGCGCGGCGCCGTCAGGGGTGCTGGCGCGCACAGCGCCGCCGCGCTCGCGGCCCCGGGCGGGGCCTCCTGTAGCGGCGATATGTGCGTCGTACCACCAATGTCAGCAATTCAGGTGGTTGCTGCATGGCCAGCGGGACTCGGTGACGGTGCACGAGCAGTGAGTGCCCGGCAGGAGGGCGCGCCTTCTGCGCCAGCAGGTGCGCGGAGCGCGAGGTCAGCACGCCCTCCGCGACCGCCTTCATGCTGGCGGTGATGTCGGCGAGCGCCTCGCCGCGGCCCAGGCGCAGGCCGACGGTGCGGTTGCGGCTCAGGTCGCCTGCGCGCGCGGCGCCGCTCGGCGGCCGGCCTCACCGCCGGGGACTGCTCGGGCACCGCCAGGACGGGCGCCATGCCACACAGACGGGGGCCTGCTGGCATGTCGGGCGGAGGGGCCTGTGCAGTGGCACTTGAGCGCGAGCGAGGTAGGTGCGTCTGCAGGGTATGCATGAGGACTTTTCAACAGAGAATAAGCCCCTGCAACCTAGCAGGCACATAACCAACCGGTGTGCGCGCGAGCACAGGCGCGCAGGTCTTGGCCAGATCGCTCGGCGCGTCACATGACAATGACAACTTGCACCAGAGGATTGAATCTGATCCAAAGCAGGGGACAGGTACGCCGGGCAACCAGCGCCGCATGGCGCCGGTGAGCGCCTGTGCAGGTGAGCACGATGTCGCCGATGCCCGCCAGGCCGCCCAGCGTCAGCGGGTGCGCGCCCAGCCGCACCGCCAGGCGCACCACCTCGCTGTGCCCGCGCGTAATGAGCGCCGCGCGCGCGTTGGCGCCAAAGTCCAGCCCGTCCACCATGCCGCAGCCGATCGCCAGCACGTTCTTCAGCGCGCCCGCCAGCTCCACGCCTGCGGGCGGGGCGGAGTGGATACCCTAAACCTATCCGGATGTGCAGTCACAATCAGGCTCGCGCGCAGCCCCTGAGCAGCTCTCCGGCCGGCACTCTGCGTCTGCCAACCACGCCTTACATAGGGCAGCTGGCGCTGAAGGCGCTCAGAGTGCTGCCCCCCAACGTCTGCTGCGCCCGTGCAGGCAGAGATAAACCAGGTCGCACCTGTCTGCTTGTCGTCGGCAAGCCAGTGGGCTCACACCACCTGGGAGGCAGCACCTGTGCAGCACGCACGCTGGCCCGAATGCTCGGCAGAACAGCCCCCAGGCCGCACTGGTGAGCCGCTGGCACCGGCCAGGCACCTGCGACGTCTGCTGTGCGGTAGCACCGGAAGCGGCCTGTCGATAGCAGCGTCTGCGCACGCCCGTACAGCGCGCGCGTCAGCGCAGGCGGCACAGGCGGGCAGCAGAGACGCTTCTCAGCCTGGTGGCTCACCTGCACACGCTTGCAAACGGCGGCATCCCTCGCGGCAATGGTGACGCACCTGCGCGGGCGCGAGCCCACTTGGACGCCTGTGCAGGGCCCTGCCAAAGCGCAGCATTCAGATTGAGTTGCAGCAGCGAGGGGGGACGCGCGTCGGCTTCTCCTGCGCGACCTGCGCTCAGCACCAGCGCTGTCAGCAACGGCGGGCCGCTGCGCGCGGGCGGGCTGCGGGCGGCCGGCGCGCGGGCCGCGCCTCGGCGGCAAACGATGGGCCGCTCAGGAAGGCCAGGCGCCGGTGGAACGAGGCGGGCAGGACGCGCTCCAGGATCTTATCAACAGTCTCCAGCGTGTCGTTCAGGATGCCCTTTGTGCACGACACCAGCACCTGCGCCCCGGCGCCGCCGCCGCTCCCTTCTTTCCGTCTGCCGCAGGTGCGCTGCCGTAGCAGCATAGGTGCGCTGCCGCTGCAGCGCAGGGGGCGGGGGCCTGAGGGCGGCGCGCGCCTGCTCGGGCCGCAGGTGGTCGCGGATCTTCTCCATGGTGGCCGCGACGTAGGGCGTCGGCACGCAGAGCAGCAGCAGGTCCGCGTGCGCGACGACCTCCAGGATGTCCGTCGTCGCGCGCAGGCTGTCCGGCAGCCTGTGCCCCTGCGCGCCACCTGCGCCCTCGGCTGTGCGCTGGCTGCCCTCAGCGCATGCAATGCATGCATCATGCTACTCATGCTCGGCCCACCTTTGAAGTAAACCTTGTTCTCCTTGACGGCGGGGTCGTTGATGTCGGCCGCCGTGGCAGCATCCCGGGTGTAGATGAGCGTTGCATGCCCGGCGCGCGCGCAGTGGACGCACAGCGAGGTGCCAAAGGCGCCGCCGCCGATGGCGCCCACGCTCACGCGCTCCGGCTCCATGGGCCCCGCGCAGAAGGCAGCCCCTTCCTTCTTAGATCGGCACTGCCTTGCAAATGTGAGACACATTTGAGCGCATGGGGCAGCTTCGGGTCGGTCCAAAGTGGGGAAAGGACAAGCTCCCGATACAGAGCTTGCCAAGCATGATCAGCGCCACCTGCCAGCCAGTGCGGCGCCCCTTCGCTGGCAGCCCGCTGCGCATGGACGGCTTCCGCGCCGTGGGGGGGCCCCCCACCCGGGGCCCGGTGACCGCGCGCGGGCTGCTCGACGACCAGCGCCCCGACGTGCCCCCGCACCACCTGCAGGCGCCGCCGGGCGCCACGCCGCTGCGGGCGCCCCTCAAGCGGGTGCAGCACGGCGAGCGCGCCTCGCCGGACTGGCCGCGGCGCGCGCTGCTCGGCCTGGGCGCGGGCCTGGGCGCGGCGCTCGCGTCGGCGCTGCTGGCGCAGCGCGTCCGCGCCGGCGCCAGCAAGGGCAAGCTGACCGCAGACTACTACAAGTGCGCAGCGCGCCTGGTCTGCGGAGGTTGGTGTGCGCACGGTGTGTGTTGATGGATGCGGGGCACCGCTTGTGCGATGACGCGCTGGTGTAGTGTTGCGTGCTTTGCGCAAGGGCGCTCTGTACGGCCCCAGAGCCTTTTGCGCAGAGGCAGTGCGTGCATGCATGCACCGGTGGATATCAGGCATGCCACACCAGCGTATCAAGGTGATGTATGTGACGCACAACTGTGCACTGCATAACGTGCAGCCCTCGCAGCGCCGCTTGGCTCACCTCCCGGCTTCAATAGCCGGTCAAGGTGTGCGGATGCGCTGCCAAGGCACATGGGAGCACAGCTTGCACAGACCACGACTGGCTGCGGCACGCCGGCGGAGAACCACGCACTGAAGCATCTGGACGGCGCCCATCACGGGACCACTGCGTGCGCCGAGGCACGCGTTCTAGACTGCCGCAGCTGACGCGCGCGCGGGCGCGCCGCAGGAGCACCGCCGACATCATCAGCCAGACCAAGGGCATCCTGGAGCTGCCTGCGGAGGAGTACAGCGCCGACGCGACCGCGGCGCGCCTGGAGGACTTCAAGACGGCGACCAAGGCGTACGTCGCCGACTACCGCACGCTCGTCAGCCCCGGCCAGAAGTCGTTCAGCGAGACGTACGGCGTGATCACCGGTGCGCGGCCGCGGCGCCCGGCCCCACAGCCCGCCGCTGAGCGCGTCGAGCGCGGGTGCAGTTATACTTTTTTTCATTTTCTATCTTTGGCACAGTGCTGTGCTTCCGCTGTGCGCAGCAGTGCCAGGGCTGACGCGCGCGGCGCCGCGCGCGCAGCCGTGCTGGGCCACTTCACGACGTTCGGCGTCGGCAAGCGCCCGCTGCCGGAGAAGCTCAAGACCAAGGAGCGCGGGCGCCTGGCGGCGGCCGAGAAGGCGCTGGCGCGCGAGATGCAGCGCGACACGAGCGAGTTCACGCCCGTGTAGGGCCGGGATGAGATAGACCTGATTCGTTGCGGCGCGCGCGGCACGCGGCGCGTGCGGTCGAGCGTGCGCTGCAGCGTGCGGAGCGTGCGGAACCCGCGCGGGCGCCGATCGTATCGTAGCTGCAGAGAGTGCGGGCGGGCCCGTCCGCATGCGAGTGTACGGGCGGCGGCGTATGTGTGGGTGAGCGATTGTATTCACATCAGGCTCTGTGGCCTGGAGTCCTGTGGCCTGGAATGCTTTATGTATGTTGCTGTGGACAGAGTGCTGCTTGGATTCGTGAGAGTGTAACAAGACAGCCTTATGCTCATGGGCCGGACGAGGAGGAGTCTGGCTAGCTCACAGTGAGCGCAGAGCTGATAAAACCAAGCACAGTACAGGACCTGCATCGTGTAAACGCATGGTGTTGCATGAGCCGCAGGCAGGCACGCTCGGTCTCCGCACATACTTTCACACACTTACTGCACCCGGGCGCGCTACATTCTTGGCCCTGCATAGCCAGCTGGAACCAGGGCTCCAGCGCGGAGTAGCAGAGCCCTCTGTGCGAAGCAGAGCTGCCAGAGATGCGGCCTAACGCCCGCGAGTCTGCCCCAGGCAGCCCAGAGACGCTGCGTGAGCAGCTTCAGCAACAGCCCAAGGCAGGCATGCGCTAGGGTGCGCGGGGCATGCGAACGCCCGCACAAACTGGGCAAATGCACGCAGGGAGGCGACGCGTGCACCCATGCACACGCATGAATATAAGCAGCCACTCACGGCTCGGTGGCATCAGCAGCCTTCTCCTCCCTGCAGATACAAACAGTCATGCAGGCAGCGCAGGAGCTGCACCCTCACCAGGCACAGCCCCCCACATCAGCGCCCAGGCACTTCCCAAAAGCCGTCCGAGCACCAGCACAAGCATTGACGCCCCTGGTGAGTGCACACGCGCATGCAGCCTCGCCCGCGCCGCGCCGCCTCGCGCACTCATGCAGGCGGCGCGGCGTCTGTGCCCACATCCGCCGTCGCGGCCATCATCTGCGCCAGAAACGCGGGCGCCTGCATGTCGTTTGCGCCATGCGCAGCCGCCGCCGCCGGCCCGCCCTCCGCGCCGCCGCCGCCGCCGCTGTCGCCGCCGCCGCCGCCGCCGCCGCCGCCGCCGAGCCCAGCATCCCCATTTGCCCCAGCTGCACCTGCATCCCACACGACGCATCCCACCACAAGTCATGTACAGCACGAACACACTGGTGGCAGCCCAGCAGTCCTTGTGGCCGCTCCTCGTCCTAATGTCAGCTAGCAGACACCAGGGGCGCACCGGCAATGTCGCTGCCCTCAGGGCCAGCAGGCGCGCCATGCACGGCGCTGGCCAGCGCGGCCATGAGCACGGCGGTCGTGTCCGCGCCGGCGCCGGGCGGCGGCGCGGGCCCCTGGATGCCCGCCGCCGCCAGGCGCGCCGTGTACTGGGCCACCGGGAAGTTGGTCACCGCCTTGTCCGCGCCGTAGACACTGTGTGCGCATGTATAGTGTAGGCTTAGGGTTAAGGACAGGGCAGGGCCGTGCATGGACAGCCGGCTGAGGGGCCAACCCACGGATGCGTGACCTGGCGCCAGGCCCCGTGCTAAGGCAAGAAGACACCGCGCGGGTGACAGGTTTGCGACCTGGCTTGCCAGAGCCAGGCCCGACGGGTTGTCAAGACCCTGGAGGCCCTGCGCGGCGGCCGGCGCGCGCGCCTGATGGCGGCCAGGTCGTACACGCGCGCGGCCTCGGCCTCACTCCCGAACGAGCCCAGCTCGCGGCGGCGGCCGGCGACGTAGATCTGCGCGCGCCAGCGGTTCCAGTTGGAGCACACGCCGCGGTATTGCGAGCGCTTGGCGGCCGCGCGCGGGCCCAGCTCCGCCGCCAGCGCCGCGTGCGCCGCCTGGCCTGCGCGCGCGGCGGCCCAGCGTCAAGACCCCGACAGCCCTGGCGCCCTTGCTGGAACATTGGGACAAAACCCTTCGGCGTCAGGCTCTCTGCGCACTGCACGCATCCTACACCTGCAGCAATTCGCGTCATCGCATGGACATGCCCGTATGCTATGCTGTCGCCTGGACTCGCGCAGCATGCGAGGCACAGGCAGCTCGCAGACCGTCTGCTTGTGTGTGCACGCCTCCTGGCAAGAACCCTGTCGTGCACCTCTGTCCCTCAGAACAAAATGACGCAGCGCCTCCTCTCTGCCTGCTTGTCACACACGCGCAATAGGCAGGAGGCCGCACTTGTTACACAGGAGCGGGAAGCAAGAGGCCTGCACACCCTCCTGCGTCGAGGAGTCGACGCCGCCCGGCGCCCGCTGCTGCAGCGCGTCCGCCACCACCTGCGCGCAACGCCCCGGCCGCTCCTCAGCGCTGCCGGTGCCCTCCCGGCGCCTCTGTCTGTCGCGTCCGTTCAGAAAGGCCGCGCTCGCCTGCCTCCTATGCACTGGGTCTGCCCTTGGCACCGCTACGGATCAGCGCCCAGCTCCGCGCTGCACAGCAAGAGGAGGCTCAGCACCAACCCGCCGGGCAGCCGGGTCACGAGCCACGCGCCGCGCGTTGCGGCAATTGCAGCCTGCAGCCAGCCGATCGCTGCCTCACTCGTGCGCCTTACCCCTAATCCTAACCCAGCGCATGGATACCCTGGGGCGCCGAGCCGCGAGCGACGAGCGCGCCTGGCCGGGGCGGCGTGCGGAGATGCGCGCGCCGCGGCTGCGCTCGCCCTCTGCGGCCACGTCCAGGATCAGCCGCGCCTCGCGGCCCAGGTCGCAGATGAGCTCCAGCTGGTTGAAGTTGGTGCGTGCACTGCGCCGCGCGCGCGCACCCCGCTTGCGACGCGGGCAGCCGCCGTGCAGCGGGGCGGCCGCGGAGGCTGCAGGCGGCCGGCCCGATGCAGGCAGTGGAGGCTGGAGCAGCCGCCCAGCGAGCGGGCCGCCCTCAGCGTGGATGGGCATGGCCGGTGCAGCGATTCGCCAAGCGCCACCTCAACCCATAACGGGGAAGACGGACCATCAGATTGGAAAAGGAGCCGCTTTGCATGTGCCGGGGCGCGCACCGCGCGCCCCAGGCGAGCGTGGCGTGGCGGTCGTAGCAGCGCGCGGCCTCGGCCTCGTCGCCGAAGCTGGCGATCTCCTTGCGCTTGCCGTGGATCTTGATCAGCGCCTTCCAGCGGTTGAACTTCTTGGACAGGCCCTGGAACGCGCTGGCCTTGGCGCGCCGCGGCTCGCGCGGGCCGACCGCCGCCGAGATGGCCGCGTGCGGGTCGCGCAGCCTGCGCGCGCGCGCGCGCGCCGGGCCGTTGGTTGCGGGCTGCGGGCCGAGGGCGGCCGCGGCATATACGCGCGGGCGCCAGGCAGCCTGCTGGTCGTTGGGTGCCACGCGGCGAGGCCGCAGCGCACGGTGAGAGCGTGGCGGCAGCGCGGTGCGCGGCCGGCCATGACATGCAGAGCGTGAACACCTGAGCCCTTGTCCAAGCCCTCTGCGCGGGCCTGCCAGGTGTGGGCACGCTGCAGCTGTGACTCCGAGCAAGCAGGCCGGCGGCGCACTCGGGGAGCGCCGGCGCGGCATGGACGAGCTCCGCGCCGGGGCCGCCGAGCGCGCCGGCGTCGTGCGCCGCGGCGCCGCCGCTGCCGCCGCGGCCACCCCCGACGGCCCCCGCGGCGTGCGGCGCGCCGGCGCCGCCGCCCTCATCGGCGCCGACCATGTCGACGTCGGCGGAGGCATCGTCGGGGTGGATGCTGGGGTCGGCGTACGCGCCGCCCAGCTGCGCGATCTGCGCCGCGAACGCGAGCACGGCGGCGACCTCGCCCGCGCCGGCGTGCGCGGCCGCGGCCGCCGCCGTCGCGAGTGCCACCAGCTGCATCGCGGCCTGCTGCTGCCAGGTGCCGCCAGCCGCCGCGGCGGCCGCAGCAGCCGCCGCCGCCAGCGCCGCATCGCCCGGGCCGGCCGGGCCCGCGCCGCCCTGCTCGGCGGCGAGCAGCGGGGCGGCGGGGGCGCCGTCAGCGTCAGCAGCGCCGTCGCGCAGGCCGCCCGCGGCGGCCAGGCCCGGCAGCGCGTCCGCGGCCGGCGGCAGCGCGGCGTCGGCGGCCGCCGCCGCGTCGGCGGCGTCGCCAAGCGCCGGCGCCGCCGAGAAGGCGCCGGCGGCCGGCGCGTAGGGCACCGCCGCGCCGTTTGCCGCCGCCAGCACGAAGGCTGACGGCCCGGGCTGCGCGCGCGCGACCGTGCTCCAAACATGCCGCTGAGGCAAGGCGGGCGGCAGAAGATGTAAAAGTGCAGTGCTGGCCGGCAGTCGAGTACCCCGCCAGGGATCTTCTGCGCGCGCCACGGCAGGTGCGCAGCTGAATGCAGTACACACACGGGCGCAAAGCGCGGCGGGTGCCGGCGGCGGCCACCCAGCGCGGGGGCGCGCACGCGCAGCGAGTCGGCGATGGGGAAGTTGGTGGGCGCGGTGAGGCCCAGGCACCAGACGGCGGCGCGGTCGTGCGCGCGCGCGGCCTCCTCCGCGCCCTCAAACTTGCCCAGGTCGACCTCCACCTGCGCGCGGGCGCGCACCGCCAGATCAGGCGCGGCCTCGCTCCTGCAGGCAGGGCGATGGGGCTGCACGGCCCAGTGCAACCCCATGTCGATGTGTCAGAGAACTCACAGCTCATGGACCGCTGCTGGTGTTCTTCACTGGTGCCATGAATGGTGCGGCCGCATGCGCCGCACGCGTGCGGCGGCGGCTGGGTCCAGGGCCGGGCGGCTGCCAGGCGCGCGAGCCAGGCGGGGGGGGCCACAGAGTGAGGGCCGGGCGCGGGTCAACCAGGGTTGCCAAGGGGTCTGGGTTGTCAAGGGACATCCATAGGCTCTGCGCGCCTTGGCCTGCCACTTGCCGCCAAAGGGCGCGACGCCGAGGAAGCGGCCGCCGCGCAGCGCCGCGCCTGCGCCGCGCGCGGCATGTCACGCGCCCGTGTGCAGGCGCCCAAGGCTGCTGCTCGCGCTCCCGCTCGCCCCGGCCGCACGCGGCTTCAAATCAAAGCACGAGCGTGCACGCCATGATAGGGCATCATTTTGCCTGTCGCCGCCAGGTGGCGCACTGGACAGCGCAGCACACGCGCTCAGGCTTTTTGGTCACGTGCCGCTGCCGCTGGCGCCCGTAGCTCTGGAGGCAGCGGGGCCGCGCGCCGTAGGGCATGCCGGGCGCCGCAGGCAAGCCCGGCAGCGTGGCCGCCGCGGCTGCGGCCGCATCCATGGCCGCCGCGTTGGCGCTGCTGTCGCCCGGCGGCTGCAGGCCTGCGACGCGCGCGGCGCCATGCGTGGGGTGTGGAGCGGGGTGCCGCCAAGCAGCCAGCCCAGCTAGCTGTACTGATGAATGGAAAAGCCTCCGTACGGTCAGCAGACAGCGCAACAAGCACAGCGCGGCGGTCACATGCACCTCCTACCAGCCAGGACAACCACTTATAAGAACGCTCTCCACTGACATGCACTTGGCGATCACAGGCGAGCAACAAGCAGAGCGAGAGCAGGGACAGCTCATTAGAGAGCACCCCCTGCGCCGGCCTGACAGAGCCCAGAGCCACAGCAGAGCCGGGCGCGCACCCGCCACGGATCCTGCCAGAGGCATGGCAGCGTCGCCGGCCTGGCCCTGGCCCGCGGGCTGCGCGGCCAGCACGCCCGGGAGCGTCAGGTTGACCTGCGCGGCCAGGCCCCAGGCCTCCAGCGCCGCCGCGTCGTACGCCCTGCGCATGCGCGCCGGCCAAGTGATCGCTTCAGGAGCAAGACTGGCCGGCAGCCCCGCATAAACCCACACACTCGAACGCACGAGTCTGGGCGCGCGGCCCGATCTGGGCAGTAGCCTGCATGGCCGGCGCGCGGCCAGGCCGGCGCTGGGCAGGCTCATGTGCAGCCTGTAGCCAGCGAATGACCGGGCCCGCCAGGGGCGCGGGGGCCGCGCATTGCGCGGCCTGCAGCTTGGTGTCAAAGCGGCCAAGGTCATGCTGGCAGACGAGCATAGGGCCAGGACAGGGAAGGCTAATATGTGGCCCGCAGCCAATGAGCCACCAGGTCCAGCCATAGAAGAAGAGGGCAAGGGGGGGCGCGGGGGGCCGCGCACTGCGCGGCCTGCAGCTCGGTGTCGAAGCGGCCGAGCTCGTGCTTGGCGCCGTTGGAGGTGATGGTCGCCTTCCACTTGGCGCCCACCTTGCTGACGCCGCGGAACTGCGAGGTGCGCTTGCGCTTGTTGCGGCCCTGCGCGCGCGCGGCCTCGCTCGCCGCAGCGCTGCGGGCGGCAGCAGATGCATGTGCTACCCGAACGTGCCAGCGCACGACTGTCCAGTGCTACCGCAAGCAGACGTCATGTCAACCAGCTATGCGCGTCACTGACCGGTTCACGGGCGTACATGGCTTTCAGACCCACATATGGAGCATGCGTGGCCGAGTTGCTAACCACTGTGCCTGTACACTTCAGCAGCGCAGCAGCATGCACGCGGCGCGACCGCGCCTCTTCGGCGCTCGGCGCCGCGAGCTGCCCATCGGCGTAGTCCGACAGCGGGAAGTTAGTGGCCGCGCCGCCGCCCATGAACTCGATGGCCTGCCTGTCGTACGCTCGCGCGGCCTCCTCCGCCGTGTCTGCCGCGCGCGCCGCAAGCGCTCGCCTCCTTGTCATGCTCGCCCGCTCCCGTTCGCTCCGGCGCGGTCTCGTGTGTACGTCACGCATGCAGCAGTCGCTCACCATACTCTGGACAATTTCACAGCGCCGCTGCTCGAGCCAATTCCGCAAGGGTGGACAAAGGTGAGCGCATTGCGTGAGCACTGAGGGCGGGCAGGCCTGCATGCAACGCTCACGGCGCAGCCACGCTCAGCCGGGGCGCGCCATAGTAGCCGATGTGGTGCTGCTCGTGGTTGTGCTGGATCATGGCGCGCCACCGCTTCTTGTCGCCGGCCTGCGGCGCATGGAGTGCCGTTCAAGCCAGGCGTGTACTGCAAACGCGGCACCCTATCAGCCTGTATGACGCGGCACCTGCATGCCTCCATGCGGCCGGCGCGCCCGGCGCCCTAATACCAGGCGTGCAAAGGTAGATGTGCGTGCATGCAGCATTGAGGCATGCCTCGGACACGACATATACCCATAATTAAGTCTGAGATCACGCGCGCTGGGGCAGAACATGCATCGGGGCATGCAGCACCAAGTGTACATCCACGGCTGCGCATGCGCCGCACAGGTAAGCCACCGGGCTGTCAGAGCCGCCCTGTCCGGCCGCTGGCGGCGCGCCTTGCTGACGCCGCGGTACAGCGAGCTGCCGCGGCCCATGCCCGGCACGCGGCCGCCGGCCGGCGCGGGCGCCGCAGGCGACGCCTCGGCGGCGCCGCCGGCGGCCGCCGCGAGCGCGGCCTGCGCCGCCGCGGCCGCCGCTGCGGCGTTCGCCGGCCCCTGCAGCGCGGCGAGCGCCTCCGCCGCGTCGCCGGTGCCCGTCTCGGCGCCTGTTGCGGGGCACGAGGCGGTGAGCACTGGGCGCGCTCTGGTCAAGCGCCTCTGCTAGCTGCAGCGCACACGAGCACGACCCGCCGGCGACCCCTCAGAGAGCGCTTTGCGGTGCGGGCACGCGGCGCGTGCTCAGCTTTGGCCGGGCAGCGGGAGTAGGCAGGCGTGAGCACCGACGCGCTCGGCTCACCGGGGGTCAGCTGGCCCAGCGCGGCGGGCGGCGCGGCGGGCGGCAGCTCGGGCGGCGGCGGCACTTCGACCTGCAGGCCCGGCGCGACGCCGGCGGGCTGTTCGGCGAGCAAGCCGCCAGGCGCCGGCGACTCCATCGTGCGCCTGCGCTGCCCGGGCGCCCGCCACGCTGTGCAGCACCCATGACATTATGAAATGATGCATGACGCCGACGCCTGAAATGTCCAGTGGCAACCAGTCCCCGCACGCGTGCTGCCGCCGGCTTGTAACACCCTGTGAGCAAGCAGAAGCAAGGCCGCAGGGCAGGAGAGCGCCGGCAGGGCTACCTAGGTGCTAACCCAAGTGCGCGCGTCGATTTTGCGCGCACCAGAGTCACTATATGCACTGCATCACAGCTTGCTGTGAACGGGATAGGCCTTTGGAGCGCGCCTGCTCGTTCAGAAGCGCCGCCACAGGATCGCGACAGGGCTCGCCAGTACTGAGGAATTCGATATATACACAGTCTACCCCGTTGGCGCGGCGGCAGGGACAGGCAGTGGCAACGGTACTCTTTTTTTCCATCACAGCAATTTCCACAGAACCCGGGCCCAGGTGGTAGGGTTGACAGAAATGCTCCCCTTGGAAATTGCAACTGGCACTTGCACCGTGAGCTAGATCGTCCAAGCCTGGCAGACTTGCGCCATCAATTGTGGGAGAAGTTTTGTGGTTGCTTACACCACAGTTTCGATTGGGCAGTACTGACACAATTAAATAGAAAAAGCTGCGCAACAGTCTTCATCACAGTGGCCGCACATAACCTGTCGCACAGAAAGTTACAAGATGGCCGCATACCATCACGCTGCTCCGCACATGAATGGCCATGGCTACTCGGTGTGTTCCCTGGCTCGCTCTACCAGTTAAGTGCTTACTTGCGTGCCAACAACGCTGCTGAAGCTTTGTAATCGCGCCGCCTCCCGTCCAGCAGGTCGCGGTACAGCACAGGCGCGGCCCTGAGGCCGCCACAAACGGGACGGCTGAGCCGCACGTTGCCACCTGCGAGGGCGCGCCAGCAGAGGCGGCCGCGCAAGTGAGCGCTGTGCGCGCAGCGAAGCTGGCCGGCGACCCGCTGCTGCAGCAGGCGAAGGAGGCCTTGGCAGGTAGCCCCCGCCGCTCCGCTCCTTGGTCTCACCAGGCCCCGCAAGACTGCTTGTCAACAGAGGCTTTCACTCGCTATCAGCAGTGGCGTCCTCTGCATACGTTGTTTGCCTGCCACCCCACGGACACTTTCTGCCTGGGTCTGAGCAGCTTGCAGTCACAAACTGCTCCTTCAGCGCCTCTCTCCTGTGCCAGGCGCGCGCACGCTGGCGGCGCACCGGGCGGTGGTCGCGCTGTGTGAGCGGGAGGGCGTGCAGTATGCAGCGCTGTCGGCGCAGTCGGCGGCGCTTGGGATTGACCTCGCACTTCTGGACGACCAGGTCGCGGTCATTCGTGAGGTGCTGTGGCGCCCGTGACTGCATCATGCATTATGCTAGCTTCCACAAGCGGAACGGTTAAAATACTGTCAAAGCCAGACAAAGGTCCGCTGCTGAGGCTGGCTACGAGGTTTTCAACCATGCTGCTTGTGCAAGAAAAGCTGACAACGCTTTCCCACCGTAATGTGTTTGAAGGCCCAGCAGTGTTACAGAGAGCTGGTGCTTTTGCTGGGCGCATGCGCACGATGCTCATCAGTACCATATGCTGCAGGCAAATGTGAGTTTTGGTGCGGCTGACAGAGCAGCGTGTGCGGAGCTGGCGGCGGGCGAGAGGGGCTGTCGCATGCAGGAGCTGCACTGTGACACTGGCAGGGCCTTGCACAGCCGTCGGCACCTGCCGCAGGTGCTGACGACGCTACCGGACGAGCGCGGCTTCACCTGCGCGGTGAAGAGCGAGCCGCGCGTGCTGCACCGCAAGGAGCGCGGTGCGCGCCGCGCCACAGCAGGCAGTCCCAAGATCGAGGCAGTAGCGCGAATGCAAAGGCGGGGTGCATGCACCTGTTGTATTTTCCTTGGGTGTCCGCTCTCCACTCTTCAGCTGCGTGTTTGTGCTAACTGAAAGAGGAGCACAACGTGCGCAGTGCGGTGATGGCATGCGCATGCGCCCGGCGCGGCAGGCAGCTCGGTGCAGACCGTCAAGTACTTTGCGGACGTGGCGGGCTCGCTGGAGCGTGTGCTGTGCTTGTGTGTTGAGTATGATCTGGCCAAGATGTGGCAGTCGAGCATCGTGATGGAGTCGCATGTCATGCACACCGCGCTCCGGCGCGAAACCTTCTATGGTGCGCGCCGTTGCCTAGGCTCAGCAAACCCTGCAGGTCATGCATGGTTGCTCGCGCAAGCTGCTGCACTCTCATTCTGGCTCGTTACACCTTAAGCCAGAAGCATGCCAGTGCTTTCTGCATGCCCAACTTTGGGACCCCTGCTCAACATGCGAGCGCGTATGGCACTGCGTGCTCGCTGCACTGCCACATGTCCTTGCCCCAAGCTTCAGGCGTCACCAATGTGCTTTCCTGATGTCTGCAGGCGCGATCTGGACACCTCTGCTGGTGTTTGACACGCTGACGGAGGGCTACGCGCACGACCTGGAAGAGGTGCCCCCATGCCGCCTCATCGCTGCTGCGCTGCATGGCCGGAGTCTATGTGACTGCGGTGTTTAGGTTTGCCTGCAGAGTCCTTGTGACTAGGTTTGCCTGCAGAGTCTGTGTAGTGATGACACCCCCTCGGTGATGGGCTGCGCTTAGTGCCAGTCGCTAGCTTCCACGCCAGTCGATCAAGAGCAAGGAGAAATAACCAAGTACGGCATGTGCGGGAGCGTCCAGGAGGAGCGCTGCCTGATGATCACGCTCCAGGATGCCGCCGAGCCGCTGCCGTCCGGCTCCAAGCCGATGCCACTGGGCGCGGCGAAGCGCAGGCGCGGCAGCTGTCTCCGCGGCACCGCGATCCTGCTCGAGGCGCTGCCGCCTGGCCGAGGTATGCTCTGCCCTGTCTGAAGCCAAGGAATGTGTCTGCAAGTCGTAAAGAGTATCAGAAAAAAAAAACTATACAAAGCCTAGCTCTGCACAGAGGTTCTGCCGACATGTACCTCTGCTGCTGGGTTACCCGTGAGACCAGAGCCTGCTCCTGCCTGGCGCAACAATCCAAGCTGGCATGCGCATGGCCCAGCGTAAGTCAGACGTGTTGGCGTCCCGTGCGAGACATTCTCACCTGCTCACAGCCTGCAGCAGGATGAGGCTTAACAGCAGCAGAGTCTGCGTTGACGAGTGTGGGTCTGAAACTCAGGCTTGCAGCCCCCACTCCCAGATCAGAGCACCTCTGTCGCCTCTTGAGACGTCGGCGAGCCTTGGAGCGGAGTGCGTGCTCCAGACGACGCCTGCGTCTTTCGGCGCCGCACCTTTGTCAGCACAGGCATCAGCCTGGGGCGCTACGTGTGTCCTCATGGATCCAGGGTGCGCTGGTGGTCAGTGCAGCGCCAGCGTGCCGCGCAGGTGGCCCGGTCACGCGCGTGCGGATCGTGGCGCGCCTGGACCCGCGCCTGCCCTTCGTGCCGGGCTTCCTCATCGCCTTTGTGCTGAAGGTCGCCGCGCCGTACATCTTCCGCCAGGTGCGCAGCCTGCCGCTCCCGGTGCGGGCTCTGGCGCTGACCGGGCAGTTGTGTGGCGGGTACGCCCTGCTGTCTGCACATGCATTTGGTTGGATTCATCCAGGCACAGGCTCTGGCGCTGACGAGTACATGCGTGGTGGGTATACCCGTGCATTATCTGCCCTTGCCTGTGATAGTTCTCATCCAGGCAGAGTCAAGTCTGCGGGACCTCTCAGGTGCAAGCAGTGCTGGACCTCTTCAACGTGGAGGGCTCGTACCTGCGTGAACGGCTGACGCAGCGCGCCGCTGTGTACGAGCGCGTGCGGCGGCGCTGCAGCGCGCTGCTGGAGCACTTTTACGGCTCCAGTGGGCCTGCACAATGAGTGGCAGCACGGATGGCAGCGCAGTGTCATTCAGTCTGGGTCGTGCGGCGGGGTCCCCTTATTGGAGGGTGTCAGGGACGCAGGGTCGCAGAGAGAGTGTTGCGGATGTCATGCAGCTCGCATTAGAGCTGCATCTCTGCGGCGGCGCACTTGCGGATGTTGATGTGCGGTGTTCAGTGGCGCTTGGCCCGTCTCTCATGTGTTTGGGTCCTGCATGCTGCGCATGCTGCATGCACCCCCTCGCTCCTGCATGTATTTGTCTTCTTTGCTTCTCTGTTTCTTCATGTTTGTATGAGGGCTGTGCGGTGTACATAGCATGTCTACATGCAGGGCAACAGCGCGCATGTTCCACTGTGCGTTGCTGCGGCTTTGCTGCCTGCGCACGGGATTTTGCCAACTTGCAGGCCTGGCAGCTGTGCACTCCGCGCCTGTGGCGCTCGAAGCACGGTCCGGCAGGTCTCCACAGCCAGATTGGGAGTTGGGATGACGCATAGCATGGCATGGTTGATCATGCTGACCTTCATGGTCCTGCCCTTTTTATGGGGCCAGGACCATGGCATGGAGGACTATGGCTAGTCAAGGGTCTGGGATGAACCTAACGGGTAGCTTGCAAGTGCGTGCTGCCAGGAGTCTAGTGTGCAAACAAGCGTATCCGCACAGAACTGCCGCTGGAATCTGAAGTTTACGTGTAAGTTGCAAACGCAAATGCAATATACTTCCACCCTTGCACCAAGCGTCGATGAGACAGGCCAGTTTTGGCAGGTAATGCTGCGCAGTTTGTCTGAGTAGGGAATGGCAGCACTGCCAGAAGCACCCCTCGGGCCTGGCAGGTGCTGCGGTGTAAGAGCCAGCCCACCGCGTCGTCTGCTCCACCTTGCCGCACACCCGCATTGGTAATACCTTACTTAATTTGCCGCACGCCTGTGTTTGTAACAACACTCTTCCCACAAGCAGTAGAAACATGCAGCTGTGCGGGACAGCAGGTACAGGAGAAGGCAGCAGGGGCGGCTAGCGTCCGTGGCTGATGGGTCTGCCGTAGACCTCAGCGCTGTGGGCGTCGTCCCGGACAGCGAGGCGTACACAGCGGTAAGCGCAGAGCCTGGCAGTCCGGTGGCCCCCCCGGCCCAGCTGTGGTGCAGCAGCTGAGCCTCCCCTCCCTGCTGCGCACGCAGGCCGCGGACGCAGCTCACCTCGTGACGGCGCCCAGCGGCGTGCAGCCGTTAGAGACGAAGGCGCCCAAGAACGGCGTGCGCGTCCAGGCAGGCCCCCGTCCGCTGGCTACTCTTCAAACTCACGCCCCTGCTCAGAGGACCGCTTGCACTGCCTGTGGCGAGCAGCTGCAGCGCGCAACCCCTGGACGGCTGAGAGGCGGTGGCGGAGCCTGCAGCAGGGTGCTGCCCCCGCAGGTCAGGGACCTCTGGAAGGAGTACAGCACGAAGGCGCGCGGCCTGTTTGTCGCGGCGCGGGGCGTCAGCCTGGACATCGAGGCCAACTCCATCACTGCGCTGGTGGGGCCGTCTGGGTCGGGTGCGTGGCCCACCAGCTGCTGGACGTTGCCAAGTACTCGCGTTTGCCAAGGACGCTGAGGTTGAGCAGCAGGACAGGTCATATCGCCCCCGAACGTCACCCTAGTAAACAGTTGAGGATGCTGTAGGCAAGACGACGCTGCTGCGGCTCATCGCCGGCCTGGAAGAGGCCACCTCTGGCCAGATCATGTTTGACGGTGCGCGTTCCCGCGCGCATGCTCCACCAGCCTGTTCCCTGTCGCCCTGCCGCGCGCTTGGAGCGGGGCCGCTGCTGCCGGGCGGCAGACACGGACGCGACAGACATCTCCGTCCAGGACAGGCGCATCGGCTTCGTGTTCCAGAGCTACGCGCTGTTCCAGCACATGACGTGCGCGGAGAACATCACGTTCGGGCCGCGCATGAAGCACCTGGACGTGGACATGGAAACGCGGTGCGCCGCCCTCGGCCGCCGCGCCTGTCTGGTCATGGCGCGCGCCGGGTGAGCGTGCGGGCTGCGGCATGAGGCCCGGCCTCGACACACATGCTGCGGCTGCCCCGCTGGGCTTTTCATTACTTTGTGGCCTCACCGCAACAAAGTGGGCGAGGGCGGGGGCACGTGTGGGCGGCTGCCGGCGCACCTGGGTCGCATGGATTGCACGGACCTGGCCATGGACCTGGCCGTGCCAGCAGCGCTGCCGGCCGCTGCGGCAGGGTGCGCGAGCTGCTGGAGCTGGTCGGCCTGCCCGACGTGGGCCACCGCAAGCCGAAGCAGCTCAGCGGCGGGCAGCGGCAGCGCATCGCGCTCG
>JAABUY010003358.1_pt1 | contig 17817 bp, 15 predicted proteins | sample 5560271 | NCBI WGS metagenome assembly JAABUY01 (sample SAMN10711886, study PRJNA513374) | rock metagenome | isolation source: Antarctica rocks | place: Antarctica: Victoria Land, University Valley
TGACAGGCAAGGTTGAGGCGTCAGGGCTGCCTAACTGTAGGTTCTGACTTATTGCAGCGCAATAAGTGGATTTCGGGCGGGGAGGTCCGGCGGCGCAGCTGACCCAAGGCGCAATCCCCCGCACAACGCAGGAAGCTGACCTTGTCATCGATGGCTTGCGACACGAATACCGTCAAACCAGTGTTGTCCTCAAAGGCCTCAGGAGCTGTCAAGTCGATGCCGGAGAAGCCGCTAACCTTGAGGAGCCTTTCCCATTCAGAAATCGACACGAACGGTGAGAGAGGTCGTCCATTATCCACACCGAGCCACCAACCCGGAAGTGGGCCGAAAATGAAGCCTCCGGTACTGCAAGAATGGCCGTTGTTGCTTCCATCAGCAACAACCAGAAAACCTCCGGGTCTCAGAAGCTTGCGAATGTTCCGCATGGTGACCTCCAGGTCGGGTGTTGCGTGGATGACGAAAGAAGCTACAACAACGTCATATGCACCTTCGTTGTAACCCTGAGCAGTAGGATCCTGACCGCAGTCGAGCTTCTTAAAGACCATGCGATCTCTATGTGCAGAGAACACCTCTGCACCCTTCTCGAAGAAACCGCTAGACACGTCAGTGAACGTATACGTCAGGAAGCTGGAGCCAAGGTGCTTGAGGATTCTCTTGGTGGCACCACCCGTGCCAGCGCCTACGTGGGACTGTCAGTTGCAAGTTTGAGTGCGTTCTCTTCTCTTCATGCACTTACCGATTTCCAAAATGTTGAGGTGAGGGTAGCGCTCAGCAAGCTGGGAGATGATCCTGCTCATCCACAACCCAGAGTGGAGGAACCCGTAACCATCTTCATAATAATTATCCAAGACGTTACTAACGCGGAACTCTTCCAGCATGTTGGTTTCTCCCTTGAATACACGTGGCATTTGTTCTCCAACAAGATGCATGATGCCTACATCAGGTAGAGCAGAGAATCGCACCGTAGCCTGGAGCATATCTTCCAGAGAGTCATTCAGCCATTCCTTCTTGGCCCTTGTGTGGTTTCCACTCTGGACCAATGCTGTAATGTGGCGAGCGTACCGCAGGTAATGGCTGTGAGGGCTTTCGTTTCTCAAGGGAGAGTCCGCAGGCACTCGTAGATCGAATTGTCGGAGGTAGTAAGTCGAAATCCGTTCCAATGCCGTAGAGATTTCCACGTAATATTTGCTCACGGGGGTATCGCTCGCGGCCAGTTCACCGTCGAGGCTGTTCTTGACCCAATGATACTTCGAAAAGACTTTCCGATCATCTCTGACGGTAGCAGCACCAAGAGGGAGCAGTTCGATGCGTTCCATCTGGATCGCAGCGCAGCGAGAGTCGTTGGTGTAAAGATTGACGTCGCCCAAGAAGCCCGGGGACTTGTGCACTTCGAGTTTCGAATCGACGAACATGTTGGTCATGGATCTGCAAAGGATAGGGTTGATGCGGATACTGGATATGCTTGTCGGTAGGTGCATGGTCAGAAACTGATCATCGTCCGGATAGCTGTAGGCAAGTATGAGCGACTGGATGGCACCATCAATTTCGGCTGGATGCACCAGCAAGGGTGGTCCGAAGGCGTCGCGCGGTGCCGATTTGACTGCGCAAACGCTCGTCCCAAGCTTTCTTTTCAGCGTGGACAGAGACCGGAAGGATCCTTCAAAACGGTAGCCTAGCGTTGCCACGAGGCCATAGAATCGCTCCGAGTCTACAGAGACCATATGGGGTGGCATAGGTGCACGTCGAGGGAGCGTCGTTTCTGAACATTCCCCAAAGGCGATTTGTAGCTCGGCTTCGGCCACCAATGTCATCTCTTCGGTTCCAAGACTGGCAGAGTACGTGAATTTGGCTTGAAGGCGATCGTCCCTGGGGTGACAGATGTCAGACAAACGAATCAAAACCTCGATGCCAGCGTCGTCTTGGTTGAAGGTCATGGCCTGATGGATGATGAATTCTTTGAGCTCAAAGAGGCGTACATCGCGGTCGCCTGACAAAACCCGGGCTCCTTCCAGGGCCGTACAGACGTATCCTGCAGCCGGGAAGACAGGTTGGCTCTGAACTTGATGGCCAGAAAGCCAATCGAGCTCGCTAGCACGTAGCAAGTGTCCCCAGCTCAGGCAATGCGGTGCGCTATCCGGCAACATGGTCCCCAGCAACTGGTTGAATGGCTGGATTTGGGTTCGCAACTTCTTCGCTGCCCGCGACTCATGCCAGTGAGAGCCATCATGGTTCCATTGATAGCTGGGAAGACCTTTGACGACGCGCATGGCGGACTTGTCATCGTTTATCGCCACCTCATATCCATTCAAGTCAATGTGTTTTCTTCCCAGAAGACACCACAGGAAGCCAAGACTCGATGCCGTGCTTACAACGGCGTCCGATCCTCGAGACAACAACCCCTGGTACGGTATGGCCTTGCCCAGTACTTCTTGAATGGTCTGGCTTGCTGGGCCTTTCAACGTCGGGTGAGGACCAACTTCAATTGCAAGATCGTAATCGCCAGCTTCGAGGGCGATCTTGAGAGCCCTGTAAAACAACACCGGCCTGACCATGTTGGCAGCCCAGTATTCATCGCTGAGATTCATGTCAGACGTGACTGGCCGACAATAAACACTCGATACCCAGAGACATGTCTTTGCAGCGGGTTCTACAGCTCGAACACCAGCAGCTTGAATCGCATTGACGTAAGGGGCGGCGCAATGCAACATGTGGTTAGAGTGATAGGCTTTATCGACCCGGAGTTTTCGGTTGAACCTCTTTTCGTTATCGAGGATGACTTTGAATTGATCAATAGCATCTTCATCGCCAGAGATGGTCACACTTGAGGAGGAGTTTACGGCTGCAACACAAACACGACCGGTTAGCCCACCACCTTCACAGAGAGCTGTCGCATCCTCTTCCGCCAAACCTGCAGCCAGCATAGCCCCCTGGATGCCGCCACCATTGGGGCTCGATGTCTTCGAGACGGATTGGCCACGGAAATAGGCAACACATATGGCATCTCGAGCCGTCATATAACCAGCTGCGTACGCCGCGGCAACCTCTCCTGATGAGTGACCGACTATAGCATCAAATCGTACGCCCGCAAGCTCAAGAAGATCGACGAGGAGGATCTGAATCGCTGTAGATAGTGAAGAGAAAGCAGCTTTAGTAACTCTCGAGGAGTCGGCAGCAGCGCGCAGCTCCGCCTCAAGAGTCCAGTCGGGACGGGCCTCCTCGGGGAGTTGGTCGAGGTGTGCTTGGAGCTCTTGAATAATCTTCCGGGCTGTGGTAGATTTTTCAATCAACTCAGCACCCATGCGGGTGTACTGCGCTCCTTGGCCGGTGAAGATGCCCAGGACTCTGGATCGTCTTTCTTTTGAGGATGGCGACAATCTCACGCCTACATCCTCGACCTTAGTTGCCTCCAATTCATCCCTTATCTTCGACACCAGATCATAGGCCGATTCGGCGGCAAAAGATATCCGGTAGGGAAAGGCAGATCGACGCTTTTGCAAAGTGTAGGCCAGATCGCGCAACCTGAGGGAGGGATCATCGTGGATGAAATCGGCGTACGCAGAAAGACTGGCACGTAGCGATTGACGCGAGAGAGCCGTAAATACAAACGGGGTGAACTGCGCAGCCGCGCCCGAAGGTTCGACGCCATTCTCCACAGGCCGAGGACGCTCATAGCTTTCAAGGATTGCGTGTGCATTTGCACCGCCAAAGCCGAAACTGTTCACACTGGCTCGTCTCGGTTGACCGGGTAAGAGTCCTAGCCATGATTTGGACATTTTGGGGATCTCCAGGTTCTTAGCAAACGGTGCAACCTGGTCGCTCAAGTTGTTCAGGAGCATATTAGGGGGGATGATGGAGCGTTGAAGGGCCAAGGATGCCTTGAGAATGCCAGCTACGCCTGCAGTGCCTTCGGTATGGCCGAGGATCGTCTTGATGGAACCGACATAGAGGCATTCACCGGCCGTTTTGGTGGCAAATTCCTCGCCGAAGAAAGCTCTCGAGATGGCCTCAGCCTCGATCCGGTCTCCTGCCGGCGTTCCAGTTCCATGAGCCTCGAAGAATTGGGGACGGTCCGACTGCTTTGAGACATCCAGGCCCGCCTTGGAGTATGTGCTGCGAATTAAGGCCTGCTGGGCGACAGCATTCGGCATGGTGATGCCGGTAGTTGCACCGTTTTGGTTCAGGCTTGTCTCTCGGATGACGCATTCAATGTCGTCTCCGTCCTCAATTGCTGCACTGAGCGTTTTCAGAATGCATGCTGCTACACCATCACCACGGGCATAACCATTGGCATCCTTGTCCCACATCCTACTTTGACCTACATCAGGCATGTAAGTTAGTTTTGGCCTCTGCGTGTGGAATCAGGATATCCAGGTCAGGTTGCGGATTAATACTGACCGGCAGGAGACAACATCTTAAGCTTGCTTTCAAGGACATAATTCTCAGGACCAAGGCATAGATTGGATCCACAAGCCAGAGCTACTCGTGATTCTTTGGACCTGAGCGACTGCACCGCCAGATGAATAGCAACAAGACTGGAAGAACAAGCCGTATCAAGGGTGATGGAGGGGCCATGCCAGTCGAAAAAGTATGAGATTCGGTTGGACAAGATACTCCTTGCGATTCCAGTAGCGGTATAGGTTGGAGCAGTGTTCACTGTAAGCCCACAGATTAGTGATCTTTGTCTTCGGGACCGTGTAGTCACTCAGACATGTCGGTTCGCAATGCAACAATCAACAATCCCGAGGCTCTTGAACCCTTCACCCACCTATTCCGAGTTGCAAGGTAATGGGGGATTCGATATAATGACCTGGTTATACTTACAGTCGCGTAACAGGTTTGCTCCGTAGTCATTCCACATGGCACCCACATAGACGGCCGTATCGCTACCTCGTAGAGCATCAATCGTCAACCCGGCCGATTCGAGACCTTCATAGACGGTTTCCATCAATATCCGCTGCTGAGGGTCGATGGCCTTCGCCTCAATGGGCTTGATACCGAAGAATTCCGTGTCAAAGACGGCGACGTCCTCTTCCAGCAAATACGCATGTCGGATATTGCTGTGCCCATGATATGCAGAGTTAGGGTGGTAGTAAGCCTCCGCATTGAACCGACTTTTGGGGATATCACAGCGAACATCTCGGGGCTTGTTCAGAAGTTCCCAGAGCTTCGACGGCGAAGTGGCTCCGCCAGCAAATCGGCAAGAACTTCCCACAATGGCAATCGGCTCGTTTATAGTCATCTTCTTGACCTTGGTGTGTGTATGTAGTGGTAGTAGTAGGGGTAAGGGAGAAGTTGAACGAGGGCGTCCATCTTAAAAACTCCGGCCACCTGTTATAATTGTAGTCAAGCATGCTGGGTGTTGAACAGACCCCCATCACTTCTGTGTGCTAAGTTGTGCCACACAGTTCTCACAACCTTGAACGAATTTGGGAGGTGTGTGGTCACCGCCACTGATAACACTTCCTTGTTAGATCTTTTCCTTACCGACCAATGTTCACCAAGGTGCTCCGTACAAGTACAAATGCCCTAAGGCATCTGTACCTTGCCATGACACCCTTCCAAGTACCTCAGCCTTTTGAGTACTCTTGGTAAATATACCTAACGTTAAGGCAAGGTAGGTACCGTACGTAAGCATTCTTTGTACCATAGGTAAGGTAAGCATCCTTTACACCCTAGGTCGGCATCCTCTGTCAGCCTAACACAGTAGTAAGCATCCTTCGAGAATCCTCTGACCATCCTCTTTCCAGCGCTGATAGAGTGTGGGGCATCCTTGGACTATCATCCGCTGTCTAGCTAAGCAGTCTATTGGCTCAACCTCGTGCAGTGCCGCAATAGCAACGCGTACTCGATTCCGCAGGGTATCAAGCTGTATGCTTCTCATATCAACAACTCCCTACTCTTCTCACTGGCTTCCGCCCTTCTACCACCATGACACCTAAACCATTTTTGAGTCCTCAGAACTAAAACTTTCCTGCTTTGGACTTTTACTGAACTCTTGTCTTGTTGCGGCTTGCGAATGAATCGAGATTGGTATCAAGTCCATCTGAAGAAAGATGAAGCTGATGAGGCAGTGGGTATGGTATGTGTCTGTAGCCACCCTTCTCTGTCAAGAGGTGACGACAACATCCAACACTAGGTAGGTAGATGTGAATTTGTGGCAGAGATGGGGCGTAGTCCAATGGGTCAAGGAGATGGCTTTGCCGCTGATGTTATGTCTTTTTAGGATCAGAACCACACACCCATGGTACGTAGGTAAGCGGCACACAACAGCTGCGCCGTCGTCCACCACCGATTGATGCGAGATTTCGGGAATCTCGAGACCCCCCACCCCAGCCTTCGGCCTTCCTTCATAAGGCCGGGCTCCTCCTGTAGGTGCACAGACATACGTAGTCTGGAGTTTTGACATGTGTGAGTGGATCTCAACCAACAGGATGCACTGCCGGCACAGACAGTCCCGGTAGGCATTGCCTTCATGATCTTCTGACAGCACCGTGTGGTGGTCAGCAATGTGGTTTTCACGCAAAGTTTGACATCGGGGATAAGGGCGCATGCGCCTTCAGTTTCACTTGAGGTCACTCTTGCTGTTGAAAACAGGATGAAGCGTGGTACGGAGTAGAGGCTCCTGAGAAATTCACGGAAGATAGTGGAAACAACCAGTAAGCTTTCCCCAATACCAAATAAGCGGAAGGCACCAAGTGACTACAGTAATCGGAACTACCTCAGAACTCTAGGCAGTCAAAAATTCTGAAAATTCTTAGGGTTATGTACTTCGTACATAAAATCTACAATGGCCGGACAACAATGTTGCACTTGAAGTCTCACTTTCTGTTCCGCATCATTCCAGGCGCTTGTTGACCAGCGTATCATCTTTCTCAAACATAAACTAGTCAATTAATGAAGAAGACTTGCCATCAACATCGCTCCCGGTGTGTACAGTGCATGCTACATGGCTCCATGACCGTGGAAGCTATGAGCGTGGGCTCGCTTTGGCCAGCCACTCCCGAATCCTCCGTGTCGCCACGCGAGGCACACCCATGTATCTCTTGCCATCGTACGTGTCATCGATAGCCCGCGCGAGACGCTGCGCTTTTGCGATCGCGAGCCTCTTTGCATTGGCCCGATGCTCCCTTCCCACAAACGCATCCGCCTCGCTCGCCAGCTCCCGTCGCTTCTTCCGCACGGCGGGATCGTCGGCCTTTTCCGCCGCGCAGAGCGCACAGTTGCATTCGAAGCCCCAGGTGGTCATCAAGGCTGTCTGTCTTGCGTCGTAGTCGCTCGACTCGTCGTAGCTGAGGAAGATCTCGTCGCCGGGGGTGATGGTGTTGGTAGCGCGGACCACCATCAGGTCGCCGATGAATTCTTTCTTGGCGTTGGCGATGCAAGAGTGATTGATGTAAGCGGCCCAGATCCAGAGGCCGGTGCTCGCGTTGCTTGCGCCTTCTTCACCATACTGGCTACCTGGGCCGAAGGCATTGCGAGACACGATGTCGTGTACTCGAAAGGTATCGACGACTGGGCCGTCGTCAGTCCTGGACACGTTTTTTCCATCGCCTTGATAATCGCCATAGAGATCCATTACCCTTCCGATCTGGGAAGGATTGCTGAGAAGCTTTTGTACGATCGATTTGCTCAAGCCAACCGGTGACACTCTGATTCTGTCGTCACGCACATCGTATGTTATTGCCGTCAAAGCCTCGCTTTCATGACCCCAAACCACACAGAAAGCTTTTTCACACATGACCACCCCCCCGACTGGTATATCGCGGGTTGCAAAAAGGCCACGTCCTCGTCCTAGGCTATCTCTGACCTCGGTGTTGCAGATGAAATTTGCGGCGTCAACCCGTGGACAATCTCGAGACAGGCCGGCCCTGATCTTCTTCCAATCATATGTTCCTGTCTCTTGCTCGCGGAGGCGCATCTCAATCTTTTGCAGATCGGCACGGACGTCTGGGATGCCATGCATAATCTCCCGTTGCTCCTCAAAGAAGCTCTTTGCCTCCTGATATTCACCGAGATTGTATGCAGCGTAACCGGCACGGAAATAGGCCTTGCTGTCGAGAGCTTCGGATTGACAGTCTTCTCTGCCAGAAAGGGAGGCTTTTGCATCAGTTTTTGCTTCATCTAGTTGGTTCAGAAGGAGGTTGACATGAGCGCGATTGCGAGAGATGTCTCGGGCCAGGTCAGTATTAGTATTAGACGCAACTTCTTGTCTGGCGACCTTCAGACCTTCGGTATAGCTTGTGTGAGCTAGGGGTAAATTCTGGTGTTTGAGCGCGGCATTGCCATTGTCTCTGCAGATCCTCACAATCTTCTCTGCTGCTGCTGCATCCTCGGCGTGACCAATCACTTCATTGACGGAAGTCCGACTGCCATTGGCGATCTCATCCCTACAGACAATCAGATCTGAAGGATGGTCGATCCGAAGGGTAGCTTCACCATGTTCGGTGAAAGTGAAATAAGGTTCCTTGATCATAAAAGCATATGCTGATTCTAGTACATCCTCGCTGTGTCTTGACTTGTGCAGACACACCTCTAAGCGCTCTGTCTCATCTTCTGCTTCGTCCTGCACCATGGTCCATGACCTGGCCGCAAGTGGGATCACTGGGCTCACACGCTTGACAGCGAGCTGACGGCCACGATGATGAGTGTCAAGTTGGAGATTGGCGAGCTTCATTGGCTGTAAGTCTTGAAGTGAGATGATGCATGGTGGATACGGCTGCCCTACTGCAAGAGCTGGCAATGTACCTCCCTGACCTTTTGTCGGCATCATGTCAGCATCTGGGGCGCAACCCATATCTGCCATGAGCGATGCGCCAGTCGCTTGGCGGATGGCAGTTTTCAAGTCTCTTGGTTTCCGTCCATGGCCTACAAGGTGAAAACAATTCTTCAGTCTATCCTTGACAGTGTTCTGGATGCGCTCTGCTTCTTGCTCGGTCAAGAAGAGTGTGATTTTATCGTTCTGGCAAGACATTGTGAAGTGCAAGTGTTGTATGTGCTACAGCATCAGAATGCCTTCGACGAGTCTATGCAATGGTGGTGCTAATTGGAAGCAGCGGATTTGGAAGAAGAAACGCAGAGGCTGCGTAGACACACTGTAATGTAAGGGCAAACAAATGAGGCGTGAAGAGGCCAACGCTGTGGAGGAACAAGAGAGATTGGAAGAGAACTCCGTAACATCAACGCCGAGATAAAGCGGTATTGGATAGTACTACATTATATGTAGCAGAGAACTGGTCGTTCCGGGACTTTGATCAAGATATAAAAAACTCCCCATAAGGTGTCGGTTGCCTGAAATACTCCTGCCCTGGCTGGCAGAGCTGCAACACCCTTAGACAGGTCATGTTGAGTCATGCCGGGAGTCAGCAATCTTATGTCCGGGCCTTTCGAGAAAAGTATGATAAGGCTGTAGACGCAATATCTCCTTGCATGCGTGGTAAGCACACGTCAAATGCTATTACTTGGGATTCCTTTCGGAGTCTGACAACCGTAACACCGCGAATGCTCGCATGTGTCATCGGGATCCTTTAAACTGACTTGCTGGAAATAGGTACCTTAGGTAAGCATCAATCTCACCGCAAACTCTGTAATGATCTGAATAGATATACCGGCCACACCCTTGCTTCGCCGCCAGAGTTTTGAGTAGCTTGTTGTTCGGTGTTGAAGGATCTTGTATACGTAGCGCCAACCAAAGCACTCGAATAAGGTAGGTACTCATCAACGGTGGGGGACTTGAACCAACCCCGCATGAGTCATCTCTGTCATCCCCAAAACCACAGCGTTCTTCCCCTGAGCAGCCACCACACACGATAAGGAGTCAATTTCCATCTCATCTAACATAGGGTAGCTCATGTCCCCTGCACCAAAGAGCCGCACTCTTCTACAAGTCGTCAATAAGGTAGCATACCAGACAGTGACGCAGACTCGACTGAATTTCCACCTACCACGCAGTGGTATGACAAAGAGAGACTAGAAGGTAGGCAGTATCCTGAAGTAGCTTGTAACCTCTTCTGCAGAGCACAGTTTTCATCATGCATGTATGTACGTATCTATTTGACAAGAAAAGAAGAAGAGAAATCCCAAGAGCTGGTGGTACTCCTAGGTGTACCAGAGAAGGTTTCTATATGAATGCACCACCATCACCACCACCACGTCCTCCAGACATCCCCGCACCACCATCACCACCACCTCGGCCTTCCCAATCCTTGACATTTCCCGTATATCCCTCACTATCACTTCCAGAGTGTTCATCCCCCCTCTTCGCGTTCGGCACCGGCAAAATGGTCCTCAGCTCCGGCGACGCGTGGCCACTGCTATCATGATACGCCCACCCCTCCCTCTCCCTCTCATCCTCCGATTCCTTCTCCTCCCGTATCGGTACCGGCGCGGCCGAAGTCCCTCTCGGTCTCGTCGTCCGCCCTTCGAGCTGCCAGTCGTCCTCGTCGGAGGTATCGTCCCGCATCGGCGACATGGCGCTCGAATCGCCCTTGACCAGGCCGAGACGCTCCTCTTCCGTGGCGGTCTTGGCCTTCCGGGGGCCGGGGATGTTTCCATCTCGACTGCTCTGGCGAGAACCGAGGCCGATTCGCGATGAAGGCCGGTGCGAGTGGGTGCTGTCGAGGGAGTCGTCATGCTTGTGCCGGTGGAAAACGTTGTGGAAGGAGAACTGTCGCTTGGTGGTATGTGAGGGTGGCTCGGGGGCAAGGCTTCCTCGCGATTTGGCGCGTTCCTGCCCGACGTCGTCGGCCCAGGCTATTGGATGACCTTGCTGGCCTGATGGTGTATATTGGCTACTATTATGGCCATCCAAGTCAGGGCGACGAAGACCTGGTGGCAGACCGTAGACGTGGGACATCTCCATAGGCTCCTCCGTAGCAGTACCTGGTCCTTTGTACGACGTTTCTCCCAACTCTGACGGATGCATGGAGTTATGATAGTCCGTCCCAGCAGTTCCTGGTGGTTTTCGGTGAATGATGCTGTGCGCCCGTCGTCTGAAACTGCCTAGGAAACTACCACCGTCGTCGGTGCCGTCACCCTGTGTAGACCTGCCCTCCTCGGAGTTCACGTCCTCTGGAAAGTGTGTTAAACCTAGAGGCGGGTGTAACGTCTTCCGTCGCTGCAGTCCACCTTCCGGCTCCCTGAACGTCTTCCTTCTACGTAATCCGTCCCATTCGACCTGCTCATTCTCCCCAATGGGCTCCATTTGGTCTTTCAGCCGCTCCTCATGAATCCTCTTCACTTCTGCTACCTCATTTTTCTGTCGTGACTGTGATATTCTTCGTATGATTGCAGCAGTCCCACGAATTGCGTCAGCCTTGGGTTCTGATTCTGGCTGCGCTTGCTCCGCAACCGTTCGCACTTGATCGAGATCACCGGTAAAAACTGCCGCGTCCGGCACATCCTTGGCGGACTTGGAAAGTTGAAGTAAAATAACGCCAGCGCAGATCTGCAGAAACCCCATCACCACTGTAGCGATCGAGGTTGGTGTTCCTTTGAATCCTCGGAAGAGAATAGCAGATGTCACAATTGTCGAGCTAGTGAAGTAGACATAGTATGTAGGGGTGACCAAGGCGGCGTTGAAGATGTTGAGGGCTTTCTGATAGGGGTCTCAGCAACCGCGACGGAAACAACAGCTCTGGGAACTTACGTTGAGGTAGATGATCTCCGTGACCAATGTAGCAGCCACAAAAACCAACAACACGTAAAGGAACCACTGGTTGAACTGCGGGATCCCTGCAGCTTGTGCAACTACCGCAGCCCCGAGACCTTGAGTGGCAACCACGCTTAAACCGCCGATGAGACTGCAAATGCTCAGGTATACCATCATGCTCGTCTTCCCGTACCTGGGTCCTGCCCAAAGCGCAATGAATACACACGCGATAATAACAACTCCAGCATAACTTAGAAACCCAGGTGCGATTACAAAATGCTTCATCTCTTGTATCGTCGCCGCTGATGACTGCTCAGGCGCGTTCATGACAATAACCACCGACCCTATGATACAGATGAAACATCCCGTCTTTCCAACAAAACTCAGCCGCTCCTTCAGAAAAATGGCGGACAGGATGGTAGTGATGACAACCGACAACGCTCCCAACGGTGTGACCAAGATGGCATCGACGAAGGCGTAGGCGACGAAGTTGCAGATCTCCCCGATGATCATCAGCGTCATGCCGGTCCACCAATACGCATTCTTGAGATATCCATATCCCTCGCCCGCCTCTTCGTTGTACTTGACGTTTGCTTTGAGCAGGCCCGTCTTCTTCAGGACGAAGGAGACGCCAATGAAGACGCCAGAGGCAATTGCTAGTGATATCCCGACGGCTTTGTATGCTGGTGGGCGGGTAACAGTTGCTGGGTTTTGGGCAGCTCTGGCGTAAACGACGTGAGCGGTGGACAGGAGATCTGCGGTGGCATCCATCGTTCAAGACTTGACGGCGTCTTGACTGTAGTTGGTTAAACAGAGCTGTCTCTCCTTTGATAGACACCAAGTGAAGGCTCCGGTGGCCAAGGTGGGGGATTGATTGTAGAGTTGGGACGCTAAGTCGAGACTACCAGAGCGTCGTTGAGGGTCATGGAAGTTATCGCTGGGGAGGAATCATTAGGTACTCTGGCATCAATACTTCGATTCTCCGATGCTGTGTGTCAGGTGGAGGTGACGGTAGTACAGTAGTGCTTCAAGTAGTCGGCGACAAGACGATGGCTAGAGTCAAGTTGAAGTTACCTCATGTTCAACAATTTAGCGCCGCCGACACGGCTTCTCGATCTTCCTCTTCGCTTGCGCAACGCAAACCTTGGAGGCGCAGCACGACCCGGAATCAATCAAGGGTAATACACGAGCTCAAGGTAGCGTTATCACTTTGCGAAAAAGTCGGAGCTGGACAACGCCGAGAAGATATGTATAGCTGAATGGCAAATAATATTGTTAAATTCCCAGAGAGCGGTCCAAGTTGAAAGCGTTACTGTAACTTAAGCTGGTTGAAAGTGACAAGCAAGAAACTCTCGCCTACGGCAGTGGTGTCTACCTGGTACCCTATCAGACCCGGAAAATTCATCATCCTCCACAGGGTCAAACCTGCAAGCCACAGATTCCCCAAGTGGCAAGCTAAGGTAGCCAACTATACCTTACCGATTGCATAGAAATAGCACACAGAATTGAAGTTCGCCGTACGAGCAGATTCTCCTTTCGTCAGGAGTCCTGGGGGAGGACTTAAGTGTCTTTACAATATTAATCGCAGATGAAGCTCGTAGACAACACATGGCCAAAAAAGTAGCTAGCTAACGTACTTTGTTTCCTGGAAACGGCCCCTTGAATTCCATGTCAACGATAGAGTCCCACCTGGAGCCAGCCAGGTCTGCATTGGTCCATCAGACCGAGCTCGAGACTCGTAGAACAGACCCCCGACAATTCGAGCCCGTGAGATAATCGTTGAAACGCCTAAATGTCCCAAAAACTCCCGGTAGATCGACAGCCGGTTATGAAGATGGTATCGCAAACCGAGAATCGTCAAGTCATGAAAGGATGAAACAGCTAATCCCAACCCGAGCACTGGTGAACACGTCAAGGAAAGGCCACCCTCATCTGCCACTGACTTCGGGCTTCCTCGCCATGTTAACCATAGGAGGTGGACCGTCCGTGTCCGGATACGGTAGCTTGGCGTTGCTGGCGTTGAGGTTGTTATTTCGTGATGAAGAACTTGGTCGTCGTTGGTCTCGGGCATCGGGATAAGGTAGTGGAGACTTTGGCGGAAGGGGTGGAGGACTCCGCCTTGCATGATTCTCATGACTCCTTCGGGGTGATGTCGAGAACGAGTGTTGCGATCGGCCGTCGTCCTCGCTCCGATATTGCTCCCCGCTGCGCCGGTAGGGCGGTGACTCGCCTGAGCGCTGTGGTCGTAGGATCGTGTCTGCTGGTTGGGGGTATTCATCGGAGGAGATGACGGTGAACTTGTCCTGAGAGGTAGAATACTGCAGATAGGGATGTACTGGGTTGGCGGGGTGTTGCGGACCGGGCCGCTGTGAAGGTAATGCGCTTGGTAGATCCCCTCCGGGTAGCTCAACGGCAAGAGGATGTGATGGCGGGGGCACTTCGGGTAGTGGTCGCTCGTACACATCAAGATCTTCGGTAACGTTATTTGGCACGTGCCGCCTTCGTGCCCTTTCGATTCTAGCCATCTTCGCTGCCGCCTCCATATTGATCCTTTGCACCTCGCTCCGAGCCAGGTACTTCCTGGTGTTGGTGCTTATATCCGCCAATCGACTCCACTCGTTCATACCGAAATCCCCAACTCCGACTTCGACGTTCAGTCGGTAGTAGTTGTCGGGATTCGCGCCTCTCTTTGCGAGGTATTCATTCAACATGTACTGATGAGTGTCCTCACACCCTTCAATCTTTGAGATCAATCTTCGCCTAGCTTCCGCAAAGTCACCCATTCCACCTCCTACGAATCCTTCCCACCATTCGTGTTGTCGGTTGTTCGTCCCGTTAGGCCTCTTCCCTGTGCCGATGCTCAAGAAGACTCCGACCTCCCTGCCTGGCCACTCATTGATGGTGGCTTCTTCGAGAATCTGGGGAGCGGGGTTATATTTCCCAGCGCCTTCGTCGATGAAGATCGATTGCCCAACCTTGATGGGCTTGAACGCAAGCCCAGTCGCACATGTTGCGCGTCCAGCTTGCCATATCGTACAGTTGAACTCGGGTGAAGGTTCTTTCCTAGAATCATACGAGCGTAGCAGGGCCGAGGAGCCGTTCAGGGGCGTTCCCTTATAAACTGCGGTAACGGCACTGTAACAGTTAATATGAGACCAGCTCTCAGGTACGGTCAGCGAGAACCTACGTCTTCGTTCGATTTTCTCTGATGTCGTAAAGATATGCGTCCGGGTTACCCCATCGGGTCGCGCCTATAGGTCCTCGTGCAGAGACTGGGGTGTAGCCACCAGCTGTACTGAAACTCGTCCGACTCATGCTTCTTTGCGGCGCAAAGTCAGACCCACTAACAGCACTCGCCGGCGACAACGGACTCATAAACGAACTGTTGCCTCCTTTCGCCACGCCGTCGTTGCCCTCATCCTCGAATATGGTGTGTTCCTTCACGCAGTCTCTAATCGCTTCTTCCAACTTTGACGCCTTGAAGAGAGTGGAGCGATACGGTATGCCAGCAATCGTCTTGTCTGTCTCGAAAACCCTTCTTGTCATACGGACATAGACTTCCTTGCAAGTCTCAACGTCCAACCGCAACCGACCGAGCATAATCGCGATAAGGCCCCCGGTTCCCGTGCCTGCGATAAGGTCGAAATGATCGCATGGTTTTGGTATCTGATCTCTGCGCGGCGCCTTTCCCTCGCACTCGACGTATGTCCTGTACATGAGCTCCTGGAGTAGTATGAGCATGGAGTAGCCTCTCACGCCTCCGCCATCTAAGCGCAAAGCGTCAGTGACAGCTACTTGCACAGTTGACAGGAGCACAACCGCACGGAAGGTGACATACCTAGAGAAAGTATTCGTAACGGCGGGCCCTTAGTTGTATCCTTCCGGCGGAGAAGCTTGGTCTCCATCCTTGGCGGCTCGCGACCTGAAGCGGTGGTTCTTGAGGGCGGAAGGCGGGGTTGTCCTAAGGTGGCAGCAAACTTGCGACAGATGACAATAAGCGCTCAGAGACGTTCTATGTGCTTATCTGTGTAGAGATGGAGAGTGCTTGACCCCAGTTCACACATCAAATTGTTCGACGGAATCGTAATGCTTTGAGGCTGTGTGAGTATGGTGGGTTACCTTAACAAAACGTCAGCCACAATCACTTCAGGTACACAATCAGACTAACGTAATCGCCACCCAGTCAAGCCAGCCACCCAGTCAAGCCACCTCACTGTTGCTTAATTAATCCTTGTTGAAACACCTTGAATTATTGAGATTATCACCTCCCTAGACTAACTACATGAAAACTGAATTATTCATGAACATTTTTTTTCAGATCAGCTTCACAAATTCAACTTTGTCTTTTAATGCATAATATTTAACTATTTTTAGGCTGGGTGCGCGGGTTGCCTATAGGTCACGCGGGTCAGGGTCGGGTCCGGGTATCGGGTCGGGTCGGGCTAACTTTTATCCAGCCGGGTCGGGTGCGGGTTAACCCGACCCGACCCGCGTAGGGTCACGGGTTTTTCGCGGGTTACATATAGCCTTAGTAAGCATGTGTATGCGCTTAGTAAGCACATACACATGCTTACTAATGTGTGTTTCTAACGCGCACCTTCGCGAAAAGTCATGATTTTCGTAACTTATTCAGTAATATATCTTGCGACCGTGTAATTTATCCCTATATGGCTAGTTAAGGTGTAATTTATTATGACTAATATATCAATAAGCTTCCGCATTTTTGAGCCCTAGCCCTGACCTTACCCATAATGGCTAGCCCCACCCGCGTGCGGGTACCCGCGCGGGTTGTAGGTAGGGTTGGTCCGTGCACGAACCCGACCCGACCCGACCCGGACCCTAGCGCGGGTTCGGGTCGGGTGCACTTTTTTCCGACCCAACCCGACCCTACACCCAGCCTAACTATTTTATTAATCAATTTCTTCATCTTCTTCTCTGTCTTCTACATCATAACTTTATTCTTGTCAACAATAAAAACTTAAACATTTTCAACATTCTTTTATGACTACTTCTTCTGCTGTTGCTTCTGCTTATTAAGCAGCTTTTAATTAATTCACTGTAAAACTGTTCTATCTGTCACAGCTGTTAGAGCTGTGTCTTTTAGATTTAAAACATATATATATAATAATGATATTATATTTATTATGATCTCATTCACAAACTGATTAATTCAGATTGCTGTATTAAATGTGACAGCAATGTTGACTTAAACTTCATTGAAATTTGTAAAAAAGATATAGAGTGAGATTTTTGATTAAGATCATTTTAAAATAATAATAAAAAAATTAAATAAAATAAGATCTGTATCTCATCATGCATTCAGAACATTCTGAATCATGATTACTGTCAATTTAGTTTTTTAATAATAGTGTAGAAAGTTTAACTTGTTGACATTGATGATCTCATAATATAAATAAATATAAATACATTTCTTATAGATCTTGCTCAATGACTCAAAGACTTCAACATTTAATGATTACAGTAAATGAATTAAATATAGAGAAAGATATAAAGTCATAATGTTGTGATTACAGCAATACTGAATAAAGTTAGTGAAGATATAATTTTTATAATTATTCAGTATTAATAATTAATGAATGTCTTGAGTCTAAATTTTAATGTATAAATTGAAGATCTTAAGTCACTGAAGCTTTATTATATTAATAATTTAATCATTATCACTAATTTATAAAACAGTCTAATCATTCTTAACAGAGTTTAGTTATATCTGCTGTATCAGCTTATTCTTAAAAATGAAATAGAGTGAAAAAGTAATGTCATTAAATAATATATACTTAATAAGAAACACTCAGTTCTAATTATCAGTCTGAATACTGAAAGCTTATACTTCTATATATTATATTAAAACTTTAAAGCTATCTATAATGCTTATTGCAAATCTCTTTTCATCTATATTATATATGTCTGACTTCAAAATATCATGCTGAATTCACATAAATGTTATGGCCATACCCAGTAAAGGTTATGTAGTAACTAGATATATGCGGGTACAGCGTATTCACAGGTATAAGGTCACCCAGCTTGATATGCTCGCGGCGACCTCAGCGAGGCGATAGACCTCTGGGAGATCTATCAGCTCGCCATGCTCGCGGCGACCCCGGCGAGCACGGCGATCTAGCAGTATATAGACAAGCCATCTCCCCTAAGGA
>JAABUY010003363.1_pt1 | contig 17801 bp, 21 predicted proteins | sample 5560271 | NCBI WGS metagenome assembly JAABUY01 (sample SAMN10711886, study PRJNA513374) | rock metagenome | isolation source: Antarctica rocks | place: Antarctica: Victoria Land, University Valley
GGGACCCCTGCGCGGCTCACACGGTCATCCCAAGACAGCTGCACAGGCCTGCTGTCAAGTGCGTGCTGCGCTAGCCGGGGGCCATCCACAAGATGAGCACTGCTATCGTGCATACATTGCTAACATACCACTGCTGTAAGGTCGTTACAAAACACGCCGGACAGTACGGGGCACCTGGCCGGTGAACGCGCCTGCCGAGGCGCCGTCGGCGGTGCCTTCGGCGGGCGCCGCGTCGGCGCCAGTCGCCGCAGCGGGCTTGGCGACAGGCCTCTGCCGCACACAGCGCACTCTGTCAGGCTTGCCGGGCTCGCGCCGCACGCACGGCACGCTTGCAGCGGCCGCAGCGGCCGGCCAGCACCAGGGCGTGCATTGCGACAAGGCGCGCGCACCGCGCGCGCCCGCGGCGCAAACTTGCTCCGCTTGGCCGCGGCGGCGGGCTGCTGCGCCTCGCCAATCCTGGCCAACAAGTCCAGGTCCAGGCTGGCGTTCATCGCTGCGCGTCGCCTCGCTCCACACAGGCGCCACGCGCACTGCCTGCCTGGCTACACCTTCTTGCGCACAGGCCTGCAAGCTCGTTGCTCAACAAGCCAAGGTGCTCAGTGGGAGGCCCTATCTCAGAATAGGGTCCAGTTTGGAGTCACCAACAACAGCCGGCTTCCTGCTAGCAAGCGCGGGTCCGTGGGTTCCAGCAGACCACAGAAACCCACTTGCATCTGCAGCAGTCACTCGCAGCAGCCCGGGGGGCCTGTGAGGCAGGCCGCAGGGCGAGATTTGGTCTGCGATGCCTGACAGGGAGCAGGGCCTGCAGGAAGGTGCGGGCGGCAGTGCCGGCGCGGCTATCCTCGCAAGCCAAGAAGCAAAGGCCGCGGGTGTGGCACTGCGTGCGGATCGCTTGCCTATGGCGCGCTGGCTGAAAGGCACTTTGCCTGTCAAGAGCCTAGCAGGGCAAACGCCAGGCTATGGGCAGGGGCGTGCGCTGAGCTGTCCCAGCCCGGGGCCAATGTGCGGCAGTAACTGCCGCCGCTAATCGCAGATCAGATGATCCTGCTGCTGCAGCCAGTGCCGTGCTGGCCACCAAGCAACGTGCATGCAACCCAGGGCTTACAGCCTTCCTGCCCGGCAGCACTCTCCCGCTGTCGGCTCACTTTACCTGATGGCACCCGGCACAGGCGGCCATGGAGACAAGCCGGCCGACGTGCACGCGAGCTGGCTGCCACGGCTGCGCGATGCTGTGGACCGCGCTGAGCGTGCGCGCTCGCGCGCCGAGGACTCGTCAGACAGGCACCTGCAGGCGCAGCGGCAGATGCGCAGCGACGTGGCCGCCATGGCCGCCGCGCAGGCCGAGCTGGCTGCGCTCTGCCGCGCACTGTGCGCGCCAGGCGCGGCCGCTGAGGGCATGGCCGGCGCCGGCGCCGGCGCGCCGGCGGGGCTGACGGCACGAGAGCCGCATGAGCCGGTGCGGCGCGGCGGCCGCGGCCGACCCGCTGAGGCGGCCGCGGGCGCTGGCGCTGAGCCGCGCGTCACCGAGGGCGCCGCAAAGTGCGCTTCATGCTGTCTGCTCGCCACACCTCTTGTGTCAGCGCGGAGTGCGTGGCTGCAGCTGTCACGCTCGCTCTCCTCGTGGGTATCAACTCTGGGTTCCGAGGGGCGCGTGACGGAATCGGAGCATGTCTGCGCGCGTGCTGGTGGCTGCAGTGGCGGCCGGTCAGCTCTGCACTCGGCTGCCAGAGTGCAGCATTCGCGGAAGCCATGCGGGCGCGGCCCTGTGCTCAGACGGCGAACGCGCGCACCCGCGCAGGCCGCACGCGCCCGGCAGCGTGCTGTGGGTGGGCGGCATGGGCGCCAGCACCAGCGAGGCGGAGCTGATCGCCGCGTTTGCGGCGTGGGGCCTGGACGCGGTGCACTTCCCGGAGGGCGCGGCCGCCGCGGGCCGCGGCTTTGCCTTCCTCACGTTCTCCGCGCCCGAGGAGGTGCGCGGTCTACCCTAACCCTAGCCCCACACATTGCCTGACGCACTTCACCAGGCTCGGTGCGCATCCCCGCGCAGACCAGGACCCTCCACGAGACGTGCGCGCGTCGGGCAGATGCGCAGTGGCAGGTTGGCGTCACGTCGCAGGTTGCCTGCTGACCGGCGTTTGCAGTGCGAAAGGGGCGGCGCTCGCTGACAGGGAGTGCGGGCGGCAGGCGCGCGCGGCGCAGGAGGCCATGGACGGCGCCACGCTGGTCGACGGCGGCAAATCGATCTCGGTGCAGGTCAGCTACAACCCGCCCGACGGCCGCGCCGACCCGTCGCGCAGGCGGCCGCGCGGCCGGCGCACGCGCGCCCGCGGCGCCGCCGGGGCCGAGCGCCGCGGCCGCTACGCCGACGACGCCGACGCCGACCCCCGCCCCGACCCTGGCCGCGCCGGCAGGGACGGCACCGGCGTGCGCGAGGCGGCCAGCAGCAGCGAGGACAGGGACGGGTGCGGGCCGGGGACCAACGGGCACGCCGGGTCTGGCCCGCGCCCTGACGCGCTGCAGCAGAGCGATGAGGGTGGCCGTCCCCAGTCCTGGGCGGACGCCCCGTAGCCGGCAGGGGCCGCGACACGGAGCGGGTCGGAAGCCGGTTGGGGCAAACCCCGAGGCAACGGACTGGACCAAGGGTGCGGCTGGGGAGGAGGGCACATAATGAGAGCCCATGCTGGGAGCGGCTGTCAGAGTGCAGCTATGCGAGTCATGGGAGGCTGTGCAATTCAGCTCATGGGATGGGCGAGCCCCGAACAAACACATACAATAAACTTTGGGCATGATAGGGGCATGGACCAGGCGCCACAAACGATCCAGCCAATGCCGGATGCGCCGGGCCTGTGCAGCCGCCTGCTGTGCTCACACCTGCAACGCGTGTGCACGGCACGGCATGCGGGCACCATGCTCGACATGCTGCGCCGGTTGCCGGCGCAGCCGGGCATGGTGTGCGCAGGGGTAGGGTAATGCCTGTAACAATGCAGAAGAGGGTGATCCATTGTTCGAAACCACTGGCACAGTCAGTGTTGCCGCGACGCGGAGTGTGTGGGGGCGGCGTTAAATAAGCCAGGGTGCGGTCCAGCGGGTGCATAACGTCGAGTGCTTCAAGAGATATGGGCAGGCCAGTTGACAGGCAGAGCCTGTCTTTGTGACAGCACAAGACAAGACAGGAGGTGTTGCTTGCTCGTGCATCAAAGTCGAGATTACCTGGCCGACTCTGGAGGCCTGGGAATATGGTTTGAGCTGTTATTCGTGGTCGATGCTGGTCTAACCTCTGAGCACATGTTTTGGCAAAAGCGCATGTGCAAGGCTAGTCAGCACCATGTGGCCGCTGTGCGACCATGCACATACTTCTTTGACTACACCCTGTTGATGCATGCATGCTTTTCTTGGTGTTACATGCATATGTTGCTTGCTTTTGTGCCTTCACTGCACGCTCGTTCTACATGTGTGTCAGGTTTTCATTGAGGCTGTCCAAGGTCTGTCTTGCATGTCTTGCATGGCAAGTCCTTGCCATGCAAAGACATCTGGCTGAAGATGGTTGTTGGGGACTCGCAGTAAGCTTTTTTGTGACTCGCTGTACAACAAAATAGTGATTTGGCTAAGCATCGGGGACTCCATAGCTGCGGCAGCACAGCCCTGATGTCAGACAGTGCTGCCTTCACCAGCGCTTGATGGTCAAAGCGAGCAGCCGGACAAGCCCGCAAATATCCCCAACGGGCCCGCACAACCCTGCGCACAGCCAGAGCTGTGCCCGCTACCAGCGCTTGGTGAGCGAGGTGAGCAGCCGGAGGAACTCGAGCGGGTTGCCGCGCTTATCGCGCCGCTGCTGCGCCTGCCCCGCCGGCGTGCGGTCTCCGGGCGCCGCCTGCATCCCCACAAACGCAGGCGTGACATGCACAAGCACTGGGGGCCTGCTGGTCTTATGGTGTAACACGTACGAGACAACGGGATGCCTTCCAGCCTGCCAATCCCAAACTGCACAACTGCACTTTTTTGCGCCAGATTTGTCCCAAGTTGGAAAGGTGCAGACTCTGGGTGCAGCGCAGGCACGTGTCCCTGCGGCGCTGTGCCGCGTCGTGCTGCCATGCAGGCCTCCAGCAGCGCAACCTCGGTATTGACTCACTGCAGCTGAGTGCACAACCAACCCTTTGCCAGCAGGCCCATCGGCTCCCTCTGCAGCTCCCCCGCAAGACAAAACATGTAATGTTGTGCGCGTATTGTAAGTGGCTCCTTATGGCACCTGCGGCGTCGCCGCCGCCAGGCCGGCGCGCCAGCCAACCAGCAGGACGCCAGTGACCACCAGCGTCACGATCACGAACGCCTTGTCCGGCGCATAGCCGCGCGCCAGCGAGCGCGCCACGATGCCCGCCTGCGCAGCGTGTGCGAAGACGTGACTTGCCTCTTTGCGTGATGTTGCCAGCTAGGACGGAGGGGGCAGCACCAATGGCAGCCGGCATGCCAGGTGGGTCCCAGCACAGCCGCCCAAGACTCTTGGTCCGCTTGCGGAGCTCTTTCACGCAGCAGACCCGAGAGACCATGCTTGCACCCAGGCCCCTGGCAGGCAAGCTAGAGGAAAGGACACACCGCAAGATCGGCAAACTCGGGAGCCAGCCCTGGCTGCCAGCGGTCCACCGAACTGGCAAGGCCACGTGACGATGCGCACACTGTCCCAGGAGACGGCCACCCGAGCGCGCTCGCTGGTGGGCAGCACAGGCCAGGGCGCATGGCCGCGCACCGGCGCGCCCACGGCCCAGCACTTTGCGGCCGCCAGCGCGGCCGCGCCCGGCCGCCCGCCCCGCGCCGCCCGCCCAAACCCGCCCAGCGGCACGGCCGCGGCAAACCACCCTGTTCCGCGCAGCGCAGCGGCAGCAGGCTCGCCACGACGCCCACCATCCGGCCAGAGCCAGCTTCATGGGTCCTATGTGACAAAGCGTCTCCAGGCAGTGCAAGCACTTTGTAGCTGGAAACCAACTTGTGGTTGCAACACACTGACTGTGTTGTAAGCACCCGTGTCACCGCGCCGACCGCGCATGCAATCGAGCCCGTTCTGTAAAAGTGAGCCCCAGACAGCTCAAGACAGAGGAGCAAGCACTAGTATGCTTGACGCCCGCACAGCCTGGAGATGTGGCCGCACCCAGCAGGAAGGGCGCCGCGGTGGCCAGCACCGCGCCCGGCGCCAGGCCCTCGGCGTGGTTGGAGCGCCCGATGGCCGCGAACAGCAGCAGCGCCGCCGCGTCGCCGCCCGCCAGCAGCGCCGCGCGCCTGCCAACATGGTCAGCTGGATTACTCGTATGTGAGGTAGAAGAGCATTACTGCAGAGTCACCTCCGATACCATAAGGCGTGTGAGGGTATGCCCGTCGACAGTCACTCACACCTTTATCTTGTTCCAAGCCTATTTCCGCTGAAGGGACGCACGCCAGGCCGGCGCTGGCATTGTCCTCGCCCCTGTCCACGGCAGCCACGCCCGCCCACGCCTCCTCACCCAGCCGCTCCACGCGCTCCAGCTGTGGAGGGAGAGTGGACACCCTCAGGTGCAGGTGCGTGCGTGGTGCGCTACCTGTGTCTGTGTTCTCAAAACAGACAGCATGCAAGCTCACTGGCACAACAACGCAGGCCACGCAGTTGGCGACAACCCGGCCTTGTCACCAGAACGCTGCCACACGCACCCGCATTCCCGGCGGGGCTGGTCGCGGAGGCGCGGAGCCCGCGCCGCTCTGCCCCTCCGCGGCACCAGACGTGCGCGATGCGCTCTCCGGCCCAGCAGCGCGACACCTGGCAGCGCCGCGCAGTCGGGGCCTCATCGGGGCTGCCGTTGCGGCTGGACGGCATGCACAGGAGACAGTGTGCCAGCGCAGTAGAGCCTCCATTTCGTCAAGTGTCCAAAACGCAAGCCAATCTCCTCTGCTCACGCACCAACGCACCCAGTGACATTGTGCCAGTGTGCTGCTCGGCTTGTCTACTAGTCCCTATACCCTGGGAAGACCCTTTCACCTGTGCGCAAGGCGGCTGCTTGTGCTCGGAGGCACACCGAGGGCGGCTTGGGAGCGGGGCGGCCATCTTGCCAAGATGCCGCACATCGCCTTCTACCGCAACTGTGCGCCCCACGCGCCAGCGCGTGTCTTGCGCGTGCACCTGCGCTGCCGTGACGTGCGGCAGAACCACCAGCGTGGTCGCGGATCAAAGGCGTTGATGGAGCTGCTTGGGAACTAGGCGCTGCGAGCTGATGTGGAAAACATGTGTTGCTGCGTGCAAGCACGCTGCCTGCTGCGGCTGACCGCTGCGCGCACTGCCGCAGATGGCAAGACCTTCAAGAAGCCGCGGCGGCCATTCGAGAAGGAGCGGCTGGACAGCGAGCTCAAGCTGGTCGGCGAGTTCGGCCTGCGGAACAAGCGCGAGCTGTGGCGTGTGCAGATGGCCCTGTCAAAGATCCGGCAGGTGTGCGGTCTTGCTGTCGGCGGCGGTCACCGCACTGGCAGGGGGAGCCGGCGGCCGGCGGCGCCGCCTGCAGCCAGCCCTCGCGTGCCTGCGTTGGGCGCCCTGATGCTCTCAGCCCTGAGTGGGAGCTTGTTTGCAGGAAAGCGCTCTAGTGCGCGTGCTATGCTCCGTGTACAGTGGACACGCCACAGTAGCAGCGGCTTGATCAGGACTTCGTGAAGTGGGCGAGTCGTGACCGGGCCTGCCAGTAGTGCCCAACTTTTGCTGCACGTGTTTGTCAACAGCGCCGGCCTGGCTGCCAGTTGGTTGCTGCACTCTTTGCATATGGCGAGCAACACGCCTACGGGTTCATTATTTGGGTGCGGCGCATCTGCCATTTCTGTGGCAACCGATGCCACCAGCCGATGGCACCAGCGCTTATGGAGTGGCAGTACTGCTGCGTCATGTGTCGTGCCATCGCAAAGCTGGCGCCGAGCTTTGAGCATGTGCGCCACACGCGCCGCAGGCCGCGCGCACGCTGCTGACGCTGGACGACAAGGAGACCAAGCGGCTGTTTGAGGGCGAGGCGCTGCTGCGCCGCATGTACAAGTACGGGCTGCTGGAGGAGGGGCAGAACAAGCTTGACTACGTGCTCGCGCTCACGCCCCAGGCGCGGGCCCGCCGCTGCCGCCCTGGCTCGCGCCAGGCCTCGACGGGGACCAGGAGCTTGGTGCAGGGTGGTTGCGGTCAACGCCGGCGCTCGGGCCAGCTGCGGGAGGCCGTTTGAGGGTGGCTGGGTCGATGCGGTCACTCGGGCCAGCTGCAGGCGGCGGCGGCGGCAAGGCTGCAGCGGGCGGCAGTGCGCGGCGCAGTCATGGTCCGAGTGTTGCACAGTCAGTGTGCGCGGAGTGAGAGCTGCGTGTGAAACGACTGCCTGTGCGCGCGTGCAACAAAGCGCAACGCGCGTGCTGACCTCCGGATGGCTCTGCATGTCCCAAGACCTGTGCAGCGTAGTCTGCTGAGGTCGCGCGGCGCATACCCAAACACACGCGCGGCGCGCGCGCAGGACTTCCTGGAGCGGCGCCTGCAGACGCTGGTGTTCAAGCTGGGCCTGGCCAAGAGCATCCACCACGCGCGCGTGCTCATCCGCCAGCGCCACATCCGCGTGGGCAAGCAGATCGTGAACGTGCCCTCGTTCCTGGTGCGCGTGGACAGCCAGAAGCACATCGACTTTGCGCTCAACAGCCCCTTCGGCGGCGGCCGGCCCGGCCGCAACAAGCGCAAGGCGCAGAAGGCCAAGAAGGGCGGCGGCGACGGCGACGGCGACGCGGAGGAGGAGGAGGAGGAGTGAGTGCTCAAACCCTAACCCTAACCGCGCTCGTCGCGCTTGCCGCTGGCGCACGCTTGTTTGGCGCCGGCATGCGCTGCTCCGCCGGACGGCGTCGCAAGCCGCGCCGCTCCTGCGGCGCTGCGGCGCTCGCCACGGGTGGCGGACATGCATCGCCACGGGCGGCAGACATGCAGCAGGCTGGGGAGATGCGGATGGTTACTTCCGAGAGCGTTTCCTGCAGTGCTCCGCTGCTTTGCTTGCACCTGGGCGTGCTTGCGGGGCCGGGGCCTGCTGGCGCTGCTGCAGGCCGTGGCAGTGCGCCTTGTTGCCGCTGTTGCACAGCTTCAGCTGCGGAGGGGGCTGCGGTGTGCTGGCGTGAATAAGGGTGCTGTACACTGCTCGTGCGGTGTGCTGGCGGTATGGGTGCTGTGGCAGGGAGGCTGCAGTGCTTGACATGGGCGAGCATGGGAATCACAGGTGATGTTGATAGCACAAGGGCTCCCAATGTCAAGCTAGTGTCAGTGTGCTGAGACGCAGCTGGCTCGTGTGTAGCGGGCCTTCAGCTATGCACACTGCTTTAATGTCGCTGTGCCTCAACACCACTCACTGTCAGCTGCGTGCAAAGTGCACATACACTTGCAGCTACACCAAACAGGATAACGTACACCAAACAGGTAAACGTGCGGAATTGTTCAATCATCATCTAAAACTAGCTTTCTTCTGCAGAGCACTGAAGCAGCAGGAGCTATCCATGACATGGGATGCAAGCACTCCCCAGCTAGCACAGTATGCAGAGCCGCTGCTGCACGTTAACAACGCCCTGGTGTCCCAATGTAAGCCCACAGTGCCCGATGCCCGACCACTCCAGCCAGCGCTAGCTGTGGCCCGCGGCCGCGAGCGCCACAGCGGCCGCCGAGTCGCGCCGGAACTTGCGCTGGAAGAAGCGTGCGAGCGGGTACGTCGCGCACGCCAGCAGCGTGTCCGGCCGGCTGAACGCGTACACCTCGTACCTGCATGCACGCCACAGCTGCTTCAGCGACTGAACGCGCTGGGCGTACCGGCTAGCTTCAGCCGCATGGCCACAATTAGAGTGAGCAGTGAGAAGGAGGCCGCACCAGACGGAGTCGTCGTCGCGTCGCCACTGCACGGAGAAGCGCTCCTCGCCGGCCAGCCCGTGGCCCGCGCACGTCGCCTGGCCAAAGTCGTACCGCCGCCCTGCCGCACGCCTGCCGTCAGCCACCCTCCATGCCACAGCGCGCCCAAGCATGCATATGCTTCGGCAGAGCGAGGCCAGACATGCACTGAAGGCGGCTCAGCCTCGCATGCACTGGAGGCCACTCTGTGCTGCTGCCTTGCGCCAGTGCGCCTCGCCGTGCTCTGCTATCACAGCCGCCTTAGGTGGACGCGGGGGCTGACAGCGCACCCGCCACTCGCTTGCGAGTCGCCCTGGCGCTGTGCGCCCCGACGTGCTGCGGCACATCAGCCTTGCTGCGCTCCCTGCCAAAGACGACCTGTCGGGCCGCCAGGATTCAAGCGACAGCCACACAGGTTCACTTGCACATCGCAGGAGCTGCTTTTCTCTATTCTACAGGCAGTGCGCAGGCGGGCCGATTGAGAGCCTGGCGGCAGCACAGCGGCGGCAGGAGAGGGGCGCAAAAGGCAGCGCAGGCGCGCCTGCAGCGGGTTGCGCATCCAGAGGCCCAGCAGGCAGGCGCCGATGCACACGCTCGCGCCCGGCTCCACGGCCGGCCGGTTCGTGGTCACCCAGCCTAGCTGTGCTCAGCGCGTCAGCTGAGACAGGCGGGACGTATCCAAACATCGGCCCCAACCCAGGATATGCAGCCGGAGCTGTGCAGCTTCACGAGCACAGCACGGCGGTGCCAGGCGAGCGGCGCTCACCTCCATGTGGCGCCACTGCTGCACAGCCAGCCGCGCCCGCTCATATGCTGCCTTCCCGTAGCCCACCTGCACAGCACGGCCGCTCGCGCTCTCTGCGGCACTGCCCCTTGTTTGCCGGCTGTGGAGAGCCGCGAGCTACCTTGTAGCTGTCATAGTCCTCAGCCCAGCGCTGCGCCTGCGCCGGCGGGGGCAGCGGCGGCGCGCACTCGGACGCGCCGCGGAACGCATGGTTGCAGCCGCCCCTGCCAGAAAAGCACAGGCCACTTCGTCAGTCTCGCTGTCAGCCTACAGCACAGCGTGACTGCAGGGAAGCATCAGGCCTGACCTGGCGCCCTGCTTCGCAGTTGCCTGCAGCTCTTCGCGCGATGGCTTCCATAGCGTGATACCGCCAAGCCCCGGCTTCATCATGTCCTTGCTTTTGCACACACTTTTGGGCCACAGTGCGCTGACCTGACAGGCCAACAGAGTCCGGACTCGCTCTCGATGTGACTTGATCCCTTTCCTCAAAACAGGTAAGACAAACAATTGTCAAGTTGTTTTGTACAAGAGTTTGTCTCTTCTGCACTGCTGGTACATGCATTGCGCGCGCTCGCGCATATATTTCACCGAAGGTATATGATATTATACTACCGAGTGATCACAGAGCCATCCTGCTCTGTGTTAACAAGCCACTACCAGCGGCTGGCCGTGATCAGGCCTTCAGGCGCCTCTTGAGCCTTTTGGCTTAGTCTGAGTACAGAGGCTTCTGGCCAAATCAAGACTGCCAATGCTGCGTACCACGTCTCTCCCCTGCCAGGTGCTTCGCCCCTGCGTTTCTTCCAGTGCACTGAGAGTCGGTGCTGGGTGACGAGCGTTGCCGTGGCTGCTATGAGACATCAATTGTGCTGCAGATGCTGCAGGAGCTGCATGCCGCACAGCCCAGGAGCCGGCCCGCTGGAGGCGGGCGGCGACGGCGTCAGCAGCACTGCACCCCAGCTGCACACCGACCTGCAGCCGAGGCCGCTGCATGTACTCCCAGCGCGCCCGCTCCCGGTGCAAGCGCGAGCCACGAGAGCGGGGCGGGTCCCGGCCTCCAGCAGCGCCTGCACCCGCAGTGCGACGTCTCGCCGTCCGGCCCACACCAGCTGGTGCTGGCTGCAGACGAGCGAAACAGCGGCGTGCACGGGCCGCCGGCCGGCGCGCTGCCCCGCTCTGCGCTGCTGCGCAGCGCGCTGGCCGGACTCGTCGCGTGTCCCTGCTGCGTGCGCGCGGCAGCTGCGAACGAAACGACCTGGGGCTATGGCGATGCGGACGGGCCGCGCGAGTGGGGCGGCGCCTGCGCGGCTGGCGCGCAGCAGTCGCCGGTCGATCTGCCGGCCGCGGCGCCGCCGGGTGCTGCCCAACACCTTGGCAAAAAAGGGGTTGTCGGGTGACCGCAAACGCCCACAAGCTGGCTGGGAGCACTGCCAGAGAAGCCTGGGCGTGTTGCAAAGCCCCTGCATGTCCTGCGTGCGCACGCAGGACGCATGCGTACACTGCTGAGCTGAGCAAGCCTCTGGAGCTCATCACCTGAGGTACCACAGGGGGGGCTGGCAACCATTTGTAGCTGCCACATGCGTTGGGGGTAGAAAGTCGTCTGTCTTGAGCGGCACGAGGGCATCTGCACCAGAGTGGACGCTCGTGGCCACCGCATGCAACACGCCATGCGGCTGGCTTCCCTGAGTCGCAGACAAGCATCTGCACCGGAAATGCTCAGCATGTGACAAACCGCCGCGCCATGGCGATCATTATGCGGCCACGGCGCCGTCGCATGGAGGCGTGCCCACGGCATTTGCTGTGCGCCGCGGCAGGCGTAGGGTCGGGTCCGCTCGGGCAGCTGCGGCTGGACTATGCGCGCGAGGCCGACGCCGCCGTGCTCAACACCGGCCACGGCACCATGCAGGTGCGCAAGCATCCTGTGCGCGCTGGCGCGCACAGGATGCGCCTGGTGCATGCCTTCTAGATGAGCCAATGCGCGTCGAGATGCGGCTCTGCAGCAGCGCCTGCGTGCCGCATCCGCCGGCCAATGGCCGCCAGCCGGCACGAACAGCTCTGCGACATGTCAACATGTTGCCTGCGCTTCTGTCGGGGCATGCCTCACCTGGTTACGATACAAGCCGCCCCCGGCGCGCGCATGCCAGGCTTGCTGCATGGCCGCGCGCAGGTGAACGTCGCGCCCGGCAGCTGGCTGCGCGCGGATGGCCGCGAGTGGCAGCTGCTGCAGTGGCACTTCCACGCGCCCAGCGAGCACGCGCGCGGCGGCGCGCGGCAGGCCATGGAGGCGCATCTGGTGCACCGCGACGCTGAGGGTGCGGCGCCTGGGGTGCAGGGGTAGCGTTATGGCACTGCAATGCGCCCAGCAGGCATGCGCGCGGCTGGATATGCAGGCGCACCTGTGCTGCTCCGCCTGCTCGTCCCGGGCGCATGCTGCGAGCTGGGGTCTTCCAGCGTAGGCCGAGAGGTGACGTTGGGCGATTCTCTCACCTTGCTGAGTTTTGGGTGTGCACAGCCTGGTAGCGCGCCCGCGGGTGCTCTGCTACCTGTGGCCGGAGCCGGAACAGGCCCGCACGGCCCGGCGGGCCGCAGGGCGCCTGGCGGTGCTCGCGGTGCTGCTGGCGGGCGGCGCTGCCGAGCCCAATCAGGCGGTCGGCCGCGCGCTGGCCGCCGCGCCCGCGCTGCCCGGCGCCGCCGAGCCGCTGCCGGCGCCGCTCGACGTGGCGGCCGAGGCGGCGCTGCTCATGCGCGGCGGCGGCGCGGCCGACCCCGGCACAGGACCCTACGAGACCCTGGACGCGCGCGGCCACCGCCCGTACCTGCACTACGAGGGCAGCCTGACCACGCCGCCGTGCAGCGAGGGCGTCGACTGGCTCGTGCTCGCCGCGCCCGGCGCGGTCGCGGACGCGCAGGCGCGGCGGCCCCTGGCGCCACGCGCGCAGCCCGCCCAGGGTGTCATGCAACGCAGCTTGACTTGCGTTGCGCCTCAACAAATGCTGCCCGGCGTCTGTTCTGAGAGTTGTGCCGTGGTGCGGGGCATTCTGCGTGACGGCGCCTCGCCCCCTGCGCATGCCGTTTAATACGCCGGCGTAGGGCTGGTGACTGCGCAAATGAACATTTACTCGCGCATTTTGTGTGTGTGTGTGTGTAGGGGAGCCTCGTGGCTCTTCAGGCCATGTTGCAGTGCGCAGGACCAGTGACATGCGCACTGGAAAAGGTGTCGACTGGTGGTCTGCACGTCGTTCTGCGGAGGCGCTTTGCCAGGCTGCGCGCTGCGTCAGCGGCGGCGCCGCTGCGCGCAGGTGCTGGCCTTTGAGGCGTATGTGGGCGCGTCGAGCGGAGTGCTCGCCACCAACGCGCGCCCGCTGCAGCCGCTTGGAGGCCGCGAGCCGGACTTTGACGACTTTGCTTGAGCGCCGCGCGGCGCGCGGGGTCGAGCGCCTATAAGAGCACTTGTAAATACACGTACACGCATTTATTGGCTTCTATGCAGTTTCCTGAGTGCATGTCAGTCACACAATGAAAGAAGCCCCTGAGGTGCGCCCTGCAAGGACAAGGTAAGCGTCCCGCACCACCACAGGAGCGCTGAGCGGGAAGGCAACGCCGCAACTTGTCAAGCCCACATATTACAGCCTCATGCGTTGTCATTGCATCATTTTACGGCTACCTTCGCTTGACCTGATCTGCACAAGCCACAGTCAGGAGTCTGAAAGGCCAGCACCGAGGAAACGCCCACGCCTTGGATTCACACTGACGGGACCCAGAAAGCCTGACGCTACTGTGCAGCTGTTCGCTATCTCTGCCGCCCACTAGCCACCAGGCCATGTTGTGTTCGCACACCTGCACACATGCTGAATGCTACTTTGGCGCCCTAGCCTACCAACAAGTACACGTGCTCTCTGCACACACTGGCTACGCCCGCCCGCGGCGCCTGGGCGGGCCCCGCCTGCATGCCCGCTGACGCCCTGCTTCCTCCGGCGGGCTGCCTTGGGCGCGGGGGCTACAGAGAGAGCGCCGAGCTGCTGTTGCAGCCCCTCTCTCGCTATGGACAATCTACCGGAAGCTGGTTGCGCTGTGCACCTGCAACACACGGGATGGATGGGCCTGCCCTCCCATGCACTCCCGCACGGCGCCGACGTGAGGACACAGCAGCCAGGGCCCCAGCCACGCAGCAACCCCGCTGGCTCCGTGCACGCCCCGACCCGCGGCGCACGTTCGCTCTCCCGGCCGCAGGCGCAGCCGCCGCGCCGCGCGCTGCCCGGCGCCCTCCTGCGCGCCCGACGCGCCGCTCGCACCCACCACATGCGCTGCGACCCGCGCGGGAGCATGCGCTGCAAGACGGGCCGAAGCGAGCACGGGCAGCACTGCGCTGTGATGAGCGATATACCCTGTGAGAAAACTCGAGCGCACCCAGTGTCACACTACGTAAGCTGCGCACAACTCATCCACATCCATCCACTTGCCATGGGCTCCAGAAGACGGGTGTGCGAGCTGCACCATGCTGCCGCATTCATCGCGCTGCCCTCGCGTTAGGCACTCTGCGCCATCAGCCATGCGCAGCCTGAGCAGGGCACCGCGGTGCGGGGGGCGCGCCTGGGCGGCGGGGCCGCGGCGGCGGCGGCGCGTCAGAGGCGCGGCGCGGCTTGGTATAGGTGCATGTGCGCGCGCGCTGCGTCCGAGTCGTGGAACGCGCCGGCGCCGCCGCCGCCGCCGCCGCCGCGGTACTGCACAGGCGCAAACGCTGAAGGCCCGCCACCGCTGACCTGCGCCCCCTTGCCAGGCGCGGTCGTCAGAATTGAGGCAGGCACCGATGCCCGATTCGACAATAAGTCACACATACTTTTCTTGGCCAGTGGCTACCACCCGCGCAGTGCAGGCGCCGCCCTGGGCGGAGCCGTCGGGCCCTTGTTGCCATCACAGCACCTTACGGGAGCAGGCTGCTGGTGTACGAGACCGCAAGCAGAGGTCTGCTGTGGGGAGCAGCGCACCCTGAGCGCCCGGAGGCTGGCCTCCGTCGCCTCGGCTTGCGCCAGGCTCGCAGCCGACGCGCGGGCCGGGTCTGCCGGCTCGCCGGGGCGCGCCACCGCCGCCTCGATGCCGGCCAGGGCGCCGTGGCCGGGCCGCCGGCTCGCCTCGAGCGCGGCCAGGGCGGGCGAGTAGCCCCAGAGGTGGTCGCCGCCGAGCCCAAAGTCGCCGCCGCCGCCGTCGCCGCCGCCCGGCGCCGCGCCGCGCTCACCGGCCGGCACATGCGGCAAGCCGAGCAGGCCATAGTCCGGCACGCCAGGGTTCCCGCCAGGGTTCCCGCCAGGGTCCCCGCCCGCCGGCGCATGCCGCGCCGCCTCGTCGTCGCTGCCGGTCAGGTCGATGGCTTCGTGCGCCGGCGCGGCCGCGGCCGCCGCGGATCGCGCGCTGGCAGGGAGCGCTGCAGCCTGGCCCGCCGCCGCTGCGCCGCCCGCTCACAACCCAGTGAGTTCCTGTGCCGCTACACATTCGCCGGCAGTGTGCGCCTTCCATGCAAAGCGCCTGTGCGCAGCAGGAGCATGTGAGCTGCGGCACGGGCGGTGCGTGGGGACAGGGCGCCGGGCACAGGGCAGCGCGGGAGCGCGCCGAGCCAGTCACACCGGACACAGGCTGCCGCGGGGCGCCGCTGCGGTGCGCTACCGTTCAAGCACGTGCGGATGCGCACCGGGGACAGCTGACTCGCGCTCGTCCCCGTGCGCAGCGCCGGCAGCGGCCGCCTTGCTCCGCTTCCGCTGCGCGTGAGAGCCCCTTCACTCTGCGCCTGCAAGTGCTGCTGCGGGCTCCTACAACTAACGTGATACAGCAAGTAACAGCGGGCTGCCTTTTCTGGCCATCCATGATCCAGCAGCAGGCAAATGCGCAGCGGCTCTCCTGGCTACGAGCACACACCCAGTCCCTGCATGGCCTCTTTCTGCAAACAACAGTGCATGTGGATGCGTGCGCCAAACTGAAGACTCCGCACATGCAATGACAGCTTTGTGGAGTTGCAGATCGAGGCCTATAGCTCGCAAGCTATAGGCCCGCTAGAGGCTAAAATTGGGGCGTGCGCACCTTGCCGCAGCCGGCGTGGGCGGCCACGTTGCGCCGGAACTGCGCGCTCGCCTGCGACAGCTGCGGCGCGACGTGGCCCGCGCCCCCCGCTGCCGCGCCCGCGCCTGCCGGCCCCGCGCCCCCCTGCTGCGGCGCGCGCGCCCCCCCGGCAGCCAGGCTCCTCGCCGGCAAGGGGCCGGGCGCCGCTGCCGCGGCGCCGCCGCCGGCCTGCTCGCCCGGCAGGCCCGCGTCGGGTGCGGCCGCGTGCCCCGCGTCGGCACCCTTGCCGCCGCACCGGCCGTCGCCGGCGTGCCGGCCGCCGGCGATAACCGCGGCGAAGGACGACACCGCCTGCCTGCCGCGCTCCCAGAGGTTCGGCCGGCCGGCGGCCGCGGCGGGCGACGCGCGCTCCGCCGCAGCCACGGGAGGGTCAGGGTCAGGGTCGGGCTCATGGTCGCCGGCGTCGGACGGCTCGGGCGTCACCGAGTACGCAACCACCCGGCCGACCAGGACCCCGGGCGCGGCCCGTGCCTGGGCAGGTGCCGGGCAGGGCACCGCCGCAGCGCTGGGGCCCTCGGCGGGCGGCCCCGGCCCGGCCTCGGGCGACTCTGACGAGAACCTCAGGTGCGCTGGTGCGCGGCCGCCGCCCTCGCGGCGGATAAGGCCCGGCGGGGCCGGGCTGCCGTCGCCGCCGCTCGGCAACCCGCTGCTGTCGCGCGGCGCGCCGGCGCCGCCAGGGTCAGGGGAAGCAGCGCGCGGCGAAGGGGAGCCCTCGGCGGCGCCCGCGGCGCGGCAGCCGCCCCCGTGCGCGCCGCGCGCCGCGCATGCCGAGCCGCCGCGCTGCGCGTCCTGCTCAGCAGGGGCGGCCCCGCCTGACTCGCGGCAGACGCCAGAGGGCCCCGACTCGCACTCGCCGTCCGGGCCGCGCGGGACGTCGCCGCCGCCGCGCTCAGCGCGCGGCTCGCCGCCCTCGGCAGGAGCCACGCCAGCGCCGCCCTGCAGCCAGGTCAGGAGCGGGGAGCGCGGCCGCTGCGCGGCGTCGCCTGCGCGCACGTCGCGCAGCAGCTCGCCGCGCGGCGTGCGGCGCCCGCGCTTGCGGCTGTAGGTGCGCAGCGCCGGCGCGGCGCCGGCGCCGCTCGGCTTGGCGTCGCCCGGTGAGCCTTCCTGGCGGCCGACATGCTGCGCGAGCGGCGGGTGTGCGCCCGCGCCTGCCGCGGGCATGCAGTGACGTGTGATGTGACATTTGCAAGGGACTGCGCTACCATAATTTGACCCTGCATGGCCCGCTCGCAGCAGATGCTTGCAGCCCGCAGAGCAGAGCACGCAGCAGCCCGCAGTGCAGAGCACGGAGCAAGAAATTGCTACAGCCTTCCCCACAAACGGCAGCTGGACATGCGCCGCCCGCGGCGCGACCGGGTTGCAGACGGCCAGAGGGCGCACCGGCGCCGGCGCCGCCCCAGGCGCCGCCGGCGCGCCGCGGCACGCCTGCGTTGCGCACCACGCCGAAGCGCTCGCCGCCGCCGGCGGGGCTGTCGCTGTCGCTGTCGAGCGCGACGCTGAAGTCCACCTCGGTCGACACGTCAGCGCCCGCGTCCCGCGGCGTGTCCGCCACCTCCTGCCAGCGCGCCGGGCCCAGCTTAGCGCGCCCTCCCTCTCACTTATGACCCTAACCCTAGTCCTGTCCGCCACCTCCTGCCGGCGCGCGGGCCCCACCTCGGCACGGCCTCCCTCCGCCAGCTACTCTTTGATGTATTGTACGGCCTCTCTCCAGCCCCTGCTCTGTTGCGCATGTGCGCATGCTTCACATGCGTGTGCGGCGCCGCACAGGGAGCAGCGCACGCGACCCTCCGTGGGCGCGGCCGCTCTAGGCGCCAGCGCGCGCCGGCGCACGCCGGCGCACGCCGGCGCCCAGGTCGCAAAAGCGCGAGGCAGCCCGACCCGCTGGGCCACGGCGGCCCCGCCCGCGCGCACCGGCGGGTCGGCCGCGCCGCGCCGCGCGCGCTTCTCAGCAGCCTCGGCCGCGCGCTCGCCCACGTCCGACGCGCGCTTGCGCGTGTGGTACACGATGTCGCCCTCCGCCTCGGCGCG
>JAABUY010003364.1_pt1 | contig 17792 bp, 15 predicted proteins | sample 5560271 | NCBI WGS metagenome assembly JAABUY01 (sample SAMN10711886, study PRJNA513374) | rock metagenome | isolation source: Antarctica rocks | place: Antarctica: Victoria Land, University Valley
CGTTCATCAGAATGACATCGTCGTAGTTCAGAAAGCTGAATATTCTAGTGAATTCTGAATAGAAAGAGCTGAAGAGCTTGTTGAGCTGCTTCAGAGCGACGTATTCACGACGACACTTTCGAATCAGATTCTGATCTTCGTAAATTTCTTTCAGATGTTTCAGTAGCTCTGATAGTGATTGATAAAGTGAGAAAGCATCAACACAACGCTTTGCATAGATTTGCTGATCAGCATCGTCTTCTAGCCTGAAAATCACATAGACAATACGAATCTTTTCAGTAGAGTAATGATTCGCGTTGACATCGAGCTTGTCAGCTATTTTGATGTTTCATGTCTTTCAGATAGAATCATCTGTTTCGATGAAGATGAATGAATTCGAAAGCTTGACGAACTTGTGATGATCGTTCCCGTTTTCGTTACCAGATAGAGTAGAAGATTCTCGTTGAAAGCGAGCTTCGAAAGTCGAGCTTCGTTCAACTTCAGAACGACGAATCGAAGCTTCTTTCTGATTGACTCGTTGTTCAGCTGACTGAGTATCTTGACGAGGCATAGGCCGATCAGCTTGACGTTGTTCCGCTCTGAAGTTCAACCGCTCGTCTTGTAGCTGATTGATCTTTTTCTCTAGCTCATCGTTTTTATCAAAAGCGACTTCTAGTTGTTTCGCTCTCTTTTTGTGATCGTCTTGTACGAGAAGTCAGTGTTCATTGAGTTGTAGAATCAAGTCTCGCTGACTTCGAAGCTCGTTCAGCATATTGATGACTTCGTCGAGTTGATTGCTGACTCAATGAAACAGTTGTTCTTCGATGTTTATGTTTCATAAGATGACAGCTTTCTCAGCTTCGACTGAAGCATCAATGAATAGAAGTGAAACTCTTCTATTAACAGTGCTTCTAAGCAGACGAGTTGTTCGGGACTCAACTGACTCGACGTCGCGTGTCATGATGAGAGAAGGTAGAAGTTGTTGAGGTAAGAGTAGATGAGGGGTTGATGTTTTGAATTGATGTTTTTTGATGAGTGAAAATTCAAAGAATCCCTTGTGAATTTCAGGTAATAATTGAGTGCTTTATTCGAAGAATCCCTTGCGAATAGAATGATGAAAATGAGTGTAGAACCGAAGAATTCCTTGCGACCTAAAATGATGGTGCAAATTTGAAGAATCCCTTGCAAATTTTCCTTACTGAATAGGTTGTTTCGTATCGTCTATTCATCGATAGCAGAATAGTAGATGGTGAGCATTTATCTAATGTTAGAAGCCTGCCTAGAGCGAGTCAGATAGAGATGTCATTTAACTAGAAGATAAATGCTAAGGAAGAAAGATAGCTACGGGAAAGAAGCTGACTACATATGTGTGTTCCTCAGCCGACGCTAGGCCCAATAGGGACTAGTCAAGGTGATGAAGCGAGGATAGGCCTGGTAAGACTAGAAGGCTGAGCCTGGCAAGGCTAGAATCGTGACAATCATCGCTCTTTTCACTTTATTCAACGCTCTAAAGATTATGAAAATCAATAGAAAATGTTTTAAACGAAAGACTTTGAAGCACTCGCAGAAGTGTCAAAATCTATACTTTCTAGACGTCAGTTAATTCACTCACGAAATGCTCGTGTTTCTGAATAAGAGTGCAGTCAATGAACATACAATGCATCATAAACATGACTGAACTCTCTATGACATATCATCATGTATAATTCGATCAGTCAAACGAAGCGAAAGATGAAGCATTTTATCAATCTACTGCTCTGACGACATTCTGATCAGACATATACATCAGAAGAGTATTTCTGAAGCTCGCTTTGAATGATTTCTGACGAACAAGATACTTTCAAGATGCAGTCACTTTTCAAAGTTTAAATCGATGTTGATTCTTGATAATGCTTCTGTGCATCATACTCAGATGAATGACGTCAACGTCAAGCTGAACTCTGCTAACTATCAGTAGAAAGTCAAAGATTTATGTCATCAGATCGATGTGATCTTACTATATCTGTCATTCTACTTCTCTGACTTCAACTCAATTGAAGAGTTCTTTTCAGTGCTCAAGATCTGACTCAAAAGACATTACAAGCTGATGAAAAACATGAGTTTTGAAGTCTATCTGCATATGACGATGAGAACTTGTAGCAAGAATCATTTTGCAGTCGATCACTTCAAACATGCAAGCATAACAGTAAATATAGATACGAATTGATTTGTTTTCTTGTCAATACTTCGTATGTTTACTATTTTGACTGATAGAACAGATACTTTTGAATAAATGTATACTTAATTAAATATATATGTTATAATTCACGATCATCAAATATACTACTGTTCAAAACAGTCAAGTTTCTTAAGCTTCTCATCTTTTAGTGCTGCATTAACAAGAGCATCAAGATTGCATGCAGACTGCTGAGATCTTCGCTGAGCATTTAATCTGCATTGCATCTGATATGTCTTGATCTCGTCACGAAGTCTCTTACTCAAATTAATCGATATATTCAGATTCATTCAATTTGATTTCTTGAAGTCGTGAATCTGATTTATTGAGTATAATTGAATCGCAAGCGTTTGATATGTCTCTGTTATAATCGTTTACTGATCTTTGTTTTGATTGATCTGTCAGATCATATACTTCAATAAAATCTTGTCGTCATCGTCTTGCATCTGCACAAGACTGCTGAGAGATTGAGAAGTTGTTTGACGAAATTTATTCATCGTGAATGAACAAGAAATAAGCTTCGTGATCAATGATCTCTGAGATGACTGCTGCTGCATCATTGACTGCTGTTGCTGATCTGACGACGACAACGACGACAGCTGCTGTTGCTGAACTGACGATGACGACGATGACTGCTGATAATACTGCATGATTGTCTGAAATTCAGACATGTTTCATGTTGATGTCGACATCTGATATGATGAGAACATCGCGAGCATGCTCGATCAAGACGACACACTTCATGATAACAACGTCATCGCTGCTGACGTCATAGCTGCTGACGTCATCGTCGCTGAAATCGAAGCAGATGAGACTTCTTCAGTAGATGCTGTCTTTTTACTCTTCTCTTTGCTATCGTCTTGCGTCTCATACATGATGTAAAGCTTAATTTTTAGTGACTGCGATGAATGTTCAACGATAGTCTCATCTTTCTCGATTGCTTGATTTCATTCAATGATCATGTCATTGAACAGCTTGTAATGCTTGTTCAGCTCATCGTTTGATTGTCAGCAATAGTGAGTACGATTGCTGCATTTGATGTAATCACATAATCATCTCTTCATCAAAATCATATTGCTTCTTCTCATTTCATGATTCAATAACTTTCTTTTTCTTGTTCATTTTCTTTGCTTCGTAGTTGAAGTTTTACAAGACTCTTTCTTCTTTTGCTTGTTTTTAAGCTTCTGCTTGAGAGTCTTTTTGATAGAAGCATCGTCGAATGAGTCAAAATCAGTTGAGAATGATGAAAACTCTGTAATAGATGTGATAGACTTGCGTCGATGATGTTTTCTGCTGACGCTTAAAGACTCGCTGTCATCGAAGAAAGACTCTTCTTTCTGTCTTGCATTTCAGATTAATTGTATGATGACAACGACATTTTTGCGCTTCTCTCGTATTTATGAGATGACTACTTCGTTAATCATCTTTCATTCTTCGTCATCTTCTATATTTGATATAAAATCAGCGACAGTATCAACGCACTTGATAGTGATCAATGAGTTCTGCAGAACAATGTTATACTTCTTTGCACTGATCTTCTGTTTCATCTTTTTGATGACGATGATGTTGAAATTTTGATACGAGAATTTATCTGATGTTTTGATGCCTGAATAGATATTCTTTCCCTTTCAAAAAACGTTTCAACTAACAGTATAGAAAGATAGAGCTGAAGTCGCAGGGAAGGTTTCATGTGCTTCAGCTGCTGCTGTTGCTGCCGTCTGCTTTGCAAAAACAGCAGCGAGAGTAGAGAGCCTGACCTCTGCTGTCGCCGTGGCTGAGTCATCGATGGCAGCTGTTGCTTTGACGGCAGCTGGTTTGGAACGGGCTTTGGAACGGGCTTTGAAAGGGGCTTTGGAAGTAGTTTCCTGCTCCGGAAGGCTTCGCATCTTCGTCGATGACCTGCGTTTGTTGGCTGACTGTAGTCTAGCCATGACTAAATGGAATGAAGGTTTGTATGTATGACTGTTTGGTTTGTGAGGTGGTGGTTAGGCTTCTCCAGCGAATTGGTTGGTTGCAGGGCAAAATTTGCAGAGGGTGGACCCTCGATTTTGGAAAATCTAAATTCTGGACAGCTCACTATGAAATAGGGGTATGAAACAAGGTTATTCGCTCTTCCTCCTCCGTTGCGTCGTACAAAATGCAGACGTCAGAACTGTGTTTGATCAGGTTTTGGAAGCCTGGTTTAACCTAAGAAGAGCATGCGCGGTTCAATTCTCAGTCCTTGCAATGCTTTGATATCTGGAGTAGCCTCGAAGGATGCTTCTTGTCGCTCTAAGCCCTTGGGTAGGGCTGATAGTCGCTCCAAATCTTTTTGGGCTTAACAACGAATGTTAAGTTCTACGACGTTGATATTTGCACATGGCCAATGTCAAAGTCTGATATCGATCATCACAAGTAGGACTTCCCTCTTACTTTTAGATCAGATCAACGGTGAACGGAAGAGTCCTCTTAGCATATCATCTTCTCTTCTTTAACAATCTTTGGACCTTTTAAATAATCTCAAATATTGACTAAACAGCTTGTTTTCATCATTTATCACGCATGGCGCTCTGATGATGGAAGAGCATAAGGATGAGGAACACAGTACAGGCGGAGAAGGTCTCCTCTCCTTGACACTTGAATCACAAGGACATTGGCTGAATCAGACTCTTGAGAATAGGGAATCAGGGAAATACCGAAGTTTGGACAAGATTCTCTATTTAATAAGCTGGAAATCACTAGAAATTGCACTGTCATGTTCTTAGTCCGTAGTGAGACAGGAATTAAGATACAACTACGACTTTGCAAACACAGTACCTCGTGCCGTTGGCGGAGGAGCAGTCCGAGGTGATGATTACAACTGGGTGGTACATCATGTCCAATTCAGTCATGGACGGACAGCGTTGGGTGCTCGATATATGGTGTCCATGAGGATCTTCAAAAAGAAAAAGAGCATTCTCGAACCTTAACCGGCTCGTTCTGACAGATTCCCGACGTGGTTATACCGCCCACAACCGCGCGTTGATCATGGTATGCCCTAAAGCTAGCGATCAGCGCTAATTCTTGTTCGGTTGCCTCATCATGTCTGTTCTTCTGATGAGCAGCCCAGACTTCAGGGGGCGGGTTACTCCAAGCAAACGTAAAATGATTCTTAGGAGATGCTCCACCGTGGAGGTATGTGCCCTGTTTGTGAGGGGTCGGATGAACTGGACAAGATGGCGAGGTGCACGGAGGACGTTCAGAATTGGGCGAGACGACTTTGATGTTCAACTTCTTTATGGTTTTGAACTGAGGCGAGCTGTGATTCGAGGATGTATGTGATTGCCGTGGGCTGTCCTTGGGCTTGAAGATCTTGCTAGGTTTCTTGTAGGATCGCGAGGAGTCTACAGTGTCTAGCTCCAGGTTAGCTGGGTCCGTATTGACAAGTGGTAGGGAGGGGTTTCCGGATAGTGTAGGTTGGGAATCCGGTAACGATGATTTTGGGCTCCACTGTGGACTTAAACTCCTTCTCACGACTCTGCTTGGCGCATTCCAATCTGTGGCTGTGAAATGCGACCAGTCAGGATGGTCATACTCGTCCAGCCACGGTGATCTGATCTCAGTGTAGGACAGCGCAGCCTGTCTCGGCGGAGGCGCGGGCGAAGGGTTCGACAACTCTATTTTAGACGACGTAGCCTGTCCTGGTGGTGGCGCGGGTGAAGATTCCGATACCTTTTCTATGGACGACGTAGCATCTGTAGGAGGAGGCGTGGGTGCAGAGAGTGATAAAAGCCTGTTACAAATCGACTTCATATTCTTCGGCGGTCTTTGTACCTTCGATGTCCTTGGAGCACTAGAGACTTTAGATACTCTCAAGGTCTTCGAGCCTTCTAAGACCTTCGAACCCTTCGAGGGCTTCAAGGTTTTCGGACTCTTTGGTTCATAGAAAGCTGCTTGCCATGCTGGGTCCGCAGCCCTTCGTCGGCGCGCTTCTTGCCTCGTTACTGGTGCCATAATCGAGGTATGTAAATCTTTGGCAATGGAACTCTCTCGTTGGTGGTTTCGTTGATTTTCCACCAAGAGAAAGATGCAAAATGGTCAAGAAAATCCGGTTTTCTTGCTCTGTAAATTGTATGGTACTATACTACGCGCAAGGTAGTACTTTGGATCAAGTATTCGGCGATTCTATATCGATGGTAGGACACAACGAGAACAAAGCAACAATACGGTTGTGCCTGTAGGCATACACAAAGGCATAAAGCTTCAATGCTGTGTAAAGGTAATGGGAATACAACAAGGTTGTAGACAAAGAGTTCATCTTCAATAATGATAAAGGATTGACATCGCTTGTCTTTGAGCAATTCTTTATTCTGTTTGGGATCTCTATCTGTCGTTCGCTTGGAGTTCTCTGCACACATACTTCCTTGTGCTAGCTTTTACAGGGTACGTTTTTGGCATGACAGATTTTGTACGCCACTATAGGTTACTGCTTCTCTTATGCTTTATTGTTTGGTCTTCGACGTCGAGATTAAAATCCGCACCACGGCCTTTTTCATAGAGCACAGTCACTGCAAATGTAGAAATATGAGGGAGTTGCTGTGAGTTGTTCATTGATTAGAGCAAGCTGTATACTTGCCTCCTATCTATTCAGATACGCAGGCTATCCAAATAAAATCAGGAAAGAAGCGAGGGGGACCTCCTAGTAAAGAATGTCTCGACCCCTATTCGTCAACCAAGTCGTCATTGAACCCGAGCATGTACTCGCTCGGGTCCGTCCTAGAAACCTTGTCGCCGTGATGAGCGACGAAGGACTCTACGAGATCGCGATCCCCATTGAGCTCCTCCTCCGTGCCTGAACCCCCTTCAATCCTGTCATTAGCGTCCCAAATCTCGGGTGGCGGATTGCAGAATTCAAAGGTGTCGCTTCTGCGGCAATTCTTGCGACGGTCGTGAAAGTACATGCCCTGCCCGTGCGGGACATCCACCCCGCAGGTTTTGGAGAGACATTGCTCGCGCTTGACGTGGGAGAGATGGCCATTCTTCAAGATCGGGTCAACATGTTCCTGGTTGAAGGCATCGAACATGGGCGATTCCGCTTCTGGGTTGTCCATCATCTTGTCAAGTTCTGCTATCACCTCTGGTGGATATGCAATTTCGTTCACAGCCCTTCCGACGGGTAGTGGTCCCTGGTTGTGAAGGTATCCCTGACCATGGGGTGTCTTGATAGGGCAATTTTTGTTAATGCATCGAGGCTCTGGTTGAGGCCTGAGCTGTGCAGTGTCCATTTCATCGCCTCGAAGCCAGACTGGGAGTGGGCCTGAACCACTGTTTTTAGCGGAGAGCCTCGAATTGTAGATTGCAGAGATACGGCTCGCGATAGTGTCGGTAGACGGACGCCTCTCGATAGCGTTCCTAGAGGGTCGCTTTGCACGGTCGTTGAGACCCAGGAAACCCTCTACGCCCATTTTTGTTTGATTGCGAACTTTTCGGGGTAAATGTCGTTGAAGTTGCTTTTGAAAGCTTTGCCGTCTTCGCTTGGTTTATATTTGAGTTTCCAGATGTTTATGATGTTTCCAGAAGTTGGCAGATTCGTCTCTTTATATATTTCAGCCTATCTATGTCAATACATTTGTCTCTAATTTGATTATTCTCAACAAGACAATTGTTTGAAGTTCCCATGACACGCATGATGTACTCTAGGGTTGGACCATGACAGCGATCATTGCTTTGGATTACCGGAAGGTTCTCTCCTCTTTGTGGCTGCTTGGCTTGATGCTCCACCCGTATTGAATAAGTTTGACGGACTTAGACTACATTACTGTCACATTACGTCGTGATGTAACCAGAAAAATCTGAATGTGGTCACTCGGGATACATGATAGGGAGGATCGGTAAATCCTTTTATTCTTGGGGCGAACAGTAATGGAAAACACTGATTAATCAAATCCGAAAGCTTTTACTAATACGAAAGTGATACAGAGGAAAAGATGGTGATTGACACATGTCGAAGCCAAGGTTCTATCTCAAGATAAGTTTGCTCACCCCCGCCTTATTCATGCTCCCACCCGATGAACTCTTGAGTTTGAAACGCTCCTGGTACTTTGACGGCTTTGCGTCTTCGAAAGGTGCATGATGAGGGAAAAAGGACTAGAGTACTTCGCGATCCCGCTTTCGCTTCTCTTCTGTTTCTTCACTATGCTTTTGTCTCTCAAGCGCGGATCAGATTTTTCAGCGCTGCCTGAATTTCTGGCGGTGGGTTAGAGAATTCGAAAGTCAGGATAAACAATATGGTGCTGTCGGAGTTCATGGAATTTAGCACCTTCTCCGTGATCTGTCCGCAGTGGGCACGTCGGATGTTTGCATCAAGTTCGCAATGTATGTCTAGTAAACCATTTGGCTAGACAGGTCTCGTATGATGCTTGTAAAATCCTTTCCAAATCTTGGCTTGCTCATCAAATTCGTCACTGGAAATTGGGTTTTGAGAAAGCTCGTATGCTGCCAGCACGCATGGAGGTGGGTTGCTTGGTTTGAAAACGTCATTGATGAGACCTTTTGATGGTGGCTCGTTCTGCCATAGATACGTTCCTTGACTGTGAATGCTGAATATGGGACAATCTGATGCGGTGCAGCGAGGCTCCGGCTGAGGCCTAAGTGGAGCTGTTTTCATCACGTCTTCTCGGAGCCGAATCGCGACCCGGTTTAGTTGAGACGAATTGTTTGAGATACTTGTAGGCTTGTCGATTGTGCCTGTTTGGGAAGGTAAGATCTTCTCTGGCAATACGCCACGGCCAGGATGAGGTGGTGTATCTACAGATTTCTTTGCCGTCTTGCGAGAAACGTGTCGCGCCGAATTTGCAGGAGCTGTAGGTCGACTGGCTATGCGAGTAGTGTAAGGAGCAAGTGGCGGAAACCACAAACCGTTGCCACCTGGGGAAGCCCCCAGGTAAGTATGTGGGTCTGTAAGCCAGGAAGAGTCTGGGGTAGAAGCTGGCTCTGATGAGATATCGCGAGGGATATAAAGTCTTAGGACAGGTCTCCACCTTGCGGTTGCATTTTCCGTCTTGCCAGAAGAGGCGTTCGGTGTACTGTTAGGTGCTTCGGGGCGAGTGGGCGCCATCATGATGTGCTGAGGTAATATCCGTTACGACGTGGTGTATTCTCCAACCGCCAGAGCTTCTTGTGAAAGCTGATATGTCGTTGAGAAGCAGATCGAGCGTCTTAAGCGGCAAGTGATCAGGTCTTTGGGAATCTTAATATTGGTAGGTTAAATCAAGAATTAGTGAACACAGATTCTTAAATCAATCAAGTGGTGCCTTTTCAGTGTAGTCTTGCTTCTGTATAGAATCTCTCCTTTCTGGCTTGCTTCACTTTCTTAATGCGGTTGTTCTAAAACTTTGTTCCGGTTTCACAACACTTACTCGCACTGTCATGAAAAGCATATCTTGTGGCTGATTGAAAGGGACACAAAGACTGTCTGGCCCCTGAGATAGTCCTACATAATGCCCATTGTCAGTAGCGCACCCAACAAGGTCATGGTGACTTAATTCTACACAATGGTGATTGTCAGTATTCGGGGCCACCACAAAGCCACTTCTGCACAACGACTGTTGTCAGTAGCCGCAACCCCAACAAAGCGATTGTCATTCTAAAGCATCCATCATCGAGAAAGAAAACGTTAGCCATGATAGGAATCCTGCGTCCCTATAATATCCAGAACTCATCTCTCTGACTAATTCTTTTTCCCTCCCAAATCAAATGTACCAACTACATACACACCACATATATAAATCTTCGAGATAACGTACCAATTCTGTCCAACCACCAATTGCAACCATCAACCACCCTTTCAGCACAGAGCCATCCTAAAACAATCTGTCACTATGGGTTGCGGTATGTCTACCCCGACGCCGGATTATGACTATTATCATACTAGAGGGTACGACAGCGCTAAAGCCTACCGCAGCACAAAAGAAATCGATGCTAGACGACGGCAGCGCTCTGATGGGAGCTCGGCTTCGCAGCGGAGACAGGAGAATGTCGAAAGAGCCAACTATGTGCGGCGCAAAGAGTGGGAGACGTATAAAAAAGCTCGGGTAATGGGCAACGATGGCAACTATTACTTCTGAGATCCTGCGTATAGACTCCGTTGGTTGCTGAGCTAATGGTTGTTTTCTAGATCGGTTGTATATACGGCACCACACGATCTAGTCGATTCGTGGGCCAGCTCTTCTGCGGGTCAGAGAGTCAGTACTTCTGAGATAGTAGTAGCTCAGGTTCGGAAACAGTACGTATATACACCTTTCTTTAGAATATGATTATGAATTCGCATTATCATACCCCACTTCTCGACTTGTTAACTATTCGCGGTGCAGACAAATGAACCACACGGCCTGCGGACTAGACGCGTGAGTAGAATTGGCATCTTAACTCCGTTAAATTTCATTTCCGTATCCCCATAACTGTCATGAGCATGTCAGCAGAGGTTGTCATGATGTCAGTATGAAGCAAATTGCTGAAGCCAAGAATGGGAGACGGAACTAATGTACAACACAGTAAACTTGCGTTAATTCCGTCCATTACTTATTGCTTCTATTAGATTGAACTAATATTACTACACTTCTCGTCGTCGTATTAGGTCAAGATTGCTACATCTCTCACTCTCTTCCTAGAATCAGGACTATTCGACATATTATCTCTTTCCGCAGCATTCAGGTGTTTGCTATCAAGAGGTTCAGCTCACGTCCGTAGTCGACGTACTATTACGGGAGGAAAACGCTTGTCAAAATTCTTAGCGTCGCTGTTTCGATGGTGTTGGTGCTGAGGCGGAAGCTCATGATCGTCTGACTTTGGTTCGTCCTTTATCTCGCCAGTCCCGGCACCCTCGATAGGGTTTCCGCTTCTATTCCTATCCTCTGGTCTATCTGCTTCGTCGTTTTGAACGAACCTATGATCTTCACTTTGTTGTTTGTCTTTGCCGGCTTCGTTGACCACGATCTGGTCAGTCTCGCTGCTTTCGGTCTGTTGTTCCATTTTGCTCTTGCCTTTGGCTTTACTTGCTTCCTGACGAACGGTATGCCTATGGAGCTGGTCAGCAATGAACGCTGCTAAGCTTCGGATCTAGTCGACTTACAGCATGTACTCTTACGCGTCGTGATACTGAACCCTAAGCATTTTGGCTCAGTTTTACGCTACCCTTCAAATTTGGTCCAACGTGATTATCATGAACACTTTCGAAGCCTTTGGCAGTGCTAATTCTTGCTGAAGCAGATTTGATGACTTCACTCGCGATGGGTAGTAAAGGTATTTGGAAATCGCTCTGCGAGGTTCTTTAGACCCGCCCTACGTGTTACCATACACTATCACTATGTCCTTACTTTCTGTCATCAGCTCCCTTGTCCATCTTCCGAATTACTGCGCGCCAAATTGCGAAGTAGACGGATCCGTGCATGATAGATCTGCCATCACGTAATGTTAAGAGATGTTTGCGCGTATGAAAGATGTAATATCGAGTTCGATTATATGCACAAGAGGGAAAACAGAGAAGCCGGCAGCGACATTCCGCATTGGTCTAAGAAATTTCATATTCTATTTAAAAGCGGCCGAGAACAAAGAAAGGATCTTGTGGTTTAAAAAGCTGAGGCTAGAGGTTTCAAGAATCGTCAATCTGTTTGTATGCCTTGAGACTTTGTTGTACTTCCGAAGCAGTTGTTTGTACGATATCATATTGCGTGATGTTCAATTCAGTTCATATTGTCTGCTTTAGTATAGTTCTGATCGCTCCAATGCTCATTCTAGGTGCCATTGTCATATCAGATATTGGCTTGGTGAACATACTGAGTGATCAAGGTAATGAAAGTAGAAGAAGAGAGTACGGTGTATGTACCTACTCACGCTACTGTAGATTTAGCGATACGGGGGCCGGCCTCGCGTAGTGGTTAACAAGTTCCCTCTTAGCCTCCAGGTTGGAGCTCATTATCTACTCTATCTTACCCCACCATTCGTCACTGGTTGATAACAACCCCCCCTCGTCCGCGATGGAGTCTCCTCACCCAGCTTTTGCTTCAATCGTCCCAGCATACCACTTCCTTCTGCGAAAATGGGCAAGAAACGTAAGCCTTCCGGTCATGCAAGCCGCAAACAGTGACTAACAACCTCCAGGCGCTCTCTGTTGCATATCCGTCGATATCGATGCCGTTGCAGGCTGGCTCGGCTCGTATGGTGGGGAGGATTCTACAAGTGATATCTCGAGAGGTCTGTGAAAGCCTATGGTGAATAATAGGAGTTTCTTACTCAATTGAAGGCCAGGCCTCTTCGCCGGTACTATTGGAGTACGCAGGCTACTGAAGCTATTCGATAAATACAACATCAAGACTACATGGTTCATTCCGGGGCACTCGCTCGAAACATTCCCGGAAGAATGTGCTATGATAAGGGATGCGGGCCATGAGATGTAAAGAACCCTTTCTACGGGCGTCTCCAGATGAGGACCATTTGCTAATGCCAGCGATTCTAGAGGACTCCACGGCTACTCGCACGAAAACCCTGTGAAGATGAATTTAGAACAACAGCATGCGATCCTCGACAAGACATACAAGCAACTCACGGAGTTCTGCGGCAAGCCACCTCGTGGTTCAGTAGCACCTTGGTGGGAAGCCTCGCAAGAAGGTGCGGAATTGATGCTCAAGTACGGCGTGGAATATGGTCAGCCAGTCCTAGATTTCTCCATGCTTCTGCCTGAGTAACAGCATGACTAAGTCCTACCTCAAAGACCACAGCTTTTCCCACCACGACTGCATCCCATACTGGCTTCGCACCGGCGACTCCTGGACGCCCATCGACTATAGCAAACATCCCTCCCATTGGATGAAGCCCCTAGTTGCCGGCCCTCATACCGGTCTTGTTGAGATCCCAGCCAACTGGTACCTTGACGATCTGCCACCCATGATGTTCATCAAGAAAGCGCCCAACAGTCATGGATGGGTGAACCCAAGGGATGTCGAGGAATTGTGGAGAGATCATTTTGATTACTTCTACCGGGAGTATGATAACTTCTGCTTTCCGGTGACTATTCATCCGGATGTGAGCGGGCATCCGCATGTAATCTTCATGCTTGAGAGGTTAGTCATATTCTTCTCTTATATCGGATATAAAGATACAGGTAGGAAGGACATCGAAGGTGCTGATCTTCGTTTCCAAATCCAGATTAATCGAGTATCTCAATACCAAAGAAGGGGTCGAATGGGTCAAAATGGAAGACATATGCGATGACTTTAAGTCTAAGAACCAGCCGCCAAAGGGTGCGCTGATGCCTGCAGAGCATGGGGCAATCTTGAAAGATCCAAGTAAATCATCCCTCCCTTCAAACTCGAATTTGGATGACTAATGCGAGGTTTTTGGCTCAGATATCGAACTGAAGAAAGCGTAACGAACTCATCTACATAGTAGAAACTCCAAGAAGATGGTGCCTATCGTGACAAGCTCGAAAGCTTCTGTTTACCGAGGGTAGAACTGGCAGCTATGCTGCAGTTAGGGTACATTGTCCAGCATATCAGTATCTTTTGTAAATAGTCGGAATATTTTCTAGAGCTCGTTCTTCAGAACCAAGGATAGAACATTCTATTACTTCCCAAAAAACTTCTGAGCATCATGTTTCAGTTGCCATATCACCTCTACTTGGCATTTGTGGAGAGCAGCCAAAGTTTGCGCCATATGGAGACCTCTAAAAGCCGTCCAATCTAACAGTGTTATCTAACGTCAAAATAATATTCGTACTGGATCTTGGTCTCCTTGACTAGCAATATTCATGCCGACCCTTGGGGCTCTCTGGCGCATGTCTCATGTCTATTGAAGTAGGTATCCATCCTACTTCCTGGATCCGCATTCCCAGAGCATAAGCACCACCAACAAGAAACAGTCCAGTACATATCCCCAGCGATTGGCGCGACGAAGCGTTGGTCGAAGATATTTCTCCGAAAATGCTGTTGATGCCGGTAGCCCATCCTACGGACGATGAATGCCCCTCTAAGGCCGTGTGCTGTTGCGCCGACGTCTTCGGACAAGATGACCAATGGATAATTGCGGAAGTTCATCTTCGCAGAGATGGCAAGCCACCATCACACACCTGAGGGCTTGCGGGTTGGGTTGTGTTTCCTGCAGAAGACATCCAGGCGAATCGGTAAGGAAGATATATCTGCCAGAGGAAGGAGCCAAATGCAAATTTCTTGTTGTGATGGAAAATAGTAGATATTCTCGTATACTGGCCTAGGACCTGATCAATGAGCCGCCTGAATCGCGAGGAAACCCGGACCTACCTTGTGTTGCAACCCGAAGGTGTTCCAGGATTTTCTAGAACCCCGAGCGCCACGAATCGTAGCCACTGGCAAACTCTACCGCTTCTTCTCCCCCGCCCCCTCCTTCCCCTTCCTCTTCTTCGCCTTATCCTTCTGCTTCCTCCCACTCCGGTCTCTCTTCCTCAGACCCCCCATGCCCCCCTTCAAGCACTCTGCATACCTCGCAAAGAACCCATCCAGCTTATCCGCCTCCACCACCGTGGACAACTTGATCTTTTCACCCTTCAGCCGATGCTCTTTAGACTTGCCATTTGTGGCGCGGATGAGAACGGGCAGGGGGGAGGTAGGGTGGAGATCTGCAAGTGGGTCGGAGGATGGTGTGGAGGTAGGGGAGGAATGGGAGAGGCGTTTTTGGGTGAGAAAGACAGAGCCGTGGTTGGAAGCTTGGTGGGAGGAGAGAAGGGAGGTGAGTTGGGTGAAGAACTGGGGTTATGTTAGCTTGGGAAATGGGTGAGAAATTAGTAGGGACTGGATCATACCGCGTCGTTACTCAGGTGGCCTGTGGCCATTTTGGAAGCGAGTGTGGACCAATGTGGATTTTCCTCGATGAATGATGAAAAGTGAACAGATTATTGGATATGGAAGGGTCGGATGGTCTGGCGACAGGCTAGCACTAAAGCCCTAACCCTAGCCTCGGGGGACAGAAGAGGCAGGGTGAGGAATTGGGCACAATGAGTTTACATATATATTCTTAGCATACTCGTAGGATAAAACCAAATTGAAACTCAGAGGTTCATATTAGATTAATTCTCCGTGGAGAATGCTGAAGTGATCCTCTCATCATAAAAGATGCTGGCGCTACTACTTTACCAACCGGGCATCATCCTGCAAAGCCACCCCTGGCCATCTTCCTCGCCCTCTGATCCCGTCGGTTATGATTCGCTCTGCTCCCCTTCTGTGCATCTTTGCTGTGCCTCGCTACCTGCGTGCTCCTGTCATCCGTGGCGCCGGCAACGTCTCCTCGTCCTCTACCATTTCCTCTTCCTCTGGATCCTCCTCTTCCGCCTCTCCCTCCTCGATCTGCCATTCCTATGCCATCCGAATCTTCCGTGGCAGAACCACCTGGGCTTCCACGGTACGCTGTTGGCGCCAATTCTCTCTGAGCGCCACTGAACGACGCAAATTTAGCTTCTAGCCTTCGCAATCTGCGTGGATCCCGACCAATCATTACAGCCCAGCCTTCGATGGCTTCGTCCGTCATGGCTGTCCCGCTTTTTAGTGCTGCGCGAGCTTTCCCTCTCCGCGTGTTTGCGTCTCTGTTGAATACCTCCGGCGACATTCTCCAAGCAGAAAACAGCGCTTCTTCGTTGTTGTCGCTAAGATCTGCATCGACTTCGTCACTGCCTGGCATTGCATTATCAACGGTTCCACCGACGTCTTCAATGTCGTAGGTGTCATCGCGTTCATCATCGTCAGAGTCGAAGGCAGCAAGAGCGGACAGAATCGCGGCTTTAGAGGGGCGGGAAGAGTTGGTTGAGAGAACAGCGTCAGCGGTTTGGGAGGGGTCCTTGTGGCCGGGACGTATGGAGGATGGTGATATGGCGAGCCGGTCGAAGGCATCGTTGTCGAAAATGTTCCGCCGGACTGGAGGGAGAGGAGGCGTGCTACGAGCAGCGGGGTTGGCGACTGTATTTAAGGAGTTCGTGGTTGGAAGATGAGATATCTGCTCCGTTCTATCTATGTTCCGGAGGTGAGCTGGTAGAGAATCTTCCAGTAGGTGTGCAGTCACTCTTTCGGTGTCATCATGATACTCGTCCAGTAGTTTGACTATGAATCCCGAACCAAGATCCGGAAAGAGATCTTGGATTTGGGTCACTAGGCTCACTTTGTGTACGTGTATATCGCCCAGTGCACCGTCACCATATTCATCGCGGGCCTTGCCTTTACCCTTATTGATCTTCCTTGAGATAAGGTTTTTTGGTCTTCTTGACCGGTTCTTAGTACACTCGAATATACTCAGTTTCTGCATCAGTGGCTTTGCCCTTTCAGCTTCTGGGCCCGAAAGCCGGTCACGCATCTTCTGGAGAAAAGACGTTTTTGAACAAAGCCCTACAAGTAATGAGTCAGAGTTTGAGTTGGAAGTGAGGTTGTACAACTGGTCCAGTAGCGTGGAAACCTTTGGTCGGCTGGGCTCTATCAAACTGTTCGTGCTGAGATATGTTATGGCTACCATCTTTTTTTGCACGTCAGCAGAACCTTTCTGACAGGTTGCAGACAATGAATCTATCAAGTCTGTTCCGAGCATCAGGAATTGCCCATACTGATAGCACATTCTCAGCAATGCTCCTGTCCGCCGGAGAGTCTCGTCCAATTCTGATGGAGGATTATGAGAAATCTGGTTGTGTGCTTCGAGAAGCTGAATGAGAGATGTCTTGCTCCTCTGCATAGAAAGGCTGTCGTCTAGGTTTTCTTGATCCCATGTAAGCTTGAAAAGGCTCTTCAGATTTGTACTCTTGGCATATAGAGTACTAAGATCTGCCCAATACGTCCATTCTATCAGCGCCGATGGAATAGGCTTCACTTCGGATAAAATCCTATGGGTGAGAAGAAAGCAATCTCGCCTTAAAGTCCTCATTCTCGGACTGACTTTTGCGCGCTCATGAAATGAAGCAGTGGTTTCTTTAACATATGAGACAAGAAAACCAACGAGCGATTGATCTTTCGAAACTTTCACAGAGAATGCTTCAGGAGACAATAGAAGGTTTCCGTGCGCGAGCAAGATCCACGAATCCAGGCAATGTTCCCATTCATCTGGCAGCACCTCCTTTCTCAGATTTACTGGTGGAAAGAGCGCGAAGGGTGGTAACGCCATGCTGAAGATGTAGGAAACTGTAAATGAGGCCAAGCCAACTATTGAAGTTTCCTGTAGAAGAGCAGTGAAATAGGCACCAGGAGCTTTCCTCAGTTAATAGAGCAAAAGAACTTCATTAAATTCACATTTCAACAACTGCACTGACTCCACTGAGTCATGACGGCGAATGCAGCAAACAGATCGTATTAAAGCGTATAAATTACAGGGATTACGATAAGCGAGTGCCAAGACTTGCAGACGCACAACATGACATCCCTCCTTTAACCCCCACCGACTCAACTCTCACAATAAGCCTTTCATCACCTTACCGAACCCAGCTGTTCAGGTCTTGACTGGCATTCATAATCCGCCACCTGACCCAATCACCCTCACCCAACCCTCAAAAATGTCCTACCAGAAGCCAGAGAAGGATTTCGGCGAAGGCCCAGTACATCTCCCCTCTCCGTTCGAGTCTCCCCCTTCCTCCACCACTGACTAA
>JAABUY010003372.1_pt1 | contig 17772 bp, 19 predicted proteins | sample 5560271 | NCBI WGS metagenome assembly JAABUY01 (sample SAMN10711886, study PRJNA513374) | rock metagenome | isolation source: Antarctica rocks | place: Antarctica: Victoria Land, University Valley
CGCGCCTCGTGCGCGTGTTGATGCGCAGGGCAGCCGGGCAGCGAGGCATGCGTCTCGGTGCGGTGCGTGCAAAGCGGAGGCGGCTGGCGGCGAGGCTGAGGCCGGGCGCGCGCGCGGCGCGCGGCAGGGCGGCGAGAAGCAGGGCAAGGTGAGCAAGCTGAGCAAGAGCGAGGTGCTCATGCTCAACATCGGCTCCATGTGCACGGGCGCGCGCGTGCTCGCGGTGCGCCCCCCGCTCCGCTTGCATGGCCTAACCCAAATCTGACACAAGTCTTACTCTTCACATTGGCTCCATGTGCACGGGCGCGCGTGTGCTCGCGGTGCCCTTCGGCGCGCGCCGCGCAGCGGCTCGAGCGCCCGCCGTCCTCCCGGCTGCCGACATGCCGCAACCTGCCCCCTGCTTGGGGCAGCCGGCGGGCCTGCCTGCATGTGACCATCTGGCGTCCCTGCAATACCCACCTTGTCCATGGGATTCACCTAAGTGTCGCCTTGCTTCTAGACAGAGAGGCTCGCTGATAACGCAAATATTGATCAAAGACTCGGTTCCGCTGTCGGGTCGCAATTGGGGTGCGCTTGTGCGTGGTGCCGGTGCGGGCGCCTAGCGCGGCGGCGCGCGCGCGCAGGTCAAAGGCGACCTGGCCAAGCTGCAGCTGACCTCGCCGGTGTGCACCAAGGAGGGCGAGAAGGTCGCGCTGAGCCGGCGCGTGGAGAAGCACTGGCGCCTGATCGGCTGGGGCATGATCCAGAAGGGCGCCGTGCTCAAGACGGACGCGCCGGCCGGCAAGGCGTAGCCGCTGCCGGCCGCGGCGGGCTTGGCACGCGCTGCGGCGTGGGCCGTGGGGCGCGGCGGGGCGTCCAGCGGTGCTTGGGTTGCCAGCGGGCCGCACCCAGCGGGAGCAGTCCCGCTCATGCTTTTAGGGCAGGTACAGAGTGACCAACGCGGATGAGAGATGGAGCTGGTTTAATTTCTGGAACAAGCAAGCGGCGCCTGGAACCCTCCCTGCGCGCAAGCCAAGAGCAAAAGCGCCTGAGTGCACACTGTAGAAGCAGCCAGAGCCTTGCCGCGCAACAGCACCCATTTGTGCTTGTGTGGCGGTTGGCCAGCATCAGTGTCAGCAGTCCTAGTCATGCTTTTAGGGCAGCCAGGTAGAGAGCAACGGGAAAACGATGTCTCGACACAATCTGAGTATGCCATGCGGGGCTTGAAACCCTTCCTGCGCTCGAGTCAAAGTCTCGGTACGCCAGCTACGCGCTGGCCCCTGCACAAGGGCAGGAGGAGGCTGGGCCGTTCCACCTGGCGCCCGCCGCGCGCAATGGAGTCGCCTTTCCGGAAACACTCGCACGGCTGCTCAACCCCCGAGTCAGAGTGCGACGTCCCGGTGCCCGGCGTGAAGACCACGCCCGTGAACGCGTCGCCAGTGTGCCCCCTTTTGGCGGGTTTCAGCAGTACTGATACTGGCAGCGCGCCCGCGCCCACGGCATCACCCCGGCGGTCACGGCGCGGCGCCGCGCGCAGGATGTCCTGGATGGCGCGGGCCGGGCGCCGCCGCGCAGCGCGGCGCGGTACTTCAGCTCGCTGCAGCGCAGCATGCGGCGGTCGCTGTCGCGCGTGTTCTCGGTGGGCGACGTGCCGCCCGTGCGGCTGCGCGCGCTGCGCATCTCCGCGGCCGACCTCACCGAGCTGGTCGTCAAGAAGCCGCGCGCGCCCAGCCAGTGGCAGCGGGCGCTCGCCGTGCGCGCCCGCCTGCGCTTAAATGCGGGGGCGCTTCGTCGAGGCAGCGGACTGCGCCAGGCGGAAGCTGTCAAGGGGGACGGCCGGTGTGCAGCTGCCGCGCGCAGGGCTTGCCGGGCCGGTGTGGCGCCCGGGTTGCAGGCCCAGCTGGAACGCTGCCAGCTCGCGCGCAGCGGGGACTGCTGACCCTGCGCGGCTGCCTCCGGGCGGACCAGATTGCCGAGGCGTGCGGTGGGGCGCTGCGCCAGGGCGTCGCCGAGACGTTTGTCGTGGCGCGGCTGGCCGTGCGGCTGTACTCGTACCTGGGCCTGGGCTGGCGCTGGACGTTCATGCTCGCGCGGCTCATCGTCTACGCCATCCTGCTCATGCCCGGCTTCGCCCAGGTGGGGCGGCCCCCCTTTCGCGGTCAGCGCCTCGGGCGCCCGCCCTGGCTCCCCACCTGCTCGCAGCTGCAGGGCGGCGGCCGCGGGAAGGGCCCGCGGGCCGCACGGCAGCAGCGCGGCGGACTAGGCTGAGCGGGGGTGTGTGGGGGGTTCCGCAGATGGTTGTCTTCTACATGGTGTCCCCGCGCGTGAAGCGCAGCCTGGTGTACGGCCCGGCGCCGCGCAACCGCCTAGACCTGTACCTGCCGCCGGGCGGCAAGCGCAAGGCGCCCGTGCCGGTGGTGATCTACATCACCGGTGCGCGCCGAGGGCTCGCGCGCGCCCCGCGCCCGCCCTGGGTCGTCGTCATCATTGTGACACTGAAGTAGCCCCAGCTGCCTGCTGGGAGTCGCATGCCCTCCAGCTGATGAGCGACAGAGGAGACGGCACGCACGACACGAAGTGGGCCGATACGCTTGCTGCGCAGCGTACTGCTGCGGCCGTCTGGTCAGTGCCACTTACTGGTACGATGCCAGACATACTGGCCCACCTCTAGCTGGAGCTCCCGCCGCTTTTGATTGGCATACTTGGTCTGGCTCCTGCGCTCGCCGCAGGCTCGCCATTAAGCTCGCCATGGCCAACCTCCGGCGAGCGCAAGAGCGCCAGACGCAGTATGCCGATCAAAAGCGGCGGGAGCTCCAGCAAGAGGCGGGCCAGTATGTCTGGCTCAGTGCCACTAACTGCCACTGGCCAGACGGCCCCAGCAATGAGCTCTGCAGCAAGCGTGTCGGCCCACTTAAAGTCATGCATGCGGTCTCCTCTGTCGCTCATCAGCTGGAACCGGAGCGCGGGCGGCTGCCGACCCGCCGCGCCAGGCAGAGCGCGCGCTTGGACGCCGGCCGGGCGCGCGCCGCGCAGGGGCGCGGGCCGGCAGCGTGCGGGCAGGGCCGCGAGTGTCGGGGCCTAAGCGCGCGCGCCGCGCCGCAGGCGGCGCGTGGACGATTGGGTACAAGGCCTGGGGCTCCCTGCTGGCGCGCCGGCTGAGCAAGCAGGGCGTGCTGGTGGCCTCGCTGGACTACCGCAACTTCCCGCAGGCACGCCCAGGATAGGGTTAGGTATCCCCAGGTTTAGGTGGCCGCAGGCGCGCCTCGGCGCTGCCCGCGCCGCGCGGCGCGCCCGTGGCTGGGCGCCACGAGCGCCGCCCGCGGCCGGGGCGCCACAGGGTGGCAGCAGCTGACGTCCGGGGTCCGGCAGGGCACCATTTTGGACATGCTGGAGGATGTGAATGGCGGCATCGCATGGACGCTTGCGCACGCGGCGGAGCACGGCGGCGACCCGCAGCGCACCTACCTGGTCGGCCAGTCCTGCGGCGCGCAGCTGGCCGCGCTGTCGCTGGTCACGCAGGCGCGCGCGCGCCCCGCGCCCGCCTGGGTCGTGCGCGCGCATCCTTAAGCGCTGCAGGCCGGGCGCCGCCGCCCGCCGCCCAGGGTCCCCCTGCCCCTTGCACGGCAAGACCGGCGGCGCTGCGCCGCCAGCGGTGCAGCGCCGCACGCGGGGATCCGCACAGGGCAGTAGCAGCGTGCGCGGCCGCGAGCGCGTGACATGCATGCGTCAGCGTGTCGGCTCGCGGGTAGAGCTAGGGTTGGGTACCCTCACCGGCTGACGCACGCGCGGCTGCGCGGCGGCGCAGGCGGAGCAGGCGGAGCAGGAGGGCGACCTGCCGGGCGGCAGCCCGCGCTGGGCGCCCGGGCGCGTGCGCGCGCTAGTGGGCGTCAGCGGCGTCTACAACGTGGCCGGCCTGGCGGACCACTTCCACGAGCGCGGCCTGTATCGCCCGCTGCTGGAGCGCATCATGAGCTTCGAGGGCCAGCCCGAGCTCAAGCTCTTCTCGCCCGCGCACTGCGTCAAGGCGCGCGGCGCCGGCGCGTCTGTAGTAGCACATGAACGCGCATGCGTGCGCTGGCTCTGCGTGCGCTGCGCGGCCCGGGTGATGCGGTTATGTCACCCAGCAGGCGGTCACTGCAGCAAACGTAGGCGGCGCGCAGGCTGGGCGCGGGGCTTGAGCGGGGCGCGCGCGCGCGCGCGCGCAGGGCGTGAAGTGGGGCGGGCGGCTGCCGCGCGTGGTGCTGCTGCACGGCACTGCCGACCGCTGCGCACTCGTCGGCAATGCGCAGCAGTTTGCGGAGGCGCTGCGCGACGCCGGCGCGCAGGCGCGCCCCGCGCCGCGGCTTTGGCCATTGCCGGACGCCGCGTCGCGGCGGCCAGCCTGCTTGTCGGCTTGCGCTGTCGGCCCGGGCATTTCGCCTGGGCATCGGGTGCGCTGTTGGGGCTGTCGCAGCATCGGCGGCGCGCGGGCAGGCCGGCGAGCCGCGTGCCGGTCCACGGGGGCGATATAAAGCGTGCACAGGCTGCAGTGATGCCGTATTGTGTCCGTGCGGAGGCGCTGCAGCGGCCGCCGCGTCCGCAGGGGGGGCTGGTCGCGCGCGCGGTGGTTTCACCCTAACCCTAACCCCACCCTGGCGGCGCTGACGCAGCGGCACGCGCGCGCAGGTCGAGCTGGTGCTGTACGAGGGCGAGACGCACACGAGCCCGCTGATCGAGAACCCGATGCGCGGCGGCCGCGACCGCCTGACCGACGACGTGCTGGCCACCGTGCTGGACCGGCCGGGCATGGAGTCCTGGCAGGCGCCCATGTGCCCGGGCTTCCTCATCCGCGCCGCCGCGCTCGTGTGCCCGTTCTGAGCCCCGGGGCAGGGCGCTGCCTCGCGCCCAGGTTCCCGGGGCCGCCTCCCCGCACCACCAGGCCTAGGTCTCAGTCTTGATGGCGGGTCCAGCGCGGCATGGAGCGGGCCTGTGTGGGCGCTGCGTCTGGCTGCCAGTGGCTTGTAGCGACGCGCGCAGGTCAGGAAGGCTCGGCCGGGTTGGCAATTGCCACCGTCCCGAATCTGTCCGGCGTGTTGCTCGGCCACTTTGTATCCTTTTTTATTCCGGGTTTGGCTGCAAACCATTGCACGGCCCCAGGCGTTTGTGTGCTGCCAGAACAGCTTGGTACCAGCAGCCTAGGAATGTAGCAGGTTAGGAGTGCCAGGGAAGTATGTGCGTGTCAACACTACACAGGACTGTGTGCGAGGAACAGGCTGTCAGAACCGGCTCATGTGGTGTACCATTGGGTAGGCCCTTTGTTGGGTGCGCGTCACTCGGGTGCGCCGCCGCGGCACGGCACGCCCATGTATACATGGCTCGGGTCACAGTCGCCGTGTCACGCTGACTCAAGACGAGCCGTTTGGTACGAGGCAGGCCGGCGCCCAGATCCAAAACAGGCCGGGACAGCGCAGCTGAACCCTGCGCACACCATAGTCCAGCCACCCTCGGTACGCAGAAGGCTCCCAGACTGTGCTTCAGTGGCCGCCCTTATATCATCGCGGGGCCGTATGGCGGCAGTCACGCGGCCAGCCTAGGCTACTAGTAGTAGCTGCCCTTCATGATCTCGGCGTCGATCTCCTTGGCCAGCTTGGGGTCGTTGTCCATCTCGTCGTTGATGGTCACCTCCTTCAGCCGCGCCTGCGCGGCCGCGCGCGCCATGCTGTCATCTCTAGCCATAACAGGCTCACACAGGCGGGTCGGGAAGACACCACAGGAATGGGCAACGGGTGCCCCGAGTCGCTGCCCTGGCAGGCAGCAGGCCGAGGCTGGAACGAGCTTTGTGCGGAGCGGGCGTGCACGATGTCGCGGTCCACCGCGGCGATCTCCGCCTCGATCTCCTTGGCGCGCTTGGCCGAGAAGGCCTCCAGCTCCTTGGCCTCGGCGAGGATGGGCGCAAATACGTCGTCCACCTCCTTCAGCGCGCCCGAGATGTCGTACTTGGGGATCTTCAGGCCTGCGCGGGCCCGCAGGCTTTGGCGGGCCGGCGCCGACGCGGGCGTCAGGGCCTGCGAGTGGGTATAAGGCAGGGGCGCGCCTGTCAGCGCCTTGTGCAGCGTGGTCAGCAGCTTGTCGTCGACCTTGCCCTTGTAGAAGTCCCAGTCGATACTGACCTCCTGCGCGCGGCGGGCCCCCCCGCCCCGCACTTAAAAGCCGCCGGACAGCGTGCCCAGAGCGTCAAACTAGGGCCCCACGCCCGCGCGGCTGCTTTGTCAGCAAGAGATCAGGGCGGCGGCGGGATGGGGCCGAGCACCTCCGGCGCGAGCGCCTCCAGCTTCGCCATCTCATCCCGGAACGTCGAGCGCAGGCTGGACACGTGGCGCTTGGCCTCGTCCGACGTGGCCAGCTTCTCCAGCACGCTCCAGTCCATCTCCGCGGTCTCGCTCACGCCGGTCTCGGCCGACTCGGCCGTCTCCACGCTCTGCGCATAGCCGCGCGCCAGCGCGGCCCGGCCCCACTGCGCCTGCGGCCCCAGAGTGGCCCCCATTGAGGGCTGACAGACGCCGTTGCTCGTGCCCGGGTCAGCACGGCCACCCCACAAGGCGCGCTCTGACGTGAGACAGGACCCGCGGTGCGCCTACACAAAAAGCCTTCTTCGCCGATACACTTGCGCGTGAAGCGAAGAGCGCAATGCACAGGTTGCAGACTTGCACAGTGCAGGTCCTGCTCCGCGGCCTATCTGGCAGTGCGCAGGCCAGTGCAGCCATCCCGAACCGGTCCCTGCATGCCAGCCCAACGTGCACCGCCACGCCTGCCTGCCACAGCCGATGCTACGGCGGGGTCACGCGGGCGCACCTGCCGCAGGGCGCGGGAACAGGCGGCGCGGAGCATCGCGCCCTGCTGCTTCAACAGGAGCTTGTGTGGTAGGCAGGCCTCGACAGGCCCAATCAGAGGCTGTGCTGTGCCTCCCCCCTCCAGCTATCACACAGACGCAGGTTGCCTCTGCCCTAACCTAGTCTGCATGCAGATCATCTGAGTGTGGGGACCGGGGGTGCATGTTCGTTGGCCGAAACCACCGGTCGGAAAGCCATCCGGGATCACCGGCGGCAGGGCGCGCGCAGCTTGCTGGCAGCCGGCGCAGCAGCCCCCCTGGGTGCCACCCTGCACCCAAGGCATGCAGCGCTGAACGCGCAGGGCGTGCTTGCCGCTGCTGCGGCCATGGAGCGCTGTGGCTCGCGCGGCGCGTCCTCCGGCGGTTCGGCGGAGGCGTGTGCTGCCGCGCCCGAGACCTCCTCGGCTGTCGACTCCGCGTGGCACCCCGACTACGATGCGCCGCGCGGGGCGCCCGATCAGGCGCGACCTGCCTGCCCAGCGCCCACAGGGCACCCCCTCCTGCGGGAGCGCTGCCCGGCCAGTCAGGTGGCTGGCTGTCCTCTGGTGCAAGGGCGGGTATCCATAGTACAGATAGGCCGTGGTAGCTATGCACCCGTCCGTCTGCGCGCCGACGCGCCGGAGGCCTTGCGCGCGCCAGGCGTGCTCGCGGTGCGGCGTGACCAAGACGCCCAAGTGGCGCACCAAGTGGTGCGGCGCGGAGGCGCTGTGCAATGCGTGCGGCATGCGGCTGGACTGCCTCCTGAGCAAGGCGCGGGTGGGCGGGTCGCTCACGCCCGCGCGCGCCGCCACCGCGCCCGCCGCCGGCGCACTGCCTGGCCACTTGCCCACAGGGGGCCTCGCGTGCGCGTCGTGCGCGCGTGCGCGGAGCCTGCCCAGCGAACTGCGTGACGGCGACGCGGCGTGCGCCGACTGCTTGGCCGCCGCACGCTCCGCCAGGCTGCCACACGGCAAGCACCTGTTGCCGCCAATGCTGCGCAAGCGCAGCTGGGCCGACCTGGGAGGCGGGCGCCCCTCGCCGGCCGGCGACGCCTGGGCCGCGCAGCACGCCGCAGAGGTCGCTGCGCTGCATGAGCAGCCCGCGCTGGAGTGGCCGCCGCCGCCGCCGCCGCTGCTGCCACCCCAGGCCGCCCCGGCAGCCGGGCCCGACGGCGACGCGGCGCGCCTGCTGTCGTGGCTCAGCCGAGCGGTGCCGCCGCCGCTGTGCCTGGACGATCCGCACGCACCTGACAGCGCCACGACGCCGCTCGGCCACCCCTGCCCCCCCCACCAGCGCCGCGCAGACGCCAGGCAGGCCGCGCGCCACAGCCTGGGTTCCAGGGCCGCGCCGGCGCTCGGTCGCACGCCGCGGCTGGGCCACTTGCAGGTTGAGCCGCTCAGCATCGAGAACACGCTCAACCTGGACCCCGAGCCGCTCAGCGCCATGGACCTGCGCCTGGACGACCTGGCCTTCCTGCGGGACCTCACCGGCGACTGCGTCAGGGACGGGGTGCGGCCGGCGGCGAGCCCTGCCTGGCGTGTGGCCCGGACGCGCGCTTGGGCTGGGCCTGCTGGGTGCTGCTGCCTTGCAGCGCGGTACTGTGTTCAGGGAAGCCCCGTGTGCGTGTGCGCGCCACCGATGCCCTGGGCTGGGTGCGCGGCAGCTCCGCGATGCGCCAATGCTGGGCGGGGCGTTTGAGAGCGAGCAGACAGCGGCGGCCACCTCGCCGGACGATGCGGAGCTCATGCGGGCCATGCAGGCGCGCTGCTCTGCATGCGCTTGCTCACACACCTTGCGCCACAAGCAGGTTGCAGTTTGTACCACACAACGCACACGCGTTGCCAACCATCGTCGTCTCACCAAACCGCATTGTACTGGGCGTCCCTGCAGGTCTGTGTGACAAGACGAGTGCATTTCACTGCTGCCCACCGCCTCCATGCTGTGGTGGGTGTGAGCACCCTCAGATGTCCTCGGATGCGCCGCATATCTGGCGACCTCCGCGCAGCTTTGCATGTGTTGGCTGTGACTGCCTGGCTGTGTGGCAAGCACGCCCTGAAGCTGCTCTGGTTGGCTGCTGGGGCACCACGCATGACCCAGAGCATGTCGTGCAGAGGAGGCTGCCCTCTTGGACCTGCCCTCTTGAACATGTCAGGCATGCGGTCACCGGCAGTCCTGCTCATGTGCGCAGCATGGCCCGTGCCACAGAGTGAGGCAGGTTGAGACTCTCACCTTGCTGAGCGGCATGCGCAAGCGCGCAGGCGTCGGCGCTACCGCTCGCGACACCTCTCATCCTGCCGCTGAGCAGCCATCGCGTTGCGGCCACCTCCGCCGCCGCGCGCGCGCCACCGCCGGCTTACCTGCTGCTGCCGCCGTCCGGGCCTGCCGCGGCGCCCCCGGCCGCCCTGGGCACCGTACCATCGGCTCTGGCACGCGCCAGCGCGCCGCGCGCCTCGCCCTTCGAGACGCTGCAGAGCCAGCAGGGCTGGGACCCAACGGCGGCGGGCGCCGCGGCGCCGCCCGCACCGCGGCGCGCATCCCTGACGGACGAGGACCTCGGGCACACCGGCTCGGGCGCGCCGCGCCACGTGCTCGCGGGGCGCGGCCGCCTGCGCCGCGGCTCCGGCCCGTCTGCGCCGCGCGCGCCGCGCGCGGCCCGCAGCAGCAGCGAGGCGGGCGCGTGCGAGGCCGCGCTGACGCACGCCGCCGCTGCGACGCCGTCCTGCTTCCCGGGGCCAGAGGCGCGCGCCCGCGCCCTGTGCGCAGGCGTGGCCCGAGGCGGGAGCATCCGCAGCCGGCCGCCCTGGCGAGCGAGAGCGAGCTCGCCGCCTTGCAGCCGCGCCCTGCCCTGGCTGCGGCGGGAGGGTGCGTGTTTCAGCGCATGTGATGGCAGGCCGGCCCAGCCCCGCCTGGAGCCTTGGTCGTTCGGGCGCCGCACGGCCGGCACGCGCGCCGCCTCGAGCCGGCACCGTCCTGTGTTCGCTGAGCGCGCAGGTGGGCTGCCGGCACTGCCTGGCCTCCCTGCCTCGCTGAGCCTGCGGCGCGTGCCCGGGGCGCGCAGGCGGCTGTGCGGCGCGCGCACTCGGACAGCGTGGTATGCTTTGGTGGTGCGCCGTCGGGCGCGCCTGGCCTGGACGCCTCGGACCAGCCAGGCATGCCGCGCGTCAGGCCCTCTGCACGTCGCCACCCCAAAGCACACACTCAATCTTCGGGAATGGCCGAGGTCTGCGCAGCGTGGGCCTGCGCCTGGTGCCCTCCACGCAAGCGCAGCGCCTGCTCGGGCCGTAGGCCGTCACCACTTACTTTTGGCACCTCGCTGATCTGCTTGCGGCCGCAGCGCGCGGGCGCAGCACCCGGGTCCTGCGCGGCACCTGCCCGCGTCGAGGACAGAAGCGGAATGGCGGTTGTGCACCCGGGGTCCTGGGGCGCAGCGCTGGCGGCTGCAGAGCCTGACCCGTGTCGTGCGCGCCGCACAGCCGGCTGGGCCGCGAGAGGCGCCGCAGACGCCAGCATGCCGACGGAGCCCCGGCCGTCTGCCGCACGCGCGCCGCGCCGCGCGCGCGCGCGCTCTCACACGGCCGCAGCATCCACGGCCAGCGCGTCGGGTGCCGCCCTCATGCCCTACCAAAACCTGCCTGATTTCATAGCCTCCAGCCCACGCACTTGTGGATTAGCGATATGAGATAAGATGCACCTCATCAAAGCGCTGGTTTTCAGCAGTCAGCTCGGCCTTGTTGTGTGGGGCTGTCCGACCGCATGCTGTCACGGCTGAGGGAGCAAACACAGCTTATGCACCTCCTTGCTGCCGGCTGCTGTGTGGCGGAGCGTAGCGGAGCCGCGCGTGTGCTGGTGCACTTCAGCAGCCGCTGGCGCGGAGTGAGCCCCAGCCACCCAAGCGTTGTGCGGCTGTGTGTGCAGGCTGCGAGCGCAGCGCGGCAGCCAAGTGCGAGAGCTGGGCATGCGGGGTGCGCGGGCCTGACATGACTTACGTGCACCGCGTGTACACCGCTGCACCACGCGGCGGCTTCGAGAGGTGAACGCGCGCGGGGGTGCTGGTTAGGGGCCTGGGCAGGTGCGCGGGGCGCCATAATCGCGCACCGCTTTCGCGCGCGGTGGCAGATATGCAGCGTTCTGAGTGCTTTAATCCTGCCTCTTTGCTGACTTTGTCGATCGCGCATGGGTCTGTGACAACAAGGCTGGGGCATGTATCATGCGTCTGTCTGGCTAGGCGCTGAGCTTTATAGCAGAAAGGCGCTGGGCTGGTGCATGTGGCCGGGGCGCAAGGAGGCGCAGGAGGGCTTGAACCAGGGGTTTCAGCTGGGGGTGGGCAGGCTAGCGCGGGCGGACTTGCAATACCTGGCTGGTAAGGCGTCAGAACTGTCGACTTTGCTGCAGTGCATGCGAGGATGGCCCCTGTGAGGTATTGCAGGGGCCATCCTCGCACGCCCCGCAGTGTCGGCGGGGCCATCCTGCGCCTGCACTGCTCTGTGTCACTTTTAAGAGAGCTTAGTGCCTGCGCAGTGCAGGCTTTTTCCGTAGGCAGGTGTGGTTAGAGAGTCAGGCTGTGAGCTTTGCGGCAGGGATAGGCTTGAGAAGGGGAGTGCACTTGCGTGTTTGCTGCTGAACATCCACCCCTTCGTGCTGCACTGCAGGCGCTGCCGCCTGCGATTCTGCTTGACGTGCTAAGCGTCGCAATGTTGCGCTACCCCCGAGCTCCTCAGATGCATCTGCAGTGCCTGCTGTGCCTGACGCGACTCGCCACCTGCTGCGTGGCGGTGCGCGCATGCTGGGCATGGAGTGCTGGGCCACAGACCACACCAGGGCTGGCCCACAGATCCGCGCTGCGCTGTTTGGGCGATGTGCGCGCATCACTTCTTTAGCGTCTTGCAGTGCAAGTGCAGAAGGGGTCCTATTTAGTGCAGGATTTGAATGTATTTTATTGGCAGAGCCGCGTTCGGCAATGCCCTGGCTCCGAAGGTCCATGGTTTTGGGGCTGAACATGGGCTGCTGCGCTGACACTGTGCGCGCTTTGCGACCCTGGTGCCCTGTGGTCTCAGTTGCTGGTCTGTTCTAAAGCTAGCTGCTATATGGGTAGTAGCACTGTAGGCTATAGCAGAACATGTTGTGTGTGGGCTGTGCCCTCTGCAGGGCGATCAGCCCGACGGTATGCCTGTGCGCCAGGATCCCCTGCAGGCTGCCCATTGCAGCAGGATGCCGCCGTGCCTGCAGATCAGATGAGCCTGGCTGCATGCACATTGTGCGTCTTGCCTCGCAGCTGTAGTCTGCACGGTGGGGCGTTGACACTCCCCCCACCATGTCATTGCACATTGAGCACGCCCGGCTTTCATGCGTGTGACTGCAGCTGTCTGCCTTTGGCCTGTTGTGTGTTGGCCTGTGGCGCTCCCACAAGGCCTGCACCAAGTGGGACCTTGCCTAGAAATGGCACAAGTGGGACCTTGCCTAGCGAGTTGAGGCGCTGCCCCCATGCAGACGGCTGGGTGCATTGCGTGGGTCTGCCCGCTCCTAGACACTTTTTCTTTACCACCCTTCCTTTCTGGTACGGGCGCTAACCTTTTTAGTGAAAAGGGTTGGAAGCTTTGAAAAAAAGGGTTTTACAATGTTTGGTGTGGCAGGCGGAAGGCTCTCAGGGCCCCGCGCCAGGACTCTATCTCTGTTTTTTGGGTGCGCCAGATAGGCATACATGCATGTGCAAAGTGGTATGCCAGCGCACTCCGTGCCTGCCTCAGAGGCCACGTCTGCCTCCGAGGCAGGCACTGGAGTGCGCTGGCAAAGTGCTGATGTCCACTTCACGGATTGGCCGAATGCGCTGATTGATTGCTCTTGTGTGCCACCTTGCATGGCAATTAGCTAACCGTGGGTGCGCGCCCGCGCGGCGGGGCTCCTCCCAACATATGGAGTCGTGCCGGTGCATGCCGCTCCTTAGGCAGCGCTTTGGGTGTGATGCTTTGCAGGAATATCCAATGTCCACTTCTTTCTTGGTGTGCGTTGTGCATGCGTGTGCGCTGGGCATCTATCAGGATATAGGTGCCATGCCAGCACGAGCGCTGCCCTGCTCCTAGGCAATGTGTGTAATAAACACAATCTTCCATAGCCGGACATGAAAGAGCGGTTTGAGCTGTGTTCCATCTCCCAGCCGTGTGTAGCTGCCACGGCTGTGCCTGCCGTGATGCCCGCACCGCTTTCCGCAGGAGCACACCAAGTGAACTGCAGGCCTGGCTTGGGCACAGACGCCGTGCACGGCTACGCCTGTGGACTTGATCGTGCAGCTAAGCACCCTGCAGCGCTATCCGTATATGGCAGTAATCCTTGCCACTGCTTTCTTGGCATATGGCAAACTCTGGAACCGCGAATCCAGGAGTCTCTGCCGTGCCCACAAAACCACTGCGAGGGAGAAAGGCGGTGGACTGCTGGGCCTGTGAAAGCTCGCAGGGGGTGCGGCAGACTGCCACCCACATGCATGGATGCATGGGTGCATTGGGTGGGTGGCTAAGGCTTCGGGTGACAGCGAGTCTGCATGTGGAAACCCATCCACGTTGGACGATCCACCCAAAGCAAAGCGGGCCTCGGCCTCTTTGCAACTGCGCCTCTCAGCGGGCTCCATCCGCCTGCTGGACATGCAAGTTCGAAGGCTCAAAGGCATGCTTACTTCACAGCTCCACACTCAGCAGGCACATGCACCCTTCATGCACTGCACGCTCTGGCAAACAAGCAGCCGCGGGCTAAAACCACTTGTACTCGTCGATCTCCTTGTCCACCTCTGCGGCGATGTCCGGGTTGGCCTCCCACTCGTCCTCCATGGTCAGCCGCGGCATGTTGGCCTGCGCAAGCGTCGCAGGGAGGTCCGCCGGTGCCCAGGCATGCCCCATGTCACAGGCGCCCCGGGCGCGGCTGCCAGCCATGCTCAGATCGGCCCGCACGAGCGCAACAGGGTTCATCCGAGGGCCGCGGTGCGTCCGGGGGCGCATATGAAAAGGCTCGGAGTGCGCGCGCCCTTCGGCGCCCCCAGGCGTGTCAGGTCAAAAGCCCTGGGCCGCAGGCGGCCCAGGGGCGCGCACCAGCTCCGCATCAACCTTGGCGAGCTCGGCCTCCAGCTCGACCACGCGCCTGGCGGACTGGGCCTCCAGCGCGCGCGCGTCGTCCAGGATCGGCTCGAACATCGCGTCCACCGCCTCGTACGAGGGGACGTAGCGCGGGATGCGCAGGCCTGGCGCAGCACAGAATGCAGAGGAGGGGGATGCAGCGCGCGCACGCGTGACAATCCAAGAGGCAACCCGGCAGGCGCGGGCGCACGCTGCAGCGCGGCCCTGAACATGTCCACGACCCCCGGCTCCAGCTTAGTCTTCCAGTCGTCCCAGTCGATGTGCGTGGGCTCCGGGTCCTGCGGCGCGCGGGAGCTCCCAACTGGGAGCGGAGCTCACGCTGGGCGCATAGACTGCCAGTCAGCCACAGTGCCCCAGGAAGCGCTGCATGGCAAGGCGCTCGCACATCGGATCAAAGACACGCTAGGGAGAACTCAAGGCTGATGACCCCCGAACCGCATGGCTGGCCTCGCACGCTTGCACACGCAGCCCGCGCCAGCGGATGAACGCAGAGGCGCGCCGCGCGCCTTGGGGTTGAGCGCCTCGAGCTGCTGCTCCTGCAGGGCCAGGAGGTCGCCCTTTAGGTGGCCGATCTTGCGCTTTATCTGCCGCGCACACAGCGAGCTTGCCGCGCAGCTGCGGCCAGGCGGCTGAAACGCGCCTGTGCTCGCCCCTGCGCACCTCTGGCGAGGTTGTGAGGGCCAGCAGCGTCTTCCAGTCGGCGTCATCCTCGTCGGCGGCGGCGAGCCCGCCGCCCGGCTGCGCTCTGCTGGCGAGGCCGTACGCGAGGCGCGCTCTGCGCAGCAGGCGCACCTGCAGTGCACCTGCGTTTGTTGGTGTGTAATTGACGCATCGTTTGCATCGTTACTTACGCGCCCGGTGTCCAAGCTTGCGGCACGGCGCACCTGGAGTGCGCGAGCGGGAGCACAGAACAACATCCTTTCGACCTCAACTCTCACGAAGCTTCTCTGCGGGCGAAGAGTGTGTTGAGGCTCGATAGCCTTTGGCACATCCAAGAAACCTTCCCGTAAAGGTTTCTTCCCGTAACCACCCTTACATAAGCGTAGCTTTTGCTGCTTCGCAGTGCGAAAGTCTGCACAGTAGGACGCTGTGAGGCACGGCGGCGCCCCGGCATGTCAGCTGTTTGCTAGGACAAGAGAGGGATGCCTGGATAAGTGCCAAGGTGTTGCCAAAGACGCGCTCATCGACGGTGTGCCCACCTAGCACAGTGTGCCGTCTGGCACAGCAGAGTTGTGCTCCGCCTCAGCTCGTGGGCCACCCGCAGCAATGCGCGCTGCCTTATGTCATGGCACACGTAACAGGCACGCCGCCTGGGCCCCACTCTCTCGTCGGGCGTTGCTTGCACTACTTCTGCTGCACAACATAGCAAAGTTTTGGGGGGGCGGACAGGTTCACTGACGTCAACGATGTCACTGATGTTCACATAGCTCAGGCCCCCACAGCTCCCTTGAAGGCGCAGCAGGCGGCGCGTGTGGCCAGCGTGCGGCCGCCTGTTGTAGAACGGGGCGCAGATTTGACTGACCTATTGCAGCCATGTGCTGCAGCAGCGGGGCTCGCATAGCTCAACTCATGTGAAACTCCCTTGTAGGGGCGAGCGGACGGCGCGCGCGCCATCGCGCAACGGCCTGTTTCAGAAGGGGCGCAGGTCCTGCTGTCCTTATGATGCGCGCGCTGCCCGCCCGCCCCTCAAGGGAGTTCTCTTGGGCTGAGCTACGCAAGCCCCAGTGCTGCCGCACATGCTGCATGAGGTCAGTGGCACCTGCGCCCCACTCTGTCACCGGCGGCCGTGCGCTGGGCCGCGAGCAGCCGGCACGCCCGTCAAGGAAACTGTTGGAGAGTTGACATACGTGATCATCCGTGACGTCAAAGTTACCTGCCTGCACCTCCAGAGAAGAGTGGCACCATGTCAGTGCAGCAGCATGCAAGCAACGCATCGCCTAGCCGCCTAGCCGAGGGCGCCACTTTTCTGTGCCTCTGGACCTACAACGGTCAGGCAGGCCCTCCTGTGTGTGCGTCAGAGAAAGTTGTTGAAAGCGATGGGTGTGTGCCTCTTACTGAGCAGTGTGAGAGAAATTTTGGCCGAGTGGTGTGTGCCTCTTACTGCGTGAGTTTCAGAACTTGGTCCAAGTCAGCTAGCTAGGTGGTAGACTGACCAGTTGGCTAACAGGCACCAGCCATCAGTTCAGCAGAACAATGCGACTACATGAGCATGCTGACGGGAACCTGAAACAAGGCTTCAAGCAGAAATACTTTGCAGCAGGACGCCCAGGCGACGCCCGCTGGGCAGCGGGCCGTCATCCCTCACGAGACGCCACCAAGCTCTTGTGGACATGGCTGTAAGGTGTCTGAAAAGTACACACTGCAAAAAACGAACATGCTCTCGCAAAGTCGGTGCCACCCTGAGTCTCCAGCAACCCGGAAGGGGCTGAAGGAAGCAAATTGACTCCTACATCCCAAGGAAACTCGCCTGTCTGCGCTACGCCTGCTTCGCGACGCGCCCGCGCGCGGCGCCGTGCGCGAGCGCGCGCGCGAGCCGCTCGCGGTACTCCGTCACGCGCTTGCCCTCGCGGTCCGGCAGGTGCAGGATGCGCTCCCCTGCGCAGCAGGCCATAGGGGTCGCCCGGGGCGCCGCCCCTGGCGCTCGGCCGCATGCGGCGGGCCAACAGCCTACAGCACAGGCGCTCGCCGGTGGGCGCACCGCTGAAGTTGAGGAGCTTGCGCAGGCGCGCGCCCGGCGCGTTGGCCGGCTCGTGCCGCGAGCCGTCCAGCAGCGCGCCGCGCGCGCCGGGCACGGCCAGCGCGGCCACGAGGCGCTGCACCTGCGCGCGGCGGCGCGCCGGTCAGCGCCCTGCTCTTGCGACACGGGTGGAGTCCACTGGAAAGGTCAGGGCCTGCGGTGCGCCAGGGAGCAGACCCTGACCCTAGCCACGCGCCTGCGCGTCCACGGGCACGGCGCTCTCCAGCTCGAACAGGTACGTCGCGTAGCGCGTGCCGCCGGGCGCGCCGGGCTTCTCCACGACGATGCGGTTGGCTGCCTCGAACACGAACAGGAACGACTTGATCGCGCTGCGCGCGGCCCGCCCGGCCGTGGGGGCTCCGGGCGCCGCATGGCCTACTTGCAGATGGCGTGCGCCATGAAACCACCGGGGCAGGGCGCTGCGCGCGGCCCGCCCAGCCGTGTCGGCCCCGGGCGCAGCATGGCCTATTCACCAGATGGCGTGCGCCATGAGCGTGCGCCATGAAATCACCAGTGCAAGGCGCTGCGCGCGCCGCCCGGCCGTGGGGGCCCCGGGCGCCGCATGGCCTACTTGCAGATGGCGTGCGCCATGAAACCACCGGCGCAGGGCGCTGCGCGCGGCCCGCCCAGAAAGGTGGGCCCCGGGCGCAGCATGGCCTATTCACAGATGGCGTGCGCCATGAGCGTGCGCCATGAAATCACCAGCGCAGGGCGCTGCGCGCGCCGCCCAGCCGCGTGGGCCCCGGGCGCCGCATGGCCTACTTGCAGATGGCGTGCTGTGACGAAACCACCTGGGCAGGGCGCTGCGCGCGACCCCAGCCGTGTGGGCCCCGGGCGCAGCATGGCCTATTCACAGATGGCGTGCGCCATGAGCGTACGCCATGAAGTCACCAGCGCAGGGCGCTGCGCGCGCCGCCCAGCCGCGTGGGCCCCGGGCGCTGCATGGCCTACTTGCAGATGGCGTGCTGTGACAAAACCACCGGTGCAGGGCGCTGCGCGCGGCCCGCCTAGGCGTGTGGGCCGCGGGCGCTGCAACCCCGACCCTACTTATAGATGGAGCGCAATGTGGAACCACCGGTGCAGGGCGCTGC